>ERZ1643246.606-NODE-606-length-44957-cov-31.264131_pt1 | contig 44957 bp, 34 predicted proteins | sample MGYA00579265_ERZ1643246 | MGnify/ENA primary metagenome ERZ1643246 (study PRJEB29033, sample SAMEA4952261) | chicken gut metagenome | biome: Broiler Chicken; feature: Gastrointestinal Tract; material: Caecum | place: Ireland | collected 2018 | study: Broiler... | reverse complement strand
CCCCTGTTCCCACTTGGAGACAGTCTGTCGTACCACATTCAATTTGACAGCGAGTTCCTGCTGTGAAAGCCCTTTTGATTTTCTGATTGCTTTAATGTTTTCATTCAGCATAGGGAATGAACTCCTTTCCTTTCGTTGTTACACCCATTGTACGGGAAAACAGCCGTTGCCACAAGCAACGCATATTAACATTCAGGTGAATTTGCGATTTCTGTTGGATTATTTGCCTGCAGAAGAAGTAGGGTATAGTGAATGGGAGGTAAAGAAAAAACAGGAAAGCATTTCTGATTTCCTGCCGTATGACACCGTCGACGGACGGCTGGTGTTCCGTTTTGGAGGTTCGGGCGGAAGGGGCTGATATACAGAGCCTGAAGATGTATTTATAATTGATTCTGGTATCCGGGATACGTTGTACTTCAACGGAATAGTTTTCGCATCAGCGGATAGGATAAACGGATTTCCTTTATAAAATCAACAAATGTACACTCAATGGAAACGCGTCCATTGTAGTTGGCTCCGCGCAGATGTTTTGCAAAATCGCAGAGATACATTCCTCCGTTTTTGCCGGGATAAGTACGATCCGGTGCCTCCGCCACATGGATATGGCGAAGAATATCGCCATTTTCTTCTAATGCCAACAGAGGCTCATTTTCACAGAAGGTATGGTAAGAATCCGCAAGCAGCCTGACATTTTGCAGGTTCAGCTTGCGAACCAGGGAGGCCCCTTCGCTAACCGTGTTGAAAACATTTGTTTCCTTTTTGTTCAGCGGCTCAAGCACCACTATGACACCATATTTGCCGCCCTTTTCGTTACACATCCGCAGAAAGTCTTCGATCGCCCTGATTTCTGCTGTTACATTCTGCTCTGGAAGTCTGCGGATTGCGCCATTACCGAAAACCACTATCTTCACACCGAGAAGGCTCATACGGTGTATTGCCTCCTCTGCATAATTGGTCAGCCTGGGGAGATCTGACGGATCCGCAACCCGGAATTTTCCGGGGAGAAAACTGTTGCACGACTGAATCTCAAACTCACCTTTTTCTTTTTGGGCAGCAAGCCATGTAAATTCTGCCTCCGACAATTTCATCACCATGTCAGCCGGAGTCTCCATAAAATCATAACCTGCCGCCTTGATCGTTTGATACCCGGTCAGCAAATTGTTAATAGACTCTGACATGTCCGCTTCTTTCTGCGGTATAAAGAAATCACTGGGCAGGCAGCAGCCAATCGTCATCCCCAATTTGTTTTTTCTCCTTCCTGGCTTTTTTTCGAAACAAAGCGGCTTTGGAGGTTTTTGTTACTTGCAGGCCGCTCTAATTAGATCACCTTATGGAATAATTCAAAATTACCTCCCGTGAAGGAAAAGTTTCCATCAAAACACACGGTTTCAGTAGAATGGCATAAAAATCCAAGCTTCCTGAGAAGATTACAGGATGGCTTGTTTTCCAATGCCGTTCCCGCTGTAAATTTAGTGACATGGTATTCTTTTCTGAAATAATCGATCAGAGCCTTCACACTTTCGAAAGCATACCCGTTTCCCTGATAGGATGAGTGAAAACAGTATCCCAAATCATATGCGTCCCCGGCTTTGTGGAATCCCACATAACCGATCATTTGATCTGACAGATATACGGCAAAAAACAATTTACTGTCGGCAAATTGTTTTGTCAGGGCCTTTACTTCTTCGTCTTTTACCGGCAGCGGCCTGTCGTAAACAGCATATGGGGAACTATTAAATCAAGAAATATGCGTTTCATTCCCATCCAATCTGTCGTACTTAAATCACAAATGGTTAATCTGCTTGTCTGGATTCTCATAGTACTCCTTCCATTGATGCCTTCCGTCTTTTGAATGCCGGCGTTTCCCGGTCTGTTCCAGGGCTTTCTGTCTGCCTGCAGAGACAGCAGGAAAATGTTCCTGCCGTATGGCGCCGTCGACGGACGGCTGGTGTTGTGCTTTGAAAGTTCGGATCGGGACGGTCCGATGGTGGACAGCCGGATCTCTGTGAAATATATTTATACAACAAATTCTATCAACATACCAATTAAGATACAAAGAACACCTCCAATTCTTGTACCGAATTCTGCCTTTTTTGAATCTCTGTTTTTCAGCCATTCAGGATAAACCGGATTGACAAGGAACATCAGACCATACACAATCCATGCAATATTTGCCAGGATACCCCTGTGGAAAACAAATGCAAGAACATTTCCAAGAATTATCAGCATGATTCCTAACATCAATTGTCTTTTAAATGTAAATTTAATCATAAGGATCCTCCATATAAATCCAGTCGATGAAGTGCTCCGCCAAATTGAGCTGGATACTAGGTTCTATGTTTCCATTTTATCAGTTTTTTGAAAAAAGTGAAGCCCGTATTCCATTGGAACTAGGGACTTCACATTGGATTTTGCTCACAAGCGCCGGTTCATTTTCCAGCCGCTCTGCAAGCCGCTTCCATCCGGATGCTTTCCCCCGCTTCAGACGCGCTCCAGCGGCCATTTCTCCCAGAATTTTCCCAGCTGCTTTGCGATCATTCCTACCAGAAGAGCGGCGGCGACGGTTCCTTCCCGGACGCCCTGGAGATGTCCTGTAAAGACCAGAGATAAGATACAGGCGATCACGACAAGGGTTACGTCAAATCCCACTTTCATATATCCGAATTTCACAGGGAAAATTTTGCAGACCGCCAGGACGACGCCTTCTCCTGCAAGGACCACCACGCCTGCTTTCACCTCCAGGCTTACGCCGACTGCCACCAGAAAAATTCCGATCAGACACAGAATCCACTGCTGCCAGTAAGAATTGCAGGAGATTCCCCGGACAGCCCATACGCCAAAATCTGTGAGATAGCCGAAGAAGACGGCAACGGGAAGCTGCATGAGCTGAATCGGATGGTATTGTTTTCTCAGAAGCAGGATCTGAATCAGAATAAAGACACAGTGCATGAGAATTGTGGCGGTTCCGACCGTCAGCGGGGCGAACAGGCTGATCACATAGGGAACGCTGGAAATTGGAGAAGTGCCGAGGTTTGCTTTGATGGAACATGCGACGCCAAAGGCCATAACGGCGAGGCCGGCCAGAAGAATCAGATATCTCTTCAGCAGAGAAGTATGTAATGTATTCAATGTTTTCCTTCCTTCCTTTCTGTCTGACAGCAGCAATTTATGTTTTCATACCTTCTATGCCATAAATAGTTACAGTTCAGCCAGGTCTGTGCATTCCCTGTACAGACCGTATGAAAGCATAGTACTGCCTGTGGGCATCCGGTTTCATCGCGAAGCGATTTTCAATGGCCAGATGCCGTTACTGTTCAGTTGGATGAACGGTTGCCATAAATGCACAGATCCGGATGAACAGTTATACTTGGTGCTATATTTCATTATAGCACGATTATCCGATCGAGGAGCAGGATTTTGTGCGTCGGGAACTTCCGGACGGGAACGGCAGTGTTTCCGAAGGCTTGTCTTTTTGATCAATGAACGGTATACTTTTCTCAGAGAAATGTATCAAACCCGTCATAACGGTTTGGAAACAGGAGGAGACATATGAATAAAATAACCATGACGCTTCAGGCAGACCATCTGATTCTGGAAGCGCTGCGGGAGGATATTTCCAGTGAAGATGTGAGCACGAATGCAGTAATGAGGACTGCGGCGCAGGGGGAGGCCGATCTGATCTGCAAGCAGGATGGAATCATAGCAGGCCTGGAGGTGTTTTGCCGGGTATTTGAACTGCTGGATGCAAACACCGTGGCGGAACTGTTCTGCAGGGACGGAGAGGAAGTGACGAACGGACAGCTGCTGGGACATATCCGGGGAGATATCCGTGTGCTTTTGTCCGGCGAGCGGGTAGCGCTGAATTATCTGCAGCGGATGAGTGGAATCGCGACGTATACCCATTCCGTGGCAAAACTGCTGGAAGGCACCGGGATTAAATTGCTGGATACGAGAAAAACCACGCCGAATATGCGGATTTTTGAGAAGTATGCGGTTCGGGTCGGAGGGGGATACAATCATCGCTACAACCTGTCCGACGGCGTTCTGCTGAAGGATAACCATATCGGGGCAGCCGGAGGAGTGGCGCAGGCGATCAAGCTGGCAAGAGAATATGCGCCCTTTGTGCGGAAAATTGAGGTGGAGACAGAGAATCTGGATATGGTACGGGAGGCGGTGGACGCCGGTGCGGATATTATTATGCTGGACAACATGTCTCCGGAGGACATGAGGGAGGCTGTCCGGATTATCGGAGGAAGAGCAGAGACGGAGTGTTCCGGGAATGTGACAAAGGAAAAGATAGAACAGCTCACCGGAATTGGCGTGGACTACATTTCCTGCGGAGCGCTGACGCACTCGGCGCCGATTCTGGATTTGTCTGTAAAAAATCTCCATCTCGTTGAACATTCGTAACCGTTCGGCCGGCTGCCGTAACAGTTCAGCTGACTGAACTGTTGCACAAAAGGGAAAAAGAGTAAAAAACTATTGACAAATTCCGTGAAGACGCATATAATGCATAACAAGTAGCCGATAAACATCGGTATAATTTTATAATGATTCAAACCGTTGAAGCGGAGATAACGTTACAAGCGCACTCACAGAGAGTCCGGGCAGGTGGGAGCCGGGCAGAAAGCGGTGTTTCAAATGGACCGCGGAGGGCATGGGGAAAGGCTTTCGCCGAGTATTCCATGACGTAAAGGCATACGTTAGTTGCCAGGAATATGATGGTATTCCGGTAAGTGTGTGGTATAACCGCAAAAGCAAGGTGGCACCACGGGTGTCTGGATTTTAGATGACTCGCCCTTGACAGAAAGGATTCTTTCTGTCAGGGGCTTTTTCTTTTGCAGAAAACAGCAGCCGACGGCTGTATTTACCGGAAGAACAGGTTCCCGGAACACATTTTCCGTATGACCGGAACCGGTCTGTGGAAAGGACGGGATGTGAGCAGAAACAGGAAAGGGTAACTGTTCAGTCAGCTGAACAGTAACAGGAAAGGAGCATTTATGAAACAGACAACGCTGGAAGAGGCAAAACAACTGAATGCGTCGGGATATTTTCAGCGGCTTCCGGTATATCGGGAAATTTTTTCGGACATCCGGACGCCGGTGGAGGCGCTGAAAATTCTGAAAGGTGTGAGCAGTCACTGCTTTTTGCTTGAGAGTATCGAGGACCGGGAGCGATGGGGCAGATACACGTTTCTCGGTTATGATCCGACAATGGAGCTGACCTGTGTGGATGGAAGAATGACGATGAAGATCCGGAGGGACCGGGAGACGCCGGATGGAGCAGGCGGTGCAGCCGGAACCGACTGGCCGGGAAACCTGCCCGGACAGGAGGGCTTTCAGATCAAAACCTGGATGACCAGGAGTCCTCAGGAGGAAATACGCAGGCTGCTGGAGGAGAACCGGAGTCCCAAGGTGGAAGGGCTCCCCACATTCAGCGGGGGCCTGGTGGGATATTTCTCTTACGATTATCTGAAGTACAGCGAGCCTTCTCTGAAATTTTTCCCCAAGACGGATGAGGATTTCAGGGATATGGATCTGATGATGTTCGACAAGGTCATTGCCTTTGACAATTTCTGCCAGAAAATTTTTCTGATTGTCCATATCCGGACGGAACAGCTGGAGCGGGAATATGAGCGGGCGGTGAAGACGCTGGATGAGATGGAACAGCTGCTGGAGTACGGAACGCCCGCAAGGCTGGAGCCGGGACGGCTTACCTCGGAATTTCGCCAGGCATTTTCCAGAGAAGAATACTGCAGGAAGGTGGAGCAGGTAAAGGAGCATATCCGTGAAGGGGATATTTTCCAGCTGGTTCTGGCAAATCCTATGGAAGCGGATTTTGAGGGAAGTCTTCTGAATACCTACCGGGTTCTGCGGACGACGAATCCCTCTCCCTATATGCTGTATTTTTCCGGAGATGACCTTGAGATCGCAGGCGCTTCCCCGGAGACGCTGGTGAAAGTGACGGACGGCGAGATACGGACGTTCCCACTGGCTGGAACGAGACCGAGAGGGAAGACGCCCCGGGAGGATCTGGATCTGGAGAGAGAGCTTTTGGCGGATGAGAAAGAACTGGCGGAGCACAACATGCTTGTGGATCTTGGGCGGAATGATCTGGGGAAAATCAGCCGGTTTGGGACGGTGTCTGTGGATAAGTATCTGTCAGTCGAACGTTTCTCCCATGTGATGCATATCGGTTCTGAAGTACACGGGCAGCTGAAGCCGGAGTTTACCGCAGTGGATGCGGTAGATGCGGTGCTGCCGGCGGGAACTCTGTCCGGGGCGCCGAAGATCCGCGCCTGCGAGATTATCCATGAACTGGAGGGCAGGAACCGGGGGATTTACGGAGGAGCCATCGGCTACCTGGATTTTACCGGAAATATGGATACCTGTATTTCCATCCGGCTGGCATATAAAAGAAAAGGGAAGGTGTATGTCTGCTCAGGCGCCGGGATCGTAGCGGACTCTGTCCCGGAAAAAGAATATGAGGAATGCCGGAACAAGGCGCGGGCAGTGATTCAGGCGCTGGAAGACGGGGAAAGAGGGAGGATCCGATGAGAGAGACAGAAAAAAATAGCAGGATGGGAAGGCTTGTACTGATCGATAACTATGACAGTTTTTCCTATAATCTTTACCAGATGCTCGGCGCGCTGGGAGCGGAGCTTACGGTATTCCGGAACGATGAAAAGACTCCCGGGGAAATCGAAGCGATGCAGCCGGATGGAATCGTTCTGTCTCCGGGACCCGGACGGCCGGAGGACGCAGGCTGCTGTGTGGAGCTTGTGAGAAAGCTGGGAAACAGGATTCCGGTGCTTGGCGTATGCCTGGGGCACCAGGCGATCTGCACGGCCTACGGCGGAACCGTCACGTACGCCGGGCGGATGATGCACGGAAAATCGTCGTTGGCGAGAGTCAACACCGATACGCTGCTGTTCCGCGGGATGAAACACGAGATACAGGTGGCCCGGTACCATTCGCTGGCGGCGCAGGAAGAATCGCTGCCGGAATGCCTGGCGGTCACGGCGAAGACGGCGGAGAGCGAGATCATGGCTGTACAGCACAGAGAATATCCTGTCTATGGCGTACAATTCCATCCGGAGTCGATCCTGACTCCGGACGGAAATCAGATCTTAAAAAATTTTCTGGAGGGAATCAATCATGATTAATGAAGCGATTATAAAACTGGCGGCAAAAGAAGATCTTTCCTATGAGATGGCAATGGGAGCGATGGACGAAATCATGGGCGGAGAGGCGACTCCGGTACAGATGAGCGCGTTTCTGACGGCAATGAGTATGAAGGGGGAGACGATTGAAGAGATCACGGCATGCGCGGCGGGCATGAGAAAGCATTGTGTCCGGCTTCTGAACGACATGGATCTTCTCGAGATCGTCGGAACCGGCGGAGACCACTCCAATTCCTTCAATATTTCCACTACGGCATCAGTGCTTGTGTCCGCGGCAGGCGTTCCGGTGGCAAAGCACGGAAACCGGGCGGCGTCCAGCAAATCGGGAGCGGCGGACTGTCTGGAAGCCCTGGGAGTAAAGATTTCCCTGACACCGGAGCAGAGCAGAGAGATTCTGGATAAAATTAATCTTTGTTTTCTGTTTGCACAGAATTATCACCTGTCCATGAAGTATGTGGCGCCGGTCCGCAAGGAGCTTGGAATCCGGACGATTTTCAATATCCTTGGGCCTCTGACGAATCCGGCGGGAGCATCCATGCAGCTGATGGGAGTTTACGAGGAGGCGCTGGTGGAGCCGATGGCGAAAGTGCTGATGAACCTGGGCGTTAAAAAAGGAATGGTCGTTTACGGTCAGGATTGTCTGGATGAGATTTCGCTCAGCGCGCCCACGACAGTGGGAGAGTTCCGAAACGGAAGCTTCCGCAAGTATGTGATCACTCCGGAGGATTACGGGTTTGAACGGTGTAAGAAAGAGGACCTCCAGGGCGGAACGCCGGAGGAGAATGCGGCGATTACCCGGGCGATTCTCCAGGGGGAAAAAGGACCGAAGAGAAACGCAGTGGTTCTGAATGCAGCGGCAGGCCTGATGATCGGAAAGGACGGAATGGATCTGAGGGAGGCCATCCGGGAGATCGAGCAGGTGATCGACAGCGGAAAAGCCGCAGAACAGCTGGAGAAATTTATAAAACTGAGCAATGAACAGTGAATGGCGCGGGAAACGCGTCAGGAAAGGGGAAACGATGATACTGGAGAAGCTTGCGGAGGCATCCCGCCGGCGGGTGGAAGAGAGAAAACAGAAGAAACCGCTGGCGCAGCTGCGCCGGGAGGCAGAGGGGAGAAATGCCGGGACGGGATTTCCTTTTGAGGCGGCATTGAAACGGGAAGGCCTTTCTTTTATCTGTGAGGTGAAAAAGGCGTCTCCGTCCAAAGGAGTGATTGCGGAGGAATTTCCGTATCTGCAGATTGCGTCGGAATACGAGACGGCGGGAGCGGATGCGGTATCCTGCCTGACGGAGCCGGAATATTTTCTGGGAAGCGACCGTTATCTGGAGGAGATTGCCGCGGAAATTTCTCTTCCGGTGCTGCGGAAGGATTTTACGGTGGATCCCTATATGATCTATGAGGCAAAACTTCTCGGAGCATCGGCGGTGTTGCTGATCTGCGCGCTCCTGGACCGGGAACAGATCCGGGAAGGAATACAGATTGCAGATTCTCTGGGGCTCTCGGCGCTGGTGGAGGCCCATGACGAGGCGGAGGTGGAAAAGGCGCTGAACGCCGGGGCGAGAATTGTCGGAGTCAACAACAGAGATCTTCGCACCTTCCAGGTGGATCTGGACAACAGCCGCCGGCTGAGAGCGCTGGTGCCGCCGGAGATTCCTTTCGTCTCTGAGAGCGGAATCCGCACGCCGGAAGATATCCGCCGGCTGAGGGAAAACGGAACGGATGCAGTTTTGATCGGCGAGACGTTTATGCGGAGCCCGGATAAAAAGAAGATGCTGAGTGAACTGCGGGGAACCGGCACAGCCGTCTGACGGACCGGAGCCGTGGGGGAAGACAGCCTGAAGATTCCCAACGGCAGTCCGGGAGATGAAGCCCGGCCGGTCAAGTGAGGCATAAAAGGGAGAGAAAATCAGAGAAATGGAACATACAGTAAAAATAAAAATCTGCGGTCTGATGTCCCTGGAGGACGTGGCTGCGGTCAATGAAGCGAAACCGGAGTACGCCGGATTCGTACTGGCGAAAAGCCGGCGGAGGATTTCCAGAGAGCATGCCCGTCTTCTGCGGATGGAGCTGGATCCTTCGGTCACGGCGGTGGGAGTCTTTGTCAATGAACTGCCCCAGATTGTCGCCGGCTATCTGGAGGACGGGATTATCGATGTAGCGCAGCTGCATGGGCAGGAGGACGAAAGGTACATCCACCGTCTCCGGCTGCTGACCGGGCAGCCGCTGATCAAGGCGTTTTCCATCCGCACCCCGGAGGATCTGGCGGAGGCGGAGAAGAGTAGCGCGGACCTGGTCCTGCTGGATCATGGCAGCGGGGGCACCGGGGAGCGTTTTGACTGGAAGCTGCTGCGTTCGGCGAAGCGTCCCTATCTGCTGGCGGGAGGCATAACGCCGGAGAACGCCGGAGCGGCCGTGAGCGCTTACCGGCCTTACGGGATTGACGTGAGCAGCGGTGTGGAGACAGACGGGAAAAAGGACGCGAAAAAAATCATGGAAATTGTCAGGAGGATAAGAAATGCAGAAAGGTAGATTTGGAATCCACGGAGGACAGTATATTCCGGAGACGTTGATGAACGAGATCATTCATCTGGAGGAACAGTACGAGCATTATAAAAATGATCCGGAGTTTCAGGCGGAGCTGGAGGATCTTCTGAAGAATTACGCCGGACGGCCGTCGCTTCTGTATTATGCGGAGAAAATGACGAAAGATCTGGGAGGAGCCAGAATTTATCTGAAACGGGAGGATCTGAACCACACCGGTTCCCATAAGATAAATAACGTTCTGGGACAGTGTCTTCTGGCCAAAAAGATGGGAAAGACCCGTGTGATTGCCGAGACAGGCGCAGGCCAGCACGGAGTTGCGACGGCGACAGCCGCCGCCCTGATGGGAATGGAATGTGAAGTCTTTATGGGGAAGGAGGACACGGAGCGGCAGGCGCTCAACGTGTACAGGATGGAACTGCTCGGGGCGAAAGTTCACGCGGTGACCACCGGGACGATGACGCTGAAAGACGCGGTCAACGAGGCTATGCGGGAGTGGGCCAGCCGCGTGGACGATACCCATTATGTGCTTGGCTCCGTGATGGGGCCGCATCCGTTCCCGACGATCGTCCGGGATTTCCAGTCGGTGATCGGCAGAGAGGCAAAGGCACAGATTCTTGAGAGAGAGGGAAAACTGCCGGCAGCGGTTCTGGCCTGCGTCGGAGGAGGCAGCAATGCCATGGGCATGTTTTATGAGTTTATTCCAGACGAGAGTGTAAGGCTGATCGGCTGCGAGGCAGCGGGACGCGGCGTCGACACGCCGGAAAACGCCGCAACGATCGCCAACGGTTCCCTGGGCGTTTTCCACGGAATGAAATCCTATTTCTGCCAGGATGAGTACGGACAGATTGCGCCGGTATATTCCATCTCGGCCGGCCTGGATTATCCAGGAATCGGACCGGAACATGCTTATCTCCACGATATCGGGAGAGCGGAGTATGTTCCTGTGACCGATGATGAGGCGGTGGACGCCTTTGAGTACCTGGCGCGGACGGAAGGAATCATCTGTGCCATCGAGAGCGCCCATGCGGTGGCTTATGCCAGAAAACTGGCGCCGTCCATGCGTCCGGACGAGAGCATGATTATCTGTCTGTCCGGAAGAGGAGACAAGGATGTGGCGGCAATTGCAAGATACAGAGGAGTGAAGATATATGAGTAAGATCAGAGATGCGTTTGCAGACGGAAAAGTGTTTATTCCCTTTCTGACCGCGGGAGACCCGAATCTTGAAAAAACCGCGGAATATATTCAGGAACTGGAGCAGGCCGGAGCGGGCCTGATTGAGATCGGAATCCCGTTTTCCGATCCCATTGCGGAGGGGCCGGTAATTCAGGAGGCGGATCTTCGTGCCCTGGCTGCGGGGACGACCACGGACAGGATTTTTGATATGGTGAAAGGCGTGCGGGATAAGGTGAAAGTGCCGCTGGTGTTTATGACATACCTGAATCCGGTGTTCCATTACGGATATGAGAAATTTTTCGGGAGATGTCAGGAATGCGGACTGGACGGCATCATTATTCCCGATCTTCCGTTTGAGGAGCGGGACGAGCTTCTGGAGACCGCGAACGGTCATGGAATCGAAGTGATTTCGCTGATCGCCCCCACATCAAAGGAGCGGATCCGCACCATCGCGAAGAAAGCACAGGGATTTATCTACCTGGTGTCCTCCATGGGCGTGACAGGAATGAGAAATGAGATCTGTACGGATCTGGAAGGAATGATCGGGGAGATCCGCGCGGTGACGGATACTCCGGTGGCAGTGGGATTTGGAATCCATACCCCGGAGCAGGCGCGGGAGATCGCGGCAATGGCAGACGGAGTGATCGTCGGAAGCGCGATTGTCAGGCTGATCGCCCAGTACAAAGAGCATGCGGGAAAAGATATTTTTTCCTATGTGCGGATGATGTCCGCAGCGGTGAACGGGACACAGAAAAACTGAAACCGTTCGGCGCAGAGTGATTCGCTTAGCTCTTCTGCATCTTCAGCGATAATGTCTGAAGGATGATTTCCTGTACGGCGTCCATGCCGAGAGAAGTGTCGATGGTAAGGTCATAGTTTCCGGAATGGCCCCAGATCCTCCGGGTATAATAGTGATAGTTGTCGGAACGTCTGCGGTCCATCTGGCGGATTTTGCGGAACGCGTCATTCCGGGACAGATGTTCCGTTTCCATGATTCGTCTGGTGCGGAAATCTACAGGCGCGTGGAGAAAAATTTTCAGGCAGTCCGGGTTGTCCCGCAGGACATAATCCGCGCAGCGCCCGAGAATCACACAGTTTCCCTGGGAGGCCACCTTCCGAATCACATCTGCTTCCGATTCAAAGATCGTGTCCCGCGGCGCCTCCTGGGTGTCGGAATATATGTACATCTGGCTTACGAGATCGTAGAGGAAGCTGTTGGTCATATTTTCTTCCCTTTCTCTGATAAACTGAGGCGTATATCCTGTGGAGCCGGCAGTCATCTGGATAATTTCATTGTCATAGAAAGAAAATCCCAGCCGGTCCGCCAGCAGTTTTCCGATCTCATGGCCGCCGCTGCCGTACTGGCGGCCGATGACAATAACAGGCTGCTGTGCGGATTTCGGTGCGGCTGTTTCCGTTGTCCCGGTCTGCCGGCCGGAGGAGAAAAGAAGGGAATCCAGAAACGACAGCCTGCGCCCGAACAGGCGGGCGATAAAGCCTACCAGAAGCGCGGCGATGATGGTTCCTTCCCGGACGCCGTCCAGGCGGTGGGCAAAAATCAGGGAGAGTGCGGCGGCGATCACAGTCAGTGACACGTCAAAGGCGACCTTTGTCGATCCGAATTCTGTTTTCCAGGTGGAAGACACCGCGCGGACAAAGGATTCTCCCGGAAGCATCGCCACGTTTGCGAGCACTTCCGTATACACGCCGAATCCGAGAATCACACATCCGATGAGCAGATAAGCCACAGAGGCAAAATAGTTCCCGGGGTTCACGAAAAACAGCATGGCCATTGTCAGGTCAATAAAGTATCCGAATAAAATGGAAATGGGAATCTGCAGCAGATGTTCCGGTTTAAAGTTCCTGCGCAGGATAAACAGCTGGATCACGATCAGCAAAAGACTGAACAGAATTGTGAACTGTCCCAGAGTAAAGGGGAAATTCAGACTGAGCACATAGGGAATCGAGGAGATCGGAGAGGTTCCAAGGTCGGCCTTTGTGATCAGGCTGACGCCCAGAGAGTTGATAAAAAGTCCTGCCAGAAATAGAAGGTAGCGTTTCAGTTTTTCCATAAGGTGTGTATTCCTCCTTCATTTTCATTCGAGTTTGTTGACAGTATATCCTGCGGTTACCGTTCCCGGATACAGCGGCGGCCATGACGGCTGCAAAGATCTCCGGCCTGCAGGTCATTCAGACATCCGAACTGTTTCGGTAAATCTGAGAGAGAAGATTCAGAAACGTTTCACGGTCCTCTTCGGGAATTCCGCGGAACGCTTTTTTTTCCAGCTCTTCAAAAGCCTTTGTCACCCGTTTCAGCTGCATTTTTCCGTGCTCCGTCAGAAAAATATAAAAGCTGCGGCGGTTGCCGTGGAGCATCCGTCGTTCCACCAGGCCGCTTTCCGCCATGCGATTCAGGAGAGAGGTCAGCGTACCCGGCTCAATGTGGCACCCCCGGGCGATCTCTTTCTGGCTGGCGCCGTCGTGATCCTTCAGATAATCGAGAACTTTGGGCTGGCCGATGGTCAGCCCGGTGCCTTTCAGTTTTGACAGAAGTTCTTTTTGCAGCATGGCATGTTCTGCCATGATCAGATAATGGAACGTACTTCTCATGGTAAAGCTTCCTTTCCCGGAGCGCTGTAAACAGATGAAGCGCTGTGAAATGGTGTTAGTGATACTGGTGACATAATTATTAGAATGCTAATTATTTGAATTCAAACAGAAAACATTATATAAAAAGACGGATGAAATGTCAATCCTCAAGAAGACGCACTGTTTCCTGACGCGTAACAGTTCAGCCGGCTGAACTGTTACGGTATCCGGCCATTGAGAATCGCTTTGCGATGGGCCGAATTTTTTGCGGAAAATATAAAGAAAGCATAAACGAGGCGGGGTTTTATTGAAACTGTGAAAAAGTAAGAGTATTATAGGAACTAAGTTTTTTTGCAGCAGTTCAGATATCCGAACTTTCATAGATAAGGAGAACGTTTATGCTTCAGATTAAAAATATCCGAAAAGAGTATAAAACCGGTAATTTGGTGCAGAAAGCCCTGGACGGCGTCAGCCTGAATCTCCGTGACAGCGAGTTTGTCGCGATTCTCGGACCGAGCGGTTCCGGAAAGACGACGCTTCTGAATATCATTGGAGGGCTGGACCGGTATGACAGCGGAGATCTGGTCATCAATGGGATTTCAACGAAAAAGTACAAAGAGCGGGACTGGGATTCCTACCGGAATCATACCATCGGATTTGTGTTTCAGAGTTATAACCTGATTCCTCATCAGACGATCCTGTCCAACGTAGAACTGGCGCTGACCATCTCCGGCATCAGCAAGGCCCAGCGGAAGCAGAGAGCCAGGGAAGCGCTGGCAAAGGTAGGGCTTGGTGAACAGGTACACAAAAAGCCCAGCCAGCTTTCCGGAGGACAGATGCAGAGGGTGGCCATTGCCCGGGCGCTTGTGAATAATCCGGATATTGTGCTGGCTGACGAACCCACGGGAGCGCTGGACAGCGAGACCAGTATACAGGTCATGGAGCTTCTTCAGGAAGTAGCGAAAGACCGCCTGGTGGTCATGGTGACCCACAACCCGGAACTGGCGGAACAATATGCCACGCGAATCGTGAATCTCCGGGATGGAAAGATCCGCTCGGACACAGATCCCTATCAGGTAGACGAAAAGGCGCTGAAGGAGCCGGAACACAAAAATATGGGAAAATCTTCCATGTCCTTTCTGACGGCGCTGTCCCTGAGCTTTAACAATCTCCGGACCAAGAAAGCCAGAACCCTTCTGACTTCCTTTGCAGGCTCCATCGGAATCATCGGCATCGCTCTGATTCTGGCGATTTCCACCGGTGTAAACGATTATATCCATTCTGTGGAACAGGATACGCTGTCGGAATACCCGCTGCAGATCCAGAGCACCGGATTTGATCTCAGTTCGGTTATGACAGGAAGCGGAGCAGGTGCGGACCGGACAGGGGAAAGTTCCGGGGAAGTCAATGTAATCCAGATGATTTCCAATATGTTTTCGACGATGGATGCCAATGACCTGGAATCTCTGAAGAAATATCTGGACAGCGGAGACAGCGGAATTGACCAGTATGTCAATGCGGTGGAATATTCCTATCAGACTGTGCCGCAGATTTACCGTGAGGACGGGGATACGGTCCGCCAGGTAAATCCGGATCAGTCGTTTTCTGCCCTTGGGCTGGGATCTTCCAACGGTTCCAACAGTATGATGTCTTCCATGATGAGTACAGACGTCTTTTTTGAGATGCCTGAGAGTGAGAAGCTGTATAAGGATCAGTATGAAGTCAAAGCGGGGCGCTGGCCGGAAAATTATGACGAGTGCGTCGTGGTTCTGACGTCCGGCGGAAGCATCAGTGACTTTATGCTGTACACGCTGGGACTGCGGGATGCCCTGGAACTGGATGAGATGATTCAGCAGTTTATCAACGAGGAAAATGTGGATACGCCGGACGATATCGGAAGCTATACCTATGAGGATATTCTGAATGTGACATTCAAGGTAATCAACAGTGCGGACTGCTATCAGTATGACAGCGAGTATCAGATCTGGACGGATAAGACAGACAACGAGGAATATATGAAAAATCTGATTCAGAACGGCGAGGACCTGAAAGTGGTCGGAGTGGTACAGCCGGTGGAAGGCGCTGCCGCGTCGGCGCTGAGCAGCGGCATCGGCTATACGAAAGATCTGAGCAGACATGTGGCGGAGGCGGCGCTGAACAGCGAGATCGTTCAGCAGCAGCTCGACAATCCGGATGTGGATGTGTTTACCAATGAAGCGTTCGGACAGGAGAGCGGACAGAGCGAGCTCAATATGGATTCTCTGTTTTCCATTGACGAGGAAGCTCTGAAGGAAGTGTTTGGATTCGATGAGAGTGCGCTTACGGAGGGAATGGACGATGCGTTTGATTTTTCCGGAGCCATGAGCGCCGACGGAAGCACACTGGATCTGTCGGGTCTGATGAATATGGAGAATATTTCTCTCGACATTCCGGAACTGCCGGAACTGAATATGGCGGATCTCATGAGCGGAATCACGCTGAATGTTTCCGCGGATGAGCTGGCGCAGATAGCCTCCGGCCTTCTCAGCGGCTACCAGGAATATGCGGCTCAGAACCCGCAGGCGGATTATTCAGGACTCGGAGAGGATTTTCTGGGATATCTGCAGACGGGAGAAGCCCAGCAGATTCTTTCGAGGAATATTACTGAGATTATCCAGGAGAGCGGCAGCGTTACCGTCACCAATGAGCAGCTGCAGCAACTGGTGCGTGAGGTGATGGCAGGATATCAGGCATACGCTGCGGAAAACGGATATACGGATATCAACCAGTTTGACACGTACCTGATTGAATATCTTCAGACGCCGCAGGCGCAGGCGATTCTGACTGCCTGGGCTTCGGAAAACATTAAAATAGAAGGAAATGTCGCAATTACCGCTGAGCAGCTGCAGAAGCTGTCCTCGGAGATGGCGGCGGGATACCAGCAGTATGCTGTGGCAAACGGTCTTCCGGACCCGTCGAAGATGAGCGACTATTTTATGGATTATATGGCGACGCCGGAGGCACAGCAGAAACTGTCCCAGGGCATTGCAGGCATGGTGGACACCGGAGGCGTTGAGGAAAAGCTGTCCGGAGCGCTTCAGAGTTATATGGAGACGATTATGGGTTCCTACTCTGAGTCCATGGGCCAGGCGATTCAGACGCAGGTCAGCGCAGTGATGCAGCAGATGGTAACACAGATCAGCCAGACGATGCAGAGTTCCATGCAGGAGGCGATGAGCCGGCTGAGTGACAATATGGCCAACGCATTCACGGTCAATGCCGACGCGCTGAGAAATGCATTTAAGATGAACATGACAGGCGAGGAACTGACAGAGCTGATGATGTCCATGTCTTACGGGCAGCAGGCTTCTTACAGCGGAAACCTGCAGACTCTGGGATATGTGGACTTTGACCAGCCCAGCGAGATTGCTATCTATCCGGCAGACTTTGAAAGCAAAGAGGAAGTTATCAACATCCTGGATGATTATAACGCGAGGATGGAAAACGAAGGCAAGGAAGAGCAGGTGATCACTTACACGGATATCGTCGGAACGCTGATGTCTTCCGTAACCGACATTATCGATATTATCAGTTACGTTCTGATCGCTTTCGTGGCAATCTCCCTTGTGGTTTCCTCGATTATGATCGGAGTTATTACCTATATAAGTGTGCTTGAGAGAAAGAAAGAGATCGGTATCCTGCGCGCCATCGGAGCGTCCAAGAGAAATGTGTCGCAGGTTTTCAACGCCGAGACAATCATCATCGGTCTGTGCGCCGGTATGATCGGTATCGGTCTGACCCTGCTGCTGCTGATTCCGGGAAATGCACTGATTCATTCGCTTGCCGGCAATACTGATATCAATGCCGTGCTCCCGGCGGGTTACGCGGCGATTCTGGTGCTTCTCAGTGTGCTCCTGACCATGCTCGGCGGTCTGATCCCGTCCAGCAAGGCGGCAAAGAACGATCCGGTTATGGCGCTGAGAGTAGAATAACCGCGGCAGAGATCCTTTATGGCCGCGCAGCGGTCTCATTACCGTCCGGGCCAGGCTGTTTTCAGCCTGGCCCGGAATCTTTTGCTGAATGGTTCCGTTACAGACCGCTGGCTGAACGGATGTATGATTACAGCTGATTACAGCCGGAAAGCAAAAAAAGTAAAAAAGTTATTGACAACCTTGACAAGTTATGCTAATGTAAAGAATGCACTATTATGGCAAGATATGCCTAAAAGCTTTTCGCTTCAGGCATAAGCGGTAATAAATATAATAAAAACAAGGGGTGACACGTCAATGGAGAAAAACAGAATACGTCCGATTCCAACCGGAAAAAGTATACGAATGACCTACCAGAGACAAAAAGAAGTCCTGGAGATGCCCAACTTGATTGAAGTTCAGAAGGATTCCTATAACTGGTTCCTGAACGAGGGAATGAAGGAAGTCTTCGACGATATTTCCCCGATCTCGGATTACGGCGGAAGGCTCAGCCTGGAATTCGTAGACTTTACTCTGTGTGAAGATGAAGTAAAGTATTCGATTGAAGAGTGTAAGCAGCGCGACGCGACCTATGCGGCACCGTTGAAGGTGAAAGTGCGTCTGCACAACAAGGAAAAAGACGAGATCAACGAGCATGAAATTTTCATGGGCGACCTGCCGTTGATGACAGAAACCGGCACCTTTGTAATCAATGGCGCGGAACGTGTTATCGTCAGTCAGCTGGTGCGTTCCCCCGGTATCTATTACGGGATCGCTCACGATAAGATCGGTAAGAGACTGTTCTCCTGTACCGTAATTCCGAATCGCGGCGCGTGGCTTGAGTATGAGACCGACTCCAATGACGTATTTTATGTCCGTGTTGACAGAACCAGAAAAGTTCCGATTACCGTTCTGATCCGTGCCCTGGGCGTGGGCAGCAATGCGGAGATCACAGAGCTTTTCGGCGAGGAACCGAAGATTCTTGCAAGCTTTTCCAAGGACACATCCACCAATTATCAGGAAGGTCTTCTGGAACTGTATAAGAAGATCCGTCCAGGCGAGCCTCTGGCCGTGGAAAACGCAGAGAGTCTGATCCGCGGAATGTTCTTTGACCCGCGCCGTTATGATCTTGCCAAGGTCGGACGTTATAAATTCAATAAAAAACTTGCGCTGCGCAATCGTATCAAAGGTCAGGTTCTGGCGGAGGATGTGGTAAATACATCGACCGGAGAGATCCTGGCGGAAAAAGGAACCAGGGTAACCCGTGAACTGGCGGATGATATCCAGTACGCGGCGGTTCCGTATGTATGGATCCAGACAGAGGAGCGCAACGTGAAAGTTCTGTCCAACCTGATGGTTGACATCACCCGCTGGGTGGATGTGGACCCGAAGGAAGTGGGCGTGACGGAAGAAGTATATTATCCGGCTCTGGAGAAAATTCTTGCTGAGTATACGGATATGGAAGACATCAAAGATGCGATTCACCGCAGCATTCATGACCTGATTCCGAAGCATATCACAAGGGAAGACATTTTCGCTTCCATTAACTACAACATGCATCTGGAATATGGCCTTGGAAATGAGGATGATATCGACCATCTGGGCAACCGCCGGATCCGTGCGGTGGGCGAACTGCTTCAGAATCAGTATCGTATCGGTCTCTCCAGAATGGAGCGTGTGGTTCGCGAGAGAATGACGACACAGGACCTGGAGGGGATTTCCCCGCAGTCCCTGATTAATATCAAGCCGGTAACCGCGGCGGTGAAAGAGTTTTTCGGATCTTCCCAGCTGTCGCAGTTTATGGATCAGAACAATCCGCTGGGCGAGCTGACCCACAAGAGACGTCTGTCTGCGCTGGGACCGGGAGGTCTGTCCCGTGACCGTGCAGGATTCGAGGTTCGGGACGTACATTATTCCCATTACGGAAGAATGTGCCCGATCGAGACTCCCGAGGGTCCGAACATCGGTCTGATCAACTCTCTGGCATCCTATGCGAGAATCAATGAGTACGGTTTCGTTGAGGCACCGTACCGCAGGATTGACAAGACGGATCCGAAGAATCCGAGAGTTACCGATGAAGTTGTCTATATGACGGCGGATGAGGAAGACAATTACCATGTGGCACAGGCGAACGAGCCGTTGGATGAGGAAGGTCACTTCCTGCATAAGAATGTTTCCGGACGTTACCGTGCGGAGACTCAGGAGTATGAGCGTCAGATGTTTGATTACATGGACGTATCTCCGAAGATGGTATTCTCCGTTGCGACGGCGCTGATTCCGTTCCTTCCGAACGACGACGCGAACCGTGCGCTGATGGGATCCAACATGCAGCGTCAGGCCGTTCCGCTGATGATCACCGAAGCTCCGGTGGTCGGAACCGGTATGGAGGCGAAGGCGGCTGTGGATTCCGGCGTCTGCGTAATCGCAAAGAAAGCCGGAACCATCACCTATTCCTGCTCCAACGAGATCCGCATGAAAAACGATGACGGTACCAAGGATACCTATCATCTGACCAAGTTCATGCGAAGCAACCAGAGCAACTGCTACAACCAGAAACCGATCGTATTCAAAGGCGACCACGTGGAAGCCGGAGAGGTGATTGCGGACGGTCCGTCCACCTATAAGGGCGAACTGGCGCTGGGCAAAAACCCGCTGATCGGATTTATGACCTGGGAAGGATATAACTACGAGGATGCCGTTCTGCTGAGCGAGCGTCTGGTACAGGATGATGTGTATACATCCATCCATATTGAAGAGTATGAGGCGGAAGCCCGTGATACCAAACTGGGACCGGAAGAGATCACTAAGGATGTTCCGGGTGTCGGCGACGACGCTCTGAAAGACCTGGATGAGCGCGGAATTATCCGCATCGGCGCGGAGGTCCGTGCCGGAGATATTCTGGTCGGAAAGGTTACTCCGAAGGGAGAGACGGAACTGACTGCAGAGGAGCGCCTGCTCCGCGCAATCTTCGGCGAGAAGGCCCGCGAGGTGCGTGACACCTCTCTGAAAGTGCCTCACGGTGAGTATGGTATTGTCGTGGATGCGAAAGTATTTACGAGAGAGAACGGTGATGAGCTGTCTCCGGGCGTCAACGAAGCGGTTCGTATCTATATTGCACAGAAGAGAAAAATCTCCGTCGGCGATAAGATGGCCGGACGTCACGGTAATAAGGGTGTCGTTTCCCGCGTGCTTCCGGTAGAGGATATGCCGTTCCTGCCGAATGGCCGCCCGCTGGATATCGTGCTGAACCCGCTGGGCGTACCTTCCCGTATGAACATCGGACAGGTGCTGGAGATCCACCTGAGCCTTGCAGCGGCAGCTCTCGGCTTCAATGTGGCGACTCCGATCTTTGACGGTGCAAACGAGATCGATATCCAGGATACGCTGGAACTGGCAAATGATTATGTGAATCTGGAATGGGATGAGTTCTCTGCAAAACACAAGGACGAACTCCTTCCGGAAGTTTATGAATATCTTGGATCACATCTGGAGCACAGAGAACTGTGGAAGGGTGTGGAACTCACCGGAGACGGAAAGGTTCAGCTGAGAGACGGACGTACCGGCGAGTATTTTGACAGCAAGACAACCATCGGACACATGCATTACCTGAAACTGCATCATCTGGTAGACGATAAGATCCATGCGCGTTCTACCGGCCCGTACTCCCTGGTAACGCAGCAGCCGCTGGGCGGAAAAGCTCAGTTCGGCGGACAGCGTTTCGGAGAGATGGAGGTCTGGGCTCTGGAGGCCTATGGCGCATCTTATACGCTGCAGGAGATCCTGACAGTGAAATCTGACGATGTTGTGGGACGTGTAAAGACCTACGAAGCGATCATCAAGGGTGACAACATCCCTGAGCCGGGAATTCCGGAATCCTTCAAGGTTCTGCTGAAAGAGCTTCAGTCCCTGGCGCTGGATGTGCGTGTGCTGCGCGATGATAACACAGAGGTGGAGATCATGGAATCCTCTGATTATGGCGATACCAATCTGAACCATATTATCGAGGGAGACCGTTACTCCAACCGAGAGGAAGATTTCAGCGGATACGGATACTCCAAACAGGAATTTCAGGATGAAGAACTGGTGAGTGTACAGGAGGAAGACGAGGAGGAGCCAGACTCCTACCTCGGAATGGATGCGAATTTCGACGATGAAGAATAATGACAGCAACTGTTCAGATCTGCAGAACTGCCGCGGCATCCGCAGTTAAAATCGTTTTGCGATGGACCGGATGCCGGAAGGCGCTGCATTTTCCCGGGGCTGCGCAGGAAATGCGCAGACCCGGCTGAGCTGCTGCGAATAAAGAACTCTTCGCAATGTGACGAAAGGGGTAATCAAATGCCAGAAACAGCAAATAAAGAGAATTATCAGATGAGCTTCGATGCCATTAAGATCGGTCTGGCCTCTCCGGAGAAAATCCGGGAGTGGTCCCACGGCGAGGTGAAAAAACCGGAGACCATCAATTACAGAACCCTGAAGCCGGAAAAAGACGGTCTGTTCTGTGAGCGGATTTTCGGACCGAGCAAGGACTGGGAGTGTCATTGTGGAAAATATAAGAAAATCCGTTATAAAGGCGTTGTCTGCGACCGATGCGGTGTGGAAGTCACCAAATCCAGTGTGCGCCGTGAGCGTATGGGGCATATCGAGCTGGCCGCTCCCGTTTCCCATATCTGGTACTTTAAGGGAATTCCGTCCCGCATGGGACTGATTCTGGACCTTTCTCCGAGAACGCTGGAAAAGGTTCTGTACTTTGCCAACTATATCGTACTGGACGCCGGCGATACCAAGCTGCAGTACAAACAGGTTCTGACGGAAAAAGAATATCAGGATGCCCGTGAGCAGTACGGCAACGGATTCCGCGCAGGAATGGGAGCCGAGTCCATCAAGGAACTGCTGATGGCGATTGACCTGGACAAGGAATCCGAGGAACTGAAGCAGGGACTGAAGGATGCCACCGGACAGAAGCGCGCCCGTATCATCAAGCGTCTGGAAGTTGTGGAGGCTTTCCGCGAGTCCGGCAACCGTCCGGAGTGGATGATTCTGGATGCGATCCCGGTAATTCCGCCGGATCTGCGCCCGATGGTACAGCTGGACGGAGGTCGTTTTGCAACGTCTGACCTGAACGATCTGTACCGCCGGATCATCAACAGAAACAATCGTCTGCAGCGTCTGCTGGAGCTGGGCGCTCCGGACATTATCGTTCGAAACGAGAAACGTATGCTGCAGGAGGCAGTAGACGCGCTGATCGACAACGGCCGCCGCGGCCGTCCGGTAACAGGACCGGGCAACCGTGCGCTGAAGTCTCTGTCTGATATGCTGAAAGGAAAATCCGGACGTTTCCGCCAGAACCTTCTGGGAAAACGTGTCGACTATTCCGGACGTTCCGTTATCGTGGTAGGACCGGAGCTGAAGATTTATCAGTGCGGCCTGCCGAAAGAAATGGCGATCGAGCTGTTTAAGCCGTTTGTCATGAAGGAGCTGGTTTCCAACGGAACCGCTCACAATATCAAAAATGCCAAAAAGATGGTAGAGAAGCTGGAGCCGGCGGTGTGGGATGTTCTGGAAGACGTTATTAAAGAGCATCCGGTAATGCTGAACCGTGCGCCTACTCTGCATCGTCTGGGTATCCAGGCGTTTGAGCCGATCCTGGTGGAAGGTAAGGCAATCAAGCTTCACCCGCTGGTATGTACCGCATTCAACGCGGACTTCGACGGCGACCAGATGGCGGTTCATCTTCCTCTGTCCGTGGAAGCGCAGGCAGAGTGCCGCTTCATGCTGCTGTCCCCGAACAACCTGCTGAAACCGTCCGACGGAGGACCGGTGGCCGTTCCGTCCCAGGATATGGTTCTCGGTATCTACTACCTGACCCAGGAGCGCCCTGGCAGCAAGGGAGAGGGAAGCCACTTCAAGAACGTCAACGAAGCGATTCTTGCATATGAAAACGGTTATATTACACTGCAGACAAAGATCACTGTGCGCTGCAGCAAGGAAATGCCGGATGGAACGACTTTGACACAGAACGTAACTTCTACGCTGGGACGTTTCCTGTTCAATGAGATCCTGCCGCAGGATCTGGGATATGTGGATCGTACGGTGCCGGGCAATGAGCTTGCCCTGGAGGTAGACTTCCTGGTTGCCAAGAAACAGCTGAAACAGATTCTGGAAAAAGTCATCAACACACACGGCGCAACCAAGACCGCAGAGGTTCTGGACGATATCAAGTCCACCGGTTACAAGTATTCGACCCGTGCGGCGATGACCGTATCCATTTCCGATATGACCGTGCCGCCTCAGAAGCCGGAGATGATCGCTCAGGCACAGGAGACGGTAGACAAGATTACAAAGAACTTCAAACGTGGTCTGATCACAGACGAGGAGCGTTACAAAGAGGTCGTTGACACCTGGAAGAAGACTGACGACGAGCTGACCCATGCACTGCTCTCCGGACTGGATAAGTACAACAATATCTTCATGATGGCCGATTCCGGAGCCCGTGGTTCCGATAAGCAGATCAAGCAGCTGGCCGGTATGCGTGGTCTGATGGCTGATACCACCGGTCACACGATCGAACTTCCGATCAAGTCCAATTTCCGTGAAGGTCTGGACGTACTGGAATACTTTATGTCCGCCCATGGTGCGCGGAAAGGTCTGTCCGATACCGCGCTTCGTACCGCCGATTCTGGTTACCTGACAAGACGTCTGGTTGACGTTTCCCAGGAGCTGATTATCCGCGAGGTAGACTGTGCCGAGGGAAAAGACGAGATTCCGGGTATGTGGGTACAGGCGTTTGCAGATGGAAAAGAGGAGATCGAGAGCCTGCAGGATCGTATCACAGGTCGTTTCTCCTGCTATACGCTGAAGGACAGAGACGGAAATGTAATCGTCAAAGCAAACCATATGATCACTCCGAAACGTGCGGCGCGTATTATCAGCGACGGCGTGGACGAGAACGGAAAGCCGTTTGAGAAAATCAAAATCCGTACCATTCTTACCTGCCGCTCACACAACGGCATCTGCGCAAGATGCTACGGTGCGAACATGGCGACCGGAGAAGCGGTACAGGTTGGTGAATCTGTCGGAATCATTGCCGCACAGTCGATCGGTGAGCCGGGTACACAGCTGACCATGCGTACGTTCCATACCGGTGGTGTTGCCGGCGGAGATATCACACAGGGTCTTCCCCGTGTCGAGGAGCTTTTCGAGGCGAGAAAACCGAAAGGACTTGCGATCATCACGGAGATCAAAGGTGTCGCAGCCATCAAGGATACCAAGAAGAAACGTGAGATTATCGTTACAGATCAGGAGGAAGGTGTTTCCAAGACCTATCTGATTCCGTATGGTTCCCGCATCAAGATCAGCGACGGGGCAGTGCTGGAGGCCGGCGACGTTCTGACCGAAGGTTCTGTCAACCCGCATGATATCCTGAAGATCAAGGGTGTCCGCGCAGTACAGGATTACATGCTGCATGAGGTTCAGCGTGTATATCGTCTGCAGGGTGTTGAGATCAACGACAAGCATATCGAGGTGATTGTGCGCCAGATGCTGAAGAAGGTCCGCATCGAGGAGAATGGAGATACCGAATTCCTTCCGGGCGACATGGTGGATGTTCTCGACTATGAAGAGAAAAACCGTGAGATGGAGGAAGAAGGAAAAGAGCCGGCAGTCGGAAAACAGGTGCTGCTTGGTATTACCAAGGCTTCTCTGGCATCCGATTCCTTCCTGTCTGCAGCATCCTTCCAGGAGACCACAAAGGTACTGACGGACGCGGCGATCAAAGGAAAGATCGATCATCTGGTAGGCGTGAAAGAAAACGTGATTATCGGTAAGCCGATCCCGGCTGGTACCGGTATGAAATATTACAGCAATATCCACCTGAATACAGACTCTATGCTGAATTCCGAGGAGGAAGATGAGGAAGAAGTGACAGAAGAGATGGTGGAGACCGGGACTGCCCAGGAGAGTGTTCCGGAGACAGACGAGTTTCTGACGGAGATTCCGGAGGAGAACGAGGCTGAAGAGGAAGAAAATCCTGAAGCAGAGGATGACTTCGAGACGGAAGAGGAGTTTGCGCCGGAAGAGCCGGAAAGCGACTCCGCGACGGAAGAAGGAATTCCGACCGAAGAAGAATAGTCCGCCGTACGGAGTTGATTTGACCGGACGGCCGGAGAATGTTTCCCTGCGGCTGTGCGCGGCTGCAGGGAGCATCATACAGGGGGCTGTCGTCGAACATACGGCAGTCCCCTGCTGCATTTTTGCAATAGTTCAGCCGGTTGAGTTGTTACGTATGTTCTGATACGACACAGCGCCGCAGATGTGCGTGCTCCGGGGCGGACAGAGGGATATGTTCCGGGCCGCCCGTTTGCGGAGCCACTGCAGGAAAATGCAGGAAGAACAGGAAGGTGCCTATGAAAGAGTGTGATACACTGAAAAGTAATGAGAGAGAATCCTCCCTATCTGTACAGAACGTACAGGAGGCCGCAGATCTCCCGGAGATGGACGGGACTGCCGGAGACGTGCAGGAAGGCGTGACAGAATCTGTGTCTGTACCGGAGCTCTTGGAGGAGTCCGCTGCAGAAGCGTCAGATATGCAGGAGGAGATCAGAAAAGATCCGAAAGAAGTGGGGAAGTCTCAGGAAGCAGGAAAAAAGAGTCGTTTTGGGTTTCTGAAAGCCGCGGTCAACGCAGCGGTGATTCTTCTGAACGGTTTCATTATCGCGCTGATTGTATGTCTTTTTCTTGCACAGCCGGACAGCGGAGAGCGGGTGAAACCTACGATTCAGAAGTTTGACGCCAATTCTGACGAGTACTATTCGGAAGAAGAAACATATGAGCAGATCAACGCCAATGTACATGTCTATCAGTCTGAGGGCAGGCCGGATGGAAAGGAGAACGAATGAGCGGGAACAGACAGAACAGAAAATTTCCTTTTCGGATTCCGGAGAAAAAGCTTCATTGGAAAGACTTTCTTTTGTTGCCTGGATGGATTCGAATGTTGGCGATCAGTACGGTTACGCTTCTGCTGCTGACGGCGGTGTTCTTTATGGCGGGCAATTATCTGTACTCGCCCCAGAAAGTAGCGAGGGATTATTATGAGGCGATGCTCGCCGGCGACTGGAATCAGATGTACGATTGCTGCAGATTTCCGGAAGGGCAGTTTCTGTCCAGAATAAACTTTGTGAACGCCATGTCCTATGGAACATCCGGGGAGAAGAATACCCCGGAGATAAAAAACTACCGGATGCGCAGGAAAGAAACGGATGAAAGCAGCGGGGTGAGTACCTACACAGTGAGTTATACGCTGCAGGGTGTCAGCGAATCACAGAACAGTACAGTAAAAATTGCCAGAGGCAGCCGGATCATGGGACCGTTTTATGAGTGGTATATTGTGCCGGAGGATCTGTACGTGGAGAATGTGGAGATTGCGGTGCCGGAAGATGCAGATTTCTATCTGGACGGTACAAGGATCCTGGACCAGTATGAGAGCGAAGATTCTGATGCGTCCACGGGAAACGGAGAAAAGGTGTATGAAATTCCCTGTCTGTTTCTCGGATATCACACGGCGCGGATTCATGAGAAAGAGCGCACCGATTACCGGGAAATCTTTTATGTAAAGAACAACGGGCATCTGGAATTTCTTCCTGAACTGAAGCTGAACGATTCCACGGGAAAGGAAATCGCAGATCTGCTGGAGGATGCGGTGCAGGATTTCTGCGATGCAGGAATGAAGAAAGAGAGTTTCAGCAAAATCCGCTCCTGTTTTTCCAGCGACGCACAGGTTCAGAAAAAGGCAGAGGAAACGTTTGAAGAGTTCTGCCAGGGAGTTGCCGATGAGAACAATACCGGTCTTGCAAATCTCACCATCACCAATATTGACACCGTCGTCTCCAATACGGATGGACAGATGAAAGCAGAGGTAACTCTCTCCTATACTGCAGAACGGGTGGAAAAACGGCTGTTCTTTTTCTACCGCACGGTGACAGAGAGCGGCACAAAGAAGCTGGAGCTGCAGATCGGCAGCAGTGGCGGAGAGTGGAAAATTGAAAGCTGGAACTGAAAAAGGAGGATACTGGGAATGAAAATAACATTTGTGTCGGATTATGTGTGTCCGTACTGTCTGGTTGCAAAGGAGGCAATGCTCCGGGCGGTACAGGAACTGGGAATAAAGCCGGAGATCACCTGGCACCCGTTTGAACTCACGGTGGAGCCGAAACCACGGGTAGATACTTACCATGACGAGGAGAGAAAGGCACATTACCAGGTGCTGAAGGAGCCGTGCCGGGAGCTTGGCCTCGACATGAAGCTGCCGCCGGCGGTTGTGCCGAGACCGTATACCAGGCTGGCTTTTGAGGGATTTTATTATGCGGCGGAACAGGGAAAAGAGGAACGATACAACGACCTGATGTACCGGGCGTATTTTGTGGATGAGAAGGATATCGGTGATCCCGATGTTCTGTGCGAACTGGCAGAGGCCGCTGGGCTGGATGCTGCCGAATACCGCAGGGCTCTGGAACAGGGACGTTATCGGGAAAACCTGAAAGAGGCCAACCGCCATGCGAGAGAAGACCTGCATGTGACGCATGTGCCGACTATTTACGTGGATGGCAGGGAAATCACGGTGGAGAAATATACGAAAGAAGAATTTCTGTCCACGTTCCGCGATATAAAGGAAAGCACGGCGCTGTCAGAGACGAAGGAGAATACCGGAGAGAGTTCCGGAGCGGAGGAACACGGCGGAGGCTGCGGTCCCACAGGATGCAGCATTTTTTGAACCTTCAGAATGTTCAGAACAGTCTGGAAAGACAGAGAAAAAACGTGCCTGGAACGGATCAAAGGTTCCAGGCACGTTTTGAATTTAGGTCAGCCGATAAAGCGCTGCAGAAAATCCCACTGGATCAGATTGGCAAAAAACAGGCTGTAGACCAGCAGGCACCACGGTTTCAGCAGCAGAATAATTGCACAGAATTTTTTCCATGAAATCGCAGTCAGTCCCGCAAGAAAACAGATCAGATCGTCGGGAGCGACGGGAAGAAAGATCGTTAGGATCAGAAACCAGAGAAATCCTTTTTTTTGCGTCCAGTGCGCATACTTTTCGTAGCTTGCAGCGGATACATGGCGCTGGACGAAAGAAGTGCCGTATCTTCTGGCCAGATAAAAGGCAAAAATGGAACCGATACTGATTCCGATATAATTGCACAGAAAGCCGCCCAGCCAGCCAAACAGGATGGAGCCGGCCGCGTAGCCGACAACAGCCGGAAGAATCGGAAGGACTACCTGGGAAAGCTGTACAAAAATCAGAATGATCGGGCCGAAAATACCAAATCCCTGAATATATTCCTGAAAACTCTCAATAGAATTAAAATTTCCGTCGAGAAAGCTCTTCACGAGCCACACAAAAAGCACAACCAGAAGAAGCAGAATGGAGTACTGACCGATTTTCTGCCAGGGAATTGTCTTTTTCGATTTCAGATTTGCCGTAGTTTCAGGTGACATAGCATTGAACCTCTTTTCACTGATTTCCATTAACCATTCCGGTTCCGGAACAGTTACAACGGATCCGATTTATGGGTTTATTATAACTTGTTTTTTTTGAGATTTCATCAGGAAAATCCTTAAAGAATTCTTTAATATATCGGCAGATTTTATGAATGGATGGCCGGGGACAGGTTCCGGCCGGATGGGCGGACAGTGAAAACGGGGAAATGAGAAAACCGGCCCATCGCGAAGGACGGGCCGGATATCCGCAGGCGCTATGCTTTTATATGGTTGATATGGTCTTTGTACATTACACATGCGCCGGTTTGTGCTGGAAGAAAAGTCCGGCTTTCTGCAGCGCGGGACGAAGCGCCGTGTAAAGGGCAACCGAGACGATGACAGAAAGCACCGCGTTGATGGAGGTAGAAGCCACATTCCAGGTCAGAGCTACCTCGGCAGCCGGTTTTCCGATGATCACCAGTTTGTAGAAATACCCTACCAGCGGATCCATCACTGCATTGAACAGCAGACCGCCTATAGAGGCCAGCAGCGTCCATTTGAACACATGCTTCCGGTCTGTACTGCTGTTGATTTTTCCGATACGGTGGGCGATCAGACCTGTAATCAGACCGATGCACAGCTTCAGGACAAAGGTTTTTGGCGCGTAAATAACATAAACCGGGTCAAACAGATCACCGATCGTCATGCCGATCGCGCCGCCGATCCCGCCCCAGACGCCTCCGAGAATCAGTGCGCCAAGAACGCAGACCGCGTTTCCCAGGTGGATCGAAGTAGCGTCTCCTCCGGGAAGCCAGATCTTAATCTGAAGAAACGTAAACACTACGTAAGACAAAGCGGCGAATACGCCTGTCATTGCTATTTTCCATACTTTTTCATTTTTCATAATCAGTCACTCCTTCTTTCGTGAGACCTCTGCCGAAACCGTATTGGAAACCGTAATCGTTCCGCTGTCGAAACAATGAACAATACATTGCCGCGGTATTCTGAGCGGTTCCGTAACAGTTCAGTCAGCTGAGCTGTAACGAGGTTCTCTGTTGTTGTATGCTATTATAGCAGGAGTGGCATGAATGAAAAGTGCCAATTTAATGTTTTTTAACCAGTCCAGTTTCGTGGGGATGCCGAAGCACCGGAAAACCAGGCGTCAGCTCTCCGGTTCCGGATGCATGGCCTTATGCTCTGTCTTCAGTTCTCTGTAGAGGGTCAGAGAGTCCCAGTGCTGGTTCTGAGAGGTGACGACGGCTTTCAGATGGATGGGCGGAAGTTTTTTTCTGCGCATTTCCATCAGAAGTTGCTCCAGACGGCTTCCGGAGAATCCACTCATGACCATCATCGGTTCTGAAAAGCTCTCCCTGTCGTTTCGGTCCGCACATGCCTCGAAACCATGCAGACCGGCGAGCAGACCGATGGGCTGAAGGTACTGGTCCGGGGTGACGACCCGAACCCGGATCTTCATTTTCAGCAGAATCGGTTTTAATCCGGAAGCCAGAGGGGTACCGGCGATGTTATAAAGCAGAACTGTTTCCATAGAAACTCCTTTCGTTTTCTGAATGTGAATGGGGAATGCCGGCGCTCCGGGAGGCCTGTGCGGCTGTCGGCGCATGGCCCGGCATATGTCCGTAAAATGATGGTACTCTAATCTGCGGAAAAAAGCAACTACTTGTAATTGCAGTCCGTGGGGGAAATCTGTTATATTATAGTGGAAGAATTTAAGAGAGGTAAATGGAGATGTGGATAGCAGACAGCTGGAAAGATTATGAAGTGCTGGACACTTCGAGAGGAGAAAAACTGGAACGGTGGGGAGATTACCTTCTGGTGCGTCCGGATCCGCAGGTGATCTGGGATACGAAGAGGGAGAATCCCGGCTGGAGGAAAAGAAACGGACATTATCACAGAAGCAGCAAAGGCGGCGGCGAGTGGGAATTTTTTGATCTGCCGCAGCAATGGAGCATACAATACAGGGAACTGACCTTTCACCTGAAGCCGTTCAGCTTCAAACATACGGGATTGTTTCCGGAGCAGGCTGTGAACTGGGACTGGTTTGGCGGACTGATCCGCGAGGCAGGGCGGCCGGTAAAGGTGCTGAATCTGTTTGCCTATACAGGAGGCGCGACACTTGCGGCAGCGGCGGCCGGAGCGTCGGTAACGCATGTGGATGCGTCCAAAGGAATGGTTACATGGGCGAAAGAGAATGCGGCGGCTTCCGGTCTGAAAGATGCTCCGATCCGGTGGCTGGTGGATGACTGTGTGAAGTTCGTGGAACGGGAAATCCGCAGAGGAAACCATTATGACGGCATTATTATGGATCCTCCGTCTTACGGAAGAGGACCGAAGGGAGAGATCTGGAAGATTGAGGAGTCAATCCATCCATTTATCCGGCTGTGCAGTCAGCTGCTCAGTGACGATCCGCTGTTTTTCCTGGTCAATTCTTATACAACGGGGCTGGCGCCGGCAGTTCTTACTTATATGATATCGCTGGAACTGAAGCGTTTCGGCGGCAGGGTGGAATCCCAGGAAATCGGACTTCCGGTAAAGGAGACAGGACTGGTTCTCCCCTGCGGGGCGTCCGGCAGATGGAAAAAATAGGCATCCGTCCGTCCTGCTGAACGGTTACGGCAGCCGGCCATTGAAAAAGTGCTTCGTGACAGGTCGTATGTCCACAGGCGCTGCGTTTTCATACGGTCTGTGCTGTAAATGCCCGGACCTGGCTGATTGGAACGCCGGGATTCTGTGAGAAAATGGCGGTTGTAAAACAAAATGCAGGAAGAAAGTTCAAAAACTGCATAAAAACTGTGGTTTTATGACAAAAATCCCCTGAAATTGAAAGTTTGTCTTGACATAGTATCATTCCGTGGAATAGAATAGTAACAGTTTAGCTATGCAGAACTGTTATATAGAAGAACCAGTACATCAGAAAATAAATATCCTGCGTCATCTGGCCAGATATTTATTTTCCGATGTACCAGGAGCTGTGAATATATCAGATCATGGACCAGCAGGCCTGTACAGTTGCTGCATAACCATTTCGCCGGGGCTGCTGCAGATATCATAGAAATCAGGGAGGAAAGCGATGAAACCGTATAGTGAGTTGACAAGGGAAGAACTGTTAGCGTTAAAGGCAGAGTTGGAAGCTGCTTTTGAAGATGTAAAAGGCAAAGGCCTGAAGCTGGATATGTCCAGAGGCAAGCCTGCGACCGTGCAGCTGGATATGACAGAGGGACTGCTCGGGATTGTGAGCCAGAATGACGAAGTGTATACGGAAGACGGTACGGACTGCCGGAATTACGGGTTGCTGACAGGAATTCCGGAAGCAAAAAAACTGTTTGCGGACATCTGTGATGCGAGGCCAGAGCAGATTATCATCTACGGAAACGCCAGCCTCACCGTAATGTTTGACGCGGTTGCCCGCTCTTATACCCATGGTGTTGCTGGATGTACGCCGTGGAGCAAGCTGGACAAAGTGAAATTTCTCTGTCCGGTACCGGGATATGACCGTCATTTCGCAATAACGGAATATTTTGGAATCGAAATGATCAATGTGCCGATGACTTCGGAAGGTCCGGACATGGATCTGGTGGAGAAGCTGGTTTCTGAGGATGAGGCAGTCAAGGGAATCTGGTGTGTGCCAAAATACTCCAATCCCCAGGGTTATACGTATTCCGACGAGACGGTACGCCGGTTTGCGGCGCTGAAACCGGCGGCGAAAGACTTCCGGATTTACTGGGACAATGCCTACTGCATCCATCATCTGTACGAGGAAGAGGACAGACAGGATCATCTGCTGAACATTCTCGACGAATGTGAGAAGGCGGGAAATCCGGATCTGGTATATGAATTCGTATCTACCTCAAAAGTCAGCTATCCGGGCGCCGGAGTGGCGGCGATGGCATCCTCTGAAAATAACCTGAAGGAAGCGGAGCGCCATATGAAATACCAGATCATCAGCCATGACAAGCTGAATCAGCTTCGCCATGTGAGATATTTCAAGAATCTGGACGGCGTGAAAGCGCATATGATGAGGCATGCGGAGATTATGCGCCCGAAATTTGAGACGGTTCTCAAGGTGCTGGAAGAAGAGCTGGGCGGTCTGGGCATCGGCGAGTGGACGAAGCCTAACGGAGGATATTTTATTTCCTTTGACGCGATGGAAGGATGCGCGAAGAAGATTGTGGCGAAGGCAAAGGAAGCGGGGCTTGTCATGACCGGAGCCGGTGCAACCTATCCATATGGAAAGGATCCGAAGGATTCCAACATCCGTATTGCACCGAGCTACCCGACGCCGGAGGAACTTGCGGTAGCAGGAAGCATTTTTGTGCTGAGTGTTAAACTGGTCAGCATTGAGAAACTGCTGGAGAATAAATAAGTAAATCAATGTATCTGTGACGCTGCGGCAGTTCCGCCAGACTGGAAAAACATATAGATAGTTAAAGTGGATGATGCTGGTATAAGCAGCAGGGAACTGCAATTGCAGATCACAGAAGGTACAGAAGAATACTGAAAGAAACATAAGAGGGAAACTGCTGTATCGGAGGAGCGCTGAGCGCTTTTCCGGTACGGCAGTTTCCCTCTTTCGTGCAGCGGCAGCAACTGTACCTTAAATATTTGCAACAGTTCAGCCAGCTGAACTGTTGCGGCATCCGTCCATTGAAAATCGTTTCGCGATGGGCCGGATGCCCGCAGGCTCTGCATTTTCATACGGCCTGTGCAGTGAATGTACAAACCTGGCTGAACGGTACCTTAAATATTTCTTACTGTTTGGAAAACCGCTTTACGGATGGCAGTGCGGATGGTATGATAAGCGATGAAAGACAGAAAATGGTGATGCACGGTCTTTGCTGCGGAGGCAGGAGGTTTCCGGAAGATGGAAAGGGGAAATATATATGAAGAAAATGAGTAAAGGGAAGAAGGTTGCCGCGGGGATTGCGGGCGCTGTTGTGCTGGCGGCAGCGGGCGTCTATCTGGGCGTCAGTTATTATTACAGCTCGCATTTCTTCCCTAAAACAGTGATCAACGGTCTCAATTGCGCGGGGCTGTCCGTGGATCAGGTAAAAGAGAAGATTCAGAGCCAGATCCTGAGTTATACGCTGACGCTGGAAGAGCGCGGCGGGCAGACAGAACAGCTGACCGGAGATCAGCTACAGCTGAAATATGTGGACGACAGGAAGGTGGAGGCTCTGATGGAGGAGCAGAATCCTTTTACCTGGCCGATCTATATTGTGAAACAGAATAATCATGAGATGGCTGCCAATATTTCCTATTCCGAAGAGACGATGACGCAGCTTCTGGACGCGCTGCAGTGTTTCCAGCCGGAGAATGTGACAGCTCCGGAGGATGCAAAGATTACCGACAACGGGACGGCGTTTGAGATCACTCCGGAGGTTGAGGGAAACACGCTGAAGCGGGAGGAGACGGAACAGGCGGTAAGGGAGGCCATCGATACCGGAAAAAGCGAATTGAACTTCGAGGAAGCGGGGCTGTATGAGGCGCCTTCGGTGCGCTCGGACGACGAAACGCTGAACAATCAGGTGACACAGATGAACAGCCTGACCGCCGCGAATCTTACATACGACTTTGTGGACCGTCAGTACGTGGTAAACAGAGATGTGATCAAAGAGTGGCTGACGCAGGACGCAGAAGGAAATTATACGATTGACGAAACACAGGCGGCTGCCTGGGTCAGACAGATGGCTTACGAGACGGACACCTTTGGCCTGGCACACACCTTTAAGACCAGCCTTGGTCCGACCATTGAACTGAAGGCCGGCGGAGATTACGGATGGGTCATTAACAAGGACAAGACCACGGCGGCCCTGGTTGAGGCGGTAAAGGCCGGAACCCAGGGGGCTATAGAGCCTGTCTATCTCTACAGCGCCAATGACCGGTCACAGAATGACATCGGCGGCACTTATGTGGAAATCTGTATCTCACAGCAGAAAATGTGGTGCTACAAGGATGGACAGCTTGTTGTGGAAACTCCGGTGGTAACGGGAAGCCACGCGACCGGTTACGATACGCCGGCAGGCAGCGTATGGGCCATCGACGGAAAGAAGAGCGATTACGATTTCACACTTTATACGGCGCATGTTATGTTCTGGCTGCCGTTTAACGATCAGGTGGGAATTCATGATTCCAGCTGGCGGTCAGAATACGGTGGAGACATTTACCTGACAAACGGTTCTCACGGCTGTGTGAATACGCCCTACAACGCCGCAGAAAAAATTTTCAATACTGTTGGAATTGGCGACCCGGTTATAGTATACTATAGTCTGGACGACGTAGTAGGACCGCAGCCGACACAGAAAAATACGCAGGACACGTCGGTTGCGAACTGATAAAGGAAAGGGTAAAGTATGAAGATTATAGTATTAGCAGGTGGAACGAGTACGGAACGCGAGGTATCCATTGTGTCCGGCACGATGGTCTGTAAAGCGCTTCGGGAAAAGGGACATCGGGCGCTTCTGGTGGATGTTTTCTGCGGCGTGGAGGTTCCCCAGGTGGATGAAGAACTGTTCATGGAGGAGTATGACGTAGACCGGGCGGCCGCCTATATGAGAAGTTTTAACGGAAAGCTGCCGGAGATCCAGGCAGCCAGAAAGGAATTTTTCGGACCGAACGTTCTGGATCTCTGCCAGTACGCGGATCTTGTCTTCCTGGCCCTGCACGGTTCCAACGGGGAAGACGGAAAGGTTCAGGCTGCGTTCGATCTGTTCGGCATTCGATATACTGGCACTGGATATCTGAGCAGCGCGATCGCGATGGACAAAGCGCTGACGAAGCAGTTTTTCCGGGAGCATCATGTGCCGACACCGGTGGGGATTACACTGACAAAAGGAGAAGGAAGCACAGACCTGGCGGCTTGCGGCATGAAGCTTCCGGTGGTGGTGAAGCCGTGCTGCGGCGGTTCCAGCGTAGGCGTCTGTATCGCGCACACGGAGCAGGAGTATCAGGAAGCTCTGAAGCAGGCATTTTCGTACGAGGATCAGCTGATTGTGGAGGAATATATCAGCGGACGTGAATTTTCCGTCGGAGTCGTGGACGGAAAAGCGTATCCTGTCATTGAGATTGCGCCTATTGAGGGATTTTATGATTATACCAACAAATATAAGGCCGGTTCCACCATTGAGACCTGCCCGGCGGAACTGGACGGGGAAAAGACGCGGGAAATGCAGAGCTATGCGGAGCAGGGAGCGGCTGCCCTGGGAATCGAGACTTACTGTCGCCTGGATTTCATGATGACAGAGGATGGAAGAATCTGCTGCCTGGAGGCAAATACGCTGCCGGGTATGACACCCACAAGCCTTCTGCCTCAGGAAGCGCAGGTGCTTGGAATGAATTTTGCGGATCTGTGCGATCATCTGGTGGAGATTTCTCTGAAAAAGTATGAGAATCCTGCGTCTGCGGAGGCAAAGAAATGAAGGGGATGACGCTGAAAGAGATTGCACGTACATGCGGCGGTATTCTGCATAACTGTGATGAAAACCTGGAAAACCGCCAGGTATCTTCGGTGACGACAGACAGCAGAACCGTTGAGAAAGACGCGCTGTTTGTCGCCATTCCCGGAGCGCGGGTGGACGGACACAGTTTTCTTCCGCAGGTAATGGAACAGGGCGCGCTGGCTGCCCTGACGGAAAGAGAGCTTCCGGAATGGAAGCTGCCTTATATTCAGACAGAGTCCTCCCTTCAGGCGGTGAAGGATCTGGCGGAATTTTATCTGCAGCAGCTTGGGATTCCTGTTGTGGGAATTACCGGAAGTGTCGGAAAAACCAGCACGAAGGAAGTGATTGCGTCCATTCTGTCTCAGAGATACCGCACACTGAAGACGGAAGGAAATTTCAATAATGAGCTGGGGCTTCCGCTGACCGTGTTTCGGCTGCGGGAGGAGGATGAGATTGCCGTTCTGGAAATGGGAATCAGTGATTTCGGAGAGATGCACCGTCTTGCAAAAATTGCGCGGCCGGATACGGCTGTGCTGACCAATATCGGCTGGTGTCATCTGGAGAATCTGAAGGATCGGGACGGAATTCTGAGAGCGAAGACAGAGATTTTTGATTTTCTGAGACCAGACGGTCATATTGTGCTGAACGGCGACGACGATAAACTGGCTTCGGTGGGAGAGGTCCGGGGGATCCGCCCGATTCGTTTCGGATGGAACGAAAACAATACCTATTATGCGGATCATGTCGAGCCTCTTGGATTTCGTGGAATCCGGTGCATGCTGCACACGCCGGAAGGCGAGATTTCCGTGCAGATTCCGATGCCGGGCCGGCATATGGTTCTGAATGCGCTGGCCGGAGCGGCGGTGGGACAGATTTACGGCCTGACGCTGGAGGAGATCCGCGCAGGCATTGAGTGTCTGGAGCCGGTAGCCGGAAGGTTTCATATTATTGAAACGGAACAGTATACGGTGATCGATGACTGTTATAATGCCAATCCTGTTTCGATGAAAGCATCTCTTAATGTGCTGAAGGACGGTCCGGGGCGGAGAGTGGCTGTGCTTGGAGATATGGGAGAGCTGGGTGAAGATGAGAGAGCACTTCATGCGCAGGTGGGACAGGCCGCAGGAGAGTGCGGCATTGACGCTCTGTACTGCGCTGGCCCTCTGAGCGAGGAGATGGCGGAAGCGGCAAGAAAGGCAAACCCGGATATGGAGATTCTTCATTTTGCGGATCGTGATGCTCTGATGGCGAAGCTCCCGGAGCTGCTGCGCCAGGGGGACACCATACTGGTGAAAGCGTCCCATTTCATGGAATACGGAAAGATTGTCAAGTGGCTGGCTTATACTGGTACATCAGAAAGTAAATAGTTACAGTTCAGCCAGATCTGTGCATTTACGTCACAGACTGTAGGAAAACATGATGCCTGCAGGCATCCGGCCATTTGACCGGGCTGTTTTCGTGACAGCATATATCAAAAAAACTCAGCGCAGCCCGCCCGCTGCGCTGAGTTTTTTTGATATATACACTGCTCCCGGAGAAATATCCTGTGTCATCCGATTGGATATTTCTTTTCCAATGTACCGGCTGAACTGTCGGTGTTCAACAGTCAGCCTTCAGACACATGTTGAGATAACCCGCGGGAAATGCTGCTGGCAGATCAGACCAGCGGCTTATTTTTTTTCAGCATTTTTTTCAGCTGTTCCTGTGTGTAGGAACCAATATTCTTTTTGTCTTCTCTGGAAAGCTCTGAGAGAAAAATCGGTTCCCCGAATTCGATGACCACATGGGTCTTTCGGATCTTCGGGAAATGTGCCTCAAAAATATTCCGGGTGTTGAGAAGCGCCACTGGAACGATCGGGCAGTTGGCTTTGGAAGCCATTTTCAGCGATCCGTTGTGGAATTCCAGCATGTCCAGTTCATTTTCTCCATGGCTGCGTGTGCCTTCCGGGAAGATAAAAACCGAAATTCCGTTTTTGATTTTTTCTGCGCCGTCCAGAATCATCTTCAGCCCTTCCTTGATATTGGAACGGTCAAGGAAAAGACAGTGAATGTACTGCATCCAGACTTTGAAGACCGGAAATCTGGAAAGTTCCTTTTTTGCGACAAAACCTGTCAGGTCAGGCACCAGGACATAGGTCAGCAGTATATCGAAAAAGCTCCGGTGATTTCCCACATAGAGGACGGCCTGATCCCGGGGGATCCGTTCCTGTCCTATGACAGTGATGGTAGTACCGTCGATTTTCAGGATCGTGGAAAAAGCCCAGCAGATCATAGCTCTTGCTACTCTGTCGCGGATCCGGGGATTCTTCCGGCCGATCAGCCAGATGGCAAGCAGCACCGGTATCGTCACGATCAGATAAAGAATCACGAAACAGACGGTGATAATAAAACGAATCACAAAACAATCTCCTTTTCTTTCGTAGTAGTCAGATGCGGCGGCGAAAGGTTTCAGGTACAGAATTTCAGCTTACCACAGGGACTCTTCTATTAGTATATGTAATTTATTTCCAGGTTGCAACATATTTTGAAAAGTAGAGCATAAAATAGATAGCAAGAGCCAGGCGCCGGACAGTGCAAAGCTATCTGACTGTTCAGCCAGGTCTGTACATTCAATGTACAGGACGGTGCCGACAGGGAAGACAGGATGACGGGAGTATGAGACGATGGGCGGTCTGTTTGACGCTTTTTTTCCTCTGTTTTTCGATGCTGACAGGATGCAGAATCGTGGACGTTTCGGAAGGCGAGGCAAAGGAAGTGGAGTATACCGTACTGGGAAGCGACGAGATTCCGGAAGAAGTGGAAAAGGTACTGGAAGAACAGGGACAGGAGCCGTTTGCGCTGGCCTATGAAAGCGGCGGATTTCTGTATCTGATGAAAGGCTACGGGCGTCAGAACAGCGGAGGATACAGTATCCGTGTAGACAGTCTGTATGCGACCGGGGAGGTCATTCATCTGCAGACAACGCTGGAGGGCCCGGCGACCAGGGAAGAGCAGAAGGGGGATGGTTCCTGCCCCTTCATTGTTCTGAAGCTGGAGGCGAGGAAGAATGCCAGTGTGGTTTTTGAAGGATAGAAAGGAGCGGCGGATCGTATGGAATTAGTAAAGAGAAATCTGCACCAGATGTGCAGGAAAAGTGAGGCAGTTTCTCAGGTGACGTTTGACGAGGATTTTAATGTGCCTGACGCGAAACCGGATGTGGGGAGAATGATTCAGAAGAAGGGAGACGTTCAGATCGCGGACGTTCAGGTGTCGGAGGGAAAAGCGCGGGTTTTCGGCGGGCTGACCTTTCATCTGCTGTATGTGGCGGACGACGAGGGACGGCGGGTGTATAGCCTCGGCGGAGAGCTTCCCATTGACGAGACGATTCATCTGGACGGGTTGACCGGAGGGGATAAAATCTGTCTGAAATGGGATCTGGAGGATCTGACCATCCATAAGATTAACTCCAGGAAACTGAACATCCGGTCTGTGGTGACATTTTATACGTTCATTGAAGAACTGAAGGATATCCCGGTTCCGGTGGAAATCCGGGACGGGGAAGGCGTCTCCATGAAGAAAAAAGAAATCAGGGCGCTGGAGCTCGGCGTGCAGAAAAAAGATACCCTTCGTGTGAAGGAAACAGTCACGCTTGCGTCCAACAAGCCAAACATCCATGAAATACTCTGGAAAGACATGGAGGTGCGCGGACTGGAGCTGCGCCCGGAAGAAAACCAGATCAGCGCAAAGGGTGAGCTGTTTCTGTTCTGCCTGTATGCCGGGGATGACGGAGAGCAGCCGCTGCAGTGGGTGGAGCAGGCGATCCCGTTTTCCGGACAGGTGGAATGCTCCGGATGTACGGCGGATATGATACCCAACATTGAATCCACCATGATCCAGGCTAACGTGGAGATCCAGCCGGACGCCGACGGAGAAGAGAGGATGCTCCAGGCGGATGCCGTTCTGGAACTGGATATGAAGCTGTATCAGGAAGAAACCCTTTCTCTTCTGCAGGATGTCTATACGCCTAAGATGGACTGCGTTCCGGTGAACCAGGAGGAGATTCTGGAAAGCCTTCTGATTCGGAATTATTCCAAATGCAGAGTCAGCGACAAGATCGGAATCAGCGCTCCTCAGAACCGGGTGCTCCAGATCTGCCACAGCGACGGAAAGGTGAGACTGGACGAAGTAAAGGTTGTAGAAGACGGAATTAAGGTGCAGGGAATCGTTGAGCTGCGGATTCTGTACATAGTCAGCGATGATGATATGCCGTTTTATGCGGCGGAGGCAGCGATTCCGTTTACCCATGTGATCGAAGCGGAAGGGATTCACAAGGAGTGCAGATACTATCTGCGTACAGATCTGGAACAGCTTTCAGCGACCATGCTGGACAGCAATGAGATTGAGGTGAAAGCAGTCATCAATCTGAATGCAATCGTCCTTGACCTGCAGAAAGAGGAGGTCATGCAGGAGGTTGAGGAACGGCCTCTGGACCGGGAAAAGCTGCAGAATATGCCGGGAATTGTCTGCTATATGGTACAGAGCGGCGACACTCTGTGGGATATTGCAAAACGGTTTTACACAACCACCGATGCGATCCGTGCATTGAATGAGCTGAAATCCGATGAGCTCCGCCCGATGCAGTCGCTTCTTCTGGTAAAGAGCATCGAGTAGGCAGAACGGAGGAACCACTGCGGACGGAAGGGCGGGGTACCAGGGGAGCTGTCTCCGCCGGCTGAACTGTTACGGCATCCGACCATTGAAAATCGCTTCGTGATGGGCCGGATGCCCGCAGGCTCTGCGTTTTCATACGGTCTGTGCATTTACTGCACAGACCTGGCTGAACCTTAACATTTTTTTGCGATTGATTTTACATAGATCTTGCATTTTATTTATGAAAGTTTTACCATATGGGAGGAAGAGTACGTCTGTTTTTCAGAGCGTGGCGGGAGCTTGTTTCCGGAGAATATGCGCTGCAGTTTACATTTGCGGAGACTGTTTTCGGAAGGATATACGCTGCGTTTTTTTTGACATTTGCAGGAGTTCCTTTCGGAGGGCGAAGAGTCGGATACTCTTTGAGAGAGCAAGTATGATGTTAATCGTTCAGCCGGCTAAACGGTAACGGTATTCAGGCATTGAAAATCGCTTTGTGATGGATCGGACGCCTGGAGGTGCTATGCTTTTATACAGTCTGCGCAGTGAATCACCAGACCTGGCTGAACGGTAACAGTGCGTACAGAGAAATTTGTGAAAAAACGTAGGGGGAAGAAAATGAAAGAACAAGGTACACAGACGAATTATCTTTTTTCCAACCAGGACCTGAAACGTCTGATTCTTCCGCTGCTGGTGGAACAGCTGCTGGCGATTACAGTGGGAATGGCGGATTCCATTATGGTATCCAGTGTCGGGGAAGCGGCGGTGTCCGGCGTCTCTCTGGTAGATACGATTTTCGTTCTTCTGATCAATATATTCACGGCGCTTGCTACCGGAGGCGCTGTTGTCTGCGGACAGTATCTCGGAAAGAAACGTCCGGAGCAGGCCTGCAAGGCGGCGGACCAGCTGGTACTGGCGACCTGCGGGCTGTCCATACTGGTTATGGCATTGATGTACCTGCTGCGGACATTTATTCTGAATGTGGTATTCGGTCATATTGAACAGGATGTGTGGAATAACTGCAATACATATTTTCTGATTGTGTCTGCCTCTATTCCGTTTATTTCCATGTACAATGCAGGAGCCGCGATTTTCCGGGCACAGGGAGACTCCAAGACACCGATGAAAATGTCGCTGATCATGAATGTGATCAATATCATCGGAAACGGAATTCTGCTTTATGGATTTCATATGGGGGTTGAGGGAGCGGCGATTCCAACGTTGATTTCCCGGATTTTCGCGGCGGTGGCGATTCTCGCGAGAGCGCGCGGAACCGACCATGTTCTCCATCTGTCCCGGCCGATGGTCTGGAAACTGCATTGGCCCACATTAAAGAAGATTCTGGGCATCGGCGTTCCCAACGGGCTTGAGAACAGCATGTTTCAGCTGGGAAAAATTCTGGTGCTCAGCCTGGTGACTCAGTTCGGGACCGCGGCGATTGCTGCCAATGCGGTGGCGAACAATATCGCCGTATTTCAGACGCTGCCCGGAACCGCGATGGGAAATGCAATTCTGACGGTCTGCGCCCAATGTGTGGGTGCCAACGCTTACGACCAGGCCCGTTATTATACAAAGAAGCTGATCAAAATTGTTTACGGAGGTCTGGTGGTGTCCTGTATTGCCGTGATCCTGGTTATGCCGCTGATTCTGAATGTTTACAGTCTGTCGGAGGAGGCAACCGGTATGGCCGAACAGATACTGATTTACCATGGAATCTGTACAATGCTGATCTGGCCGCTGTCCTTTTCTCTTCCGAACACATTGAGGGCCTCCAACGACGTCACCTTCTGCATGGTGCTGTCAATCTTTTCCATGTGGGTGTTCCGTATCGGATTCAGCTATGTGCTGGGGCTGGTTTTCCAGCTTGGCGTTTTTGGCGTGTGGGTGGCGATGACCATCGACTGGGCCGTGCGCGCGGTCTGTTTCCTCATCCGGTATCTGGGAGGAAAGTGGCAGAGGAAAGCGTCTGCGGTGTGATGGAGAGTGCAGGAAGCAAAGGATTCGGGATATGGCGCTGTATGAGGCTGCTTCGGTCGTAAAATTTCTGCCGCAGTTCATCGGGGGATTCCAGTGCCGTTCTGTCCGTAAATCGTGACAGCTTTGTAAGCAGGAAACTGTGTATTGGTCACAGATCAGCCAGTGGAACTGTTACTACGGACCTGACAGAACTGATTTGTGGATTGCCCTGACATGCCGACTGTACAGGAAAGCACAAGGAAATCCAGTGAAATTGCGGCAGATACTTGCCAAGACCCATGAAATCTTTTATAATCGATATGATAGTTGAAAATCGTCGCTTTTCCGTGGGATGCAGGCTTGTGCCAATGCAAGCGTCGGTTAACAGTTAAATGTCAAGAAAAATACAGGAGGAACAGACGTGGAGCGAGAAATGATTATCGTTCTGGATTTCGGCGGTCAGTACAATCAGCTGATTGCGCGCCGTGTCCGTGAGTGTAATGTGTATGCGGAAGTACACCCGTACACGCTGCCGCTGGACAAGATCCGGGAGATGAATCCAAAGGGAATTATCTTTACCGGAGGTCCGAACAGCGTATATGGAGAAGATTCTCCAAGATGCAGCGCTGAGATTTTTGATCTTGGTATTCCGATCCTGGGAATCTGCTATGGATCTCAACTGATGGCATATCTTCTTGGAGGAAAAGTGGAGACCGCGCCGGTCAGTGAATATGGAAAGACAGAGGTGGATACAGAAGCGTCATCTGTACTCTTCCAGAACGTGGAGAGAAAGACCATCTGCTGGATGAGCCATACGGATTATATTTCCAGAGCTCCGGAAGGATTCCGCATTACCGCATCGACTCCGGTATGTCCGGTTGCGGCGATGGAGTGTCCGGAGAGAAAACTGTATGCGACACAGTTCCATCCGGAGGTTATGCATACACAGGAAGGCAAGAAGATGCTTTCCAATTTCGTATATCAGGTGTGCGGCTGCACAGGAAGCTGGCGCATGGATTCTTTCGTTGAATCCACCATTGCGCAGATGCGCGAGAAGATCGGAAACGGTAAAGTGCTCTGTGCCCTTTCCGGCGGAGTAGATTCTTCCGTGGCTGCGGTTCTTCTGGCAAAAGCCATTGGGAAGCAGCTGACCTGTGTGTTTGTAGATCATGGTCTTCTGAGAAAGAACGAAGGCGATGAGGTAGAAGCTGTCTTTGGCCCGGAAGGTCCTTATGACCTGAACTTTATTCGTGTCAATGCGCAGCAGCGTTTTTATGGGAAACTGAAGGGCGTGACAGAGCCGGAAGAAAAGAGAAAAATCATCGGCGAAGAGTTCATCCGTGTGTTTGAGGAAGAGGCGAAGAAGATCGGTGCAGTGGATTTCCTGGTGCAGGGAACCATTTATCCGGACGTCATTGAATCCGGACTTGGAAAATCTGCGACGATCAAATCCCATCACAATGTGGGAGGCCTGCCGGATTACGTGGATTTCAAGGAAATCGTTGAGCCGCTGCGTCTGCTGTTCAAGGACGAGGTGCGGGCTGCGGGCCGCGAGCTGGGAATTCCGGAATATCTGGTAAGCCGTCAGCCATTCCCGGGTCCGGGACTTGGAATCCGGATTATCGGTGAAGTAACGGAAGAAAAGGTGAAGATTGTCCAGGATGCAGACGCGATTTACCGCGAGGAGATCGCAAAAGCAGGCTGTGACAAGGGACTGGGGCAGTATTTTGCAGCTCTGACTAATATGCGCTCGGTAGGCGTCATGGGGGACGAGAGAACCTATGATTATGCTGTAGCGCTCCGGGCGGTTACGACCAGCGACTTTATGACAGCGGAAGCTGCGGAGATTCCGTGGGAAGTGCTGCATAAGGTGACGAACCGGATCGTCAATGAGGTGAAGGGCGTGAACCGCGTAGTGTATGATTGTACGAGTAAGCCGCCGGGAACGATTGAGTTTGAATAGTCGGCGGTGGGCCAGAAAGCCTTTATTTACGGGCTTTTCCGGC
>ERZ1643246.604-NODE-604-length-45110-cov-7.901698_pt1 | contig 45110 bp, 33 predicted proteins | sample MGYA00579265_ERZ1643246 | MGnify/ENA primary metagenome ERZ1643246 (study PRJEB29033, sample SAMEA4952261) | chicken gut metagenome | biome: Broiler Chicken; feature: Gastrointestinal Tract; material: Caecum | place: Ireland | collected 2018 | study: Broiler... | reverse complement strand
GAGGACTGGTTTCTGTGTTGACTGCTTTTAGATTAGTGTGTGTGAGAACCTGATGTTCTGCAATCTGGTATCCATCAAATTGACGAAGATCGCAGCAGATCTCCATGTCTTCCTGGAGATGTTTGTTGACAGCGAAGAGGGTCAGTTCCTCATGTTCTTGATTCCAGATGAGTACGGAGTCAAGATAAGGGGCATCTCCATAAGTAGGGCTTTCGTATACCGGAGCATTGACAAGCGTTTGTAAAACCGTTCCTCTTCCGTAGCGGCTGGTGTACAGGAATGGATAAAAAATGGTCTGTCTCCATGCACCGGTGTCGGACGTCATAATCGGAGCAATGACATTGACAAGCTGTGCCAGGCAGGCAATTTTTACCCGGTCTGCATGCCGGAGCAGAGTAATCAGCATGCTGCCCACAAGAAGGGCGTCCTCAAGATTGTAGACATCTTCCAGCTGGTGAGGCGCTTTTCCCCATTTTGGAAGCTGTGCATCGGAATCGTTGGAATGGTACCAGACATTCCATTCGTCAAAAGATAAATGGATTGGTTTCTGCTTTTTCTTTTTTGCCTTGACACAGTCACAAATGGACACTACAGAGGAAATAAACCGGTCCATGCCGACACTTGCCGCCAGGAAATCGGCTGTATCACCGGCTGCATTTCCATAGTATTGATGTAAAGACAGATAATCGATCTGGTCATAGCAAAGATCCAGCACCGTTTCCTCCCAGGAACCAAAGGTCGGCATATCCAGATTGGAACTTCCGCAGGCAACCGTTTCAATAGACGGATCCAGCATTTTCATCAGACGTCCCGTTTCTCCCGCAATCCGCCCATATTCCGCGGCTGTCTTATGGCCCATCTGCCACGGCCCGTCCATTTCATTCCCAAGGCACCAGAGCTTAATCTGATGAGGCTTTTCATATCCATGCTTTCTGCGCAGATCACTGTAATACGTGCCACCCTCAAAGTTGCAGTATTCCAGAAGATTTTTTGCATCTTCCGGACCGCGCGTGCCAAGATTGACAGCCATCATAACATCCGTACCGGCCTTTTTGGCCCAGGAGGCAAATTCATTCAGGCCGAATTCATTCGTCTCGATTACCTGCCATGCCAGATCTGTTTTAGAAGGACGCTGGCTTCTCGGACCGACACCATCCTCCCACCGGTATCCGGAAACAAAATTTCCACCCGGATACCGTACCACAGGAACATGAAGCTCACGGACCAGATCAAGCACATCCCCTCGAAAGCCATTTTCATCGGAAAAAGGACTTCCAGGCTGATAGATTCCCTCATAGACAGCCCGACCAAGATGCTCTATAAAAGAACCAAAAATACGCTTATCCACATCCCCCACAAGAAAAAATTTATCTACGATGATCTCTGCTTTTTGCATCTGCAAACCTCCTTTTTCATCCACGATCATATAACCACAGTATACCATAAAAAGAAATCAATGGGGACGTGTACTGATGCACAGGTACACGTCCCCGAAAAAAAACGAAGTCCGACTATTATCTGCTCAGCCTCAGAAACCGGATCAACCGGGAGATCGCCAGGCGGATATAATATATAGAAAATATTTATAGAGTAATAGAGAAACCTGATTTTACACTCTGCGGATCTGCGGCGTATAATAGATATACTATGAAGCTTGTTTAGGAAGAGAAAGGCGGAGCATATATGGAAAAGAAACAGATTTTCTGCGGGATTTGTTCGTCCGCTTGTCCGATGGATGTCTACGTGGAAGAGGGAAAGGTCGTTTCGGTGGAAGGGCACGCGGAGCATGGAAAGAGCCGCGGCCTTTGTGCCAAGGGAGCGGCATCGAAGCAATATCTTTATAATAAGGAACGGATTTTGTATCCGATGAAACGGATCGGCGAGAAGGGAAGTGGGAAGTTTGAGCGGATTTCCTGGGATGAAGCCTATGATCTGATGGCAGAGAATCTGAACCGGGTAAAAGAAGTATATGGGGCCAAATCGGTTGTCTTTTATGCCGGGTATCCAAAGTGGTACCGGCCGGCGCTTCTGCGCCTGGCAAATGCCTTTGGATCTCCGAATTTCTGTACAGAGTCCAGTACCTGTTTTCAGGCCTCTGCCCTTGCGTGGCGGTCGCTTTATGGAAATGGAATCTGTTTTCCGGATCTTGCACATACAAAGACGCTTCTTATCTGGACGAGCAACCTGTTTCATTCCAACACACCGATGGGGAAGATGTTCCGAAGCTTAAAAGAGCGTGGGGTCCGGATCATTGTAGTGGATCCCCGCAGTACCGTTACGGTCAAAGAGGCGGACCTTCATCTGCAGCTGACGCCGGGCACGGACGGAGCGCTGGCGCTTGCCATGGCCCATGTGATTATTGAGGAAGATCTGTACGACAAAGAATTTGTAGAAAAGTACGTTTCCGGATTTGAGGAATATAAAAACTATGTCCGGACATTTACTCCGGAGAAGGCCCAGGAGATTACCGGAGTGGATGCGGATCTGATCCGGCAGGCGGCAAGGATGTACGGGGGCAGCAAGCCGTCCAGCATCCAGTTTTCGGTGTCCACGATTGTCCACCATGTCAATGGATTTCAGAATTACCGGGCAGTATTTTCTCTGATTGCGCTGACCGGCAATTACGATATAGAAGGGGGAAACCGTTCCATGCCAGGACCGGTTTCGCCTTGCAATGAATTTGGAAAGGTTCTCCGATACGACAAGGAGGAAGCCATCGGAGAGAAGGATTTCCCGGTGTGGTTTGATCTTCCGTGTCAGGAAGCCCAGTGTACGAGACTGGCGGATTACATTCTGGAGGAGGAACCCTATCCTCTGAAAGCGGTCTTTGCCATGGGGCTGAATCACCGGATGTGGCCGCAGCCGGAGGTCATGCAGAAAGCACTGGGAACACTGGATTTCTATGTCAACATGGAGCTTTTCTGGTCGGATTCTTCCAGGATGGCGGATCTGGTACTGCCTGCCTGTACGACCTTTGAGCGGGAGGAAGTCAAGACGCTCCGGGGAGGCAGGTTTGCTCTGAATCAGCGTGCGGTGGAGCCGCTTGGGGAGGCAAAGAACGATATTGAGGTGATCATAGAGCTGGCACGGAGAATGGGACTTGAGGATGAAGTCCTGACGTCCGGATACGAGTCTTATATGAACTATATTCTGGAGCCATCCGGGCTGACGCTTGAGGATCTGCGAAGAAATCCGGAAGGTGTAAAGGGAAAGGTTGTATTCGGGCCGAAGGTGAAAACCTACGAGGAGGAGCCCTTTCATACGCCATCCGGCAAGATTGAGTTCTGGTCGCAGGTTCTGGAGAAATACAGGGACAGCAGAGGATATGAACCGCTGCCGGTCTACCGGGATTTCCGGGAGCAGACTCAGGTGGACACCAAAGCGTACCCGTTGATTCTCAATACCGGCGCCAGAAAGCCTCAGTTTTTTCATGCAAGGCTGTACCGTCTTCCATGGCTTTCGAGTCTGGAAGTCAATCCGATGGTAGAGATTCATCCGGACGATGGAGCAAAGTATGGAGTCCTGGAGGGAGACCAGGTAAGGGTCACGTCGCCGGCAGGAGAAATGGAAGGGACGGCGATCTATTCGAGAAATGGAAGACCGGGCGTCGTCTATCTCTATCATGGAAATAAGAAGGGTGAGGCGAACAATCTGATTGACCGGAATTATCTGGATCCTTATACAGGATTTCCTGGGTATAAAAGTTATTTTTGTAAGATAGAAAAGGCAGGGGAGGTGGCAGAACATGGCATATCAACTGAAATTTGATCCAAAAAAATGTGTAGGATGCTATGCCTGTCATACGGCGTGTCTGGATGCGCACCATGGTGCGGATGAGATTCATGCCAGGAGTTACCGGGGAATTCAAAAGGTGACAGACGAGGAGAAGGGATGTACTTATGAGATCTGTCCGGGATGTACCCACTGCGGCATCTGTGCGGAGGTCTGTCCCACAGGAGCACTTTTTCGAGATGGAAAGTACGGGCTGATCCTGACAGACAAAGAGCGGTGTATCGGCTGTAAAGCCTGTGAACGTGCCTGCCCGAACCATGTCGTTTATGTTGATGAGAACAACAAAGTACAAAAATGCGACGGCTGTATTGATCGGCTGGAAGAAGGACGGGAACCTGCCTGTGCGGCGGTCTGCCTTCTGGACGCCATTTGGATGGAGAAACAATAGATGGAAGCAAAGAGAAGCGAGATAGCCGGATATATCCTTGCAGGGGGAAAGGGAAGACGAATGGGGGGATGTCAAAAGCTGTACCTGCGCTGGCAGGGACGGTATGTGGCGTGCTGGACCATGGATGCACTGGACATGCTGGATGTATGGTATCTTTCGGTGGCGCAGATTCCGGAAGAACCTGTGGGAGAGGCCGGCTGGATTCGGGATCTCTTTCCGGATCTGGGACCGCTTGGAGGAATCTTAAGCGGTCTTTTGCTGTGCCCGGAGAAGGCGCTGTTTGTTGTCCCGTGTGATCTTTTGGGACTGGATGGAGAGATGGCACAAAAGATGATGGAGGAATATCATCGGACAGGGAGGCCGGTGTTCCTTCGGACGAAAGAAGGAGTGGAGCCGTTTCCGGGTATTTATACGAAAGAGATGATTCCGGTCATGGAGCGTCAGCGACGGGAAGGAAACTACAGAATGAAGCGTCTGTTTGAGACAGACGAGGCAGAGACCTATTCCTTTCTGGACGGTACAATGCAGATGAAAACACTGATCAATCTAAACACAGAAGCAGAATACGAGAGACTTCAAAGGAGGAACGATGGCAGCGGGGAAGGTAACGGTAAAGGAGGCCCAGGAACTCATCCGGAGAGTGGCCGTTAAAAAACAGGAGACGGATGAGGCAGTGCTCTGGGAAGCAGGTGGAAGAGTACTGGCGGAGGATCTGCGGGCAAGGTTCAGCCACCCGCCCTTTCCAAGATCCCCTTTGGACGGCTATGCGGTGCAGGCACAGGATCTGAAGGATGCGGGACCGGACGGGCCGGCCTGTCTGCAGGTGACAGAGAAGGTCTGCGCCGGACAGTGTTCCAAAAGACGTCTGAAGCCGGGAGAGGCCGTGCGGATTATGACAGGGGCGCCGATCCCTGCGGGGGCGGATACGGTAGTCCGGCAGGAAGATACCGATTACGGTGAACGCGAGGTGCGGATTTATAAACGGCAGGATGCCTATGACAATTATTGCCCCGAAGGAGAAGATTTCCGGGAAGGAGATGTGTTGATCCAACAGGGTGCAAGGATGGACGCCGTTCGGATTGGAATTGCGGCTTCTGCCGGATATAGCCGGATCCGGGTCCGGAAAAAGGTGCGGACAGCCGTTCTGTCCACGGGGACAGAGCTGTGTGCGCCGGGAATGCCGCTTGGAGAAGGACAGATCTATGATTCCAGCCTGTATCTGATTGCGGAGCGGGTCCGGGAACTGGGAGGAGAACTGGTCATGGCGGAGAGGGTGCCGGATGAAGAGCAGGCACTGAGAGCGTATCTAAGGCGCGCGAAGACGTGCGCAGATCTGGTGGTGACCACGGGAGGCGTATCGGTGGGAGAAAAGGATCTGGTCCGAAAGGCTCTGGAACAGGAGGGGGCCAGGTTTTTATTTGACCGGGTCCTGGTAAAGCCGGGATCTCCGACTACGGCGTCCATCCTTGGAACGACACTGGTTTTCAGTCTGTCCGGCAATCCTTTTGCGGCAGCGGTTCATCTGGAACTTCTTGTGCGGACTGCGACTGCTTCCTTTCTGGGGTGCGAAGAGACGGCCCCTTCTGAAAAGGAAGGAATCCTGATATCCGAGTTTCAGAGACCGTGCAGGACCGACCGGTGGATTCGGGGAAGAGAGGAGTCCGGAAGGATCTGGATCCCGGAGACAAAGGAAAAATCAGGTATCCTAAGCTCCATGGAGGGCTGCAGCTGTCTGGTGAAAATTGAGAAGGACCGGGAACGGATTGCAAAAGGAGAAAAGGTATGGTATATCAGAATATAAAGGTACATCCGGTTCTGTTTGGAATCGCCGGCTGGAAACATTCCGGGAAGACGACGCTGATGGAAGCGGTGATCCGGATTCTTACAGAAAGAGGATGGAAAGTGGCGGCTGTCAAGCACGACGGACATGATTTTGAGCCGGACCGGGAAGGGACGGACAGCTGGCGGTACTATCAGGCCGGAGCATGCGGATGTGCCGTCTTCTCATCCAAACGTTTTCAGGTGGTAAAGACAAAGGAGGATCCCGGACTGGAGGAGATGGCCGGCTTTTTTTCGGAGGCGGATGTCATCCTTGTAGAAGGGATGAAAGGGGCGACTCATGAAAAAGTCTGGTGCACTGCCCCGGATGAGCTTCCGGATCCTCGGAAACTGGCGGACCGGATTGAAGAAAAGATACGAGAAGGAAGGAGCAGAAAGATGGAAATAGAAACACTGATGGAGAAGATCCTTCTTCCGGACGAAGGAAAGACATGTGTCCGGACCTATTCCATGACGGAAGCGGCTTATCAGAGCTGGAAAGAGTTATTTTACAAGGATACGGGTGCATTCTTTGAGGAGATGGGCAGAAGGACGGATCAGGAGCAATGCTGCCTTTCTTTGTATGTACGGATGGCGGCGGACCTTTATCCGGAATATGTAAAGCAGAGCATTTCTGATCAAGTCTATTTTGATACCTTTTCGGATATCACGATCTGGTACGGGCACTGCCTGAGGGAGAAGGGAATTCCGGGACTTGCGGAGATCCGGTGGCTGGCTCTTCCCCTTCAGATGAAGCTTTTCCGTCTGGGACGGCTGCAGTTTGAGCAGGATCCAGAGAAGAAGATTCTCCATGTACACATTCCGGAGGGAGAACCGCTTCTCGATGAGGCGTGCGGGAAATCCTTTGAGGAGGCAGACCGCTTTTTCGGACCGGAGTATACGATGTATGACTGTGAGTCCTGGCTGCTTTCGCCAAAGCTTCGGAAGCTTTTGAAGCCTGAGAGCAACATTCTGAAATTTCAGAACCGGTTTCAGGTGGAAAAGATCGTCTACCCGTTCCGGCAGGCGGAAGAAAGAGTGTTTGGAGCGATTCGGGAAGACAAGGAACATTACCCGGAACAGACCAGCCTGCAAAGAGCAGTCAAACAGATGGTTCTGTCCGGAGAAGACGTTGGGATCGGATATGGGACAATTCATAGAAATATTCTATAAATGGCGTGGTTTATTTGCAATTACAATTTGCTTCTCCTTCCTGTAACTTAGTATAGTAATAATGGACAAGACAGTACAAAAGGAGGAACATTATGAAAAGAAAAGCAGCGGCAGCGCTGGCTCTGCTTCTGACCGTTTCCATGCTCGCAGGATGCGGATCCGACAGCAGCAGCGACGGAGACAAAGACAGTAAAAGCGGAAAGACGACATTGACATTCTGGTGCCACCAGAATGAGCCATGGGTAAAATCTTATGAGGCTATGGCGGAAAAGTTTGAGGAGGAGCATTCTGAATATACAGTGGATGTTCAGGATTATCCATATGAAGTTTATAATGAAAAGATTCAGACAGCAATCACATCCAGCACGGCAGGACCGGATATCATTGCCGTGTGGGGCGGGATGGCTCCGAACTTTATCGGAACGGATGCTCTGTCCGAAGTCCCGGAGGATCTGGCCAAAGAGCTGGATGAAGATTATATGGAGCCGACCGTAGGAAGCTACAAAAAGAACGGCAAATACTATGGGGTTCCGATGGAATACAACTTGGAGTACGGCGGAATGATCGTCAACAAGAAGCTCTTTGGCGAGGCAGGACTTTCCTACCCGACAACATGGGCAGAGCTTCGGGATGTTTCCAAGAGCGTTTCCGTACAGAACGGAGACATCGTGGAGATGAAGGGATTTGAAATGTTCGATACAGACTCCCTGATCTGTAATTATCTCGCCATGATCCTTCAGCAGGGCGGCCAGTATCTGGAGGAAGATGATTCGGTCAACTTTGCGACGCCAGAGGGTGTTACAGCCATGAACGAAATTCTCAGTATGATCCAGGATGGAGAATGTGATCTGACACACCTGACAGACGGACAGTACTGCTTTAATGATGTATACCAGGATAAAGGATACATGGCTTCCGTAGGATCCTGGGCCATCGGAGAAGGAACAGACACCTATGGACTGGAATACGGCACCGATTTTGAATATGTAGCGGTACCGCAGTATGGCAGCCAGATGGCATTTGCCTCCGAGACAGGATGGGGACTCATCGTTCCGGAAAACAGCGCAAACAAAGATGCGGCATGGGAATTCGTTTCTTTCTTCAGCGAGCCGGAAAATCTGGTAGAGCACAATATCGCATGCAGCCAGCTGCCACCAAGGAAATCGCTTCTGACCAATGAGACGTATATTGAAAAGATGCCGCAGGTGGAATTCCTTCTGGACATTCTTCCAAACGGACAGTGGATGGGGCCGTACAATACTTCTGACATGAGAGAAATCTTAAACCAGACATTCTTAAATCTCTGCCAGGAGGACAATCCGGATGTGGAAAGCGCATTGAAAGATGCTTCTGAACAGATCACATCCAAATGTAAATACGATTACTCAGCAGAATAGAACACAGGACAGGGAATCTCTTCTTACGTTGAGGAGGTTCTCTGTCTTTCCTGTATCTATCTGCTTTTCAAAAACAAAGAAAGGACTGGTTACAGGTGAAAAACAATCGATTTGTGGCAGCGGTACTGGTTCCGGGCATGCTGTTCCTGGCCGTGTTTGTTGTGTTTCCGATTCTCTACGGACTTGGAATCTCCCTTTATGATTACAATCCGGCGAATTCGCACAACCCGTTTCTGGGACTTGCCAATTATCGAAGGCTCCTTCAGGATCAGGTCTTCTGGAAAGCGGCTGGGAATACCATTTTTTTCTGTGTGGTGGCGGTGAGTGCAAATATTGTGATCACCCTCTTTCTGGCGAAGATTATTTCGGTACTTCCGTCCAAAGGATTAAAAACTGTGTTCCGGACGATCTTTTTTATCCCGTGCATTGCTCCGATGGTAGGGACGGCCATGATCTGGGAGTACGGTATTATCGGGACGGACAATGGCATTGTCAACCAGATCGTCCAGTTTTTCGGAGGATCGCCAAAAAACTGGTTTATGACAAGCCTGCCCCTGATGCTCTTTATTATTCTCTATACACTCTGGGCGGATATCGGGTATAATATTGTATTATTTACAGCAGGGATTGAAGGGGTGCCAAAGGAATTTGACGAGGCGGCAGCCATCGACGGAGCCGGGGCAATCCGGAGATTTCTTGCCATTAAGCTTCCGCTTATGGGCAGGACCTTTGCCTTTGTAGCGGTGATGACCATGGCGAATTATTTCCAGATGTTCGCCCAGTTCCGTGTCTTTGCTCCGGATGGCGGCATGAACAATTCGGTGATGGTACTGACCAACTATATTTACAAGACAAGCTTTGTAAGTTTTGATATGGGGTATGCTTCTGCAGTGGCGGCGGCTTTATTTGTCATCGTCTTTGTGGTGGCGCTGATCCAGAACAAAATGATGCGGGCGGATTGGAGTTATGAATAATGAAAAAGAGAAAGAAAACAAGATACAAATCTTATCACTATGTGATCATTGCGTTTCTCGGTGCTCTTTCCGCTGTCATGATGTATCCCCTTGTCTGGATGCTGATGACATCCTTTAAGACCAATGCGGATATCCGGACGAACCGGACGAAATTTTTTCCGGAAGAGTGGACTTTGGAGGGATATCGGACCGCATTTGAAAAGGCGCCGATTGCAGAGTGGTTTCTGAACAGTATTCTGATCACCGCCATCATCACCATCTCGGTGATTGTGACGAGTACCATGATGGGATATATATTCGCTAAGTATGAATTCCGGATGAAAAAGGTGCTGTTTGTGATTCTTCTGGCCACCATGATGGTGCCGCCTCAGGTTACGATGATTCCGAGATACCTGATGATTCAGAAGCTGCATCTGTTTGATACGAGAGGCGCGCTGATTGTGCCGGCCCTTGTAAGCGCCTTTTCCGTGTATCTGGCCAGACAGTTTATCTCGGATATACCGGACAGCCTGTGTGAGGCAGCCAAGATTGACGGGGCAGGACCTTTTCAGATTTACTGGAAGGTCATTCTCCCAAACATCCGGCCGGCAATCGGTTCTATCGGAATCTTTACGGCCATGGCAAGCTGGAATGACTATCTCAATCCACTGCTGATGCTGAACAATATTGATAAAATGACGCTGCCTCTGGGGCTGATTTACTTTAACAGTGACCGGACCTCGGATCTTTCTGCTACGATGGCGGCGGCTTCCATGATGATGATGCCGATGATCATAATCTTTATTCTGTTCCAGAAACAGTTTATCAAGGGTATGACCATGAGCGGAATCAAATAAATCATTTAATTACGGAGGAAAAGTATGACAAAGCAAGAGACAGTTTATGAAATGAGGCTTGTAAGCTCTCTGGAAAAAGTATTTCCGGACGAGCGTCCGGTTTACCGGCCGGAGTGCATGAAGCTGACCGGACTGAAGGGGGAGATGGTATCCTTCCAGGCAGCCTGCACCTGCACTTCCTTTATGAAAAACAGGGTGAAGGTCCGGGTGGAATCGGATCTGAAGAATCAGGTCCATGTCCGCAAGGTAGAAAACGTGCCGGTGGGACGGACCTGTGGACCGGTTGTGGACGACAATTACCTGCGGACGGAGTCCGGCATTTATCCGGATCTTCTCCGGGAACTGAAGGACGATGAGGTGGATATCTATCCGCAGAAATGGAGAAGTATCTGGATTGATGTCGAAATTACCGAAGAGGTAAAAGCAGGCACTTATCCGATCACAATCTTCCTGGAAAAGGATGGGGAGAGGCTCGTCCAGGCTCAGACAGAGGTGACGGTTTATGATGCAGTCCTTCCAAAGCAGAAGATCATGCATACGGAATGGTTCTATCTGGACTGTCTGGCAGATTATTATCACGTACCGGTCTTCTCGGAGGAGCACTGGGAGATTATCGAAAACTATCTCCATGAGTATGTGAAACGGGGATGCAATATGATTCTGACGCCGCTGTTTACACCGGCTCTTGATACTGCGGTTGGAGTGGAGCGGACCACGACGCAGCTTCTGGATGTGAAGGTGGAAAAGGGAGTTTACCGGTTTGGATTTGACCGGGTAAAACGCTGGGTGGATCTCTGCCGTTCCTGCGGGATTGAGTATTTTGAAATGTGTCATCTGTTCTCCCAGTGGGGCGCCAAATACGCACCGAAAGTGGTGGCCCAAGTGGACGGAAAGGAAGAGAAGATCTTTGGATGGCACACCCCGGCGGTTGGAGAATATACGAAGTTTCTCCATGCGCTGCTTCCGGAACTGACGGCGAAGCTCAAAGAGTGGGGCATTGACAAGGTGACGTACTTCCATCTGTCCGATGAGCCAAGGGAGGAGCATCTGGAGAGCTACAAGGCTGCAAAAGAGTCGATCGAAGGGCTTCTGGACGGATTCCATACCTTTGACGCTCTTTCCAGCTATGAGTTTTATAAGCACGGCCTGATAGACAAGCCGATTCCGGGAAATAATGAGATTGAAGAATTTCTGGAGCATGGTCTGACGGACATGTGGACTTACTACTGTGTCGGACAGTTCTATGAGGTAAGTAACCGGTTTATGTCCATGCCGTCTCTGAGAAACCGGATCTACGGGATCCAGCTTTACAAATATAAGATCATCGGAATCCTGCACTGGGGATACAATTTCTATAACAGCCAGTTTTCCCTGGAAAAGATCAACCCGTACCAGGTGACGGACGCAGGCGGGGCCTTCCCGTCCGGGGATGCGTTTCTCGTCTATCCGGGAGAGGACCGTTGCCCGGAGGAATCCATTCGTATGATGGTACATGCAGAGGCGCTGCAGGATTTAAGAGCATGTGAGCTTCTGGAATCCCTGGCCGGCCGGGAATTTGTGATGGAATGCATCGAAGAGGACCTTGGGGAGCCATTGACCTTCAAGCGGTTCCCGAAGTCTGATTACTATTTGATTGCCCTGAGAAACCGGATCAACAGGGAAATTGCAAAACGACTCTAGGGAAGGAGGAGACGCGGTGAAATCATTTCACGAATTAACGTACGAACGCCCGGACAGTGACGCTCTGATTGAAGAAATCACAAGACAGACAGAAGCATTCCGCCGGAGCCGGTCTTATGAAGAGGCCAGGCAGATCCTTCTGGATCTGACAAAACAAACCGGACATTTTGGAACGATGTCCACGCTGGCATCCATTCGTAATACGATCGATACGACAGACGCCTTTTATGAAAAGGAGATGCAGTTTTTTGGCGAGGCGGAGCCAAAGATTGATGTGGCGATGAAGGGATTTTACGAAGCACTGGCGGATTCAGCATTTGCGGAGTCATTTGAAAAGGAATACGGAGCACTGTATCTGCGGCGGATCCGGACGAAAATCCGTCTGACAGAAGAAAAAAATGTGGAAAATCTGGTACAGGAGAACCGGCTCATCCAGGAATATGTCAAAGAGTCGGCAAAGCCGACCACACAATTCAGAGGGGAGCAGGTCAATTTTTACGGACTGCTGAAGTTTATGCAAAGTACGGACCGGGAGACCAGAAGGGAAGCATTTCAGGCATGGGCGGACCTGTATGAGTCCATTGCGGACAGGCTGGATGCAATCTACAGTGAAATGATCGAGGTGCGCTGCCGGATGGCCAGGACCCTTGGATTCTCTGATTATGTGGAGATGTCTTACCTTAGAATGGAACGGTTTGATTATGGCAGAAATGAAGTGGCTGCATTCCGGGAACAGATCCGGAGAGAACTGGTACCGCTCTGCCAGAGACTGTTTGAGGAGCAGAAGGAGCGCCTTGGACTTTCGAACTTTCACTACTATGACGAGGGACTGATTTATCCGGAGGGAAATCCGATGCCGGAGGGGACAGCCGGGGAACTGCTGGAAAAAGCGGGCCGGATGTACCGGGAGCTGTCCAAAGAGACCGGAGCGTTTTTCGACTTTATGCTCAGATACGGACTGTTTGATCTGGAGACGAAACCGGGCAAACAGCAGGGCGGGTACTGCACCATGCTGGAAGACGAGAAGGCGCCGTTTATCTTTTCCAATTTTAACGGAACGAGACAGGACGTAGATGTGCTGACCCATGAGGCGGGACATGCCTTTGAGTCCTATACGGCCTCCAGGCAGGGCCTCCTTGGGGACCAGTATTTTTCCACAGCGGAGATCAATGAGATCCATTCCATGTCCATGGAGTTTTTTACCGAACCGTGGATGGAGCTGTTTTTCGGAAAGGATGCGGACAAGTACCGGTACGCGCATCTTGTCTCCGCCCTGGAAGCCGTCCCGTACATGGTCTGCGTAGATGCGTTTCAGCACCGGGTGTACGAGGATCATCTGACGGATCCGATGGAGCGAAGAACGGTCTGGAGAGAGCTGGAGAAGGAATATCTGCCGTGGAGAGACTATGATGGGAATGAGTTTCTGGAACAGGGAGGATTCTGGATGCAGAAACAGCACATCTTTATGTATCCTTTCTATTATATTGACTACGCGCTTGCACAGTTTGGCGCTCTGGAATATAAAGTGCGGATGCAGGAAGACCGGGAAGGTGCATGGCAGGATTACTGCCGGCTGTGCCGGGCAGGAGGAAGCAGAGGATATCTGGAACTTTTGCAGACCGGTCATCTGCACAGCCCGTTTGAAGATGGAACAGTCAGGGGAATTCTTGAAAAACTAAAGATCTGAAAAAAAAGAGGGTGCAGGGGATCTGCCGTATCATACGGCAGGATCCTCTGCTTTTGTAGGAAAAGATATTCTTATGGGGAACCAGCGCTACCGTAAGGAAAAGAGCAACTCGTCGTAAGTTGGATATGGCAGGTAGCTCCCCGGAATGATGGATTCAGCCTGATCCACGGAGGCACGGAGGGTATCCATGTCCTGAAGGATCGTATCATGATAGTAACGTGCTGTCTGCAAAGGCTCTTCCATCTGTTCCGCCTTCCGTGTGTCTTCGGCAAGAGCAGCCAGCGCAGTTACGATCTGTTCGGAAGACGCTGTCAGTGTCTGCACGATCTGTTCCTCGTAGGAAGAGGAAAGGGAAGGCAGAAGCTGGCGTTTGTCCAGCGCTTCCTTTGTCACATCGGCCATATAGGAGAAGAGAGCCGGTGTGAAGTCTTTTTTCACCATGTCCTGCATGGTCAGAGATTCAATGTGAATCGTCTTGGAATAGTTTTCCAGGATGATCTCATATCGGGAATAGATTTCCTCTTTGGTGAAAATCTGATGTTTCGTAAAGAGTTCGATATTCTTGTCAGCGATAAACTGAGGCATGGCGTCCGGCAGGGATTTCAGATTGAACAGTCCCCGTTTCTCAGCCTCCTCAACCCATTCGTCTGTGTAGCCGTTTCCGTTGAAAAGAATCCGTTTGTGTTTCTTTATCATTGTCCGTAACAGTTCCTGAATCTGAGTTTCCATCTCTTCTTCCGGAACATCCTTGAGGGCTTCGTAGATTTTATTTAACGATTCGGCCACTGCAGTATTCAGGATGACATTTGGCTCCGCAACGGACAGGGCGCTGCCTGGCATACGGAATTCGAATTTGTTTCCTGTAAAGGCAAACGGAGAGGTCCGGTTCCGGTCCGTGGTGTCTTTTGCAAAATGAGGAAGAACTTTGGCGCCGATTTCCATCAGAGTCTGCTTGCGTTTCAGGAAGTCGGTACCTTCTTCGATGGATTTCAGGATCTCGGTCAGCTCATCGCCAAGAAAGATGGAGACGATCGCCGGAGGCGCTTCATTGGCTCCCAGTCTGTGATCGTTTCCGGCACTGGCTACAGAAACACGCATCAGATCCGCATAATCGTCCACTGCCCCGATGACAGCCATCAAAAAGACGAGGAACTGTGTGTTTTCAGCAGGCGTCTTGCCCGGATCCAGCAGGTTTTCTCCGGAATCCGTGATGAGAGACCAGTTGTTGTGCTTTCCGCTTCCGTTGACGCCCTCAAACGGTTTTTCGTGAAGCAGGCAGGCCAGGTGGTGGGAATCCGCCACTTTCTTCATCATTTCCATTGTCAGCTGATTGTGGTCTACCGCAACGTTTGCGGTATCAAAAACCGGAGCAAGCTCGTGCTGTGCCGGAGCAACTTCGTTGTGTTTGGTCTTGACCGGGACGCCGAGTTTCCAGAGCTCTTCGTCCAGATCATGCATATAGGAAGCAACCTTTGGTTTTAAAACACCGAAATAGTGATCTTCCATTTCCTGGCCTTTCGGGGCAGGAGCTCCGATCAGGGTTCGTCCGCAGAACAGCAGGTCCTTACGTTTTTTGTAGAGATCTTTGTCTACCAGGAAGTACTCCTGCTCGGAGCCGATGGTGGTATCTACTTTTCGTACTTTTGTATTTCCAAGAAGGTGCAGAACCTTTACCGCCTCCTTGCTGAGGGACTCCATGGACCGGAGGAGCGGAGTCTTCTTATCAAGCGCTTCTCCGTTGTAGGAGCAAAATGCTGTTGGAATATAGAGAGAGCCGTCTTTGATAAATGCAGGGGATGTCGGATCCCAGGCGGTATAGCCTCTTGCCTCAAAAGTTGCGCGAAGACCGCCGGAAGGAAAGCTGGAGGCATCCGGTTCGCCTTTGATCAGTTCTTTTCCGGAAAATTCCATGATGACCTGTCCGCCTTCCACCGGAGAGATAAAGCTGTCATGCTTTTCCGCCGTAAATCCGGTCATCGGCTGGAACCAGTGGGTAAAATGGGTTGCGCCGTGTTCGATGGCCCATTCTTTCATGGCTGCGGCCACGGTGTTGGCTACATCGAGCTCCAGATGTGTTCCGTTCTGGATGGTCTTATGGAGTGCTTTGTAAGTGTCCTTCGGAAGACGCTCACGCATGACTTTGTCATTAAAGACAAGACTTCCGTAGAGTTCCGGTATGGTTTTTGATGCTTCGTTCATAAAAAGACTGCTCCTTTCATTTCCTAAAGAGATTGAGCACGGAATAGGAATCCATGCAATGAAAAAAGGCACTCTGGACGATGTCCAAAGCGCCTTTGCTTTATGCTGTGTAGTATAAACACAAAAGGGAGGATCTGTCAATCTTTTTTTTGAAAAAAATGAAAAAAAGGAAAAAACCCTTGCAAAACGAGAAAAGACCGTTAAAATGTGTTAATATGAGCGCGGAGTAAGCAAGAGCGTTCCGGAATTTCTATATTTTATATGATGATGAGATCAAGAGACGGAGGAAGGAAAAGAAAATGAAGACATGTTTACAGTATGATCAGTACCAGGAGACCGGGGTAAGAGAAGAATGCGGCGTGTTCGGCATTTATGATTTTGACGGAAATGATGTGGCGCCGTCGGTCTATTACGGCCTCTGCTCATTGCAGCACAGAGGACAGGAATCCTGCGGAATTGTAGTTTCTGACACAAAGGGAGAACGGGGAAATATTTCCTATCATAAAGATCTGGGGCTTGTCAGTGAAGTCTTTAAACCGGACACCCTGTCTTCTCTCCACGGGAATCTGGGGATCGGACATGTCCGCTATTCTACAACAGGAGGATCTACCAGGGAGAATGCACAGCCTCTTGTCTTAAATTATATTAAAGGTACGCTGGCGCTGGCCCACAATGGAAATCTGGTCAATGCCGCAAGCCTGAAGGAAGAACTGGTCTACGGGGGAGCGATTTTCCATACTACGACGGATTCGGAGATGATCGCCTACTGCATCGCGCGGGAGAGAGTCCACACGAAAAATGTGGAGGAGGCGGTTCTGCATACTGCAAAGCGGATCCGGGGCGGCTATGCGCTTGTCGTGATGAGCCCAAGAAAACTGATCGCAGTGCGGGATCCATTCGGCCTGAAACCGCTCTGCCTTGGAAAACGGAACAATGCGTACATCGTTGCTTCCGAAAGCTGTGCGCTTGCATCCGTGGGCGCTGAGTTTATCCGAGACATTGAGCCGGGAGAACTGGTGGCCATCACGGAAAAGGGCATTGTCTCCAACAAGGAGCTCCAGCAGAAAGAGCGTGCCCACTGTATCTTTGAATATATTTATTTTGCCCGGCTGGACAGCACGATGGACGGCATCAAGATTTACGATGCCAGAATCCGCTCCGGACGAGCCCTCGCGAAAGCGTGGCCGGTGGATGCGGATCTGGTGACCGGCGTACCGGAATCCGGTCTGACGGCGGCGAGGGGATACGCCATGGAGGCGGGACTTCCTTTTGAGATCGCCTTCTACAAGAACAGCTATATTGGCCGGACCTTCATCAAGCCGACGCAGAAGGAGCGGGAGTCCAGTGTCAAGCTGAAATTGAATGTGCTGGAATCTGTCGTGAAAGGGAAACGGATCGTGCTGGTGGATGACTCCATCGTCCGGGGAACAACGATGGCCAATCTGATCCAGATGCTCAAAAAGGCAGGGGCAAAGGAGGTCCATGTGCGGATCAGCGCACCTCCGTTCCTCTATCCGTGTTATTATGGAACCGACGTACCGTCCAATGAGCAGCTCATTGCTTCGGATCATACGACGGAGGAGATCCGGGACATTATCGGGGCGGATTCCCTTGGCTATATGAAAATCGAAGATCTGCAGACCATGGTCGGAGACATGGGAATCTGTAAAGCATGCTTTGATAACCATTATCCGGTCCCGCTGGAAAAGGAAAAAAGGGATTTACAAATAAAGAAAATTAGAGTATAGTTATGGAATAATAAAAAAAGAAAAGAGCAATAGAGAAAGAAGGCGGCAAAGGTGTCGGTGAAGGAACGCGTGGGAGAGGCGGTTTCGGGCACCTTTGCCCTCTTTTTTATTTGATGGAAATGATCTGTCAGATTTGCAGGAAAGTCGTAAGGAGGTAACATAGGAATGGTAAAGTATGTATTTGTAACAGGAGGAGTTGTATCCGGACTGGGAAAGGGAATCACCGCGGCGTCCCTTGGCAGGCTTTTGAAAGCGAGAGGATATCAGGTGACCATGCAGAAGTTTGATCCGTATATCAATGTGGATCCGGGGACTATGAACCCGATTCAGCACGGGGAAGTCTTTGTGACGGATGACGGCACGGAGACGGATCTGGATCTGGGACATTATGAGCGGTTTATTGATGAGAGTCTGGATAAGAATTCCAATGTCACCTCCGGTAAGATTTACTGGTCGGTCCTGAATAAGGAGAGACATGGGGACTACGGCGGAGGTACGGTACAGGTCATTCCCCACATTACGAATGAGATCAAGGAGCGGTTTTACCGGGCCAAAGATCCGGAGGAGGATCGTATCGCCATTATCGAAGTGGGAGGAACGGTAGGAGATATCGAAAGCCAGCCGTTTCTGGAGGCAATCCGTCAGTTTCAGCATGATGTGGGAAAGGAGAACGCCATCCTCATCCATGTGACGCTGATTCCGTATCTGAAAGCATCCGGAGAGATGAAGACAAAACCGACCCAGGCAAGTGTCAAGGAGCTGCAGCGGCTTGGAATCTGGCCGGACGTCCTTGTGTGCCGGTCCGAATATCCGGTACCACAGGAGATGCGGGACAAGATCGCACTGTTTTGTAATGTGCCGTCAGAAAACGTCCTCCAGAACCTGGATGTAGACTATCTGTACGAGGCGCCTCTTGCCATGGAAAAAGAGCATCTGGCACAGGCAGTCTTAAAGTGTCTGCACCTGGAAGACAGGGAGCCGGATCTGAGGGACTGGATTGCGATGACGGAAGCGCTGCGCCATCCGGAGAAGGAAGTGGAGATCGCCATCGTAGGAAAATATACCCAGCTCCATGATGCCTACTTAAGTGTGGTAGAGGCACTCAAGCACGGCGGAATCAGCTGTCATGCGGATATCCGGTTCCGCTGGACGGATTCGGAGGAGCTTACGGAAGAGAATATCGAAGAAAAGCTGGGCGGTGTAGACGGCATCCTCGTACCGGGAGGATTCGGAAGCCGTGGTACGGAAGGGATGATTCTTGCGGCAGACTATGCAAGACGGGAGAAGATCCCTTATCTTGGAATCTGTCTTGGCATGCAGATGGCCATCGTAGCCTTCGCACGGTATGTGGTGGGATACCACGATGCGGGAAGCATTGAATTCCACCCGGAGACGCTGCATCCGCTGATTTCGCTCATGCCGGATCAGAAGGATGTGGAAAATATCGGAGGCACACTCCGGCTTGGAGCGTACCCGTGTGTGCTGGACGAGCATTCCAGAAGCTATGAAATTTATGGACAAAAAGAGATTTCCGAGCGGCACAGACACCGCTATGAAGTCAACAATGATTATAGAGAGGTGTTAGAAAAGGCGGGACTGCATCTGGCAGGACTTTCTCCAGACAAGCGGATCGTGGAGATGGTGGAGATCACAGACCATCCGTTCTATATCGGAACCCAGGCCCATCCGGAATTCAAGTCCAGACCAAACCGCCCGCACCCGCTGTTTGCCGGATTTGTCAAAGCGGCAGCGCAGCATAAAAACTAAATTCGAACCGAAAGGATGATGCAGATGAAAGGAAAACAAGGATTATACTGTCCGATGCTGGAGCACGATAACTGCGGGATCGGAGCGGTTGTCAATATCAAAGGAGAACAGACACACCAGGTCGTCAGCCAGGCGCTTGAGATCGTGGAGAATCTGGAGCACAGAGCCGGAAAAGATGCAGAAGGAAAGACCGGAGACGGAGTCGGAATCCTGCTTCAGATTTCCCATTCTTTCTTCCGGGAGGCCTGCCGGAAGGAGGGCATTCCCATCGGAGAAGAGCGGGAATACGGGGTTGGAATGTTTTTCTTCCCTCAAAACGAGCTTCGGAGGAATCAGGCCCGTAAGATGTTTGAGACAATCGCAGAGAAAGAGGGACTTGTTTTCCTTGGGTGGAGAGAAGTTCCGGTCTGTCCGGAGGTACTAGGGAAGAAGGCCAGGGACTGTATGCCAAAGATCATGCAGGGATTCGTGGCAAAGCCGGAAGAGACGGAGAAAGGAATCGACTTTGACCGGAGGCTTTATGTGGTCAGAAGAGAGTTCGAGCAAAGTACCACCGAGACTTATGTGGTCTCCCTTTCCAGCAGGACGATTGTCTATAAAGGCATGTTTCTGGTAGGACAGCTTCGGACGTTTTTCCCGGATTTGCAGGATCCCCTCTATCGGTCGGCGATTGCCCTTGTGCACTCCCGGTTCAGTACCAACACGGAGCCAAGCTGGCAGAGAGCTCATCCGAACCGGTTTATCGTACACAATGGAGAGATCAATACCATTCAGGGCAATGTAGACAAAATGCTGGCAAGAGAGGAAAATATGTCTTCCCCGTATTTTGAAGGGAAGCTGCACAAAATCCTTCCAGTGGTGGACCGGAGCGGTTCGGATTCCGCCATGCTGGACAATGCCCTGGAGTTCCTTGTGATGAACGGAATGGATCTGCCCCTTGCGGTGATGTCCGTAATACCGGAGCCATGGGCCAACAACGATACGTTAAGCCAGGCGAAAAAGGATTTCTATCAGTATTATGCTACCATGATGGAGCCGTGGGACGGGCCGGCATCGGTGCTGTTCAGCGATGGTGATATTCTGGGAGCGGTACTGGACCGCAATGGACTCAGGCCGTCCCGGTACTATATTACCAAGGACGATCACCTTTATCTGGCGTCTGAAGTGGGCGTACTTGAAGAGATCCGGGAGGATCAGATTCTGGAGAAAGGACGGATCCATCCGGGCAAAATGCTGGTGGTGGACACTGTCAGCCATAAGATCGTCACAGACGATGAGCTGAAAGAATATTATGCGAAAAAACAGCCGTACGGAGAGTGGCTGGATCAGCATATGATTGAATTAAAAGATCTGAAAATTCCAAATAAAAAGGTAGAGCAGTACACTCCGGAAGAGTGCGCGAGACTTCGGAAGGCCTTCGGGTATTCTTATGAAGAGTATCATGATTCCATCCGGACCATGGCGTTAAATGGAGCGGAAGGCACCTCTGCCATGGGCGTGGATACGCCGCTTGCGGTGCTTTCCAGGGAACATCAGCCGTTGTTTTACTATTTCAAACAGCGGTTTGCTCAGGTAACCAATCCTCCGATCGATGCAGTACGGGAAAAAATCGTAACCTGCACCAGTGTCTATATCGGAAAAGAAGGAAACATCCTGAAAGAGCAGCCGGAAAACTGCCAGGTGCTCAAGGTCAACAATCCGATCCTCTCCGACACGGATCTCCTGAAGATCAAAGATATGAAAAAGCCGGGATTTTGTCCGGCGGAAGTTTCCATCACCTGTTTTAAGAACATGCCGATGGAAAAGGCGCTGGACCGCCTCTTTATAGAAGTGGACCGGGCCTACAAAGACGGAGCCACGATCCTGATTCTGACGGACCGGGGCGTAGATGAAAATCATGTGGCGATTCCGTCCCTTCTTGCAGTTTCCGCAGTGCACCATTATCTGGTCAGAACGAAGAAGAGTACTTCGATGCCGATCATTCTGGAGTCGGCGGAGCCAAGAGAAGTTCATCATTTCGCTGCGCTTCTTGGATATGGAGCCAGCGCAGTCAACCCATATCTTGCCCATGAGACGATCCGGGAGATGATTGAAAAAGGGCTGCTGGACAAGGACTACTATGCGGCAGTTTACGATTATGACGAAGCGATTTTAAATGGAATTGTCAAGATCGCGTCCAAGATGGGAATATCCACCATCCAGTCTTATCAGGGATCTCAGATTTTTGAGGCGGTGGGGATTTCCCAGGAAGTGATCGATAAATATTTTACCCATACCGTCAGCCGGGTGGGCGGCATCACCATGAAAGAGATCGAGGAGGATGTGGACCGGCTTCACAGCCAGGCATTCGATCCGCTGGGACTGGATACGGATCTGACCCTTGAGAGTATCGGACGTCACACCTTCCGAAGCCAGGGAGAACACCACCGGTACAATCCGGAGACGATTCATCTGCTTCAGCAGGCTGTGTGGAGAAACGATTATCAGATATTCAAAACCTATACCGGGCAGATCGATCAGGAAGAGACCGGTTACCTGCGAAGCCTGATGGAGTTTCGGTATCCAGAGGAGGGCGTGCCGATCGACGAGGTGGAAAGCGTTGATTCTATTGTAAGACGGTTCAAGACCGGCGCCATGTCCTACGGATCCATTTCCCAGGAGGCGCATGAGGCGCTGGCCCTTGCCATGAATGCGATTCACGGGAAGTCCAACAGCGGGGAGGGCGGCGAGACGCCGGAACGTCTGCTGACCAAAGGAACGAAGGAGAACCGCTGCTCGGCTATCAAGCAGGTGGCAAGCGGAAGATTTGGAGTCACAAGCCGGTATCTGGTAAGCGCCGATGAGATTCAGATCAAGATGGCGCAGGGAGCAAAGCCGGGAGAAGGCGGACATCTGCCGGGGAAAAAGGTGTATCCGTGGATTGCAAAGACACGGTATTCTACTCCGGGAGTGAGTCTGATTTCTCCGCCTCCGCACCACGATATTTACTCCATCGAGGACCTGGCCCAGTTGATCTATGATCTGAAAAATGCCAACAAGGATGCCAGGATTTCAGTCAAGCTTGTATCGGAGGCAGGAGTGGGAACGATCGCGGCAGGCGTGGCGAAAGCGGGAGCCCAGGTCGTCCTGATTTCCGGATACGACGGGGGTACCGGAGCAGCTCCGGGCAGCTCCATCCACAATGCCGGACTTCCATGGGAGCTGGGGCTTGCCGAGGCCCATCAGACGCTTCTGAAAAACGGGCTGCGGAACCGGGTACGGATTGAGACGGACGGAAAACTGATGAGCGGCCGGGATGTGGCGATAGCGGCCCTTCTTGGAGCCGAGGAGTTCGGGTTTGCCACCGCACCGCTTGTAGCGCTTGGATGCGTGATGATGCGGGTCTGCAATCTGGATACCTGTCCGATGGGAGTGGCGACCCAGAATCCGGAACTGCGGAAATGCTTCAAGGGAAAACCGGAGTACGTGATTCACTTTATGAAGTTTATCGCCCAGGAACTCAGAGAATATATGGCGAAGCTTGGCGTCAGGACCGTTGATGAAATGGTGGGACGGACAGATCTGTTAAAGGCAAAAGAACATCCGGAAAATGAGCGCGCAAAGACCATTGATTTAAGCGCGATTCTGGATCATCCGTACACCAGCGGGAACAATATCAAAGGGGAGTACGACTTTGAACTGGAAAAGACGCTGGATGAGAAAGTGCTGATGAAAGAACTCGGAAGAAAACTGGATCGGGGAGAACCGGGACGGGTACAGGTCCGGGTGAAAAATACAGACAGAACATTCGGTACCATATTCGGCTCTGAAATTACAAAGCGTCATCCAGAAGGGATGGAGGAAGATTCGTATATTGTGGAGTGTACGGGAAACGGAGGACAGAGCTTTGGAGCGTTTATTCCATCGGGACTGACGATCCGTCTTTCCGGAGACAGCAACGATTATTTTGGAAAGGGACTTTCCGGGGGCAAGCTTTCGGTACGGCCGCCGGAGGGGGCGACTTATCAGGCGGATGAAAATATGATCATCGGAAATGTGGCCCTTTATGGGGCAACTTCCGGGAAAGCCTTTATCAGCGGAATGGCAGGAGAGCGGTTCTGTGTGCGCAACTCCGGGGCTGAGGCTGTCGTAGAAGGCGTCGGCGATCACGGATGTGAGTACATGACAGGAGGCAGAGTCGCTGTCCTTGGAAAGACCGGCAAGAATTTTGCGGCAGGAATGAGCGGCGGCATCGCCTATGTACTGGATGAAGAAAATTCCCTTTACAGGAATATCAATAAATCCATGATTTCCATGGAAGAAATCACATGGAAATCCGAGGCGGAAGAATTAAAAGGAATGATCCGGGAACACGTAGAAGAAACCGGCTCCGCAAAAGGCCGGATGATTCTGGAACATTTTGAGGAATACCTTCCGAAATTCAAGAAAATTATTCCAAATGACTATAAAAAGATGCTTGTATTAAGCAGGCACTACGAAGAGATGGGGCTTGGAAGCGAGCAGGCCCAGATCGAAGCCTTTTATGAGAGCACAGGTCAGAAAAAGATGGGAGGGAATCAGTAACGATGGGAAAACCGACAGGATTTTTAGAATATAAAAGACAGACCGGGAAAGAACGTCTGCCCAGGGAACGGATTCTGGATTTCCACGAATTTCACGAACCTCTCCCGCCGGCCAGACAGAAGGAACAGGGGGCAAGGTGTATGTCCTGCGGCGTACCGTTCTGCCAGTTTGGAGGAAACTTAAATGGAATGGCATCCGGATGTCCGCTGAACAATCTGGTTCCGGAATTCAATGACCTGGTTTACCAGGAACAGTATGGACAGGCGTATAAACGGCTGCAAAAGACCAACTGTTTCCCGGAGTTTACTTCCAGAGTCTGTCCGGCTCTCTGTGAGGCGGCCTGCACATGCAATGTCAATACCGAGCCGGTGGCCACCAAGGAAAACGAGCGGGCCATCATTGACCGGGCTTTTGAGGATGGACTGGTCGTACCTCATCCACCGAAGATCCGGACCGGGAAGAAGGTGGCGGTCATCGGAAGCGGCCCGGCAGGACTGGCCGCAGCGCTGCTTTTGAACCGGAGAGGACACAGTGTGACGGTATTTGAACGGCACGACCGCATCGGCGGGCTTCTCATGTACGGGATCCCGAATATGAAGCTGGAAAAGTCCGCCATTATGCGCAGGCAGAAGCTGATGGAGGAAGAAGGCGTCGTCTTTCAGACCAACACCGATGTGGGCAAAGACAAGGACGCAAAGGAGATTTTAAAAGAATTTGACCGGGTCATCCTGGCATGCGGCTCCTCCAGACCGAGGGATATCGACGCACCGGGAAGAGACGCGAAAGGAATCCGCTTTGCGGTGGACTTTCTGTCGGAGGTGACGAAAACCCTTCTGGATTCTGATTTCACAAAGGTTCCGTATGAACTTGCAAAAGGAAAGCATGTGATCATTATCGGAGGAGGAGATACGGGAAATGACTGTGCAGGGACGGCGGTTCGTCTGAAGGCCGCCTCTGTGGTACAGCTTGAAATGATGCCAAAGCCGCCCGAAGAGAGGACTTTGGACAATCCGTGGCCGGAATGGCCAAGAGTCTTAAAGACGGATTACGGACAGCAGGAAGTGGCTGCCCTTACCGGAAAAGACCCAAGAATATATCAGACAACCGTGAAGGAATATATCAAAAATGAAGCCGGCGAGCTGTGTGCGGTCCGGACAGTCGGGCTGGAGCAGAAGAAAAACAAAAAGACCGGGCGGATGGAAATGGTTCCGAAGGCAGGAACGGAAAAGACGATACCGGCGGATCTGGTACTGATTGCGGCCGGATTCACAGGGGCAGAGGACTATGTCATGGATGCCTTCCAGGTCAGGAAGACCAGCCGGAATACGGTGGAGGATACCCAATTCGTCTCCAGTGTCCCGGACGTATTTGCAGCCGGAGATATGAGACGGGGACAGTCCCTGGTAGTATGGGCCATCCGGGAAGGAAAAGAGGCCGCAAGGGAAGTGGATTTGTCGCTGATGGGATATACCAATCTTTCCTGACAGACGGTTTGGAAAAGAATAGAGAAGGAAGATGGAACAAGGGTGTTCTTACTGCGAAGGCGCAGGAAGTGCGCCCTTTTTTATTTTCCGGTAATCGATAAGATAGAGGTGTTTGGAATGGATATGATAACAGGAGTTACAAAGGATCCGATCTGTACGATCGGAGAGCTGAAGACTATGCAGGAAGGAACGCAGGTGGAAGTAAAGGGAGCGGTTCACTCCGTAAGAAAGATGGGGGAAATCACCTTTCTCATACTGCGCAGAAGGGACGGGCTTTTGCAGCTTGTCTGTGAAGAGGGAAAAACAAAAGAAGGATACAAACAGGTCCATGAAGGAGATACACTGAAGGCAACAGGCACCATCCGGAGTGAGAAACGTTCTCCGGGAGGACTGGAAATCGTGACAGAGGAGATCGTCCGGCTGTCCGAATCCAAAGCCGCATTTCCGCTTCCGGTTTCCAGGAAGAAGCTGAACACATCATTGGAAGCGAAACTTTCTGTGCGTCCGCTCTCGCTGAGAAATCTCAGGGAACGGGCCAAATTCAAAATCCAGGAAGGGGTCTGCCGGGCATTCCGGGAGTATCTGTTCCAGCAGGGATTTACGGAAATTCATACGCCGAAGATCGGAGCCAAAGGAGCAGAAGGCGGGGCCAATCTGTTCCGTCTGGATTATTTTCACAAGAAAGCAGTGCTGGAGCAAAGTCCCCAGCTTTACAAACAGATGATGACAGGAGTCTTTGACCGGGTATTTGAGACCGGACCGGTTTTCCGGGCAGAAAAGCACAATACCAAACGGCATCTCAATGAGTATACCAGCCTGGATCTGGAAATGGGGTATATCGAAGACTTTACAGACGTCATGAAGATGGAAACCGGATTCCTGCAGTATATGACGGCACTTCTGGACCGGGAGTACAAACCATGGCTGGAGCTCCTTGAAGTGACGCTTCCAAAGACGGACAAGATCCCGTCCGTCAGGTTTGACGAGGCCAAGGCCCTTGTCGCGGAAGTCTATCAGCGGCCGATGCGCGCACCATACGATCTGGAGCCGGAAGAGGAAGAGCTGATCGGACGGTATTTTAAGGAAACATACGATGCCGACTTTGTGTTTGTCACACATTACCCTTCCAGAAAACGTCCTTTTTATGCGATGGACGATCCAGCCGATCCGAACGTAACCTTGAGCTTTGACCTTTTGTTCCGGGGACTGGAAGTGACAACCGGAGGACAGCGGATCCATGATTACGATGAGCTGACCGCAAAAATCGAAAAGAAGAATATGACGACAGAAGGACTGGAAGATTATCTTTCTGCCTTTTTATATGGCATGCCGCCTCACGGCGGACTTGGAATCGGACTGGAGAGACTGACCATGCAGCTCCTGGGAGAGGAGAATATCCGGGAAACCTGTCTGTTCCCAAGAGACATGAAACGGCTGGAGCCGTAGGAAGGAGACGGAAATGGAAACGATCAGATGGGATGAAACAATGGAATATCTGGAGATCCTCTCACAGATCAGCCTGACAGAAGAGGAAAAGAAGCAGACAGCCGAAGAGCTGGAGAAGATTCTGGATTACATGAAAAAACTGGAAGAGCTGGACACAGAAGGGATAGAGCCCATGTCCCATGTCTTTCCGGTACAGAATGTCTTCCGGGAGGATGTTGTGGAAAATGGAGACCAGAGAGAAGCGATGCTTCAAAATGCTCCGGAGAAAAAAGAGGGCCAGTATCTGGTTCCGAAGACAGTGTAGAGGAGGGACAGTATGGGAGAAGAATTTCTGACATGGACAGCCGGAGAGCTTGGAACAAAGATTCGAAACAAAGAAGTGCGCCCGGTGGAGGCGGTAGAGGCTGTGCTGGACCGGATCGAGAAGACAGAACCTATGACGGGAGCCTTTCTTTCCATTGACCGGGAAGGCGCGCTGGCCCAGGCGGAAGAAGTGGAGAAAGGCATCCGTTCCGGACGGTATCAGAGCCCCTTTGCGGGGGTGCCGGCGGCCGTCAAGGACAATATCTGTACCAGAGGAATGGAGACTACCTGCGCCTCCAGAATCTTAAAGGGATTTTACCCAACTTATGACGCCTGCGCAGTGGAAAAGCTCCGGGAAGCTGGCATCATTATTTTAGGGAAAACCAACATGGATGAATTTGCCATGGGAAGCACCACCGAGACTTCCGCATGGAAGGTCACAAAAAATCCGTGGAATACTGCCCATGTGCCGGGAGGCTCTTCCGGGGGCTCCTGTGCGGCAGTGGCGGCGGATGAATGCTTTCTTGCCCTGGGATCTGATACAGGCGGATCTATCCGGCAGCCTTCTTCTTTCTGCGGTGTGACAGGAATCAAGCCGACCTACGGCACGGTTTCCAGGTATGGGCTGATTGCCTATGCGTCTTCGCTGGACCAGATCGGACCGATCGGGAAAAATGTGGCGGACTGTGCAAGAATGCTCTCCCTGCTTGCGGGGCAGGACCGGCGGGACAGCACCTCTTTGAAGCGGGAGCCCCTGCAGTTTGAGGAGGACCTTTCCGGTGAGATTCGGGGAATGAAAATCGGCGTTCCGGAAGAATATCTGGACGAGGGGATCGATCCGGAGGTACGGGGCGCTCTGATGAGGGCGATGGAGATGCTCAAAGAACGGGGCGCCGTAGTAGAGGAGTTTCATCTGGGCATGACGGAATATGTCATTCCTTCCTACTACATTATCGCTTCAGCGGAGGCAAGCTCCAACCTGGCCCGGTTTGACGGCGTCAAATACGGATACCGGAGCGGACACGCAGAGTCGCTCCACGAAATGTACAAGATGACCAGATCCGAAGGATTCGGCCCGGAGGTCAAACGGAGAATCTTCCTTGGATCCTTTGTATTGAGCTCCGGATATTACGACGCGTATTATCTGAAGGCACTGAAAGCCCGTGCGGTAATCAAGCAGTCCTTTGATAAAGCGTTTGCCTCCTATGATGCCCTTCTGGGACCGGCATCCCCTCAGACCGCTCCAAAGATCGGAGAAAGTCTGAAGGATCCTCTGAAAATGTACCTGGGGGATCTCTATACGGCGGCCATCAATCTGGCTGGCCTTCCGGCCATAACGGTACCGTGTACCGTGTCCGGAGAAGGGCTTCCGATCGGAATCCAGGTCATTGGAGACTGCCTCCAGGAGAAAAAGATCATTCGGGCGGCCTCTGCGCTGGAGCAGGAACGGGGAGCATTTCCAAAAGCGCCCCTTGATACAGAAAAGGGAGGGATCTGAGGATGAGAAAACAGTATGAAACCGTAATCGGCCTGGAAGTGCATATTGAGCTGGCCACAAAAACAAAAATTTTCTGCGGATGTCCGACAGAATTCGGGGGCGAGCCGAATACCCACACCTGTCCGGTCTGTACCGGAATGCCGGGAGCGCTTCCGGTGCTCAACCGGAAGGTCGTGGAGTACGCACTGAAGGCGGGACTTGCCATGAATTGTCAGATTCACAGGTTCTGCAAGTTTGACCGGAAGAATTACTTCTATCCGGACAATCCGCAGAATTATCAGATCTCCCAGCTGTATCTGCCGATCTGTTACGATGGGACGGTGGAGATCGAGACGTCCGGGGGCAGAAAACAGGTCCGGATCCACGAGATGCACATGGAGGAGGATGCCGGAAAGCTGATCCACGATCCCTGGACGGACAGTTCCCTGGTGGACTACAACCGAAGCGGAGTCCCGTTGATTGAGATCGTCTCAGAGCCGGACATGCGAAATGCCCAGGAGGTGATGGCCTATCTGGAACAGCTTCGGATCATGGCCCAGTATCTGGGCATATCGGACTGCCGGCTGGAGGAAGGCTCCATGAGAGCGGACGTCAATCTGTCGGTCCGGGAAGCAGGGGCTTCACAGTACGGCACCAGGACAGAGATGAAAAACCTGAACTCCTTTAAAGCCATTGCAAGGGCCATTGAAGGAGAGACCATGCGTCAGATCGAACTGCTGGAAGAAGGAAAAGAAGTCATTCAGGAGACGAGACGGTGGGATGACAACAAAGAGTGTTCCTTCCCGATGCGCTCCAAGGAGGATGCGAAGGACTACCGGTATTTCCCGGACCCGGACCTTCCGCCGGTTGTCATCGACGAGGCCTGGATTGAAAGACTAAGAGCCGAACAGCCGGAATTAAGGGGAGACAAAAAACAGCGGTTCGTCCGGGAGTTCGGACTCTCGGAATACGATGCGGACATTCTGACGGAATTCAGAAACCTGGCGGATCTGTTCGAAGAAACCGTGAAATACGGCGCACAGCCAAAGAAGGCGGCCAACTGGATGACCCAGGATGCCATGAGACTTCTGAAGGAAACGGGAAGACGCCCGGAAGAGATCACATTTTCACCGGACTATCTGGCAGCGCTGATTCAGGTAGAAGAAGAACAAAAGATCACGCACAAAGGAGCCAAAGAAGTCTTTGAACAGATTTTTGACCATGACGAGGAGCCGCTTGGTTATATTGAGGCTCATCATCTGGCGGCTGTGGCGGACGCCGGCGTGCTGGAACAGGTCATCGAGGAAGTGATCCGCGAATATCCGGATTCTGTGGCCCAGTACCGGGACGGAAAGGAAAAAGTATTTGGATTTTTTGTAGGACAGGTTATGAGACGGATGAAAGGAAACGCCGATCCATCGGTTACGAGAGAACTGCTGCGTGAAAAACTCCGGTAAAAATGCAAAATATCCGTTCTGGTCCTTGCCCTTAAGTCCCGATGCGGAATATAATAAAAGCATTGGGAATTGAGGCAGTCGAAAGATGGAGGAAATCAATATGGCGAAATATGAAACTTGGGAAATTCTTCAGATGATTGAAGAGGAAGATGTGAAATTTATACGTCTGCAGTTTGTGGACATTTTCGGAACCATCCGGAATATTGCCGTGACGGCCGGACAGATGGAGAAAGCACTGGCGGGGAAGTGCATGGTGGATGGATACAGTATTGCGGGAATGAAGGATCTGGGATATGACCGGGTGTATCTAAGACCGGATATCGATACCTTTACCATTCTGCCGTGGAGGCCGCAGCAGGGGAAAGTGGCAAGATTTCTCTGCGACCTGATGGACCAGGACGGGCAGGATATTGCGGAAAGCCCGCGGTATATTTTAAGAAGAGTGCTGAAAAAGGCAAAGCAGCAGGGATACAGCTTTGATCTGGACCCGGAATGCGAGTTCTTCTTGTTTGAGACAGATGAGGAGGGAAATCCGACGAACCGGACAAGAGAAAAGGCCGGATATCTGGATGTGGCTCCTCTGGATCAGGGAGAAAATGCAAGGCGGGACATGATCCTTACCCTGGAAGAGATGGGATTTGAGATTGAATCTTCCCATCATGAGGACGCTCCGGGACAGCACGAGGTGGATTTCAAGCAGGCACAGGGCGTGAAGGTGGCAGACCAGATTGTGACCTTCCGGACGACGGTGCGCACCATTGCCCAGCGGCACGGCCTGCACGCAACCTTTATGCCAAAACCAAGGACAGATCTTCCGGGATCCGCACTGTCCCTGAATATTTCCGGTTTCCGGGACGGGAAAAATATGTTTTCCGATCCGGAGGCGGAAAACGGACTGAGCCAGGAAGCCTATTCCTTTATAGCCGGGCTGCTTGCCCATATGAATGGAATGGCTGCAATCGCCAATCCGATTGTCAACTCTTATAAAAGGCTGAAGCCGGGCTTCCACGCTCCGACGGAGCTCTTCTGGTCTTTGAATGATTACCGGGCTCCGATCCGGGTGGCAAAGGACAAGGAAGGGGATACCCATATTGAGTGGACGCTTCCGGACGGCGCTGCCAATCCGTACATTCTGATTGCCCTTGTGGTTGCCTCCGGCCTGAATGGAATTCAGGAAAAGATGATTCCGCTGAAGGCCGATGAAAAGTCAGGGGCATTGCCGAGCACCTTAAAGGAGTCGCTGTCTGCGCTGGAACAGGATGAATTTTTGACACAGGTGTGCGGAGAGAGCTACGTCAGGACCTATTTAAAGGAAAAGACAAGGGAATGGGAACTCTATACTCAGGAAGTGACGGACTGGGAATTAAAAGAGTATTTACACAGATTTTAACAGACAGCAGGGGGAAAGAACATGGGAAGTATTATCATCGCACTTCCGCGGCCGGAAACCGCGAAAAAAATCAAAGAGATACTTCTGCGCCATGGTTTCGGTGAAATCATTACTGTGCCTACAGCGGCAGCGGCACTCCAGGAAACCGGGCGTCTTTCCCACGGCATTGTGATCAGCGGGACAAGGCTTCCGGATATGGACTATACCGATCTTCTGGACTGCCTGCCCCGGTATTTTGATCTGCTTCTTCTGGATACGACACAGAATGTCAGCCACAGGCGGCGGCCGGGACTGGTGGCAGTGACCATGCCGGTCAAGGCATATGAATTTGTCGATACGGTCAACATGATGCTGCAAAATCTGGACCGCCAGATCACAAAACGAAAGGACAGAAAACCAAAACGGAGCGAAAAAGAGGAAAACTATATCCGAAACGCCAAATATGTCCTGATGGAACGGAACCATATGACCGAGGAAGAGGCCTTCCGTTACATCCAGAAGAGCAGCATGGACACCGGAAGAAACATGGTGGAGACAGCGCAGATGATTCTGACGCTGATTTATAATGAGATTTAAAAAGACTGCGGAGACGGCAGTCTTTTTTTATTGCATCCGGTTACCCCATCGGTCTATGGATCAAAATGACGAAAAAAAAGAAAAAATATGGACAATTATATACAGATGTACTAAAATAAACGTATTGGCATTATGACAAATACGGAGGTAGTGATATGAAAGGAAATGTAATTGTTGGACAGTCAGGAGGGCCGACAGCGGCCATCAACTCAAGCCTGGCTGGTGTTTACCGTACGGCAAAGGACAGAGGAGCAAACAAGGTATATGGAATGCTTCACGGGATTCAGGGCCTGATGGAGGAGAAATACATTGATTTGTCAGAACATATTACAAACGATCTGGATGTGGAACTGTTAAAGAGGACGCCGGCAGCATATCTTGGTTCCTGCCGGTACAAACTTCCTGAGATCCACGAGAACAGAGAAGTCTATGAAAAGATTTTTGAGATTCTGGACAAGCTGGATATTGAGGCGTTTATCTACATCGGAGGCAATGACTCCATGGATACGATCAAGAAGCTTTCCGACTATGCGATTGTGATGGGATATCCGACGCGGTTTATCGGATGCCCGAAGACCATTGACAATGATCTTGCCCTGACCGACCACACACCAGGATACGGAAGCGCGGCAAAATATATCGGAACATCGGTTAAAGAAATCATCCGCGACAGCTTCTGTCTGGAATACAATAAAGGGCTTGTCACCATTGTAGAGATTATGGGAAGAAATGCCGGATGGCTGACGGGCGCTTCGGCGCTTGCAAAAGGTGAGGACTGCACAGGACCGGATATGATCTATCTTCCGGAGCTGACCTTTGACCTGGATAATTTCATGGAGCGGATCAAAGAGCTGCTGGCCAAAAAGACCTCTGTCGTCGTAGCGGTTTCCGAAGGAATCCATCTGGCGGACGGCAGATATGTCTGCGAACTTGGCGCAAATGTGGACTTTGTGGACGCATTTGGACATAAACAGCTGACAGGAACCGCAGCATACCTGGCACAGTATGTGGCAAATGAGATCGGATGCAAGACCCGTGCCATCGAGCTGAGCACTTTACAGAGATCTGCGTCCCACTGCGCATCCAGAGTAGATATTCTGGAAGCCTTCCAGGTAGGAGGAGCTGCGGTAAAGGCTGCGGACGAGGGTGACAATGGAAAGATGGTTGTGCTGAAACGAATCTCTGATGACCCGTATCAGTGCAGCACGGAAGTCAAAGATGTACACAAGATTGCCAACGATGAAAAGCTGGTACCAAGGGAGTGGGTCAACGAGGACGGCACGTATGTGACAGACGACTTTGTGGCCTACGTCAAACCGCTGATCCAGGGAGACGTCTCCCCGGTTATGGTGGATGGAATTCCGAGACACCTGTACAAACCGCACCACTAAAGAAAGGGGAGCTAAGGTGAAAATCGGCGTGACGGGAGCGGATGGATTCCTGGGAAGCAGGATCCTTCGCTTTTATGAGGAAAAATACGAGATGAAGGGATACCGCCATTCGGACATGGATTTTACAGATGAAGAAGCAGTAAGGACGGTTTTGAGCAAAGACTGTCCGGATCTTCTCATTCATACGGCCGCCATTTCGGATGTGGGGGCGTGCGAGCGGGATCCGGAGTATTCGGAAAAGGTCAATGTAGATGGAGTCCGGATTGTGGCGAAGATCTGCCGGGAGATCAACGCACGGCTGATTTTCTGCAGTTCTGACCAGGTCTATGTAGGAAACGGGGAGACAATGCCCCACAGAGAGGGGGAACGACTTTCTCCTCCTACGGTGTACGGCAGGCAGAAGATCCGGGCGGAGGAGCTGGCCTTCCAGGAACAGCCGGACACGGCGGCGCTTCGTTTGAGCTGGATGTTTGCCTCGGATTTCCGGGAGGGAAAGGAGCACGGCAACCTCATTTCCACAGTAAGTCAGGCCGTGGCAGCGGGGGAGCAGATCCGTTATCCGGTCCACGACTACCGCAGTATCACGGATGTCTGGGAAGTAGTCCGGAATCTGGAATACCTGTTCCGGGCGCCGGCCGGCATCTACAATTTCGGAAGCGAAAATGACAGGAGTACCTACGAACTGGTAAAGGAATTTCTTGAAAGCGCGGGCATCGGGACCGGAATTCTGGAAAAGAATGAGGAGGCTTTCCGGGAGCAGCCGAGAAATCTGCGGATGAATACGGAAAAGGCTGCAAAGCTTGGCGTCCATTTCCTCTCGTCCGTGGAAGCATTGAAAAAAGCAGGAACGTGTTGGAAACACAACCCTGCATAAATAGAAAAAACTCCCTCTGAAAAGGGAGGATGCCGGGTGACCATCGGCTGGTCCCCGGCATTTATTATGAAAAAGTTTATTCAAAAAGTATTTACTTGACAGCGTCTTTCTCAGTTCTGTTTCGTTTTCCTTTTGATGATTTTAGTATACTTGTTATTCGTGAAAAAAAAGTGTTCTACAAATGAAACTTTAAATAACAAAAAATGAACAAAATATGAACGCGGAAAAGACATTGTGCAGTTTGTACACTTTTCTTTATTTTCTGTAGATAAAATGAGGCAGACCGTCCTCCTGAGGCACCTCCACCTGTCCCTGAATCAGCGGACGGGCATAATTCAGGAAAGATTCTGTCACATCGCAGCCATCCGGAGTGATCCAGCCGGCAGGAACCACCTTCTCTTCGTTGCAGATCTGATTGACATCCGCTGTGCCTGGGACCATCTGGTAGGAAGCGCCATCCTGTCTTTCAAAGGTGATCATGACGCCGGTCTTTCCCTCCATGGCACAGTCCAGTGCAAAAGAACCGGCACGTACAGCCTCCTCCAGGTCGGTCCGGGACAGACAGGCAGAAGAACAGCGCTGGGAGACGTTGAGCTCTACGGAGCGGACCTTGATGCCCAGCTTTTCTTTTACCAGGTTTTCCAGATATTTGCCGGATCCGGTCAGCATCTTATGACCGAAGGTATCGGTGCCGACTTCACTTGCATACTCGCAGATAAAGGTTCCATCTGCATCGTGAATACCCTCGGAAATGCAGATCACGAGATTGTTCTTTTTCTTCAGAGCTTCCCTGGTCTGGGAAAGGAAGCGTTCCTGATCGAAGGCGGTTTCCGGAAGATAAATCAGAACCGGATTATCCCCTTCAAACTTTCTGGCAAGGGCGGAAGCGGCAGTCAGCCATCCAGCGTGGCGTCCCATGATTTCTACAATGGTGACCGAAGGCTTGTTGTCATAGACGGATGCATCCACCCCAATCTCCCGGACAGTGGAAGCCACGTATTTTGCTGCACTTCCAAATCCCGGCGTATGGTCAGTCAGGACAAGATCGTTGTCAATGGTCTTTGGAATACCGATAAAGCGGATGTCGCTGTCGTGACTGGCCGCATAGCGGGAAAGCTTGCTGACGGTATCCATAGAATCATTGCCCCCGATGTAAAAGACTGCCTGGATATCAAGATCCGCAAATCTGGCAAACAGTTCCGGATAAACCGGATCAGAGAGATCCTCCGGAAGCTTATAGCGGCAGGAGCCCAGGTATGCGCCCGGCGTTGTCTTCAGAAGAGGGAGCGTACCATCTTCCTCAAGGGCGGCCATGTCCATCATACGCCCGTTTAAAAATCCCTCGATTCCATTGATCATACCGTAAACCTTATGGATGTCCGGTGACTCCAATCCCCTTGTGACGACACCGTAGAGACTTCCGTTGATGACAGCCGTAGGTCCTCCGGACTGTCCTACAAGTATATTTTTTTTCATATCAGATGTTCCTCCAGTTTTCTTGAGATTTGTTTTTAGTATAACGAAAAAAGAAAAAATGCACAATAGCAATCCTTTTTTCATCAGATTGCCCCTTGGAAAATCTCCAAAAAACGATTATACTGTAGACAGAATCTGCAAAAAAGAGCAGGAACGGGGGAACACAATGAAATATATTACATTTGCAATACCCTGCTATAATTCGCAGGATTATATGGAACGGGCAGTCGAGTCTGTCCTCAAAGGCGGAAAAGACATTGAGATTATCATTGTCAATGATGGATCCAAAGATGGGACAGAGGAGATTGCAAAACGGTATGAGCGGGAATACCCGGATATCGTAAGAGTCATCAGCCAGGAAAACGGAGGACATGGGGAGGCGGTCAATACAGGTCTTCTCCATGCGCAGGGAAAATATTTTAAAGTCGTGGACAGCGATGACTGGCTGGATGAAGAGGCACTTCAAAAAGTGATGGAGACCTTACGGACCTTCGAACAGAACGACGAGGAAGTGGACATGCTGATCTCCAATTACGTGTATGAAAAGGTAGGAGCGTCCCACAAGAAAGTGATCCACTACAGAAACTGTCTCCCGCAGGGGCAGATTTTCGGCTGGAATGATCTGGGACACTTCCGGGTAGATCAGTACATTCTGATGCATTCGGTTATTTACCGGACAGAACTTCTCAAGCTCTGTCAGCTTCACCTGCCAAAGCATACGTTTTACGTGGACAATATTTATGTCTACTATCCGCTGCCTCATGTCAGCACGATTTATTATCTGGATGTCAATTTGTACCGCTACTATATCGGACGGGATGACCAGTCGGTCAATGAGAAGAACATGATCAAGCGGATCGATCAGCAGTTGTTCGTCAACAAGAGCATGATCGACATGTATCAGATGAGGATGATTCCGAATAAGAAGCTGAGAAACTATATGATTAAATATCTGGCGATTATGATGACCGTCTCTTCCATCATCTGTATCCGCTCAAAGAAGGAAGAAAATCTGGAAAAGAAAAAGGAACTCTGGATTTATCTGAAGAAAAAGGATTATAAGACCTACTTTAAAATCCGGTACGGAATTCTGGGACAGACCATGAATCTGCCTGGAAAACCGGGAAGAAAGATCTCCTCCATGGGCTATTCCGTGATGAGAAGAATTATCGGATTCAACTAAATACGAATAAAAAGACAGCCATGGTGCATACTACTCTTTAAAAGAATGGAAAGGAGCAGGAAGCAACATGGCTGTTGATTTTGCAAAAAGCAAAACAAAAGAAAATCTGATGAAAGCATTTGCCGGGGAAAGCCAGGCGAGAAACCGCTATACGATTGCCGCGGAGGAGGCCTGCAGAAAAGGGTTTTATGCCCTCAAGGAGATCTTTCTCTTCACTGCGGACCAGGAAAGAGCCCATGCGGCCCGGTTTTATGAGCTTCTGAAAACAGAGGCGGGAAATACGATCCAGATCGAAGGAGGATACCCGGTGGATCAGTCGGAAAGCCTGGTGGAACTTCTCATGATGGCGGCCCACAATGAAAGGGAGGAGCACGAAGATGTCTATCCGGCCTTTGCAAAGACTGCCGAGGAAGAAGGATTCCCGGAGGTGGCCTATGCCTTTTCCCAGATCGCGGAAGTGGAGAAGATTCATGGCGAACGGTTTGAAAAACTGGCTCAGATGCTGAAATCCGAAACCTATTATGAGCGTGACGGCCAGGGCGAATGGATGTGTCTGAACTGCGGACATATCTTTCGGGGAGAAAAGGTCCCTCCGGTCTGCCCGGTCTGCCGGCATGAACGGGGATACTTTATCCCGGCGTGCATGGCTCCGTATCTGGGCTTTTCCGCATGTAAATAAAGAACAGAAAGGGGAAACATGATCAGCCAGAAAATAGAAAATCAGTTTCAGCTTGCACTGGATGTAACGGAAGAAGAGCGGATCCGGTCCGGCGACCTGCAGGTGGGATACAATGAGGCTACGAACACATGGGATGTGATCATCCTGTATTCCGGGACGCTGGAAAGGGTACGAAACCTGGCAGAATCGGTGACGCCGCTGCTCAATCAATTTGCGGTCGTGCGGATCCGGGAAGAACAGATAGAATCACTTGCTTCGCTGGAAGAGGTGATCTATATTGAGAAGCCCAAAAGACTGTTCTTTGAGGCGGCGGAAGGAAGAAGGGTGTCCTGCATCGATGCGGTGCAGACACCCCGCTTTTCGCTGACGGGAAAAGATGTGCTCATCGGAATCATTGATTCCGGGATTACCTATGCCAACGAAGATTTTCGGAAGGAAGACGGAAGGACACGGATCCGGTTCCTCTGGGATCAGACCGTGGAGGGAACGCCGCCGGAAGGCTACGGGACCGGGACGGAGTTTTCCGGGGAGGAGATTGATGAAGCACTCCGCCAGCCGGACAGGACAAGGCAGCTGCAGATCGTGCCAAGCATGGATACTTCCGGCCACGGTACGGCGGTCGCAGGGATCGCGGCGGGGAACGGGAAAAACAGCAATGGGCGATACCGGGGAGCAGCGCCGGATGCGGAACTGATCATTGTCAAACTGGGAAATCCACAGGGAGTCGGATTCCCAAGGACCGCAGAGCTGATGCAGGCGGCGGACTACATCGTAAGAAAGGCGGAAGAGCTGCAAAAGCCTGTATCAGTCAATATCAGTTTTGGAAATACATATGGATCCCACAATGGGACCTCCCTTGTGGAGCGGTTTCTCGATGCGGCCGCCGAAACCGGGAGAACTCTGATCAGTGTGGGAACCGGAAACGAAGGGGCCGAGGCAGGTCATACGTCCGGATTTTTAAAGGAAGGGGAGGAGGAGAGCGTCCCTTTTGCGGTACAGGAGCGGCAGGGCGCCTTCAGCATTCAGATCTGGACCGATTATACGGATGTGATCGGCGTGGCGATTCAGACCCCTTCCGGAGAACGGATCGGACCGATCCGGGAAGTGATGGGGACACAGCGGTTCCGGATTGGAAGGACAGAGATTCTCCTTTATTACGGAGAACCAAGCCCTTACAGCGGCCTGAATGAAATTTTTCTGGAATTCCTCCCTGCAGAGGAGTATGTCAACAGCGGAGAGTGGAATCTGATCCTGATACCGGAGCGCATCGTCACTGGACAGTATGAAATGTGGCTTCCAGCCAGCTATACCTTGAATGAAGGTACAGCCTTCTTTTATCCCACGGAAGAACGCACTCTGACCATTCCCTCCACAGCCTCCAGGGTGCTGACCGTGGGTGCCTACGATGCCGCCACTATGACATATGCGGATTTTTCCGGCAGGGGAAGAGAAAATCCGGATGCCCCCAAACCCGACCTTGCCGCACCCGGCGTCAATGTCATTTCCGTACAGGGGGAAAACGGCTATGCGGCCTTTACAGGTACATCCTTCGCAACCCCTTTTGCGGCAGGGGGAGCGGCCCTTCTGATGGAATGGGGCATCGTAAGAAAGCAGGATCCGTTTTTATATGGAGAAAAAGCAAAAGCATATTTAAGAAGAGGAGCCAGACAGCTTCCGGGCTTTGCCTCCTGGCCCAATAATCAGTTGGGATACGGCACGCTCTGTATCCGGGACAGCATTCCCGAAACCAGAATTTCGTGAATATAGACAGTTTTATAACAAGCTTTTTGGTATAATATACAAAAAAAGGACTTGATAAGAAAAAACTATTATCCATTTTGATACGTGCTGTAGGATTTTGAAACTTATAGGTTATATTTATGACAGTTAGAAAAAGAGGAAAAAAATCTATAAGATGGCATGTAAAGGAGGAAAATAGTATGATGACAATCTTATCGGGAGTAGGGATGCTTTTGCTGACACTGGCGGTGTTCTCTCTCTTCAGTATGAAAATGCCGAAAGGCTCTCTTGCCATGAGCGGTATGGCAAATGCGGCTGTAGCCACATTCCTTGTGGAGGCAATTCATAAATATATTTCCGGCGACCTTTTTGGCATTTCCTTTTTCAAAAGTGTGGGTGAGAACGCAGGTGGATTTGGCGGTGTGGCAGCAGCAATCGCAGTGCCGCTCAGCATGGGAACCAATCCAGTACTGGCTATCGCAGCCGGCGTCGTGCTTGGACAGTTTGGGATTCTCCCTGGCTTTATCGCAGGTTATGTAGTAGGACTGCTTTCTCAGGTCATTGAAAAGTATCTCCCGGAAGGCGTAGACGTGATCGCAGGCGCCCTGATCGTGGCTCCGGTTTCTCTGCTTGTGGCAACAGCGGCGGACCCGCTTGTCAATATGACACTTGCCCAGATCGGCGGAACCATTACGGCAGCAGCAGAGCAGTCTCCGCTGGTTATGGGATTTTTGCTGGGCGGTATCATGAAGATGATCTGTACTTCTCCTCTGAGTTCCATGGCACTGACGGCCATGATCGGTCTGGACGGCCTGGCCATGGGAATCGCAGCAATCGCCTGTGTGGGCGGATCCTTTACAAATGGGATTGTATTCAAACGGCTGAAGCTTGGAGACAAGAGCAATATTATGGCAGTCATGATGGAGCCTCTGACACAGGCGCCGATCATCACAGCCAATCCGATTCCGATCTACGGCTCCAACTTCTTTGGCGGCGGACTTGCAGGCGTTTCTGCCGCAGTGTTCCACATCATCAACAATGCACCTGGTACAGCGTCACCGATTCCGGGACTTCTGGCACCGTTTGCATTTAACGATCCGGTGAAGGTAGTGCTGGCGGTTATTTTTGCCGCAATCGGCGGATCTCTTGCAGGACTTGTGGGCAGTCAGATTTTCAAAAAGCATTACGAAAAGAAAGCGGAACAAGAACAAAAAGCTGCAGACACTCTGATTCCGGAGCCGGCAGCAGAATAAAGAAAAGAGAATCCTGTGAAGGATTGGCCCGGAATGGCAGATCAAGACACAGGATTCTCTTTTTTTGAGAGTTAGAGAGTTTCACAATAACAAAGCAGGGCATTGAGAAAATTCCGGATTTTTACATTGCCGTGCCGGTCAGATTTCCCGCGGATATAGTCCATCTCCCGCCGGACCTGCTCAAAATTGTAGAGGGTATTGGAAAATTCCGTGAAAACTTCGTTCGTATAGTCTTCCAGCCCCAGATGGGCCAGATTGACAAGCCCTGTGGAGGCAGCCCTCCTGATCCGCTGCTCTACGGATTTCGGATTATCGCTGAACCGGGATAAAAAACTGCCAAGGGTCTGCTGCTCCAGTGTTTCCCCCTGGTCATGAAGATAAGTCAGCAAAGAGAGGATATCCTTGCTTCCCAGCTCTCCGATGATACCAAGCTTCTGGAGCACACCTGTGAGACGCCCATGGAAATTCTCGGACTGTGGAGAAAAAGATCCCCCAGACTGAGGCGATGTGGAAAATTCCGTCTCAAAGAGCGTGCGGACTTTCCCGATCTTACGCCGCATGGAAAGACTTTTGATTACATTGCGGATGACAGATTCCACTTCAATGGCATTTAGCGGCTTCTGGATGAAAAATTCCACGCCGGCCTCATAGGCCCTTGCAATCAGGTCTTTGGAAGCGACCTGGGAAAGCATGATGCAGGCGGAATCCGGTGAAATGGTCCGCACCTTTTCCACAAAGCTGATCCCGTCCATATCCGGCATGAGAAGATCCACTATGATAATATCCGGGCGGAGCGCTTCCACATCCTCCAGAGCATCAAACCCATTGCCGGAAGAGCCGCAGCATTCCCCAAGATTCCGCTCGGTCACAAGGATTTTCAGTATCGTTCTTATATTTTTATCATCATCTACAAAATAAAATTTCATGTTACCCCTCCAATGTTTCTTTTGGCAGCCGGATGGAAAAACTGGCCCCGCCAGGACCGGAGACCGCCTGGATGCTGCCGCCAAGCCGATCCTCCACAATTCCCTTTACGATATTCAGACCAAGTCCCCGGCTGACCTCCCCGGTCTTATAATTGATTTTGGTGGAAAATCCCGCATCAAAAATCTGGGAAAGCGCATCCGGGGCAATACCTGGACCGTCATCAGCCACCGTTAAGAGTACCTCCCGGCTGTCCTCCTCAAGCGTAATCTGGATGGAAACATGCGGTTTCTTCGAAGCCTCCACCGCATTCATAAACAGATTCCGGAATACGGAAAGCAGTTCATATACGCGGGACGTGCGGACGGAAGAAGAACCCTTGATTTCCAGAGAGACCGTCTTTTGCAAAGAAGAGGCAAACTGCTCCAGCGGAGTGTGGAGCAGAGAAAACATCTCCGGAAAATTCATGCAAAGCTGTCCGTCCTTTGTCTGAAGCGCATCAGAAAGCCCACGCAGAATCAGATAATATTCCTTTTTGATCTCGTGAATGTCGTTTGCGATAATCAAAGCGTCCTTGGCCGCGTCTTTGGTGCAGGAATCCAGCCGGAGCCGCTCAAAGAGCTGGTAGGCTGAATGCATCGTGGATTCTACGAGAGAAGTATTCTTCTCCATCCAGATGACCTCCTCCTGAAGACGTGCAGTCAGAAGCGAAAGATTCTGGTAATAATCCTGCTGTTCCTTTTTCATAAGTACAAGATGATACTTCCGGAACACAGTCAGAAAGATCAGGATCAGGGCCGTCCGAAACAGGGCGGCGATCATGATTCCGGATTGCGAAGAAAGAGAAAATGCATTAATATTAAGACGTAACATCAGTTCGCCGAAGTTTGCCACATAATCACAGAAAAACAACGCGGCAGTATCCAGCAGGATGGAAGAACGCTGGAGTTTTGCAAGATAAACTGTCAGCAGAACTCCGTAAAACAGATAAAAGAACAGCTCCGGAACCGCAAGGGTCAGAGCACTGGTAAATTCGGATCCTTTTAAAACGCCATAAAAGGAGCGGGAGAAAAGAATCAGCACACCGGACAGAGCGGAGACCGGAAGAACCGGAAATTCCGGGGCAAGCATGGCAAAAGCCGCCAGAAATACTACTCCCAAAGAGACACTGAATTCGGGAGAAAAGATATTAATATAGAACTGCGCCGCCGCCACGGTAATCAGGCTGTAAAACAGGGCCCGCAGAAAAAGGTCAAAAACGTTCGGAGCTTTCATTGGTGTTTCCTCCGTGATGATACTTTGTTATGATTGAAAGGATCAATTTTTTATATAAAAATATTCTATCATAAAAGGGGCGAAAAGAACATGGTAAAACGGGAAGATTTATACGGAATTGCATATTATAAGAAGGCAGTGTACTACGGCAGCACAAAACCGGATATCCGGTTTCGGATTGCCTGGAATAAAGAGGATGACACGCTGGAGGCCGCAGTCTGGAAAGAGCCTTACTGCTATGACGTAACACCGGAAGACGAGATCGAAAGAAAGGTATTTTCCGCAGACGATGAAGGACTGCGTCAGATCACAGACTGGATCAATGAAAAAGCAAAGTAAACCTTTACTTTTTGACATGTTGTGATTATAGTAGAACATGTGTGAAATGAAGAAAAAGGAAGTATGAGAGATGGCTGAAAAAACAGGAGTAATTCACGGCAGGTTTCAGTGCCTGCATCTGAAACATATGGAGTATCTGCTTGCTGCCAAAAAGCGGTGTGACAGACTGATTATCGGAATTTCAAACCCGGACGCCAGCTTTATCAGGACAAACATCCATGATACCAACCGGTCACGGCCGGAGAACAATCCGTTTACCTATTTTGAGCGATATGAGATGATCCGGCTGGCTATGCTGGAATTTGGAGTTCCGCGGGAAGAGTTTGACATCGTTCCCTTCCCGATCAATACGCCGGAGCTGATTTTCCAGTACGCTCCAAAAGATGCCGTATACTATATGAGTATCTGCGATGGCTGGGGAGAGGACAAATACCGGACACTGACCGGGCTGGGGCTCCAGGTGGAAGTGCTGTGGAACCGTCCGATCGAGGAAAAGGGCACTACGGGAACGGAAGTGCGTCACCTTATTATCGAAGGGAAACCATGGGATCATCTGGTGCCCAAAAGCGTACATCAGTATATTTTGGATCACCATCTGGATGAACGGATCATCCGTCTGGCAAAAGAAGCGGAAGAAAAAACAGAATAAGACAGACAAACCGGAAGGTGTGCGTCATACTGCACGGACCTTCCGGTTTGTCATTTTATTGATGGAAGAAAACGGTATCGTACCAATTAATCCTGACAGATCACGGTTCCGGTCCGTCCTTTCAGGGCGTCACGAAGAGATTCCTGGCAGGTGATAAAGGCGCGGCGGCCTTCTCCCTTTTCAATGAAAGATACAGAAGCACGGAATTTCGGAAGCATGTTGTAGACGCCGAAATGTCCTTCTTCCATGTACTGCTTTGCCTGGGAGACGGTAATCTCACCAAGTTGCTCTTCCCTGTCTGTGCCGCGGTTGATGAAGACCTTCTCCACGCTGGTCAGAATAATGAGAGCATCCGCTTCCAGCTCTTCCGCCAGCTTTCCAGCAGTCAAATCCTTTTCAATGACAGCGCTGGCGCCTTTCAGACGGTGATCCTGCTCCAGAACCGGAATACCGCCGCCACCGCAGGCGATGACAACCTGATCCGCATCGGAAAGCGTGCGGATTGCGTCCATCTCCACGATCTTGACCGGATTTGGAGCGGAAACAACTCGGCGGAAGCCCTTTCCAGGCTCCTCCACTACGTAATTCCCCTTTTTGCGCTCCACCGCCGCATCCTCAGCGGACATATAACGGCCCAGCACCTTGGTAGGTGTGTAGAATGCCTCGTCATATGGATCCACCGTAACCTGTGTCAGAATCGTGCTGACCGTGCGGAAGATGCCTCGTGTCAAAAGCTCTTCACGGATCGCATTCTGGAGGTCAAAACCGATATATCCCTGTGTCATTGCGGAGCAGACGGACATCGGAGCCGGTGTGTAGTCCGGATGATTCTTTCCAAACTCATTCATGGCAGTGTGAATCATGCCAAGCTGCGGCGCATTACTGTGGGTGATGACAACCTGATACCCGTCCTGAATCAGATCCGCGATGGATTTTGCCGTTTTATGAACCGCGACCTGCTGTTCCGGAAGAGTCGTTCCCAGTGCCCGGTGTCCCAATGCTACAACTACTTTCTTTTTCATACGCATTACCTCTATCTCTCTATAAGTTTTCGTGCCTGTGATACAAAAATTATATAATTTTTCCATGAAAAATGCAACCTTCATCGCCCCGCAAAGCCCCGGATTTGGCAGGAAAATGAAATAGTTAGATAATTGCATAGAATACCATAT
>ERZ1643246.603-NODE-603-length-45142-cov-7.123672_pt1 | contig 45142 bp, 46 predicted proteins | sample MGYA00579265_ERZ1643246 | MGnify/ENA primary metagenome ERZ1643246 (study PRJEB29033, sample SAMEA4952261) | chicken gut metagenome | biome: Broiler Chicken; feature: Gastrointestinal Tract; material: Caecum | place: Ireland | collected 2018 | study: Broiler... | reverse complement strand
AGTATAAGAGAAAAACCGGATACCACAAGAAAAATGGTCATAGACAGCAGTATACGGCGGTTAAGATCGAAAAGATCAACGCCTGAGAAATCCGGGTAACTGCATGACAAAGGTAACGTTTTATCAGAATCAGGAAGGACAGTTTACAGGCTTTACAGCCGAGGGGCATTCCGGATACGCCCGGGCGGGCGAGGATATTGTCTGCGCCGCGGTTTCAGCGCTGGTTATCAACACGGTGAATTCCATTGAACAGCTGACGGAGGATGTCTGCGCGGTGGAATCTGATGCGGAACGCGGCTTTATAAGCTTCAGGCTCCTGGGAGACTGTTCCAGGGAATCGGAGATTCTGCTCCGTTCACTGGTCCTGGGATTGTCCGAGATTGAATCTGATGAGACAAATCAGGATTACGTTGACATCATTTTCGAGGAGGTGTAGATTCATGTTGAAAATGAACCTTCAGTTTTTTGCTCATAAAAAGGGAGTAGGCTCCACAAAAAACGGCCGTGATTCCGAGTCAAAGAGACTGGGAGCCAAGAGAGCTGACGGACAGTTCGTGAAGGCTGGAAATATCCTTTACAGACAGCGCGGCACCAGGATCCATCCCGGTGAGAACGTTGGAATCGGCAAGGATGATACGCTGTATGCCAAGGCAGACGGTATCGTTCGTTTCCAGAGAAAGGGAAGAGATAAGAAGCAGGTTTCTGTTCTTCCTGTAGCTGAATAAGAAGGCTGGCGGGACTGTTGCATTCGGTGTAGCAGTCCCGTTTTTGCATTTGCAGCATTTTGAATCGGCAGGAGGTAAAAATGTTCGCGGACAGGGCGAAAATCATTATTAAATCAGGAAAAGGCGGAGACGGTCATGTAAGCTTCCGCCGGGAAAAATACGTGGCGGCCGGAGGGCCTGATGGCGGAGACGGAGGCTGCGGCGGGGATGTGATCTTTGAAGTGGATCCCGGCATGAACACGCTGGGGGAATATCGTCATAACCGGAAATATGCCGCGCAGAACGGAGAAGAAGGCGGTAAAAGGCGGTGCCACGGAAAGGATGGGCAGGATGTGGTTTTGAAGGTTCCAGAGGGAACTGTGATCAAGGAGGCTGCCTCCGGGAAGGTCATCGCGGATATGTCCGGCGATAACAGACGGCGGGTGATTCTGAAGGGCGGCCGCGGCGGAAAGGGAAATATGCATTATGCCACAGCCACCATGCAGGTGCCGAAATATGCGCAGCCCGGACAGCCCGCCCAGGAGCTGGAGGTGCAGCTGGAATTAAAGGTAATTGCGGATGTGGGTCTGGTCGGATTCCCCAACGTCGGAAAATCTACGCTCCTGTCCAGGGTCAGCAATGCGGATCCCAAAATTGCCAATTACCATTTTACTACTTTAAGCCCGAATCTGGGGGTGGTAGATCTGGAGGGATGCAGCGGTTTTGTGATTGCGGATATTCCGGGACTGATCGAAGGCGCCTCGGAGGGAGCCGGCCTGGGATTTGAATTCCTCCGGCATATTGAACGCACCAGAATGCTGATTCATCTGGTGGATGCCGCTTCCGTAGAGGGACGCGATCCGGTAGAGGATGTTCATAAAATTAATCAGGAGCTTCAGAGCTATAATGCGGAGATTGCGGAACGGCCCCAGGTAATCGCGGCCAATAAGATGGATGCGCTTTCGGAAGAGGAGGCGCAGAGTGTGATCCGCCGTCTCAAACAGGAATTCGAGCCCCAGGGCATTTCAGTATTCCCCATATCCGCTGTCAGCGGCGCGGGAATCAGAGAGCTGTTCTATTATGTACAGCAGGAACTGGATAAGCTGCCCGGAGATAAAATAATTTTCGAACCGGAATTTTCTGTGGAAGATATGCTGGCCGGTGAAAATCTTCCCTATACCGTTTCCGTCAGTGAGGAAGATCCCCATACTTATATTGTAGAGGGGCCAAAGATAGAGAAAATGCTGGGCTATACGAATCTGGATTCCGAAAAGGGATTTGCCTTTTTCCAGAAATTTCTGGATACATCGGGGATTCTGAAAGATCTGGAGGAGGCCGGTATCCAGGAGGGCGATACGGTCAGAATGTACGGTCTCGCTTTTGATTATTATAAATAATATAATAGGGGAGTGGAAGTATGACAAGCAAACAGCGTTCTTATTTGAAAGGCCTGGCGATGACCACAGAGCCTATTCTGCAGATCGGAAAGTCCAGCGTGACGCCGGAGTTTACCAAATCCGTTTCCGAGGCTCTGGAGGCCAGAGAACTGATAAAAATCAGTGTGCTCCAGAACTGTCTGGACGATCCCCGGGAGATGGCGCAGATGCTGGCTGAGCGTACAGATTCTCAGGTGGTTCAGGTAATCGGAAGAAAAATTGTGCTCTATAAAGAGGGACAGAAGGACAAGAAGAAAATAATTCTGCCGGGGACTTGAAAGAGGTTTTCGAGATGGAAAATAGAAAGAGCCGGATCGGCATTATGGGCGGCACCTTCGATCCCATTCATGTGGGACATCTGATTCTCGGTGAGGCCGCCTATCAGCAGTTTCAGCTTCAGAAGGTATGGTTCCTGCCCTCGGGCAATCCGCCCCATAAGAGGAACCGGGAGGGAAGAGCTACGGATGAGCAGCGGGTAGAGATGGTTCGGAGAGCCATTTCCACAAATCCCCATTTTTCGCTGTCTCTGATAGAAATGTATGAAGATGGCTACAGCTATACGTACCGCACCCTGGAGCAGCTGAAGGAGCAGTATCCGGAAACAGAGTTTTATTTCATTATCGGCGCGGATTCCCTGTTCAGCTTTGACAGCTGGAGAGAACCGCAGCGCATTGCGGATGCCTGTCATCTGGTGGCGGCGGTCAGAAATCAGATTCCCTCGGAAAGGCTGGATGCGGCGCTCCAGTCCATGAGCCGCAGATATCACAGTTCTTTTCTGAAGCTGGATACTCCGAATCTGGATATTTCTTCCGCGCATCTAAGAAAGATGATTCGAAATAAGGAATCTGTAAAGTATTTTTTGCCGGATTCGGTCATTGCGTATATTCAGGAACAGCATATATACGGGAGTTGAAAAAATATGGAATTTTCTTATGAAAAAGCTGAAAAGCGTCTGAGAAAAGAACTGGATCCCGGAAGATACCGCCATACCATGGGTGTATCCTATACGGCGGCCTGCCTGGCCATGGTTCACGGCGGAGATGTGGAGAAGGCGCGGATTGCCGGTCTTCTGCATGACTGCGCAAAGTGTATTTCCAATGACAAGCAGATTATCTGCTGCAGAAAAGCCGGGATTGTCGTTACTGATTTTGAAAGAAAAAATCCATTCCTGCTTCATGCAAAGCTGGGGTCTTATCTGGCCGAAACAGTGTATGGAATCAAGGATTCGGAGATACTGAACGCGATTACCTGGCACACCACGGGAAAACCGCGGATGACTCTGCTGGAAAAGATTATCTATATCGCGGATTATATGGAACCCAACCGGTATAAAGCGCCGAATCTGGCGGAAATCCGCAGGCTGGCTTTTCAGGATCTCGATCAGTGTATGTACCAGATTCTGGAGGATACAGTCGGGTATTTAAAGAAAGACCCGAAGACCATGGATGTTACCACGGAAGCCGCCTATCAGTTTTATAAGCAGAAAGTAAAAAAGGAAGGTTAAGCACAGAGATGTCAGATGCAAAAAAAATGGTAAAATTGTGCGTACACGCACTGGAAGAAAAAAAAGCAGCCGATATCCGTGTACTGGATATTGAAAAGATCACAACCATCGCCGATTATTTTATCATTGCCAGCGGATCCAACCGGAATCAGGTGCAGGCCATGGCAGACAGCGTAGAAGAGGAGATGGGAAGAGCCGGATTCCAGGCCAAGAATGTGGAAGGCTATCGGAACGCGAACTGGATTCTTCTGGATTACGGCGATGTAGTACTGCATATTTTTGACGAGGAAAACCGTCTTTTCTATGATCTGGAACGGATCTGGCGTGATGGGACAGAGGTGGACAAGGATGCCTTCTGATTCCGGAAGCACCCGACAGAACTTGCAGCCATAATCCCTTTGTTTGAAAGAAAAGAAAATCACAGGAGACGCCTGAGAAATCGGGAATCCCTGTGATTTTTTCGCGCAGGGAAAAAGTCAGTTCATAAAACGCAGGACACCGATGACCTTTCCCAGGATCTTGAGATCGCCTTTTACAATAATGGGATCCATATAGTCGTTTTCCGGCTGCAGACGGTAATAGCCGTCCTCCCGGTAAAAGGTCTTGACCGTTGCGGAGTCCTCCACCAGCGCCACCACCATCTCTCCGTTTCCGGCATTTTCCTTCTGTTCAACCAGAACGTAATCTCCATCCAGTATCCCTGCATTGACCATGCTTTCCCCTTTGACCCGCAGAAGGAATGTGGGGTTATTGGGAAGCTTATCCACCGGGAAGGGAAAATAGGACTCGATCTGTTCCACGGCAAGCAAAGGCTGGCCGGCAGCCACCTGGCCGATGACAGGGATACTGGCCAGTTCCGGCTGAGGATTCTCTGTGCCGGAAATCCTCCGGATCCGCTGTGCCTGAAATTCCTCATCAAGAATCTCTATGGCCCGGGGCTTTGTGGCGTCCTTCTTGATATATCCGTTCTTCTCCAGCGCTTCCAGATGCGCGTGGACAGAAGAGGTCGACTTCAGATGAACCGCCTCGCAGATCTCGCGGACAGAGGGCGGATAACCGCGCTCCAGAATCTCTTTCTTTAAATATTCCAGGATCACTTCCTGCTTTTTGGAAATAGGGCCTCTGGTCATTAAGGAACCTCCTGATGCACACTTGATAATAAAGATATAAGTATAATAGCATACTTTGAAGTGCAATGCAAACATATTTTCCGAACATCTGTTCTCAGAAACAGCTTGACAAACATATGTTTGTATTTTATAATAAACCTCATAAAGAACATACGTTCTAAACATATGTTTGCTTCACAAGGGGGATTTATTCTATGAGGACAGGAAAACACAGTGTGAAAAAGATAAGGGGATTCTGCTTTTTGTTTCTGATTCTGGGTATTCTGGGAATTGCCGTATTTCGCTTTACGGCAGAAACAGCCAGCGCCGGCGGAAACCGGCCGGAGCCGCGGTATAAGTATTACACCAGCATTCAGATTGCCTACGGGGACAGTTTATGGAGCATTGCGGAGGAATACAGAACGGCTGAATATGCGGATATTTACTCGTACATAGAAGAAGTTATGGAGATCAACCATCTGTCCAGCGACCGTCTGCAGGCCGGGGATAAGCTTTGTATTCCGTATTATTCGTCAGAATTTAAAGAATGACAGGCAGAGATAAAAAACAGACAGATACAGGCACGAATTGGGTATCAGACGGTAACAGCCAGGGGAAAGTGAGGGGAACGGGATTTCCGATAAGGGAATGGCGTTCCCCTCATTATTTATCGCTGCAGGAGCTGCTTGACAAAACACGGGAAATTCTGTATTCTGATAAGGTAATCTATTCTAAAAACCTGTGTTTTCCGAATAGATTAGATATTGCAGAAAGGAATGATTCTTATGGATTCCAAACGCGTTACCTACCATGCGCAGACGGATCAGGCCAACACGCTGAAGCTGCGGGAGGTTCTGAGGACTCTTCCGCCCTTTGCGTCAGATTTTTTCCGTGCGGCCGCCAATACGACGGCTGCCAGCACACGCATAAAATATGCTTACGATATACTGATTTTCTTTCAGTTTTTAACCTCCGAAAATCCTGTATTCCGCGGCACTGCCATTGAGGATCTGCAGATCTCCGTACTGGACCGGATTACTGCCATGGATATTGAGGAATATATGGATTATCTGAAGGCGTACCGGGATCCTGACGGCCAGTATATCACAAACGGCGAGAAAGGCCTGAAACGGAAAATGTCTGCCCTCCGCTCTTTTTATGCCTACTACTATAAGCATGAGATGATTCGGACAAACCCTACTCTTCTGGTGGATATGCCGAAACTGCATCAAAAGGCGATTGTGCGTCTGGACGCGGATGAGGTAGCCCGCCTCCTGGACTATATGGAGGAATGCGGACAGTCTCTGACGGGTCAGCAGAAGGTGTACTATGAAAAGACGAAAGAACGAGACATTGCGCTGATTACGCTTCTTCTCGGAACCGGTATCCGTGTTTCCGAGTGCGTGGGACTGGATGTGGAGGATGTGGATTTCCGCAACAACGGCATTAAGGTTACCCGCAAGGGAGGAAACGAAATGATTGTTTACTTCGGTGATGAGGTACGCCGGGCTCTGCTGAATTATCTGGAGGTGCGCCGGGGGATTACCCCTCTGTCCGGCCATGAACACGCACTCTTCTACTCCACACAGAGAAAACGGATTGGTGTAAAGGCGGTGGAAAATCTTGTAAAAAAATACTGCAGTCATATTACCACCACAAAAAAGATTACTCCCCATAAGCTCAGAAGCACTTACGGCACTGCACTGTATCAGGAGACAGGTGATATTTATCTCGTGGCGGATGTTCTGGGGCATAAGGATGTGAACACAACGAAGAAGCATTACGCGGCGCTGGATGATTCCAGGCGGCGCATGGCCGCCAGAGCTGTACATCTTCGGGAAGATTAGAAAACGCAGAAGCTTACATAAATAAATTACGTAAACTTCTGCGCCTGCACAGCCGCTACACATCTTTTTGGGAGCCCGCTCATTTTTTCGGCTTTGTGTCTGTATCTTCTTCCTGTTTCCCGCCTGAGCGGCGGAAGGTAAATGCCTCTTCCTTGCGTATTTCTCTTCCGCGGTTTGTGCGGACCGCCTCATGGCTCTCTTCATCAATGTGATCCAGGCCTTTATAAAACTCCTGTTCTTTTGGCAGCTTTCTGGACTCCAGGCGGCTTTCGATAAAATGGCGTACAATGGTACAGATAACTGCAAACAGGGGAACACCGATCAGCATGCCCGGTATGCCGAAAAGTCCGCCGAATATCATGATGGCAATCAGCACCATAAGGCTGCTCATGCCTGTGGAATCGCCAAGAATGCGGGGCGCGATAAAGTTTCCGTCTATCTGCTGAAGGACAAATATGAAAATTACGAAGTACAGGGCCTGAATGGGATTAACCATAAAGATAAGGACAGCACTGGGAATCGCTCCCAGGTAGGGTCCGAAAAACGGTATAAAATTGGTTGCGCCCACAACAACGCTGATCAGAAGCGCGTAGGGCATTCCCAGAATCAGAAGGCCGATATAGCACCACACGGCAATATTCAGAGAATCCAGGGTCATGCCGATGATATACTTTCCGAAGGTCGCGTCTATATACTGGCAGTCCCGGATGATCTGGTTGGCTCTTTTGGTCCTGCATACCGCGTACAGCCCCTTTTTCGCGTTGGCAATCAGTGATTCCTTGCTGTATAAAACGTATATGGAAACAATAATGCCCAGGATAAAATTTTTAAGGAAATTAATGACTCCCAGCAGTCCGCTGGAAAGATTCCGGAGCAGATTGTTCAGCTGCGGAAGCAGATCCTGATTCATCCACCCTTCAGCTCTGGAAGAAAAATTGGCGATCAGATTGTTTATGGTGTCTTCCATTTCCGGGTTATTCTGGAAGAAGGAAGAAATCCACTCCTGAATATTATCTATATACCGGGGAAAATTTTCCACAATACTGACAATGCTGTTGAACAGCTGTGGGATCAGCAGAGCAAGCAGCAGGTAAATAGCAAAAATAAAAAGAAACAGCGAAATCAGAATGCTGGCCAGGCGAATGGCCTTCTCCCCTTTTCGGGCATACTGGATTTTCAGTTTTTGGAGAAGCTTTAAGAAGAGCTTTGTCTCAATCAGACGTACCAGAGGCCACATAACATAGGCGATCAGCAGGCCGATAATCAGCGGCATCAGAATGGAAATAATCAGGTTAAAACCTCTGCGCAGAGAATCCATGTGAAAAATTACGAAGTAAAACAGAATGGACGCTGCAAGGGCAAGAAACAGGGTCAGTCCCCAGTATAGATATTTTTTGTCAGGTCTAAATTTCATGATTTCAGCTACTCCATTATCTTTATTGTCTATATTGTACCAATCCTGCCCGGATAATACAATTAAATATTTACAAGGTCTTCGACATCTTATATAATAAAATTCGCTGCTGCCCCCAGAGGCGCAGAGCGGTCGGGAGGTGTTTAAATAATGAAATTACAGCAGCTTCTCAGCCTGACGCGCAAGGCTGTGGATGAATATCAGATGATCGAGGCGGGTGACTGCATCGCTGTGGGGATTTCCGGTGGAAAAGACAGCCTTACGCTGCTTCACGCGCTGCACGGTCTTATGCGTTTTTACCCAAAGCCATTTTCCATTCATGCGGTCACGGTAAATCTTGGCTTTCCGGAGGCGGATTATACGCCGGTGCAGAGACTGTGCGAGGAGCTTCAGGTACCCTATACGGTTGTGGATACGGAAATCGCCCAGATAATTTTTCAGCAGCGGAAGGAAAGCAATCCCTGCTCTCTGTGTGCAAAAATGCGAAAAGGGGCCCTGAACGAGGCGGTAAAAAAAATCGGATGCGGCAAAGTTGCCTATGCGCATCACCGGGATGACCTGGTGGAAACCATGCTGCTCTCTCTCATCTATGAAGGCAGATTCCACTGCTTTTCTCCAAAGACATACCTGGATCGTACAGATCTCTGGGTGATCCGTCCGCTGATGTTTGTGTCCGAAGCGGATGTCATAGGGTTCAGGAATCAGCATCAGCTTCCGGTTGTCCAGAATCCATGTCCCGCCGATGGATACACCAGAAGACAGTATGTCAAGGAACTGCTGGCGGATCTGAACCGGGCGGAACCGGGGGTCAAGGAGCGCATGTTTTCTGCGATTCTGAATGGCCAGATAGCCGGATGGCCGCCGCGGACGCCCCGTGTGCGGTAAATCCACAGGAAAAGCTGCCGTCCGTTTTCCGGTGGCAGCTTTTCCTGTGTATCCAGTGATGGATGCTTACGCGTCCTTATGGGAATCTACTGTAAAGATTGCCCGTTTGTATCCGCTCTCTTTTTTGTTGACGATAGCCTGCAGAAGATCCACCGTTCCGTCAATGCCAAACTGGCCGCTGTCCAGACATACATGGTAGCTCTCCATCTCGCCCCACTTCTTGCAGGTGTAATAATTGTAATAGCTTGCGCGGTTTTTGTCGACTTTTGCAATGATATCTTTGGCTTTGCTGTCGCTGACAGAATTAAGGGCCGCGATTCTGCGCACCCGCTTTCTCAGATCCGCATGGACAAAAACGCTGATGCAGTTTGGAAAAGCTTCCAGCGCATAATCCGCGCACCGTCCAATAAAAACGCAGGGCCCTTCCTTGGCCAGTGTTTTTATTGTGTCAAACTGCGCCAGAAAAACCTTCTGATTCAGGGGCATATCGGAAAGAACATTGGATGAATATCCGTAGGAATATGTATCCATGACCAGTGAGTAGAGAAAGCTGCTGGTATGTCTTTTTTCATTTGCTTCAAAAATCTCTTTGGCGAGGCCGCTGTCTTTGGAGGCCCGTTCCAGCAGTTCTTTGTCATAGCAGGGTATATTCAGAGCCTTGGCCAGTTCCATCCCTATCTCACGTCCTGCGCTGCCGTGCTGGCGGCTGATCGTAATAATTGTATTCATACATGCTCTCCTTTCTGATACAGCTTTCAAAAACTAATATAATTATAATGCAAATTGATTGAAAAGTACATACGATTTACGAAAGAATTTTTAAAAGCCTTTCAAAATAAGGGGGAAGAGGCGCGGTGAATTCCAGGTACTCTCCCGTCCTCGGATGCAGAAAACCCAGAACCATGGCGTGCAGAACCTGTCCCTGAAGGTTGGGCACCGGACATTTTTTTGGACCGTACAGAGAATCTCCGAGGATGGGGTGGCCGATACTGGCCAGATGGGCCCGGATCTGATGCGTGCGTCCCGTTTCCAGACGGCATTCAATATAGGAAAAGCCCCGCAGCCGCTGCAGCACCGTTACGTGTGTGACAGCCGGCTTTCCGTTTTTCACATTCACAGCCATTTTTTTCCGGTCTGTGGGATGCCGGCCGATGTCTCCCCGCACGGTAAAAGCATCCTCTTTAAAATGGCCATGAGCGATAGCTCTGTAGCGCCGGGTGATGCTGTGTACGGCAAGCTGATCTGCCAGAGAGCGGTGGGCGGCATCGTTTTTGCAGATTACCAGCGCACCGGTTGTATCTTTATCGATGCGGTGGACAATTCCCGGGCGGAGTACGCCGTTGATTCCGGACAGACTTCCGCGGCAGTGGTATAAAAGTGCGTTGACCAGTGTGTGCTCATAATGTCCGGCGGCAGGATGGACCACCATATCTTTCGGCTTATTGACCACAAGAATATCCGTATCCTCATATAAAATCTCCAGGGGAATATTCTCCGGAAGAATTTCCGGTTCCTGCTCCGCCGGCACATCTACAAGGATGTTTTCACCGCCGCGGATGCGGTAATTTGCTTTGGCAGGAGTTCCGTCTGCGGTCACCCGGCCCTCCTTCAGCAGTTTCTGCAGATAAGAACGGGAAAATTCCTGCAGGCACTCTGCCAGATACCGGTCAATTCTTTTGCCCGCATCTTCCGCTTCCGCTGTAAATTCTCTTTTCTGCGTCATCTGCAATTCCTCCCGGGCTCAGGCTCTGTCTGATTTTTTTCGCTTCAGGAACTGAAAATCTCCATCTTCATAGTAAAAAAAGATAAGCAGCAGAATTCCGATGAAAGATAGAGTAATATAAATATCTGCCACATTAAAGATTGGAAAATCAATCACAGAAAAATAAATGAAGTCGATGACATACTGATTTACAATACGGTCAATAAAATTTCCGGCTGCCCCGGCCACCAGCACCGTACAGCAGGAAGCCAGAGGGATGTACCGTTTTGTTTTCGGCATACGGATAAAAAACAGCACGGCTGCCGCGAGAAAAAGGGTGGTAAGCACCCAGAAGACAGTCTGCATGCCCTGCAGCGATCCGAAAGCCGCGCCCCGGTTTTCCAGGTACTGCAGTTCCAGCACGCCGGGGATCAGTACAACAGAGGGTCTTCCCTTCAGAGACGCGGCGGCCAGGTGTTTTGTAAACTGATCAAAAAAAATCAGAACGGCCAGAGATAATACGGCGATCAGCGCGAACCGGGCATTTTTCTTCTTTTTCATTTTATGCTTCTCCATTTAGTATATGTATTGCCTCCAGAATTTCCTCATCGCATACCGTTCTGTCGATCACAGCGTTCCCCAGAGGATGCAGCAGAATAAATTTAATCTGTCCTCCCTCCATCTTCTTATCTGTTTTCGTTGCAAGAAGAATTTTTTCAGCGGGAACCTTGCAGAAGGAAACGGGCAGATGAAATGCCCGGAGGCAGGACCGGATGTTCTGATAATCTTCTTCCGGGATAAAACCTCTCCGGTAAGAGATGTAAGCGGCAGCCACAGTGCCCAGAGAGACACATTCCCCGTGCAGAAGCTGGAAATCCATAAGCTTTTCTATGGCGTGGCCGATGGTATGTCCCAGATTCAGTGTGGCGCGAATCCCCTGCTCCTTTGGATCCTCTTCTACAACCATTGCTTTGATCTCACAGCAGCGGCGGATCATGGCATCCAGGCTCTCCGTATCCCGGGCTTCAATCTGCTGCCGGTGAGACAGAATCCACCGGAAAAATTCCGCATCCCGCAGAAGCGCGGTTTTAATAACCTCTGCCATTCCGCTGGCAAACTGCCTGTCCGAAAGTGAAACCAGCGAAGCGGCGTTCATATAAACAAGACGGGGCTGGCAGAAAGCGCCCACCATATTTTTATACTGATCCAGATCCACGCCGGTTTTTCCGCCTATACTGCTGTCTACCTGTGCCAGAAGGGTGGTCGGTACCTGAATAAAATCAATGCCACGCAGGTAAGTGGCTGCCGTAAAGCCGGTCAGATCTCCCGTCACACCTCCGCCGAGGGCAATCAGAAGATCCCGCCGCTCATATTTTTTTTGAATCAGAAATTCATAAAGCTTTTGAACTGTTTCCAGATTTTTGCTGGACTCACCCTCCGGAAAAACAAAGAGATCCACCTGACGAAAATGATCCTTCAGGGCATCGGAAAGTTCCTGGAGATACAGGGAGGCCACCCGGCTGTCTGCCGCAATGCAGGTTTTTTTTGCGGACAGACCAAGCATATCCAGATGGCTGCCTATGGCTTTGAAGCCGTCCTCCCACACAATTGGATAGGAAAACTCTACCGGGTTTCCCTTGCGTTCAATCAGTAAACTCTGCAATTTATTTCACTCCTTTTAGCGTTGCTATATATAACGGTAGAGCCGGATCAGGCTGCGCCCCTTTCTGGTTTTTGCTGTGCATCCGTCAAAGCGGAATTTTCCGCAGCCGCGCACGGAAACCAAGTCCCCGGGATTCAGCGTAAAGCCGCCTGTGGGGATCTGACGTCCATTTACAAAGACCTTCCCCTCACCGATCAGAGGAAGCAGGGAGCTTCTGGAACCGTGAAAGGCGAGGGCGATTACCGCGTCCAGCCGCGGAGACGCCACTGTTCCGGTTATCTCTTCCTCCCGGGGAAGAGGAATTTCCCCGGGATCTGTACAGAGTGAGACAGTAACCGCATTTCTTCCCACAGTGTGCAGCTCTGACTGGAGGAAGGAAGCCATGCTGTCTTCACAAAAAAGGAAAGCCTCCCTCTCTCCCGCCAGAATATCTCCGATTACCCGGCGTTCAATTCCCAGGCCGAGAACTGCGCCCAGATAATCTCTGTGGCTCATGGGCAAAGAAAATTTCGGCGCGGAGGCGCTGATTTTTACACAGGTAAAAGGATACTCCCACTCATAAGAAAGAGCATCAGGTAGAAATGCTGCCATCTGACGCTCTGCGGTGTCATAGCCGCCGGAAAGGCACAGAGAAACGCCATGCTCTTTCCAGTTTACGCTATGTATCATATGAATTTCGTACAGATCAAGGAAATCACTGAAACTGACAATGCCGCGCCGATAGGCCAGATCAGCGGTCTCCTTCATTTTTTTTATAAACAGTACTTCGCGTTCCATGTTCTTTAAAATTCAGTGCGGATAGAGGGAATCGCTCCGTTTAAAATATCCTGAATATCGCCGGAAATTTCTACGCTGGCAGGAGTCAGGATAAAAATATAGCTGGAAACCTTCTGCAGACTTCCGCTGATGGAGTAGCAGGCTCCGCAGGCAAAATCAATGATCCGCTGAGCAACTTCCACATCAATCCCCTCCAGATTCAGCACAACCGTGCAATTGGCCAGAAGTGTGTCGGCGATCTCCCGGGTATCTTCCATGGAATTCGGCTTGATTACGCATACTTCCATGCCGCCGCCGGAAGCTTTTCTCCTCATGGGCGTAACCTTCGGGGAAGAAATCCTGGCAGTCCGGGAAGCAGTGGAAACAGTCTGCTGTTTTACAGTCTGCTTTTTAGCCGGACGCGGTTCCTCTTCTTCGTCCCTGTCCTTCATCTTCTGGAAGAACCTCTTTTTGGGCTTTTCGTCCTCTTCCTCAAACTCATCATCCTCTATATCATCATCTTCATCAAAGAATTCATCATCGTCATCGTAATCGTCATTTAAACGGATTGCATTTAAAAACTTGTCCAAAACGCTCATTTTTTCAATCTCCTATTGATTTAATTCTGAATGCTGTAAGACCGCTGCCCAAAGATCCCCGTGCCGACCCGTACCATCGTAGCGCCCTCTTCTATGGCAACTTCGTAATCACCGGTCATACCCATGCTCAAAACACTCATAGTAACATTATTAATGTTTTTCCCGCCGATGTCAACACTTAATTCCCTTAATTTTCGGAAAACGGGACGGTTTTCCTCGGCATTGGAAACATTCGGAGCAATCGTCATAAGCCCCCGGACTGAAATACCGGGCAGCCCCGCGATCTGACGGATCAGTTCTTCCGTTTCCACCGGCGATACACCGAACTTACTTTCCTCTCCCGCAACATTCACCTCGATCAGAACAGGGACGCAGCAGCCGTGCTTTCCGGCTTCCCGGCTGATGGTCTGGGCCAGCTTCAGCGAATCCACAGAATGGATCAGGCAGGCCTTGTCCACAATATATTTTACCTTGTTCGTCTGCAGATGCCCAATCAGATGCCAGCGGATATCCCCGGGAAGAATCCCGTACTTTGCAGTAAGCTCCTGCACCTTATTTTCACCAAAATCCCGATGGCCCAGATCATAGATATCACGGATCATTTCTGCTGGTTTCGTTTTGCTGACGGCAATCAGTGTGACCTCCTCCCGAGCCCGGCCGCTCCGCTTACAGGCCGCGGCAATACGTTCTTCAACTTCTTCAAAATTTTCTTTCAGCATACTCGGCAAGCCTCCCTGTCTCCTAATATAAGATATCATCTTCATTGACACTGCTTCCGTCATAGACGATATAGTCAAACTGCGCAATGCCGTAATCCGTACCTGTCTCCACAATGCAGTATTCATCATTTTGATCAATGATGGAAATCCTGCGGAAAACAGCATAACCTCTGTTAATGCAGTAAACACCCTCCAGAGTCCCTGTCTCACCAACTGTAAAACGGCTGTTGGAATCGGAGCGGACCAGAACAGCGCCCGCCTCCAGGCTGTTTGTGTCTACATAATAATAGCTTTTCTGATCCTCTCCTGTCATTTCCGCATAAATCGTTGTCTCCACAAAGCTGGTGGCTGTTCCGCCGTCAGACGTCTCTGTTTCCACCAGGAAGCCAAGACTGCTGTTTTCACCTCCGGTGACTGCCCATTCGGTGGGAATCAGGTAGAAATCCTTTGTGACAGTGGCGGACAGAGGGATTTTCAGTCCGCTGTACGTATTGGTAACCAGTTCTACCTCCAGAAAACGGTCATTGCAGTAACGGATCATTCCGCTGTTAAAGCTGATTTCCACGTACCGCTGATCACCGATGGAAAAAAGCCGGAGACTTCCCGTCTCACTCTGGTCGTCCTTAAGAAATTTCACACGGATCTGATCGTGGGAAGACAGCTGCACCGTCTGCGCGTCCGTGACCGGAATAACAATAGACCACTCTTCGCTGGTAATCAGACGGTAAATCGGATCTGAAACAGATACCTGTTCGGTTGTGGCAAGCATCTGCGGCTGATAGGACCGGATCTGAAATAGATCCGGAGTCAGAGTGTCCGCGGTCAGAGATTCGTATCCGTCACTGGAATAGGTCACAATTCCATCAGAGGAAGCATTGCAGAGCGTTCCGGACAGGGAAGAGGTGTCCGCCTGTGCCAGCGCTACGCCGTTCAGCTTATATTTAAAGTCATAGACGGAACTGAAATCATTGCTGTCAAATGCTTTGGAATAGACAGAAGCCTGGCTGCGGATCTCACTCAGATCCTGTTCGGACTCCGTGTCGCCGGCCAGAGGAAACCGGTCGGAGCTGATGCTGCAGACCGTGCTGTCTTTGCTGACCTTGGAGCTGTCCTGGATAAAGTAGTTGACATATCCGCTGCTTCCCGCCGAAACAATTTCTTCCGCGCGCAGAGCGATGGCGGTGTGGGTTTCGTTCTGGGACAGAGGCCCGCTCGTTACCTGATAGGAGGTAACATGGCCTGCGGTCAGATAAATCACAACGGTGATAATCAGATACAGAAATATAGCTCCGAATATCACCGTCCCAATATTAAAATTAATATATCTGCCAGGACCGGAGCGGCCGCTGTCCGGCTTCGGTCTTCTGCGCTTTTTATCAGACAAAGAAATCTCTCCTCTTAAATTTTATACTCCGTTTTTTATTCTATCATTTTCACCCCGATTACTCAAGTCCATTTTCAGGCCGACACAGAAAAGTCATAATTGGGTACTGAACAGAAAAAGGGAGCCGCTGCCTTGCAGATAATTTTCATCTGTCCGGCAATGGCTCCGCAGGTTTTATGTATTTATAACGCGAGGATAATCTTCTCCTGAAGCTCCGCGCTCAACTCTTCTTTGTCTAGGGAGACGCTCAGGACGAAATCAGCACCGAATATGCGGCTGATCTCCTCCAACTGCTTTACACAGCCGTCAATTTCATTTTCCCGGCCCTCCAGCCGGGCAAGCCTCAGAAAACTGTCCAGATACATCTGTTCCAGATCGTGATCCTGTGAAAGAATTCCACAGATGAAACCAATAAACTCGTCACTATTTCTTAAAGGAAAAGCAGAAACATCAATCAGACGGATCTTATTATTTAACTCATACATGTGTTTGGAACTTTTATCCAAATATACAATGCTGCCGTGAGCATCCTGGATTGCTGTATTTACCTTGTCAAGAAGGTATTTTGTTTTTCCTTTTCCTTTTTTTCCAACAATTAATTGAACCATAGCAGTTTCCTCCTTAGACCCTAGTTTCGTGATTTGACTAAAAACTTCTGAGTTCATGCTCTAATTATAGTGTATTTGAACAAAAAACACAAGCAGAATTCGCATAATTTATGATTTTTATACGTAAAACGTTCTCAGCCGTCCCTATTGATCTGTGACAAAAGCTGATTCATATCTTCATACAGAACGGAGCTGTTTAAGGCATTCATCACCACTGCCATATAAGGAACACCGTAACGGTTCTGGACAATAACTGCCAGGTTGGATCCGGCTTCCGGGGTTGTTCCCGTTTTTCCACCGAGAACTGTAACATCCTGCGGGGTGCTGCGCAGGCCGGTTATGTACTGATCGGTAGAAGAAAGATACAGGGAACGCGTAACCGTTCCGTCCGCTCCCTTTATATCCAGCTGATAGGAAGGCAGACGGGCAGCCTTCATAAACGCCGGGAGCTGTGAGGCGTAATTCAGCATCAGATAAACATCGTAGGGGGTCGTATAGTGATCGGCCTGATGCAGTCCGTGGGGATTGGAAAAATGCGTACCGGTCATCCCGAGACTAACCGCTTTATCATTCATCATCTGCACGAACTGTTCTACAGTGCCGCCAATCTGCCGGGCGATTGCCATGGCCGCATCGTTGGCTGAATATACCACCAGTGCGTGGTACAGCTGATCCATGGTAACCGTATCCCCCGCAGCCAGCCCGCTCATCTGTGAGCCTTCTTCCAGATTTAAATCTTCCTGGGTAATCACCACGGTATCCTCCATATTCCCCTGCTCTTCAGCGAGAATGGCGGTCATGATCTTCGTGATGCTGGCCGGGTAGGTCTGTTGATAAATATTTTGCGCAAACAGCGCCTCGCGGGTTTCAAGATTGAACAGGAGCGCCCGCTCATCTGCTGCCTGGAGGGAGACTCCCTCCAGGGATACAGTTTCCGGAGAAACGCAGAGATCCGCTCCAAACGCATCCGCACGTCCTGCCAGGCCGGCGCTCCCGGCCCCGCTGCCGGTTTCGGCTGTATAGGCTTCTGTAAGATCCAGCATCCGGTTCCTGCGGACAACCATAAATCCCAGCAGGAGAATAAGAAGAAGGATGCAGACGGTCAGAACCGCCAGGATCCGGTTCCATATGCGGCTGTCTGGCTGTTTATTCTTCTTTTCTGTACGCTTCACGCCAATCCAACTCTCCTCTGTCCATGGATTTTACCAGCATTTCCGCTGTCGCCAGATTGGTGGCCAGCGGAATGGTGTGCATGTCACAGATATACATCAAGTGCTTAATGTTCGGCTCATGCCTTTTGGGGGTCAGAGGATCGCACAGAAAGATCAGCATATCCAGATCGTTCTGCTCAATCTGCGTAGTGATCTGCTGGACACCGCCCACATGGCCGGCCAGATATTTATATACGTTGAGCCCGCAGGCTTCCTCGATCATACGTCCGGTGGTGCCGGTGGCAAAGAGAGAATGCTTGGCAAGGATACCGCGGTAGGCGATACAGAAATTCTGCATCAGGGTCTTTTTTGCGTCATGCGCGATGAAGCCGATGTTCATATGCTTTTTTACCTCCGTAATAGGTTCTGTGCTGCAGCCCTGCATTCAGGACAAAGCCCATGCCGATGTAAAAGCTGAGCAGGGAAGAAAGGCCGTAGCTGACAAAAGGGAGCGGGGTTCCGGTATTGGGAAGAATCCCGGTGGCAACGCCTATATTGATAAAGCTCTGCACTGCCACAAGGGCACCTACGCCGGTACAGATCAGCGCTCCGGACTGATCCTTGGCCCGGCTGCCCGTCCGCATGCATTCAAGAATGATCAGAAACAGAAGCAGAATAATCACAAAGCAGCCCACAAAACCCAGTTCTTCCCCTGCTACGGCGAAAATGAAGTCTGTCTGTATTTCTGCCACGTAATTTCCATTGTTGGCGGTAGAAACCTCGTTATTGTTGAGGCCCTTGCCCGTCAGCTGGCCGGAGCCTATGGCCATGACAGAGTTTTCCTGCTGCATCCGGTCTTCGGAATAGGCATCATCCTCAGAATTGAAGAAGGCTATAATACGGTCACGCTGAAAGTCCTGCACAATGGGAAGATCTGTCTGGGTGATCAGAAACAGAGCCAGAAGCGCCAGGGGGACTGTTACCAGCAGTACGCCGCCAATGATTTTATATTTGAGGCCGGCCGCAAACATCAGCAGGCAGAAAATAATGGTAATGGTAATCGTGTTTTTCAAATCCGGCTGAAGCACAATCAGAATCAGGGGAACGGCAATCAGAAAAACAGCCTTTAAAATGGTTTTCAGCGTATTCAGATCTTCCGCGTGTTTCATCAGATACATGGCGAAGAAAAGAATCAGCAGGATTTTGGCTATTTCCGTGGGCTGGAACTGAAAGCCGTTGTCTCCTCCGATGGTGAGCCAGCGGGTGGCGCCTCCGGCCGTATGGCCGAGAATGGTCACAAGCAGAAGAAGTCCGATGGTGACAGCGTAAATAACCCAGTAAAAATTCAGAATCCAGCTGTAATCCATCAGGGATACGATCACCATCAGGATTATCCCGCAGATCACCCCCATCATCTGCCTGTTCCGAAGAGAAGGCTCCGCCGAATTAACCAGCATAACTCCGATGCCGCTCAGCAGGACAAGAAAAAAAATAAGTCTGAAATTATAGTCTTTTAATTTATAATGTTTAAGCATGTATATCCTCTGTATTCTGCAGGGGTACGCGGATGGTCAGAAGAACCGGAGAATAATCAATCTGCATGGAAACCTTTTCCTCCTCCACATCCAGATACCGTGCAAGCGTCATGATCAAATCGTTTTTCAGCATCTGCATCTCCCTGGGAGAACAGGCCATCCGTTCGGCCGGGAGCAGGCAGTTCAGGCGTTTTCTCGCAATCGTTCCGGAAAATCCTCTTCGCCTGTGAAACAATCCCATACACGCCTCCTATTTTTTGAAAATACGCCGGAAAAAAGGCTTTCTGGCGGAAAGATCCATCAGGGGAACCTCTTCCCCGGTAATACGGCGGCTGATATTCCGGTAGGCTGTGCCGGCCAAAGTGGAAGTCCCGGTTACGGGCTCCCCCTGATTCGTGGCCACCACCACGGATTCATCATCCGGAATTACTCCGAGAAGTGGAACCGCCAGGATTTCCTCCACATCTTCCACGGACATCATTTCGCCCCTGCGGACCATATCCGGGCGTATCCGGTTAATTACAAGAAAAACATTGCGGAGATCCCTTGCCTCCAGAAGACCGATGATGCGGTCCGCATCGCGGATGGAGGATACCTCCGGAGTCGTGACGACGATAGCCCGGTCCGCGCCGGCCACCGCGTTCTGAAAGCCCTGCTCGATACCGGCCGGACAGTCCAGAATTACATAATCGAACTGAAGCTTCAGCTCCTCACAGAGCTTGCACATCTGTTCCGGCGTCACCGCGCTCTTGTCTCTTGTCTGGGCCGAGGGAAGGAGATAGAGCTCCTTCTGCCGCTTGTCCCGGATCAGGGCCTGCTTCAGCCGGCACCTGCCTTCAATCACATCCACAAGATTATAGACGATGCGGTTTTCAAGCCCCAGTACAACATCCAGATTCCGCAGGCCGATATCCGTGTCCACCATGACCACCCGGCTGCCGAGAGCTGCCAGGCCGATGCCGATATTGGCAGCCGTGGTCGTTTTTCCTACTCCTCCCTTTCCGGAAGTTACTACAATAACGTCATTCATACTGGTCCTCCTCTACTCTGTATTTTTCTTCTTTTGTGATTTCCAGTATTAATCGTTATGGTCATTGGAAAGCCCGCTCTGAGTGGAGCCTCCTGTCAGAATCTCTGACGCGTCCTCCAGTTCATAATAATAATTCAGCACATCCCTTACAACGGTGGCCGCGTTGGTGGACGAGTATCCGTAGGCAATGCGGGCGGCAAAGGCAATGTCTTCCTTATTCCCGGAATGGGCATGGCCGATAAAAAGTCCGTGGTCGGGCCGGACATCCGATTCCTGGGCCGTTCCGGATTTTCCGTAAAGCTCAAGGTTCAGGGATGAAAGGACCCCGCTTCCCTGGATCATTTCCCGCATACCCTCATGAATATCCTCCCAGATCCAGTCATCCAGCTGCATCTGGTCTTCAATGACAGGCGAATACTCCTGCTGCACATTGCCGTCGGAGTCGGTCACCTTGTCCAGAAGATTCAGCTGGTAAATCGTCCCGTTGTTGTAGATGGTGGACGCGTAGCGGGCCAGCTGAGAGGTTGTATATGCGTGCGTTCCCTGTCCGATGGCGGAGGGAAGCGGCATGGCGGTGGAGATCTGCGGCGAGGACTCTGTAATCTGAATGCCCGTCTCACGACCCAGCCCGAAAAGCTCCGCATACTCCTGGATTTTTTCCAGAGCCAGGCTCTGGCTGAATTCGCCGTTTTCCTGTCCGAGGAAATAGGCGGTGGTACAGAGAAATACGTTGCAGGAATTTGTAATGGCTCCGATTACATCCAGGTCCCCGTGCCCGGCCAGATACCAGCAGTGCAGCTGGTCGGCCGTATCCACAAGCCCCTCCCCGAACAGGCCGTTGCAGTTGATAATGGTACTGTTGTCAATCACTCCCTCATTCAGGCCGGCCGCGATCGTCACCGGCTTAAAGGTGGAACCCGGAGCAGTAAGCTGCTGCGTTGCCTTATTGTAAAAGGGTGTCGAGAGGTCGTAATAAAGCTGGTAGTAATAATCTGTATCCATCTGGTTGGCGAGACGGTTATTGTCGTAGCCGGGATAAGATACAAGGGCGAGTACCTCGCCGGTATCCGGATCCACCACAACAATGGAGCCGGAGCAGGGATCGAGAGCCAGCTGAGCCGGCGTAATTTCCAGAGAACTGATCTTCTGGATCATCAGGTCGTAGGCGGACAGTGTTCCCGCCTGGAAGGAGGCGTAGGCGTTATCCTCCGTACTCAGAACTCCCTGGTCGTACAGAAGCTGACAGATATCTTCCCCCGAAAGTATATCGTCCTGCAGCATATATTTATAGTAAATCCGGTAGAACCAGGAATCCTCCGCCATTTCCTGAAGAATATACTCGGTCAGGGCCTGGTACACTTCCGTGGAATCCAGATAGGAATTTTCCTGAGAAAGCCGGGTGACATCCACCCAGTTCTGGCTGGCCGCATAGGACAGGAACGCCTGCAGGGAGATGGAATGCTCAGAATTCCACTGCTGATATACGGAATCAGAGGTATCTATTGTTTCCGAATTCAGAATGCCCGCCTCCGTCAGCATATCGTCCACAATATAGTCTACATATTCCTGCATTTCGCTGCTCAGCTGGCTGTAGGGTACAGAAGTATCGGCGGAAAGCTGAGCGCTGACAGCGCTCTGTACCTCCTCCTGTTTCTGCACAAATGCCTGATATACCCACTGTTCCATGGCGGACGCGCCTGCTTCCGTAAAATGATCCAGATTAATTACACTGTTCTCGATCAGCGCATAATATACATCATATATGGGGATCGGAATGGCGTCCGTTTCCGATGGATCTATGCCGGCGGCCTCCAGGGATTTAATGGGCTGAATATTTGATACAAGGATGCCCGCAATCCGCTGCTCCAGAATCTGATAGCAGGCCTCCTGCAGATCACTGTCAATCGTCAGATAGACATCATTTCCCTGCACAGGCTCCACACGGGATTCCTCGTTGATGGACTGCACTCTTCCCACGCTGTCCACTGTAACTTCCTCCGAGCCGTCCGTACCCTTCAGAGTGGTCTCCATGTACTGCTCGATTCCGGCCTTTCCGATAACAGACGTACTGTCATAGTCGTCCCGCTCTTCTGACAACTCCTCCAGCTCTTCCTGGGAGGCGCTGCCGGTATAGCCGATAATGGAGGCCATGGACTCGGAGTAATTGTATACCCGGATGGAATCCTCCGCGATAGCTACGCCGGGAAGGCTGTCCTGATTTTCATAGATAGCGGCTACGGTACTATCGCTGACATCCGTTGCGATTGTCACCTGCACATACCGCTGGAAGCTGGTCTGCCAGAGAAGGTAGCGGACGGTTACGATTTTCAGCTGCTCCTCCCGGGTAAATTCCGCGGGAAGGCCGTACTCCGCCAGTTCTTCCTCCGTATACGGATTTTCTTCATTATAAAGCGCGTAGTTGTCGGCGCCGCTTAAATATTCCATGATCTGTTCAGCGGTGGCGCTGCTCTGCTCAGCCGTCAGATCATCGATGCTGGACTGGCCGTAGACATCTGCGCGGAACCTGTTCAGGGAGGTGGTGCCCTCCTCCAGATCAAAGGCAAAATTACCGGAATCATCTACGATAATGTGAAAATCACTGGTTATTGTATCCCCGCAGCTCTCGATCAGGTTGATAAGCCGGTAGATCTCGCTGTTCAGGGAAAGATTCCGTTCCCGCGTGCTGCTGTAACGGCCGCTGTCCTCAAAGGTCACGGAATTAGAAAGCTCATTGTATGCGATCAGGTTGCCGTTTCTGTCGTAAATATTTCCGCGGGTACTTTTAAGCCGGCGCTCACGGGTAGTCATGATAGTGAAATTTTCTGAGTACTCTTCACCCTGGACAATCTGAAGCTGAAACAGACGGACCAGAAGAAAAGAGCTCATAAGCAGAAAAACGATCAGCAGAACCGAAAGACGGTGTGAAAAAAAGCGTTTGAAAAATTTGATTATTTTTTTAGCCAAGGCGATTGCTGTCCCTCCAATTCATATTTCACAAGCCTGCGGTTGATCAGATAAAAAATACGGTACAGAAGAATGCTGATCAGAACGGTAAATACCAGCTCCGGAAGAATCGTATGCACCAGATACGCGGAAAAATCAAACCGCATGCGGAACGCAAACTGAATCGCGTAAAAAACAAGATTGTAGCCGAGATCACTGAGTGCCACCAGGATCATCGGAAACTTGATATCCTCATCAAAGAAGACCTGGTACAGAAGTCCGTTTATATAGCCGATCAGCATATATACGAGCGAATAAAAGCCAAACAGGTTGCTGTAAAACAGATCAATCAGCAGCCCGCAGAAAAAGCCTGTACAGAGGCCGGTGCGTTTGCCGTGAACAAACCCGAAAGAAACCGTCAGGATCAGAAGCAGGTTCGGTGTCACGGTAAAAAAGGGAAGCGCAGGAAAAACAGTACTTTGAAGAATAAAGGTAACCAGAATGCAGACGGCCGTAACAATTTTCCTGCACATTTAGTTGCCTCCCGTCTCTTTCAGCTGAAGAATCACCAGAACCTCCTGCAGGTGCTGAAAGTCCACGGCCGGGACAATGTATCCTGTTTTGGTCAGGTGGTTCGTATCCTCCGTAACTTCCGAGACATTTCCGATCAGTATGCCGGGCAGATACTTGTCACTGATATTGGAGGTGACGATCTGCTCTCCCACAGCCACTTCATTTTCCGTATTCATCTGGCTAAAGGCCAGCTTACCCTCATCCATCAGCCGCAGATCGCCGCTGACAATACAGGTGTCAGAATTGGACACCGTCATGGCACTGACGCTGCTGGAGTCATCGATAATAGCCCGGACTACAGCCCAGTCACTGCCGACTTCCGTGACAATTCCCACCAGTCCGCCTCCGCTGATGACATTCATATCCACCTGAATGCCGCTGTCTGTTCCTCGGTTGATGGTGAAAGAACTGTACCAGTTTCCGGGATCCTTGGAGATGACCTGGGCGGCCACCTTATCATACTGGGAATAATTCTGATCCAGCTGGTACAGCTCCTGCAGCCGCTGCAGCTCCTGCTGGCTCTGGAGAAGAAGGCTGTTCTGTTCGGTCAGGCTGTCTACCTGAGCCTGCAGATCCTCATTTTCCTGGGCCAGCTGCTGCACATTCTGGAATCCGCTCTGCAGATCTGTAAGATAGCTGCCCACCGCATTGATTCCGTTCTGAATGGGAACAATCAGCATGCCGACCGCGTTCCGCAGCGGAGCGATGGAGATCCGCTCTGTCGCGGTCAGCGCTATTGCGCTGATGCAGGCACAGGTCATAATTGCCAACAGATGTTTACTTTTTATCTTGAATCCTATTTTTTTCTTCATAAAACCTGCCTTTTAACGTGTCTCCCTGCGATTTTTCGGGGTAAAAGCAAAGTGCTGCAGCACCGGGTGGAGAATCAGTTCTCGCAGCCCGCATATGGTGCAGAGATCATAGTGCTGTGAAAGCTGGACCGGACAGCCAAGCCTGTCCGAAAAAAAGCGGTCAAGCCCGGAAAGCTGTGTGCTTCCCCCCGTAAAATAAATTCCCTCCTGACGGATCTTCTCCTGCACCTGAGGAGGCGTCCGTTCCAGAAACTTCCGTATTTCCAGGGCAATCCGGTTCAGCTGCTCTGTGACGGCTTCCGTTACTGTGTAACAGGAGACATTTCCATCCCTGGGAAGTCCGGTGACGGTATCCACGCCCATAACCCGCCGACCTTCCAGCTTGTCACCCGTGAGATCTGTCAGGGAAAGCTTCAGGCGCTTCGCCGTTTTCAGGCTGATGCGGAAATTATTTTTTCTGCGTATGGCAGCTTCAATAGCCGCATTAAAATGTTTTCCGCCCACGGGCACAGTTTTGCTGATAATGACCCGTCCCTCCGCCAGGGCGGAAATTTCCGTACTCTGAGCGCCGATATTGACGACCAGGGAGCCCTTCGTCTTTGTCAGGGGGATTCCCAGCGCCAGCGCGTCCGCAATGGGCTTTTCCACCAGAAAAACCCGGCATTTCCGCAGCCTTCCCCGGTGTGCGATGGAATAATAGGCCCTTTTTTCCAGCTCTGTCATATCGACGGGAACAGAGAAATAAAGAACCGGACGGTGTCCCATGACGGTATTGCTCTGCTTCAGCAGCGTATGGAGAACGGCTTCCACCAGCATGACATCTCCGATACGGCCGTTGGACATGGGGGTGGTTACCTGAATGTTGGAGGGATTTTTTTCAAACATTTCATAAGCTTTGTTTCCCACGGCAAACAGGGTGTCCTGATTCCTTACGGCAACCATATTCTTTTCTTTTATAATCGTATCTTTCCTGGAATCGTAGATCTTAATGGAACTTGTTCCCAGATCTACGCCATAAACATTATCAAAAAACATCGTCACTCTGTCCCTTCTGCGCAGAAACCGCCCGATAAAAATCCTTCTCTCAGAAGGCTGACATACTGCCGGTCCCCGATAATAATATGATCCAGAAGCGTAATCCCCAGAAGCTCTCCGGCCCGGGCCACCCGTCTGGTCACGGAAAGGTCTTCCCGGCTGGGCGAGGGATCGCCGCTGGGATGGTTGTGGATCAGAATCAGATTCACGGCATGGAAGCGCAGCGCTTCCAGAAAAAGCTCCCTGGGAGAAATCAGGGAAGTATTTACCGTACCCTTGGTGACCGTTGTATCGCCGAGAAAATGGTTCTTTGTGTCCAGCATAATGCAGATCAGATTCTCCTGTTCTTCATGGCGAAGCATCTCCATATAATAGGAGGCGATGGAGTCGGGATCACGGAAATTCAGCTGACTGCTGGCAGACGCCTGCGCCATCCGCTTGGAAAGCTCCGCGACGCACTTGATCTGTATGGCCTTTACCGGCCCGACACCGGAGATCTCACGCAGCTGCTGGACCGACAGATGGTAAATCCCCAGCAGGCCTTCCCGAAACCGGCACCGGTTCAGAATTTCCCTGGCCAGCTCTACAGAGGACAGCTCCCTGGAGCCGCAGCGGAGGATAACGGCGAGAAGTTCAGCATCGGACAGGGCCTCCGGCCCCTTCTCCAGACATTTTTCATAGGGGCGTTCTTCCTGCGGAAGTTCTTTTGTTGTGATTTTTTCCTTCATTTTTCTCCTTCTACTCTCTTCCACGGCAGGAGAAAAATACGGCCGAAAATCAAATTTTATTTTAGCACAGAATAAAATTCTTGTACATGGCTTACCGGAAATTCACAAATTTTTTACCAATAGCCTCCGCGACACGGAGCCCGTCCATGGCGGCAGATGTAATCCCTCCGGCATACCCGGCGCCCTCTCCGCAGGGGTAGATGCCCGAAATACTTCCCTCCAGTCCCTGGTCCCGGAGAATCCGCACCGGAGAGGAGGTGCGGCTTTCCACACCGGACAGAAGCGCGTCCGGCATGGAAAATCCCCGGATCTGCCTGTCCATGGCGCGAATGCCCCTTTCGAGAGAATCACCCAGAAATTCCGGAAAAATGGCCCGCACATTGCTCCAGGCAAAATCCCCTTTCATGCAGGGGGCGAAGCTGCCCGGACCGCCCGGCCGGGAAAGGCAGAAATCTTCAAATCTCTGCACGGGGATCTTCCCTCCGGCAGCGCGGTACGCCGCCCTTTCCAGATACCGCTGAAAGTCTATGCCTCCCAGGGGATCTGAAGAGCCGCTGGGGCTGTAGGGAAGATAATCCTCCGGGCGTACGGTGACTACAATGGCACTGTTGGCATTGCGGCCGTCCCTGGCGTGATAGCTCATGCCGTTCACTGCCAGGCAGCCCGTCTCAGAAGAAGCGTTTACCACAAATCCGCCGGGACACATGCAGAAGGAATAGACCCCGCGGCCGTCGGGCAGGCTGACTGCCGTCTTATAGCTGGCGGCCCGCAGTTCCCGGGGAACATTTTCTCCGTACTGTGTCCGGGTGATCATTTCCTGGGGATGTTCAATCCGGACGCCCACGGCGAAGGCCTTTGCTTCCATGGAAAGGTTTTTCTCCCAGAGCATCCGGAAGGTATGTCTGGCGCTGTGGCCGACGGCCAGCACAACGGCCTCCGCAGGTATTTCTTCCCCTCCGTTTACAATGACGGAAGCAATTTTTCCCTCCCGGACCTTCAGGTCCGTGACCTGTGTCCGGAACCGGAAGCTACCGCCCATGGAAAGAATCTGATTCCGCAGATTTTCTACTATCCGGATCAGCAGGTCTGTGCCCAGATGCGGCCTGGCATCGAACAGGATTTCCCTGGGAGCCCCGGCCCCGACAAAAATTTCAAGTACCTGACGGTTTCGGTTATTCTTATCCTTTACGCCCGTATTCAGCTTTCCATCGGAAAAGGTACCGGCGCCGCCTTCCCCGAACTGCACATTGGACTGTTCGTCCAGAATGCCGGTTTTCCAGAACTGATCCACTTTCTGTTTCCGGACAGCCGCTGTATCTCCCTGTTCCAGAACCAGGGGACGGTACCCGTGCAGCGCAAGCATGTAAGCGCAGAATAAACCGGCCGGTCCGCAGCCGATAATCACCGGCCGCTGCTGCAGGGGAATGCTTCCCGGCGGAGGAAAATGATAAGCTTCCGGAATGATTGACATAACATTTTTATGTCTGCTTCTTGCGAGAATTTTCTGTTCCCGGGCCGTTTGTACTCGGACCGTATAGACGAACTGCAGGCCCTCCCTTTTCCTCGCGTCTACAGAACGGCGGATGATTTCACAGGCCTGTATTTCTTCTGGTCTTATGCCAAGCGTTTTTGCAACTTTCTCCCGCAGCATCCTTTCATTGTGGGAAACGGGAAGCTTCAGCTGGGTAATCTGGATCATTTCTCTTCACCTCCGGAGGCGGACAGACCGGCGGCCGTGCCGCTGGACCATGCCCACTGCAAATTGTATCCGCCGCAGGCTCCGTCCACATCTGCCGCTTCTCCCGTAAAATACAGCCCCGGGACACGGCGGGATTCCAGGCTGTCCGTCAGTTCCCGGAGAGGGACTCCTCCGGAACAGACCTGGGCCTGTCCCAGAGAAAGGGGGCCGGAAACCTCCAGGGAAAATGCCTTTATATTGGAGAGAACTGTATCCGGCTGCGCGTCCGGAGGAGCCAGAACGTCGATCAGCTTTTCCGGCAGCAGTCCCACCATCTGCTGCCGCAGTGTTTTGTAGGGACACTGCTCCCGGCGCACGGACAAATACCTTCCCAGAGCCTCGAAATCAAAGTCAGGCAGAAAGTCGAGAGAAACACTGACGTGGCTGCCCGCCTCCAGTGCCTGTACCGCATAGCGGCTCAGCTGAAAAACGGGAATTCCCGAAATACCGTATCCCGTCAGCTGCAGCTCTCCCACCTCTCTCTGCACACAGCTGCCATCCAGGTACAGAGAAACGGCCGCTACCGCCCGGACACCGGCCCAGCGGGAAAACCATCCCCCCCGGCACTTCAGAGGCACCAGAGCGGGACGAAAGGGAAGAAAGCTGTGTCCTGCGGACAGGGCCAGCGATTTAGCCGTATCAGATGCTCCTTCAATTTCGGAAGCGGGACTTCCGCAGGCCACAATTACTGCGTCGGCTTCATATTTCCATCCGGCCGTGCGGACAGAAAAACCTCCGCCGGACTCCGCCTCAACGGCGGTAACCGTTTCGCGGGTTTTTATTTTCACTCCGCGGTATGCTGCCTCCATCAGCAGGATCTGCAGAACGGAACCGGCCTGTCCCGTATAGGGATAGATCCAGCCATCCCTGTTCCTGGTATAAACGCCGAGGGAGGAAAAGAAGGCGATGGTTTCCTGTACGCCGAATCGGGAAATGATCCGAAAAGCAGAATCCGGATCGCTTCCCCGGTAGCACTGCCTCTCCTGCAGCAGATTCGTCAGATTGCAGCGCCCGTTGCCGGTGGCCAGAAGCTTTCTGCCGGGCCTGTCGTTCCGTTCCAGAATGGTCACAGAAGCGCCGCGGCGCGCGGCCCAAATGGCGGCCATGAGTCCGGAGGCACCGCCCCCGATAATTACAATTTTTTTTGCCATAATTTCTCCTTACTGGGGCAGTGTTACGAGCCCTGCGTCCAGAAGCTTCTGCAGGCTCATCAGTATTCCGAACTTCGCGTGCTCCCAGGTGAGTCCGCCCTGAAAATAGACGGCATAGGGAGGCTTGATGGGCCCGTCGGCGCTGAGTTCAATGGAAGATCCCTGAACAAAGGCGCCGGCAGCCATAATTACATCGCTGTCGTAGCCCGGCATGGCCCAGGGCTCCGGCGCCACATAGCTGTCCACCGGTGCCGCCGCCTGGATTCCCCGGCAGAAGGCAATTACGGCCTCCGGGCTTCCGAGCGTCACGGCCTGGATAATGTCGTGGCGTTCTTCTGTGCCGTCCGGGATGACGGGAAAGCCCAGACGCTCGTAAATATTGGCCGCGAAGATAGCGCCTTTCAGGGCCGAGGCCGTCACCGTGGGAGCCAAAAAGAAGCCCTGGTAGAAGGACTGATTGACGCCCAGGGTTGCGCCCACTTCTTTTCCGAGTCCCGGAGAGGTAAGGCGCACGGCGGCATTTTCCACATATTCCCGTTTTCCGACAATATAGCCGCCGATGGGCGCCAGTCCGCCTCCGGGATTTTTGATGAGAGAGCCCACCATAAGATCCGCGCCGCATTCCGAGGGCTCTCTGGTTTCCACAAATTCTCCGTAACAATTGTCGACCATGCAGATAATATCGGGACGGATTTCTTTCAGAAAATGGATCAGTTCCCCGATCTGATCCACGGACAGTGTGGGGCGGGTCTGATAGCCTTTGGAGCGCTGAATGGTCACCAGACGCGTCCGTGGAGTAACCGCGCGCCGGATTGCCTCATAATCAAAGGTGCCGTCCGCCTTCAGATCCACCTGGCGGTAGGTGACGCCGTATTCGTGCAGGGAGCCCCTGGAAGGCCGGATTCCGATTACCTCCTCCAGCGTATCATAGGGCTTTCCCACCGGGGAAAGCAGTTCGTCCCCGGGGCGCAGATTTCCTGAGAGGGCCACTGCCAGCGCATGGGTGCCGCAGGCAATCTGCGGACGCACCAGGGCATCTTCCGCTCCGAAGGCCGTTGCGTATACCTTTTCCAGGGTATCTCTTCCCAGATCATTATAGCCGTAGCCGCTGGAGGCGTAGAGGCAGGCTTCGCTGACCCGGTTGGCCTGCATGGCGTGGATCACCTTCAGCTGATTATACTCTGCAGTCTGTCCGATCTTCTCAAAACGGTGTGTCAGGGTGCCGAGAATCTCCTCGCCGAATTCCCACACCTCCTTTCGGATCCCCAGTTTTTCATACATGGCGCCCAGTAAAGTTTTCATTTTCCATCTTCCTCTCTTACTTTTTCCTGCCAGACAGAAAGAATATACTTCAGGATTCTGTCCTCATCATAATCAAAGTCCGGTTTGTTTACCCAGACAACATCCGGTTCCCGGCGGAACCAGGTAAGCTGCCGCTTGGCAAAATGTCTCGTATCCCGCTTAATGATCCGGACTGCCTCCTCCAGAGAGATCTCACCCCGGAGATAGGGAAAGAGTTCCTTATATCCCAGACCTTTCATGGAAGTGTTTTCCTCCGTCAGCCCCCGGCCGGCCAGCCGGCGCACTTCCTCCACCAGCCCCTGCCGGATCATGCCGTCAACCCGGAGATCAATCTGACGGTACAGTTTTTCACGGTCGTCATTCAGCACAAAATAGGCGTAGCAGTAAGGAGATTCTCTCTGACGCTCCCGCTGATTGTGGGCGGACATGAGCTGCCCTGTTTCCATACAGAATTCCAGCGCGCGAATGACCCTCTTCCGGTTATGGGGATGGATTGCCGCGGCCGCCTCCGGGTCACGTTCCTGCAGCATGCGGTGCAGCCAGCCGTCTCCCTTTTCCGCAGCCAGCCGTGAAAGCTCTGCCCGCAGAGGGGATTCCCCGGAGCTGTCCGAGAAATCAACATTTTTCAAAAGTGCCTGAATATAGAATCCGGTTCCTCCCGTTATAATAGGAATACGTCCCACGGCATATATTTCCTTCATGGCCGCCCGGGCCATTTCCTGAAACCGGGCCACGTGAAACTCTTCTTCCGGCTCCAGCACATCGATGAGATAATGGGGAATACCCTCCATTTCCCAGGGCATGATCTTGGCGGACCCGATGTCCATTCCCTTATAAACCTGCATGGAATCCGCGGAGATCACCGAGCCGTTTACGGCTCTGGAAAGCGCCAGGGACAGCCGTGTCTTGCCCACGGCCGTAGGCCCTGTCAGTATTATGCATGGCTGTTTCAAATCCTCACCTCTTCAGACGATTCGCTTGAACTTTCTGTCCAGCTCATAGCGGGACATGGAAATAATGGTCGGCCGGCCATGGGGACAGTTGTATGGATTCTCCAGGGTCAGCAGCTCATCGATCAGAGCCTCGGCCTCCGCCGGGGACAGATGCTGGTTTCCCTTTACAGCAGCTTTACAGGACATGGAAGCCAGCCGTTCCTGGATCACCTCGGGAGCCGCGTCACCGCCCTCCTCCAGCTTATCCAGAATTTCTATAAAAAGCTCTTTTTCAGCTACCCGGTACAGGTTGGCCGGGACTGCGGAAATTTTAAATTCTCTTCCGCCAAAGGGCTCAATTTCAAAACCGCTTTTTTCAAAGACTTCCCCATATTTCTGCAGCAGCTCCGCCTCCGCCGCGGACAGACTTAAGACCAGGGGCGGACAGAGCATCTGAGACAGGATCTCTTTCTCCTGAAAATCCCGCATCATCCGCTCATACAGAACCTTCTCATGGGCCGCATGCTGGTCGATGATATACAGGGAATCCTGATATTCCACCAGCCAGTACGTGTCAAACAGCTGGCCCAGGATTCTCCGGGAGGGACGCGCCGCATCCGACAGAAGTTTTCCGCCGAAAAGCTCCATCTGCCCGGGGGTCTGCCGGGAGGCCGTATTGGCCGAGGTCTGTTCCTGCCGGCTGTCTTTCTCCGGCTGCGAAGATTCCTGTCTGCGAGGCAGAGGATGTGCTGCAGGCCGCTCCCGCTGCGGTTTCTGTTCCGGCGGCGGGGCTGCTTTCTGTTCCGCGGGTCCGGCTCCGTATCCGGAGGGACTCTCCGCCAGGATGCTGCGGCGGCGGGACTCAAAAGGCTCCGGAGCAGAGACTTTTTTTCCGGGCGCGGAGGCTGGCTTCTGCTTTTCAGCCTGAAAGGTCACCTCAGGAATCCGTTCCGCCTCCAGAAGGGTGTTCTGGATACAGAGACAGAGCTGATGGTAGATTTCCTCCTGATTGGAGAAACGCAGCTCCATTTTGGAGGGATGCACATTTACATCTACCTTCTGTCCGTCAATTTCCAGATACAGCAGAGTGAATGGATACCGGTGCTGCATCATAAAGCCATGGTAGGCATCCTCAATCCCTCTGGCCAGCAGCCGGCTCTTCACGTACCGTCCGTTGACAAAATAATTTTCAAAATTCCGGTTTCCCCTGGCCAGGGTGGGCTTCCCGATAAATCCTGAAACCCGGAAATACACAGTTTCCGCCTCTATTGGAAGAAGTTCCCGGGTGATGTCTCTTCCGTATATCTGGTAGACAACCTCCTTTGTATTTCCGTTTCCGCTGGTATAGAGCCGATTCTGCCCGTTCTGTATGAATTTAAAGGAAAGCTCCGGATGGGACAGGGCCAGCTGTTCCACCAGCGAGGATACGGCATTGCCCTCCGCGGTGGGGGATTTCAGAAATTTTGCCCTGGCCGGTGTATTGTAGAACAGATGGCGGACCAGAAAGGTGGTGCCGGAAGGGGCGCCGATTTCCTCAAAGGCAGTCTCACGCCCTCCCTCTATACAGTAGCGGGTTCCGGTCAGACTGTCCGGCGTCTTGGTGATCAGCTCCACCTGGGATACGGCGGCAATGCTGGAGAGGGCCTCCCCTCGAAATCCCAGTGACGCAATGGAATGCAGATCCTCCACCCTGCGGATTTTGCTGGTGGCATGGCGCAGAAAGGCCAGACGTACCTGGCCTGCGGGAATACCGCTTCCGTTGTCCGTAATCCGGATGAAGGAGGTTCCCCCCTCCCGGATCTCCACGGTCACCGCCGTGGCTCCGGCATCGATGGCGTTCTCCACCAGTTCCTTTACCACGGATGCCGGGCGCTCCACCACTTCTCCGGCCGCTATTTTGTCTATGGTCTGCTGATCCAGAACCTGTATTTCTCTCATGGTCTCCTCCTGCGATTGTTTACCAGCGGTTCTTAATTTTATTCTGCAGCCGGTACAGCGTATTGAGAGCCTCCACCGGCGTCAGATTGGAAATATCCAGCTGATCAATCTCCTCAATGATTGCATCGTTTTTTACGGTATCAAAGAGGGACATCTGAGAAAGATCTACTTCGTCATAATGGGGGGCTTTCGTCCGGTTTTTCTTCGTTCCGGCCAGATCCTTCACCGTCAGAGTGATATCCGCGTCCATCAGCTGGTCTGACAGCTCTCTGGCCCGGGCAAGCACGGCCTCGGGGACGCCGGCCAGACGCGCCACCTGAATTCCGTAGCTTTTATCCGCGCCGCCGGCGACGATTTTACGCAGAAATACAATGTCGTCGCCTTTTTCTTTTACGGCAATGCAGTAATTATGGACGCCGGAGAGCTTCCCTTCCAGCTCCGTCAGCTCATGGTAATGGGTGGCAAAGAGGGTCTTTGCCCCCAGAATCTTTGTATCAGCTATGTATTCAATGACGGCCCAGGCGATGGAAAGGCCGTCGAAGGTGCTGGTCCCCCGCCCGATCTCATCCAGGATCAGCAGGCTGTTGGCGGTGGCGTTTCTTAAAATATTGGCCACCTCCGTCATTTCCACCATGAAGGTGCTCTGGCCGCTGGCCAGATCATCCGAGGCACCCACCCGGGTGAAAATCCGGTCCACAATACCGATATTTGCCTTTTCCGCCGGGACAAAGGAACCGATCTGCGCCATCAGGACAATCAGGGCGGTCTGGCGCATATAAGTGGACTTTCCGGCCATATTCGGTCCTGTAATGACAGAGATGCGGTGATCCCCGTTGTCCAGATACGTGTCGTTCGCGATGAACATATCGCCGGGAATCATCTGTTCCACCACGGGGTGGCGGCCCTCGCGGATATCAATGCGTCCCTTCTGGTTCAGCTTCGGCCGCACGTAGCGGTTCTTTTCCGCTGTTACGGACAGGGCGGCGAATACATCCAGGCCGGCGACTGCCCTGGCTGTGCGCTGGATCCGCTCCACCTCCCCGGAAATCGTATCCCTGACTGTGCAGAAGATTTCATATTCCAGAGAAGCCAGCCGGTCCTCGGCTCCGAGAATTGTATCCTCCAGTTCTTTCAGCCGGGTGGTTGTATACCGCTCCGCGTTGGCCAGCGTCTGCTTTCTCACATAGTAGTCGGGCACAAGATCCTTAAAGGAATTCGTGACCTCCAGATAATAACCGAACACCTTGTTAAAGCGGATACGCAGGTTCCGTATCCCCGTTTTTTCCCGCTCCTCGCTCTCCAGCTGGCTAAGCCATTCCTTGCCCTCGTTCTTCGCCCTCCGATATTCATCCACCCGGGAATTATATCCGTCCTTAATGATGCCCCCTTCCTTCATGGTAAGCGGCGGATCATCCATGACGGCATCTGTGATCAGGCGGCAGAGGTCTTCCAGGGCATCCATATCTTCCTGAATCTGCAGCAGCACCCGGCTGTTTTCAAAGGAGTTCAAAAGCTGTTTTAGAAAGGGCAGCATCTCCAGGGAGCTGCGGAACGCAATCAGATCCCGGGGATTCGCCGACTGGTAGCTGATCCGGCTGGCCAGCCGCTCCATATCGTAGATGGGCTTCAGATATTCCCGGATTTCATCCCGGATCATGGGCTGGCGGGTCAGCGCTTCCACCGCGTCCAGACGTCCTTCGATCTCCTCCTGATCAATGAGGGGCTGTTCCAGGAAGCGCCGCAGCATGCGGGCACCCATGGCAGTTTCCGTCTTATCGAGCACCCAGAGCAGAGAACCCCTCTTCTGCTTCTCCCGCAGCGTCTCCGTCAATTCCAGATTCCGTCTGGTGGAGCTGTCCAGAAGCATGTATTTGTCGGCACTGTAGGGCGTAATATGGGTCATCTGCGACAGGTTGGATTTCTGTGTTTCCAGCAGATAGCGGAACAGCGCCCCGGCGGCGATGGTTCCGCAGCCGAAATCGGCCAGCCCGAGCCCGCTTAGGGAGGAGCAGTGAAAATGTTCCTTCAGCGTCTGTTCGCAGGTGCTGTCGTCAAAATACCAGTCATCCAGGGCGGACAGGGCGATGGAAAGCCGTCCCTTCAGATCCTCCACATCCACGCCGCAGACGAGAAAGGCCTGATTGCAGATGATCTCCGCCGGCATGAATTTATTGATCTCATCCAAAAGCTTTCTCTGCAGATCTACTTCCGTCACCAGACATTCCCCGGTGGTGATATCCGCGATGGAAACGCCGAAGCGGTCTTCCGTGCGGACAATGCACATCAGATAATTGTTTTTTGACTCATCCAGGCTCTGACCGTCCAGCATGGTTCCAGGCGTCACTACGCGGATGACCTCGCGCTTCACCATGCCCTTTGCCTTCTTGGGATCCTCCACCTGCTCGCAGATCGCCACTTTGTAGCCCTTTTCGATCAGCCGGCTGATGTAGACGTCGGCGGCGTGGTAGGGCACCCCGCACATGGGGGCCCGTTCTTCCAGGCCGCAGTCTTTTCCCGTCAGGGTCAGCTCAAGCTCCCGGGAAACGGTCTTTGCATCTTCAAAAAACATTTCATAAAAATCGCCCAGCCTGTAAAAGAGTATACAGTCTGGGTATTCTTTTTTCGTAGCAACATAATGCTGCATCATAGGTGATAATGCCACGTTTTTTATCCTTTCTGTGTGAAAGCCATAGTACCCAGATAGTAAAAGCCTCTGCACTCGTCCAGATGTACGGGGACAAGACTGCCGATCAGGGAGGCATCTCCCGGAAAATGCACCAGCAGATTGCTGCCCATGCGGCCCGTCACAAGGGAGGAATCCTGTTCATTGATATTTTCCACCAGAACCTCCTCGGTCCGGCCCTGAAAGCGGGCGCAGCGCTCCCGCGCAATGGCCTGCACCCGATCCAGAAGCCGGTCAAAACGGTCCTTCATGATCTCCTCCGGAATCTGCTCCGCCATGGAAGCGGCGGGCGTCCCTGTCCTGCGGGAATACAGGAAGGTAAAGGCGCTGTCAAAGCCCACCCGCTCCACCACATCCAGAGTTTCCTGAAAATCTTCCTCTGTCTCTCCGGGAAAGCCCACAATAATATCCGTAGTAAGAGAAATATCCGGCACCGCCCGGCGTATCCGGTCTGTCAGCTCCAGATACTGCTCCTTGGTATACCGCCGGTTCATTTTCTCCAGGATCCTTGTGCTGCCCGACTGAAGGGGAAGGTGCAGGTGGGGACAGACCTTCGGCGTCTCCGCCATGGCGCCGATCAGTTCCGGCGAAAGGTCTTTGGGATGGGAGGTCATAAACCGGATCCGCTCGATGCCGGGGATTTCTGCCGTCTTCCGAAGAAGCTCTGCAAAGGTCATGGGTTCCGGAAGGGTCTTTCCGTAGGAGTTTACATTCTGCCCCAGGAGCATCACTTCCTTTACCCCGTCCTCCGCCAGTCTCCGTATTTCTCTCAGGATCTCTTCGGGCCTGCGGCTTCTCTCACGTCCCCGCACGTAGGGCACAATACAGTAGCTGCAGAAATTGTTGCAGCCAAACATGATGTTCACCCCGGATTTAAAGGAATATTTCCGGTCTACCGGAAGATCCTCCACAATCCTGTCGGTATCCTTCCAGATGTCGATGACCATGGCGTCCGATTCCATGGCCTGCACCAGCAGTTCGGCCAGCTTGTAAATATTATGCGTGCCAAATACAAGATCCACGAACCGGTAGCTTTTACGCAGCTTTTCCACTACCTGAGGCTCCTGCATCATGCATCCGCAGAGACCGATCATCATATGGGGATTTTTTTCCTTCAGGGAATGCAGATAGCCAAGTCTGCCGTAAACACGGAGATTGGCATTCTCCCGCACCGTACAGGTATTGTAGATAACGAGATCCGCTTCTTCGCTTTCAGACTTTATGTAGCCGATTCTTTCCAGAATTCCCCGCAGCTTTTCAGAGTCCCTGGCGTTCATCTGGCACCCGAAGGTAACTACACAAAAGGTCAGGGGCCGTCCGGCTTCCTGTATCTTTTCTTCCAGGAGCTTCCGCGCGCGCTCTATGAAATAATACTGTCTTTCCGGTTCCGCCGCGGGAGGCGGGCAGGCTTTTCCCAACTGATATAAATGCTCCATATATTTCTCATCTTTCTTCTGATTTGGTCGTTTCGGGCAGATATGCCCCTGTTTCGCAACTAAATATTATACCAATCCCCCTGTAAACTTGCAAGCAGAAAGTGCCTCCAGGAATCCCAGGGGAAGAGCCCTGACTTCCCGGTATGCCTCTTCCTGGCTGGATACGGGAGCCGGAAATTCCGTGTCAGCCCCGAGGGTTTCAACAGTAATGGCCGGATTTCCCGTATTTTCAGAATAAAAATGTACAGAGTTTCCGCCGCCGCTCCCGTCTGTCTGCTCTTCTCTTCTGTTTCCCAGAGCGTATCCGCAGAGGGCCTGCAGCTGCCGGGCGTACCTGCGGCAGCGCTGATTATATGTATGCGGCATGGCATTCCGGTAATAGTAGAGTATTTTACCCCGGGAATGAAAATCCAGATAACCGGCTGTTTCATAACTCTGGAAGACCCGCATTAAAGTCTGGGTTTCCAGCTCACTGCCTGGATACTCGCAAAGCTGCTGCCGGACATAGGAGCGGCTGGGAAAATTCCGGTTAATGTCCACGCCCCGGGCGTTCAGCTTCCAGTCCCTGTGGAAAATTCTTCTGGCTCTGGCCATTCGTCTGTAGAGCGGATTGGAAATGGCCGAGAAGCCGGTTCTGGCCACCTCATATCCATCCGGATTCAGGAGCGGAAGAAAAAGGATCGCGTACCGTTTCAGGAGCGCGCGCACTTCAAAGCCCGCGATCCGCCGCTGAAAACGGAAAGCCTGTCCGTACTCCTCAATCATTTTCAGCAGGAGCACCGGGTTGACGGCCTCCCGGCCGTGGATACCTGCTGTGCAGACCAGATTCTGCCGTCCAAGCCCCAGGCGCAGCATAGGGATCCGCCGCCCGTCCTGGCTGCGGCCTGCCGTACGGCAGACGGCAATTTCGCTGTAGCAATCTGCCAGAAGCTGCAGAGACATGCAGATATCCAGATAAGTATAGCGCTGACTTAAAGCAATCATAGAATCGATCCTCCCCCGGGCCATGGGCCCTCTCTACTATTCTATGTATAAATCAGCGCTATATGCCTGCGGTTACGGACGGATCTGTCCGTTTCCGTAGATGATATATTTCGTTGTGGTCAGGGCCTGCAGCCCCATGGGACCCCTGGCGTGAAGCTTTTGGGTGCTGATGCCGATTTCGGCCCCGAAGCCGAACTCGAATCCGTCCGTAAAGCGTGTGGACGCATTAACATATACTGCCGCCGCATCCACCTCCTCCAGGAATTTCCTGGCGTTTTCATAGCTGGAGGTGATAATGGCTTCCGAGTGCTTCGTATTGTATCTGTTAATGTGGGCGATTGCCTCGTCTACGAAAGAAACGGTTTTTATGGAAAGGATGTAATCCAGATACTCCCTTCCCCAATCCTCCTCTGAAGCGGGAATCCCTCCCTCCACCAGGGGAAGAGCCAGACTGTCAGCCCGCATTTCCACCTGCTTTTCCCGGAGGCGTCTGGAAAGCTCGGGCAGCAGTTTCTCCCGGATTCCGTCATGGACCACCAGGGATTCGCAGGCGTTGCACACACCCACCCGCTGTGTCTTCGCATTGAGGATAATTTGAATAGCCATCTCTATATCCGCGCTTTCATCCACAAAGATATGGCAGTTTCCGGTACCGGTCTCAATGACGGGAATTGTGCTGTTTTCCACCACGGCCCGGATCAGGCCGGCCCCTCCCCGGGGAATCAGTACATCCACGTACTGATTCATTTTCATGAAAGCCTGGGTTGTCTCCCGGCTGGTATCCTCGATCAGCTGAATGGCGTCCTCAGGGATTTTTTCCTCCCGCAGACAGTTCCGAAGACAGCTGACAATGGCCTGGTTTGAATGGATGGCATCGCTGCCGCCCTTGAGGATCACCACATTTCCTGTTTTAAAGCACAGGCCGAAGGCATCGGCCGTCACATTGGGCCTTGCCTCATAGATAATGCCCACCACGCCCAGGGGAACCCGCATCTGACCGATCAGAAGGCCGTTTGGACGTCTTTTCATTCCCAGCACTTCTCCGATGGGATCCTCCAGCGCCGCCAGCTGGCGCAGCCCCTCCGCCATTCCTTCGATCCGCGCATCGGTCAGCTGCAGACGGTCCAGAAGGCCGGAGGACATGCCGTTTTCCCGGCCGCGCTCCATATCCAGAGCATTGGCCTCCAGAATCTGCCGGCTGCCTTTTGTCAGCGCCTCCGCGCATTTCAGGAGCAGTTCATTCTTTCTGTTCGTCCCGAGCTTTCTCATAAAAGGCTCAGCCGCCCGGGCTTTTTTTCCAATCTCCAGTAATTCCATCGCTCTGTCCTCCTATCTGAAAATTCTCTTTTCGGTAATCAGAATTTCCGGCCTTATGTCCGTGGGCTCGGCCGGCAGTTCCTGAAAAATCTGAAACTCAAAAGCAACGGCCACGGTGGTATGGTGCCGGTGCCGGCTCAGATATCTGTCGTAAAAGCCTCCGCCATATCCGATCCGGCGGCGCTGTTCATCGAAAGCGACTCCCGGAACGATCATCAGGGCTTCCGCCGTATCCGCCAAAACGCCGGAAACCGGCTCCGGAATTCCGTAATAACCCTCCTCCAGCTGGTCAAAACTCTCCAGCAGGTAAAAGATCATATCCTGTCCTACTACCTTGGGCACGGCCACGCGCTTTCCGTCCCGCCATGCCCTCTCAATAAATTCCCGGGTCATCACCTCCCGGTTATAATCCATGTAGGCATAAATGACAGAAGCTTCCCGGTATTCCGGCAGCTGCACAACCTGGCTGAATATCCTGCGGCTTCCGTTTCGAATATCCTGTTCCGGGGTTTCGCGGCGCCGGGCAAAAACCTCTTTTCTAATGTGTTTTTTTGCTTCCATATTTTTCTCCAAGATTTGTAATGCTTCCGTCCAGCTCCTGAATATTAATGTTGTCCAGCTGTGATTTCAGATTCATCCGGACGGCCGCTATATATTCTCTGCGGAGCCTGGCCTGCTCCTCTTTTTCCGCAGGGGTCAGCCCGCACTTTTTTTCCTTCCGTGCCAGTTCATTAATCCGGTTAATATCCATACGTTTTATTCCTCTTTCAAATCTGCGAGATAATCGATCAGAAAAAATTCATCCTTTTTGTCTGCCAGGAAGAGTGTTCCGTAAGGAGCTCCCTGGAGAATTTTGTGAATAATGTGAAAATCACTTCCATTGGCGATGACCATGTCGGCTCCCGCGCTGGTGGCCACATGAGCCGCGCTGAGCTTCGTGGCCATGCCGCCTGTCCCGACGCTGCTACCGGTGCTGCCCTTTCCCATGTCCATAAAGGTTCCGTTCAGATGATCCACCTGGCTGATAAAGCGTGCCTCAGAATTTTTGTGGGGGTCATCGGTGTAGAGACCGTCAATATCTGAAAGGAGGATCAGCAGATCCGCATTGATCAGGGCCGCCACCACGGCGGAAAGGGTATCATTGTCACCGAATTCGATTTCATAGGTGGCGATGGTATCATTTTCATTTACAACAGGGATGACACCCAGAGAGAGAAGCTCCTTAAAGGTATTCTGGGCATTTTTCCGGTTCAGGTTATCTACCATGGTATTTTTGGTAATCAGAATCTGGCTGCATATCTGATTGTATTCGGAAAAGAGCTTCTGGTAGATCATCATCAGTTTTGCCTGGCCTACGGACGCGCAGGCCTGCTTTTCCGAGGTGCGCTCCGGCCTGTGGGTAAATCCCAGAGTATTTCTGCCCACCATAATCGCTCCGGAGGAAACCAGCACCACATCCTTTCCCTGATTTTTCAAGTCGCTCAGCTCGCGCACAAGAATTTCCAGCTTGATCAGATCCAGAAGCCCGGTTTCCGGATGCGTCAGAGAAGATGAGCCGATTTTGATTACAATTCTTTTTTTGTCTTTCAGTTTTTCTCGGATGTTCATGAGTTTCTCCTGTTTTCTTTTTCTTTTCCGGGCCTTCAGCTGATCTGCGTATCCTGGGCGTAGGAATCCAGGACGATAAACACCCAGGTTTTTCCCTCGTTCAGAGTGATCTCGCTGCCCTGGCTGTCATAATAATACGTCTGGCCCCAGGGTTCATATTTCTTCCAGGTCACATCGATGGCCTTTCCCTTGGTAATATAAACGCCGCTTCCTCCGGAATCCGGATCAATATTCAGATATCCGTTGGAATCGTAGTAGTCCCACCGGGAATTCTGGATCAGAATGTTTTTGACAGCCAGCTGTTCTCCCGTTTCCTCGTCAATATGGGCCTCTCCAAACTGTGATCGGTAGTAAAGCCCGGTTTCCGGATTGTAGGTAAAAACCGGATCGTTGTAGGTGAAGCCGCCTGGTACGACGGTATTGGCCGTCCGCCCCTCTTCCAGAAGCTCCGGTTCCCCGGCGGAGGCGAACTGATAATAGCCGTCATAATCTTCCGAATAACTGTCGGAATATCCGCAGATGGAGATTCCCTCCCGGATGCCCTGCCCGCTGATATAGGCGTTATGGGGAGGATTCCGGTCGGAAGTCCTGTAAAAAATCTGATCTCCGTAACCGGAAAGACCGCTCAGATTATTTACCTCCGGCAAATCCAGATATGGAACTGCGTAGGCGGATTGTCCATAGTGAACATAGACAGCTTCAAAGCCGGAGGCGTAGAAGATAAAATAATTCCGGCAGCTCCGGACGGACCCGATCCGCTCCACCTGGTCGTAATCTTCAAAGATGGCCATGATCCGGCTGATTCCGCCTTCCACCGGCGCTTCATAGAAAACCCCCGCATGACTGATGCCCCAGTGCGGCAGACATGCCTCAATATTGTTGATCATGACGGCGGCGGGACGCCTTCTGCCGATTTCTTCAGCTACCGGTTCTCCCGTCAGATAACTGCGAACCATGCCTTCAGGAAGCACTTCCGCAGGCTCCGGGGAAACTGTGGGCTCGGGCTCCGGCGATGCGGTGGGGTCGGCCGTTGGCTCCGGCGTCGGCGTTTCGGTGGGCGCTTCCGTGACGACCGCCTCTTCCTCTGCCTTTTTGTTTCCGCTGCATCCGGCCAGAAATACAAGGGCGCAGCAAAGCGCGAGATGCGCAATTTTTTTCAGCTTCATTTTTATACCTCCCTCAGGGTCCGGCGGCCCGGCCGCCGTATCAGCGCAGGATGCCCATGGAACTTAAAACAGCTTCCTGCTTTTGTTCCATCCTCTCCGCCTCTTCGGGTTCCATATGGTCATATCCCAGCAGATGAAGCATGCTGTGGGCGACCAGAAAAGAAAATTCCCGCTTCAGGCCATGCCCGTAGGCTTCCGCCTGTTCTGCAGCTTTTTCTGCGGAAATCACAATGTCTCCCAGCATGAGTTCTCCGCTTTCCGGGTTAAAAGCATCCGCCTCGCCGGAGTCCAGAAGCTCATATCCTGCCGGTCGCTGAAACGGAACCAGCGGAAAAGACAGCACATCCGTTTCCCGGTCGATTCCGCGGAACTCCCGGTTCAGTCTGCGGATGCCCGGATTATCCGTGAGTGTAAGAGAGATTTCCGCTTCGTAGGGACAGTTCTCCATATCCAGGACTTTTTCGGCGATCTGCTGCGCCAGGCCCTCCCAGTCGAAACCCAGCTCCAGCGTCTGTTCATTTACTGCTTCCAGTGTCATGCTTTCGATGTCCTCCGGTTCTTTCCAGTCAGCCTGGCTGCGGCTTTTTCCGCCTTCGCCGACTTTTTCTCATACTCTTCATAGGCCTGTACAATTTTCTGAACCAGAGGATGACGCACGACATCCTTGCTGGTCAGCTCACAGAAGGCAACACCCTCCACCTTTTTCAGCACCTGCATGGCAACGTCCAGGCCGGAACGGGCGCCGGACGGGAGATCCTTCTGGGAAGCATCCCCGGTTACCACCACTTTGGAGCCAAATCCGATCCGGGTCAGAAACATTTTCATCTGCGCCGGTGTGGTATTCTGTGCTTCATCCAGAATAATGTAGGCGTTATCCAGAGTCCGGCCGCGCATGTAGGCCAGGGGCGCTACTTCGATCAGGCCCTTTTCCATGTTTTTCTGAAAACTTTCCGCCCCCATAATCTGATACAGAGCATCGTACAGCGGCCGCAGGTACGGGTCAACCTTGCTCTGAAGATCTCCCGGGAGAAATCCCAGCTTTTCACCGGCTTCAATGGCCGGCCGGGTGAGAATGATGCGGCTCACCTCATCGTTTCGGAAGGCGGTGATAGCCATGGCCATGGCCAGATACGTTTTACCGGTTCCCGCCGGTCCTACGCCGAAGACAATCATCTGATCCCGTATCGCGTCCACGTACTGCTTCTGGCCCAGCGTCTTCGGTTTTACCGGACGCCCGTTTATGGTATGGCAGATCAGATCGCCGTCCAGTTCCGTCAGGGCAGATTCCTTCTCTTCCATAACCAGAGAGATGCAGTAGGTGACATTCTGCTCTGTAATCTCTGTTCCCCGCTGTGACAGGGCCAGCAGCTGCTCCAGAACACGGCGGGCCTGATCCGCCGCATTTTTCGGCCCCAGAATCCGCAGATCCCCGTCACGGGAGATCAGGGTTACATGGAGAGCCCTTTCAATTTTCTTTATATGTTCATCAAACTTCCCGAATATGTTTTTTTCGTGTTCGCCGGGAAGCTGCATAATTTCTTCTATAATGCCGGAATTCATTCAGCTTCTTCCTTTCCTGTATCGGCTTCCGCCGGCGCGGAGGAAGCCTCTTTTACGGATTCCGAGCGCACCGTCAGCGTACCGCTGCTCTGGCAGTTCGTGTCCGATATTTCTATTTTAACATGATTCTCCAGGATTTCTACCCCTGTTTTCTCTAAATTGGCCATATGGGCGGACAGGCGCTCCCGGGCCAGCTCCTCTGCCTTCTCTTCTGAGTACTGCGCCGTCTGATCAGTATAGGGTCTCGCGGTTACTGTGCCGTACCGGATGGGAAGGGCAAAATTTTCAGTCAGAAAAACCTGATTTTCCGCGGAAATATAATCGCAGTTTTCCTCCTCACTGAAAAAGTCCAGCCGCCAGCCGAAGAATTCGATGAAAGGAAGAGTTTTTTCTTCCTCCAGATACGTTCTCCGGGTATACTGCCGTGTGAATTCATCGTAATAATAACTGGTCCAGCGGATCACAATATCCGCGTCAGCCTGTACCGGCTCGTAGCGGATAATTTCCCCGCTGTCATTCTTGATGGGCACCTGGCCGCTGACCAGTACATCCCCGGCCCGGCAGATATCTCCGGGTTCTGCCAGCGGCACGCCGCTGCGGGTAATGATGCTTTCCACAATTCCGTCTTTCCGGGATACAAGATCCCGGGCGCCGCCGGGGGAGACTTCCTCCGCATCCGCGTATCCATCGCTGTTTTCCTTGATTTCAATCAGAAGACGGGTGCCGCGTATTCTGGCGGAAACCCAGATAACATTTGAAAATTCTTCCCGGATGGAAGCGGCAATTTGCGGGCAGTCCACTTTGCTTTTGGAGATTCCGTGAAAAATCCCCTCCGATTCGAGAAAATCCAGGATCGCGCCGGTACTGTTCCGGGAATTTCCCTCCACGTGAATATTCCAGATGTGCCGGGAAAGAAGAAGGATGAGAAACGCGCACAGAAAAATCCCCGAAAAAAAGGCCTTTCTCTTCCTGTGTCTCTGGAAAAAGAAAGGCATGCCGTATTTGCCGAGGATCCGTACGCGGGAGCCGCTTTTTCTGGCTGCCGGCTGCAGATAAAAAAAATCCTTCAGCGAAATGTTCAGCTCATACGCCCCTGCTCTGGGACTCAGATTCCAGAATCGGATCCCCCGGCTGCCGCACAGATTCAAAAAACGTTCCGGCGAATCTCCCTCTATACGGATCTGCACATA
>ERZ1643246.601-NODE-601-length-45177-cov-463.056358_pt1 | contig 45177 bp, 73 predicted proteins | sample MGYA00579265_ERZ1643246 | MGnify/ENA primary metagenome ERZ1643246 (study PRJEB29033, sample SAMEA4952261) | chicken gut metagenome | biome: Broiler Chicken; feature: Gastrointestinal Tract; material: Caecum | place: Ireland | collected 2018 | study: Broiler... | reverse complement strand
GGCACCGCGCAGGTTGGCACCGTACAGGTCGGCACCGCGCAGGTTGGCACCGCGCAGGTCGGCACCGTACAGGTCGGCACCGCGCAGGTCGGCACCGCGCAGGTTGGCACCGCGCAGGTTGGCACCGTACAGGTCGGCACCGCGCAGGTTGGCACCGCGCAGGTCGGCACCGTACAGGTCGGCACCGCGCAGGTCGGCACCGCGCAGGTCGGCGCGTTTACCATTTTCGTCCCCATTAAGCCACATCTTATGCAGCTCTAGGATTTTATCTAATTCTTTCCTAGTCACCGTTTTCACCTCGATTTTTCGGTATTACAAAGACTTCGATCTGGGATATGCATTTTAAGGCTTCGGCCACATGCTGTATCCCTGGATAGCGCCTGGAAATTTCTTCCGCATATTGACGTAAAATCAATATGGCAAAGGGCGCGGTGACATGATCTATTGGGTTTATTGCCTCGGATATTCGCGCGGACAGGCAATTGCTCGGCTCCGTGGCCTTTGCTGCTGCTCCGCCTTTTCCGTTCATCACGGCATCTAGCAATTCTTCTGACAACTTTTCTAGCGTGTTCATGGCGTCTCCTTTTCTTTGCGCTTTTTGGCGTTCGCTTCTTTTTGGCTATATAAACCATCGTATTTCCCCTCCCTATTTTCTCGGATGTCTTTGACAAGCTGATCAAGCGGCATCCCAAATAGGGCTCTTATTAATCTATCTGCTGTCAGCGGTTCAGCATCGGGGCTGATGCGGATATTCCCTTTAATCGGCACAGAGATCACCTCTTTTGTCAATTATTTTCACATTTTTCTATTTTCTTTTATTTTTTTTGCAAAATTTGTTGTCTTTCCGCGTGGCCTCTACGCGGGTTTTTGTTGGACTTGTCCGGCGAAAGTCTATCCTTTAATGCCTCATACATAATCTGCATTCCATAAAGGATATTCTCTACTTTGTCCTGCCCCTCCTTTGGCATAGCCGCAAATTTGAGAGCAGCTTTTTCCATAATTTCGGTACTTGCCATCCAACTTCGCCTCCTTTACTGTTGCTTTGTCTCAATTATATAAGACATTGTCTCGTTTGTCAATGACTTTTCCAAAAAAAATGTTTACAAAGTCTCGGATATGTGCTAAGATAGTAGCAACGGAGGTGACTACATGGATATCCAAGAGCGTATCAAATACATCCGAGAGCGGTTAGGATTAAGCCAATCCGAATTCGGAGAAAAATTAACGCTGGAACGATCGACAATATCCCTTATAGAGCGTAAGCATCGCAACGTTACAGATCGCACCATAAAAGATATTTGCCGCGAGTTTAACGTCTCCTATCTTTGGCTGACCGAAGGGGAAGGAGATCCATTTTTATCTGATGAGTCAGATACCACCGCTATGTTCGATCGGATCATGGCTGGGAGTAATGAGACGGCAAAAGCTCTTTTTAAATCCTTGGCAAAGCTCAACGACTCCGAATGGGAGGTGATATATAAGATAATTAGCGATGTGTCCAAGGCTTTGGAGCAAAAAAAATAGGCCAGCTTTCCGCTGGCCTCGTTATCACTCTTTTGAGATCAAATACAATATCAGGTCTAAAACACGCTTTAGAGATGTTTGATTGTGGATTTGATCTATTAGTTTGATAATATACCGTTTATAATCCGCGCTTTCCATATGTATCCCCCTTATCCCCTTTACTTGCAAAACGCATCCCAAAAGTAGCAGTATTATAATAGTACATTTGTTCGAGTTTTGCAAGCCTTGTGCATATATTTCACATAGACCGCCTTGCGCGCTGGGCCGAATCTATATATTAACAACGCTGGAAATTATAGAAAGTGGACAAAAAATCCGCTGGTAATATCTGGTATTATCAGCAATATAAAACAAAAACGCCCTATCCTAATAATACAGGATAGGGCGAATATGCAAAGGAGGTTTAAAAATGGCGGAAATTCGTGGCGCGAGATATGCGCGCTACAGTACAGACCGGCAAACTGACAATAGCATCGAGTATCAGTTTGCGAAAATCGAAGAGTATTGCCAAAAAAATAAAATCCGCCTGGTGGCGTCTTACTGTGACAAGGCAAAGTCCGGCACCAACACAGACCGAGAGGGTTTCCGCGCTATGGTCGCGGCAGCCATGCAGCACAAATTTGATTGCGTGGTTATCTATGACATCACCCGTGGCAGCCGTGATGTGGCGGATTGGTTTATGTTCCGCAAGCAAATGTCCCTGCTAGGCATCCAGGTGGTGTCTGCAACACAGCATTTGGGGGACATCACAGACCCATCCGATTTTCTCACCGAGCTCATCAGCGTTGGTCTCGGCGAGCATCAAGTGCTCGACACGCGCAAAAAATCCATTGCCGGGACAACCGAGCGGGCAAAAAGGGGTCTCTTTTGCGGTGGCGTCCCTCCTCTTGGCTATGACATCGAGGACGGGCAATACATAATCAACGACGCAGAGGCAAACGTCGTACGCAAAATATTTGCCATGTACGCCGCTGGCAAAGGCTACGCGGCGATTTTGGAGGCTGTAAAGGGCGTAAAGGGTAAACGAGGTAAGCCCATCGGCAAAAACAGCCTGTACAGCATCCTACGCAACGAGAGATACATCGGGACATATACCTGGTTCCGGCGCAAGTGCAAACTTATGCGCAAGTGGGCCGGAGGATCCCCAAACCCAGACGCGATACGTATAGATGGAGTTATTCCTCCGATTATTGATGATAAAACATGGATTGAGGTGCAAAGTAGGATGGACGACAACAAGAGACGCGCAAGCAACAAGGCTAAACAAGAGTATCTGCTCTCCGGCTTGATCGAGTGCGAGGCTTGCGGAAGCACATACGTTGGTCATTGCTCCACCAACACAAAAGGGTATCAGAGCAGGTACTATATTTGCGGCGATAAGTACCGCACGCGTACTTGTAAGGCTAAAAATATCAACGCGGATGAGATCGAGATGTTTGTCGTCCAGCAGCTAAAAGCATTTCTCCTGGATGCGGACTTTTCTGAGGTGGCAAAAACGATCGCCGACCGGGTAAACAGTGCAAGCCCTGACCTTTCGGCGGAAAAGCGGGAGCTTAATTCTGTTGTCGAAAAAATCAACAACGGCACCAAGGCGATTTTGTCTGGCATAAACTATCCGGAGTTGCAAAACGAGATGGACAAGCTCCGTCTGCGTAAATCAGAGCTAGAGGACATCATTTGGCGCACAGAGTCCAACCGTCAGCCTGTCTGCGCGGAGAGCATCGAGAAACTGCTCAACGACGCTCTGGAAAATCTGCCCGAAAATCCCCGCGATACCATCAGACAGTTGGTAACAAAAATATACGCCCACGTAGACGGCACGTTTACCGTTAACGTAGGCGTACATATAGCTGGTTGCGGAGGTCTGCAATGCATAGTATGTACAACGTTCCGCAAATCCGCATGATCCCGCCATGAGCCTGCACTTTAAAATTATGTCTCTTAGATTAACACTAGTATACCATCTGTTTGATTGCGCCGCAATTACTGATGATATATTTTTTAAAAAAATCGCAATTTTTTCAAAAAACATCTTGACAAATAGTGTATATAGTTATATAATTAGTCACAAGGAGAGAAAAGAAAGGAAGATAAAAATGGCAGGACGTGGATACAATAAAAGAAACATTATGAGAAATGCATGGGCAATCAGAAAAAGCGCAAACGTGTCTATATCCGTTGCGCTGAAGGCTGCCTGGGCGCTTGAAAAAGCGATGATGGCAGCCGAGGAAATCGGCAAAGAATCCGGCTGGAATTACCGAGTCGTAGCTAACGACTGGGTAAAATATGGAAAGAACCGTACTTACGTTTCTGCACGCATTTATACAAATGCGTGGAACTGCAAGAGCGAGCAGAAGATCGGTTATGTCGATAACTTTACCGGCGAGTTCTTCGCCGCGTAACAATAAGGAGGAAACGAAAATGAAAAAGAAGATCATTGATGTTGAGATTTTCGACCGCAACAACACGGTCGATGGATTTACCGTGAAACCGGGATTTATCCGGTTTGTTACCGATGCCGGAGAAGTATTCTTTTCTTCCGGTTGGAGAGTGGGAAAAGATTACGCCCTCTTCGCTTACCGTTTAATCGACGGCAAGTGGGAGGGAGAATGGATTTTCTCCGAGGACTTTGTCCCCGGAGAAATGAAAGACCTGAATCTGTATCGAGTCTTGTGGTGCCGCGATCACGGTATCCGGATAAACCTTACAGATTACGAGGATTATTCCGAGTTCTTTGACCTCTCGGATGACGAGGCCGAAGAAACGGAACGTGAAGAGGCTCCCGATGCCGACGACAAAAGAGGCTGGGGAGCTTTTATGGATGACCAGCCAGAGGAAGACGGAGATTACACGGGATATTCCCCCGTCGAAGAACGAGTTGACGTTCTGACACGTGCGGTCAATTCCTCTGAGTGGGCATGGACGGACATGCCTACCCAGGAATTCTTGGGCTACAAATCCCAAGAAGAGCAGACGCGCCTTCTCGACTTTTTTAAAAAAATCGGTAAACGTTGGGAGTTCTGCGATGGTCTGTCAGACGATAATTTTAATTATTACATCCGGAGGCATAAGAAGGAGGGAGATTTATGAAAAAATTGCAGAAAGCCATCGATGAAAAAGGCGTAAGCCAAAAATCTTTAGCAAAGGCCGCGGGTATATCCACGGTGTATCTGTGGAAACTTGCGAGCGGCGAAAAAGATTTTAGCCGAGTGTCTTTGGCGCTGGCGCTCCGTATCGCCGACGCTTTGGAGATCACCGATCTGCGGGAGCTGGTGGATTATGAGGGCGGAGAACTTGCGGCAAAAGCCAGTAAGAGAGTCCGCGACTCGTTTTTAAGGCGGGTTGTAAGCGAGCGTATGATCGATACCGAGCTATATCGGTATGCGATATTTGAGAAAGAGGATCATGCGCTCATCCGGCGTATCCCGATTGATAAACTGGACACGACGGCAGCTTTGCCCGGTTGGGAAACCGTTGCTATCGTTGGAGAGGGAGGGGCAATCAAAAAAGTATAAAGTCAAAAGGTGCAGCTGCCCGTTTTTTGGATAGCTGCACCTTTTCTTTATTTAGTCAATCCATGTTTTACCCGATCGCGTACTTCCGCGCGCTTTGCATTGTTGAACCGATCAACTGTGCCAGCCAAATAACCGGTGATCCGGCGGATACGCTCGAAGGGCACGCCCTGGCCTATAAGACCGGATTTATCCGCCTTTGGTATCATTCCTGCACCTCCTGCCCGGTGACAATGTTGTAGGCAGCGCGGTACACGTCCTCTTCTTCGGTTTTGATCGGGATGTCAGTTTCCGTGTACGTCCGTCCGCTGTCAATTGGATCAATAGCCTCTGCATAGAGCTCTCCGTCCCGCTCGATGTGGCAGCCGGCAGTAGAGTATGTATGCGTAAACTGTTTGCCTCCTATTGTAATTATCTCTGTCTTAATCATGCTGCAGCCTCCGTAATATCCGTAATGTCTGGGTAATCTTCGATCGCCCGGATTTGGTCTGCAAATCTTGTCCAGTTTGTAGCGGATTTGTATGCGTCAACAAGTTTTTTGGGAAAATAAAAAAATCCGGAACCCGAGTACAAAGGCGATCCATAGAAAATTGTTGCTGACGCAAGCTCACATACACTTTCCGTCCTGATTATAAAAGTTACGAGCGCGCTACACCCGTTAAACGCGGTGGCGTTTATTTTAGCTGTCGCGCCAAGATCTACTATCGTTAGATTTTCGCAATTTCTATAAGCACCTTTCCCTATTTCTGTCGCTGCTGGTAGGCGTGCGGATGCCATTTTTTTGCATCCGTAGAATGCGTTATTGCCTATATTTGTCGCTTTTGGCAAAATTACCGACAGCAAATTTTCCGCATACTGAAACGCATAATTCCCTATCGTTAATGCATTAGGCAAATTTATGGATTCTAGAGATTCCGAATGGTAAAAAGCGTAGTCCCGGACTTTGGTTGCGTCTCCAGTATAATTTTTAATCGTTCCTTCTATTAGCTCTGTAGAATTATCCCCACCGCTTCCTCCACCTTCAATCTGTGCTATTTTCCCTGCGTAGCTGGAAAATGGATCGCTGTCCGATACGTTTACGCCTTTTGCGGTAATTGCCGACTTTATAGCGCTCTTTGTCTCCATAAGCTTGCTGAGCTTGTCTGCAATGCTCCCCATCAGACCACCTCCCCGTTGATCTCATCAAGCAAGGCACTGATGTTCCCGACTTCTTCTGCTGAGGCCGCTCCAATCGCTTCCCGGACGTCGTCCGGCGTTGTCCAGTAAGGCGCACCGCTTGTTCCTTGCCGCAAAAACGATCCGTCCGTTTCGGGAAACGCCAGCTGTGTCAATACGGTAGTACTTGACGGATAAATCAGTCGGTACGACGACCAGCTTGTTTTCCCTGTACCGCCTTTTGACACGCTGACAGAACTACTTAAATCAGAGGTATAGGGTTTGTTTGCGCCAACCGCGATCCAATAAGTCCCGTCGTATTGTAAGAGCTGAGGATCGCCGGAAGACAGCCATGAAGATGTATATCCGGTCGTTGCTGAGCTGTTTGTGTAGCTGTAGCGGCGTCGGATTTCTTTTGCGCCCAACCCATTGATATTTAACGTAGGCGTGGAACTCGAGCTTGCCCTATGCGGGATAATCGTAATCAGCATACCAACCGTTAGCTCTGTAACGCCGTCTATCGTAGCCGTAAACGCGCTTCCGGTACCCGCTGTTGTAACAATGGGGATTGCCGCGCCTGCCTGCATCGTACCTGTTACCAATCCCGCGGAGGTAATCGCCTTTTTTCCTTCCGCGATGTCGCTGGCGGTTGCGTCCGCCTGTGCCTGCGCAGTCTGCCAACCCTCTACAGCAGCATCCACTTCCTCGCCTGTGTGGGTTAAGGTGTACTCAGCCATGATAACAGTCCTCCTATTGCTTGATCGATCTGTGCGCCGGCGTACGGGATTGTATGGTCCTGCTTGTCCGTTGTATGGAGCTCCGCACCGGTGCTATCGTAAAGGACCGCCCCAGAAGACTCTTTCAGCACTCCGTATTCTTCTATGCCTATCGAGATCAAGCACCCTTGCCCGGTCGATGCAGGATTTGGGACAATCTGTGCGGACGTGATCCTAATGGACATTTAGGATCACCCGCACTTTCCGCGTTTCCGGTGGTATCTCATATGTGATTTCCAGTGTGTAGACGCCCGTTTCCCTCGGCTCTACCAATACGCTGATTCGTGCGCCGTCGATCTCGCACGCTCCGGCTTGTTCCGGATCGGCGTCCATGTTCTTTTTCAATTCCCATGATGCAGATGGGATAACGATTGGGCCCGGTTGTTTGCTGTGCACCTCTAGTTCGATATATTTATCCTCGCCTAAAATCCAGTCGCGCTTATACACTGGCAGCACAGCAACACCCCCTTTTAAAAATCACTGTGTACCGGTCGTTTTCCAGTTTGGCTTCGATTCGCTCTGGCAACAAGATCGCTTGGTATGGGTCTTCTTCCAAGCGGATACAGACTAATCGGCTATCTTGTACGTACAGGATTCCTGACCAATATGCCTGTTCCCCTATGGCATTTTCAGCCCAAAACTCACACGCGTATTGCCCGTCCGCCAAATCGGTGGGGACCGACGCCCGCCAGACCCCACCTTCCTCTTGTTTAAATATAAGGCTGTACTGATCGGCGTTTCCCCATACTTTTACTACGCTACCCATTCATCGCCTCTTCGCCTGTGTCCTCAAAGGTTATATCAATTTGGCACGTGGCTCCTGCATCTACCGGATTCGGCGTAAGTGTCACTGTCTTAAATTCGGGTGCGTGCGTGTTAAGAATTATCGTACGCCTGATTGTGGTAGTTTTTCCTGCTTTGTCTGTTGCGGTCGTGTCTACATAGTTGACCCCTTCGTTTTCGAGCGTGACTTGCTTGGTAAATTTTCCTTCTCCGTTTAGCGTGACTTCTCCTTGATCGGTTTTTTCGTTTAGCAGCATAGTGACCGTCGGAGCTCCGCTTGCGTCTGATGCCGACCCTTCAAACGTGATTACTTTTTGATTTGTAACAAAGTTATCCGGCGGGTTTGTGATGTCCAAAGACGGCGGCGTCGTGTCTATTTTGATCGATCGCGTAACCGTGTCTGCTGCATTTCCGTCGTTGTCGGATACGTTTACTTTGATCGTATGAGCGCCGTCTCCAAGAGCCTCTTGTGGCGTGTAAACAACATCATATCCTCCGGATACAGATTCTGTAGATACCCCCGGAGAGTCGCTTCCGATCGCCGGGTTGCTGTCGATCTCGAGCGAAAATGTATCGATGTTGATACCACTGTCATCGTCGCGCAACTGGACTGTGATTTCCGGCGTGTTGTCCGTGAGCAGCGCGTTCTCGCCGGGCGCGGTGATCGTGGCGGTTGGTTTTACATGCTCGTTCACTTCCAGCCGTAGCGCTTCGCCGATTGCCCCTTCGGTGGATGAGTTAACTTCTTTTACGTTTCCCGCCTCATCCGTCGCTCTTGCGGTCACATCATAATAATGACCTTCCTCGTTGTAGGACGATCTGCTTGGCGCGGTGAATAAGGCGGTCCATTTTTTTGTCTCTACGTTATAGGTAAGTGTGTGTTCCTGCCCATCGACAATGGCTTTTACCGTTTGAATTGCCATATTCAGCCTCCTTATGCCGCATATTTGCCGCCGCTGCTCTGCAATTTTCCAAGAATATCAGACGCATAGTTTGCTCCCCGGCTTGCAAAAATACCGGTCAATACACATCCTACATATGGCACGCTAAAAGTCACTCCCAACGACGCATAAATGTCCGCCCCAGCCAGCACACACAACGCAACGGCAACGACCAACGCGCAAAGCTGGATGACCACCGCTCGGCGCTCTCCCTCGATGATGTTTTTCACATATTCCACAAGCCCTTCAACTGTGACGGCCAGAGTCAAAAACAGTACAATAGTCTCCATTATTTAGTCCTCCGTATCTGGTTCTGTCGGTAATCCCATAATTTCTTTATACGCTTGTTTCCCTGTCCCATTTCCGCCCAATCGTTCATAAGGGCGGTATAGATATTCAATGTTCTTCTTATCGTCCAACGAGCAATATCCCCGTTCCGTGTAATAGCGATGCGCCTGGTAGATACGGTCGTGCAGGATCGCTTTTACGCCGTCTTCGATTGCGTCCTGCTCTACCTTCTGCGCTTTGATCTTACGCCATACCCATACAGCAAAAGCGCCTACAACACCCGTCAAAGCCCAATACAACAGTTGGGGTCCATAGTTTTCAATCCACTCCATTGGCACCGCCTCCTTATACAATTTGTGCGGCAAATTGTTTCACCGGCTGTCCGCCCGGGGCGGTGGTGTAGATGCCCGTCATATCCCCCGGCTTTCCAATCGGTACGATTGCCGCCAGCTTGTCCTCTCCACGGTTGATCGGCACGATGGTCACTACGTCCCCCGTTCCCGCAGTCACTTGAATCTGGGTCGCATTGGCACCGGAGAATTTCGCCGTATAGTAGCCGCCGCGCTTGATTTTTACTGTCCCGCTGGTATCGCTTGTAATAGCCACGTTTTGTAATCCCTCCAAGATTCTGTTATATGGAAAATCCTTGCCCGGACAATTCGGTTTCGTCACCGGATTGATTTCGCAGTGCCCGACAATGTGTGCCCGGTCAACCGGGATGGCGACTCCATAGAGACGTTTTACTTCCCCGATGATGTACCGGTGCAGATCGATGCTTGCTGCAAGCTGTTCCGTGGTCAGAGTCCCGCCGCTCACACAGACATGCTCAATGCTGATGGTGTAGAGATTGGCGTTTACCCGCCGGTCCCGTACAGTTGCTAGCTTAGAGCGCCCATAATATCGGTTGTCTGTGGCAACGTTGCTGGTGCCGTTGGCCCAAGCCGCACGGTCAAGCGCTACCAATTGATAGACCGTTCCGTCCTTGTCAACGACGAAGTGGGCCGAAGCTTCTCTTGCGGGATTACAAAGCGTAGCAAGCGCGCCGGATGCTGTACTTCCTGCGGTGATGTGGTTGACGATCATATCCGGCTTCCAACCGTTGCGGCTGCCATAGTTCGGGCTGGGATGCTGCACGATGTTCATTCTGCCACCTCTTCAAAATATTGATTTAATAATTCATGTGGCAAAAACTGTAATTCGACTTTGCCCCCGTCTTCCTCTCCTGTTCGTTTGCAGATATACAATTTTCCGTCTTCCGGGTCTCTATAATATAATCCGTATGTATATTCCATTCCCCGTGCCGCTGGGATCGGATCGTCTTTTGTCCCAGCATGAGCCTCGTCAATCACAGTCCAAAGTGACGGCGTGATTTCGGGCGGCCAATCTCCTTGCGTCGTATGTGACGTTTTGCACTTGTATAGCAACCCGCTTGCAGGCCCCCGCATTTTGGTTTGAGGATGATCCGGGTCTTTATCGTCGTATACCTTTACCTCTGGCACCCATACCGGATAAAGCAGTTTGTTTTCTACGGCGAAATTGTCCGGGGCATAATTAGAGATGGCTTCGATTCCCGCTCGGATTCTTTTTGCTTCGGCGATTAGTTTTTCCCTGTCAAATTCAGCCATTGTTTGTCCCTCCCATTAAAATAGAAATCGCTTCCTGCTGTGCTGCAATTTGTTCTTGCAACTCTGTGACCTGTGTATCCATGTTTTTCGCCATGATGACTTTGATCTTACCGTCTTCATATACAGTTCTCACCAGGACTGTATACCCTTCCAGTGGGGTTCCATTGTCAATCGTCATGACCTTCGTTTTTTCTGTTTCGGAAAAATTTTCGCGAAGTGTCGGATCAGAGTTTGTCGTGCCATCAAAGATAAATCGTACCGCGGGACTACGTTGCCCGCTGATATACTCTTCCGTTCCCTGCGCGCCTAACAAGGCGAGTGTTGTTTGATCGGTAAAAGTTAATGTCATTGTTTCCTCCTATTCAAGCCACCCATACAATTGGATGTTTAGCAAGCATATTATCTTTTAAATTGTCTCTGAATATCACCCACATCGTGGAGTCGCGATAAGCGGTAGTCATTATCCCTTTTAAACGGAGTTGTGATAATTCCATATCATGGTCTAAAATTACTTTAAAGTTTCGTGTAAATCCAGTCTGTGTCTTACCAGAAGGAAAATCATCTGATGTGACCGTTACTTCTCCAATTGTTATCCCGCCAATATCAAAAGTAAAAAACACCTCAAACGAACTGTTGCTTCCCTGTTTCTCAAAGGAAAAGTATACATTGTTGAATATTAATTTATCTCCTTTATGAGCGGAAATCGGGGGCTCAATGTCTAAAAATAAATAACCGGCCTCGTCGTAAACGTGCATCGAACCCTTATCGTAAGTTCTTAATACCCATTGGTGTTTATTTTGTTCAACTGGACTTTTCTCCCACACTGAAACCATATTTTTATCTACCGAGACCCGATTAAAAGTCAAGTTTACAGGTTCTTTTATGTTTTCATACACCAACCGACTTACTTTATCTTCCCCCGTATGCCACCCCTCTGCTATTTCCCGTACCACATTGTCCGGTGTGGTAACCATAATCGAGCTTAATTCCTTCAAAACGTTGCTGCTGTCCGGAACATAAATCGGCATCCATATCCCCCCTTATGTCTCATATACGAACGTGATTCGTCCGGCTGGCGCATTGCTCGGCTCTGTATCGGAAACCGCAAACGTGAAGCCATTGACACTGGGAGCGTCGGCGGACCAACCCGACCAATGCCATACGCCGCTGTCCTGATAGGCCATTCCGATGTATTCCACAGGCATCTGCGTCTCTGTTTCGACTTTTGGAACATAATGCATGACCACACGAGTGAATTCCCGTCTGATGACTTCCATCAATCCGTACTGTGTTGCTTGATTCGGAAGATATTTGGGATAGATGCTTCCATTATTCGTACTTCCAACTGCATATACAAGCATTGACGTATCCGGCAAAGCTTCACAGATGCTTTCTATCGTCTCGCTCCCTACCGTCAATCCAATTTGGCTAAGGTCTGTGTATGTTTTCAACCGATGGTCGATTTTATCAGTCTTGCTACTCTGTAGCTCCGTAATTAAGTTGAGAAGTTCCCCTGCTGCATCTTCGCTAATAACGCTTTGAGCAGTTTCAAACCAGGTGTTAAACTCTTCTGAGCTATCCGATAAAAAACTGTTCCACTGGTTATTTATGGACGCTTGAAGGTTTGTATAATCTTCCCAAATGCCTTTAGTATCTACTCCTGGGATGCTTTTCATCAACCCTGCTAACGGTTCTCCGTCTGTGGGGTGTGCGTTGGTATTCAAACGCTGATCCGTAATCATTGAAGCTGTTACCGCAGTGGACTTTTCTGGGACGACAACCGTCGCTAACGCCAATTCATAGTTCAACGATTCGTGCGACAAATTGTTTTCTAAAGATGCGTTTCCCTCACGCTGCTTTGCTGCTACGTAAATTTCGGGTTTTTCGTTTTGCAGGTCCATCCTAAGGACAATATCTGTTGTTTCTCCTGCTGCTACAGAAAGTTGGATCGGCAAACTGGCTATATACCCGCGCCCCTTAATCATGCCTACCCCCGGAGAGACAACAACTTGTAATGCGGTTCCGGCGGTTACAGCTAAACTTGATCCTATGTAATCCTCTGGATTATCTTCTGGACTTGAAACTGCCATTTGAGGTGCAATGCCTGTTGTATACAAGCACTCGAAAAAGCTCGCTAAATCTTGCGCTGCGTATTGGTAGTACGCAAGCTCATCTTCTGTGAGATCACCCGATGGTTTATCCCAAAAAAAGGACTTCTCTCCTAGCGCCATTACTTACCTCCTGTCCTAATTTGCCGCTCCAAAAGCTGCAAATTCGACTTTCGGGGTTTCCCAAAAGTTCCTGTAATTTTATATCCAATACCTTGCCATTGATGTGTTACACTTATCAATTGTACATTTGCCTGCCTCCCTAAAACGCGGTCACGTATCGTCACAAAGTCTCCCAAAAAGTAGTCTCGGTTGTAAACAAAATTTCCGTTTAACTCCACGGTGAAGGTATCGTCTTTTTCAAAATTGGTTGCTTCCTTGCGCGCTAGATTTTGCATTTCTCCTACGACATCAACCGCGGTATCGTCTACACTTACATCTATCTGTGTCTCATATCGGTTCCTCCCTTCGGGTTCATCTTCATTTTCTCTGCACACGAGGATTGTTGTTGCTTCTGCCTCCGACCTCGCCCCGTTTTTAGTTGTATAAAACACATTGCGGTAGTTTTCAACGTCGCTCACAAACCGGCTATCTAGCGCAGTAGATAGGTCAACGTCAAATATGATCCTGGGACGTTCGGACTGTTCTGCGGTTCGGTCTACTCCTTGCACCACATCAAATACCATCGTGCCGCCTGAAATATCCATATTGACCTGATAACCTATTTCCTGTGCGGCCCCTACCTCCTGTAGAAGTTCTGTGAGGGGGATAAATCTCGCCATATATTTATCATCCTGTGCCCCCCGTTTCTGGTCGGTCGCAATAGTAAATTTCGGTATTTTCCGTTTGGCGTTAGAGGGAAATACAATGTTGTTGGTTACATAGTGCTTCATCACCGTTTCCGTACTTCCCTGTACAGTGTCATATCCTTCCAGGTCGCTTCCCGAAAGTGGATATAAACATATACGCTGCTTTATATAGCCCTTGAGATCGTCACCGCTGCGGGAAATTGGAGCAGATGTAGACGTACGTTCATCATCTATTCCTCTAATAATCCCCCACAAATAGACATTGTTCCCTCTTACACTGATGATATTATCCTGTTGTAATGTTTCTGCGTAAGTATCTAGCGCAGACAGATTCATTGACCATGTACCAGGCTCATAAAGGTTTTCTGTCCATGTTACAGTGTACGGATTGATTTTGCCGAGCTGTCCACTTTCAATCGTTGACGAGTCAGACAAAGGCTTAAATACTCTTATATCCATTACACTCCTCCGTACTGTTTACTCCAGAACATGTATCCCAATGGATGATTAGTTTGTCCGCCTCCGTCCAAATTAATAACGTTGCGTCCCCTCTGCAAATACCAATAATCGCTATCCAATGTAAGGTAATGGCTAGCGTTTTCGATTACCTGGCCGGTAGCTGCCGATTTAATGACCGCAGTTCCTTTTTCAGTATCAACTTCCAACTGTTGGTCGGAGTCTATAGGACGATTGAATTTCATGTATTTCCCAGAACTCTCATTTGTAACAGTCACACTTTCAGCCGCACCAATTACAACAATTCGCACAGGAAGATCGTCGTATGTATCATTTATTACAACAAATTCGGTCGAGTATGTTCCAAATTCAACCACGGGGTCTATCACAAGCGGAAAAGATAGACCTCCTATGACAGACCCCATTCGTACGACTCTTTCATTTCGCTCTTTCCATTTTGGTTCTTCTGTTGACTGGAAGATAAGATTGAATTTTTCGTTACTTCCAATTCGGTCAAATCCCGACGGAATTTCAGTAAATCTTCCCCGCAAAGAATATGCTCCTGTTTCATTTTCATACACCAATTTCCCTTGATAGTTAAGGTCAATGGTGTTTGCCAGCTTGATCTTCATTTGCTGTAATCCACCAAGATCAAACCAGCCCTTCTTTTCCCCTCCTAGAATCGCAATCTCCATTGGAACGCTTCGCTGGTCATATCCAGACATATAGGTGTTATATATCCCTCCAATGGACATATCGCTATCTTCTATGCTTCCTACTCCCATTGTGTCTATGCTAGATAATAAATAGGGGCCTATCTCGTCAAAAACGATAAATAACCCGTTATCCGATATATAGGTGACTTTTTCCATATACACCACCTTCTTATTTTGCGCACAAGAAAACCGCGCTCCTGATGGAGTGCGGTTCTTGTTATTTAATAAAATTTTCTTTTTCTCTTGCAGAATTTGTCGAAAAGCCTTATAATGTGAACAAACAATGAACTGTTAAGGAGATATTATCATGAGTATAGTTGACCATAGCCACACAATACAGGTTCCATATACGCCAGAAGACACTTATGAGGCATTAAAGCTTGCTTGTCAATCAAGGAAACTGTGGCAGGAATGTTTCACGGTTGATAGATACGACGACATACTTAAAACAGTGTATTTAAAAGCCAGTATGAGTTTATTTTCTTGGGGAGAGCTTATAACAGTTGCTGTCACATCAGAAGGTGCTTTAGGGTCCAAGGTTACGTTTAGGTCTACTCCTAAAACAGGTGCAATGTTTGGAGGTGCATTTGATCTAGGCAAAAACGAAAAGAACTTGCATCTTATAGAAGCTGAACTATCCAAACAATTAACACAATTTGTTCCAGTGCCTAAAGATAACGATCACCCAGGGGAGTTAAATATATATGACGAAATAGAGCGCCTTGCGGAATTAAAAGAGAAGGGAATCTTGAGTGCGGATGAGTTTAATACTAAAAAGAAGCAGCTGTTAGGTTTATGAATCATCTCCTTCCATATAGCAATCTTTCCGCCTGCCTGTCCATCAGCCGGGCAACCTGCCCTTCGGTGAGGCCGCGAGCAATGTTATTTGTGACCGTCATGCTGCGGTTATCACTGCTGCTATAAGCAATACTTGTGCCCTGTCGATACGCCCGTTTGCTTTGTTCAATGGCCGTTGATAGGCGTGCGACCGCATCTTGTACCTTTGCGACCATTGCGTCAATCGTGGCTTGAGCCTGTGTTTTTACAGTATCAAACCCAGACTTTAACGCATCGTTGGTGACGTTTGCAAATCGTTGTCCGATGGAAAGTGTCTCTTGGTTAACATATCCGTAAATCTGATATAGCCCAGCCTCGAAAGAATTGAATGAATCCTCGAGAATCTTTAACGTTTGGTCCCTGGCTTCCTCTGCGGCGGTCAGGGCCTTTTCACGTCTTTCTTCCAAATACTTTTCTTCCGCTTCATATTCTTCTTCAAGGTTGGACAGCCGATCTTCATGTAGCTGTTTCTCCGCCTCCAACTCACTGACCTCTTTTTCAACGGTGAGGTCTTTTAGCTCTTCTTGCTGGCGCTTTAATTCTTTTTCCAGCTCGGCTTTTTCTTCTGGCGACCTTGCATATTGGATTTGTGTCTGCAACGTCTGAATGCGATTCTGTGCAAATGACAGGTCATCATTCAGCTTCTCTTCTTCACGAGCACGCTTCTTCGCATCGATTTCGCGCTGCAATTCGTCAATGATCCCGTCAACACGTTCTTTTTCGGCTTCATAGTCCTTTTTTGCGCGTTCTAATCGAGCGTCATATTCCTTGTTGATCGCCTCAATTTCTGCCTCTGCCTGTTCCTCGACTAATTCTTTTTGCTTATCATAATATTCTTTCGCAAGGTCTAATTGCGATTCAAAAGCATTTTTCAGCGCCTCTTTTTTGTCATTATCCATTTGCTTTTGCAGTTTATAGGCTTCCTGGCTATATTTGCGATAATTTTCTTCATCTTTCCCATAGTAGCTATCGCGAATTTTAATAAGGCCGTCAAGATATTCCTGCTCGCTTATAAGCTCCATCTCTCGCTTATATTTGAGTTCATCATACAGCTTTTCTTGCCAAGTCTTTTCCTTTTTTTCACTATCCTTTTTTGCTTTTTCCGCCTTTTTGGTAGCTGCATCAATATCGAAGTCTTCAAGGTTAAGTTCAAACGTCGCCCCCTCTAAATCCGTTAAAGGCTTCATGAGATTAATCATATTTTGTAGCTCTGCTCTTTCTTTTGCAGTATCCCAGTCTTGCCATACAGACTGTTTCTCTTTTGGCCCCTGTGCCGCTTTATCAAGCTCCGATAGCTGTCGCTGCATAGCCTCAACGGTCTTTGTGGCATTTCCTCCTACTTGCCGGTAATATTCTTGCCACTTTTCAGAGAGCTGCGTAATGAGCTTTGTCTCAATGTCTCCTTTTGCCTGGGCAAGAGTTTTCCAGTTTCGGGAATCCCCTTGATAATCTTGTGCTAATTGTGTAAACAGCTCTGCATTTTTCGATTGAAGATTTGAGAAAAATTCTTCGTTGTCCTTGTATTTCTCCATCATGGTTGCGCTGTATTCCGCGCTTTCCTGCTGATAGAGCTCCGGGAATTGTGCAATAAGTTCTTTCTCGTTAATCAGCCCTGCCATATACTCTTCAATATAAGGCATGAGCTGTGAATAGCTTTCTCCTAAAGATTTGAGGGTGCTGATGGAGAACTTTTCACCATCTGCCGCTTCTTTCTGTGCAGTAGCTAAAGATTTGAGCCGTTTTTCGCTGTTCTCTAAGTTAGCAAATAATTCATCTGTGCTCATCAAGGAATCATTCATGGCTTCTGTGGATTCCTGCGCGTCACCCGCTGTCTCTGCGTACTCCTGGTAGCTATCCGATAACCTGTCAATACCTTTTTGCACCCCATTAATAATATCCTGTTGGGTTGCCCGTATAGTTTTTTCCGTCTCCAAGTCCCGCTTTAACTGATCTATATGATTGCGGGATACCTCGTCTATTTGCCCGTATTTTTCTTCGTAGGCGTCGCGCTGCTTTTTCAGGGCTTCAATTTCTGCTTCAATTTCCCGTGTCCTCTCCTCGGAATTTGATATTTCTTCATAGGCTTCCACTTTGTCTTTGCTATACTCGCTCATTTTGTCAAGTACCGCCTGCGCCTCTGCCTGGGCTTTCAATGCCTCAATCTTTTCGTAGATCGCATCTTTGTTCATGCGCAGGTGCCCGGTTGCTTCGTCAAGCCTGACAGCCTCATACCCTAACGCCTCGTTTGTCGTCTCTATGTATTGCGCCAACATGCTTTGCCGCGCGGAGACATCTTCCACCGTGCGGTCGATTTCCTCCATGCGGGGGATGATCGACTCGCTTATTGTTGCTAGTTCCCCTAACCGGTCAGAGGCAGATTCAATACCAACTGAATCCATATTTTCTAGTTCTGTGCGCAAATCTTTGAGCTTTTCTTGACTTTCCTTCAAGGCTTCATTACTTTCGTTGGTGGCCTGTACTGATGCTATGATCCCACCGACTACGGCAGTGAGTGCTCCTGCTAGTGCAACCAACGGGTTTGTTTTAGTCACAGCGTTTAGCGCTGCTTGTGCAGCAGTTGCCCCCTCCGTTGCAGTCATAAAGGCTTTATAAGCAGTGGTTGCAGCAGTTATCTGTTGTGCAACCTTCCACGCCCCATAGACTGCTATTAATGCCCCTACAGCATTTTTATGTTTGACAAGCCCCTCAACTGATCCTAAAACCAATTTAGTGAGCATACCAAACACTGCCCCCCATTCTTTGGACAGCTCGGACAAGTCACCGTTCTTTTTCATCTCTTCAAATTCATTTGATATGTCTTCAAGCGAACTTTTCGTTTCTTCGAACGCATCTTCTCCTATGTCTCGTGCGAATTGGCCTAAGTTATCCTTTAAGGTACTCCACCGGCCTAAAAGGGTTTGAGACTGCTTTTCCATCATTCCTGCAAACTTGCCTGTACCTGTAGTTAAAGACTCAATTGCAGCGTCTAATTCCGGGATTCCCACACTGCCTTTCTCAATAAGTTTCGATAATTCCGCGGTAGTTTTCCCCGTATTATCGGCTAGGGCCTGAGTGAGCGGAACGCCAGCCTCAACCATTTGCCGCAGCTCTTCTCCGGTTACTTTCCCTTTCGTAAGCATCTGCCCGTATGCAAGAGATATACGATTGAGTTTATCTGCGGATCCTTGTGATAGATCGCCTAATCGGGTAAGGGTCGTAATAATATCCTCCAACTCAACGCCATAATTCATGAGCAATTGTGCGTTTCGTGTTACGTCAGGGACTTCAAATGGGGTTCTAGCCGCAAAATCTTTTAAATCCTCCATAAGCGATTTAGCCTTATCCATATCGCCTAGCATAACCGCAAAGGAGGTTTCGTATTGCTCAAACTGGGACAAGCTTCCAATCGTTGCTTCCAAAAATGATCGCGTGGCCCGCACTGCCAAAAGACTTTTCATCATATTCATCATATTAGAAAGCCTTTGTGACATGGTAGATAGAGCGCCGGATGCTGTATTGCTGGACGATGCAACTCGATTTGTGTTCGTTGCTTGTTGGTTCAGCAATTGATTCACCGCAGATAATTGTGATGTGAGTGCTTGTTCTCTATTCTGAAATATTTGTAGTCTCTGATTAATTTGCTCTTGGGTGCGTTCAAGCGATGCTTTTACCCTCTGTAGCCTTTGAACTTGCGTAGACTCCTGTCCATACTGTGCAATTGCCCTCTGTATTGCGGCTGTATTCCGTTCACGGGCAGAAGTGTTGTTTGCCATGACCTTTGCAGCCATTTCTAGCTGTTGTCTGGTCTGTTGCAAGTCGCGTGATAACTCTTTTTCTTTTGCTTGTAGCGCTGCGGTCCTTTGTACCGCGCTGTCAATGCTTGTGTTATATTGTGATGTATCTCCAACGATCTGTATTACAGTACGTCCGACAACATTATCCGCCATTTGTCAGCCTCATTTCACGTTTGGGAAGTCTTTTTGTAGGTCCGTAAGGGTTTGATACTGTACATATTTCTTGCCTCCTACAACCAGTTCCTTCCCTTTATATTTTTTACTGGTTCCGTACTTGATCTCGACATACCTGTTGACCCTCAACAGGATTTCTCTAGGACTGGAAGCCCAAAAACTTTCAATGCTTTTTCCAAGTTCTCCTGTCCACATAACTTCAAGAGCGCTCCAATCGCAGCTACCGCCGCTTCCACCATCTGTTCCCCCAGGCGATTCTCACCCTCCGGAGGGGCCATTTGTTCAAGCGCGATCTTGTATAGTTCCGTGGATACCGCTGTAATTGTCTCCGGGTCAAACCATTCCCCGATTTCATAGAGGCTTGGTTTAAGCCCCTCAATTTTATCCGAATTAAACACTTCTGCATTCTCCGGATAATTGCAAAGCAAAAACGCTCTAATAAGATGTTTTTGGGTTTTTATATCTCCTGCACCGGTTGCCTTTTCAATCCCTCCGCAAGTCCTTTCCAGATAGTCAAGTGCATTTAGGTCAAGCCTCAACTTCATTTCTTTGCCTTGAATTGTAATTGTTTTATATGGTTGTCTAAGTTCTTGTAACCCCATGTTTGCCCCCTAAAAAGATTAGGCGGGATTTCTCCCGCCTATTGATTTCATCCCCCGACCTCAGCGATAATTCCCGATGTTCCTTTCGTAAACCACGTCGATTCAAGGTCTGCATATTCTTCTTCATCACTTGCAACACTGAACAAGAAGCCGCCTCCAGCTTTCCCTGCAGTGAATGCTACCTCGTAGTTCAAAGGGACAACAGTGCCGACCAATTCCGCAGTTTGGAAGTTGATGCTTTCATTTTCGGTTTCTGCGTTCTCAGTTGGTGTTGCAAAAACTACCTTTGCAATCTTTTCCAGGACCCAAACACTATCCGTCAACTTGATCTTGTGAGCACAAATGTACTCAGGGGATACGTCGTTCGACCCCTGTACAACTGCCCCGGCAGTATTCCTTTTCGCTCCAAGGACTCGTTCTTTCAGCGCCGGAGAGATCGATGGGATAACATACGTAACTGTACCGCCCTTATTGGATTTAACAGCCTTCTGCTTTTTGTTGGAACTGTAAAAGTCTCCTTCTGCGACCTCCGGCGCATACGCTTTGGACACAACGCATTCAGACAAGTCGATCATGTTTTCATCATCTGTGGTAAGTGCCTCTTTTGTATCGGCTGTCACCGGAAAGAGGACAAGCCCTTCAACGCCCAGAATTGGAGTTACAGGGACATCAAGTGGTGTGGATGCCATAAAATCACTCTCCTAACTTAACTTTAAATTTGAATGTGATCCGCTTAATATAAGTGCCCGTAGAAGTCTCAAATGAATCGTCATATTGGCTCCTACGGGCATCATAAATAAGTGATAATGCGCTGCATAGATTACGTGCCATTTCCTCTTTTTGAGCTTCGTGGAATGCTCGTACTTCGAAGTAATAGGTAAATGTTACTCTTCGCGCCTTGTTTGAAATGTAATCGTCTAAAGTAGAAGATAACAAATAAAAGATAGCAGATGGATACTTAGGCTTTTGGGGGAACCATCCAGTTTGTAAATTAATTGATGCTGCTTCTGCGATGTCAATGATATCTGGAATAATGTTAATCTGGTATGCGTCAGGGACAAACACCCACTCTCCATTTGGCCGCAAATATGTCATTTCAGCACCTTCTTTAATTCGCTCTGTACAACCTTGTTAATGTTACCATTATCAGTATTTCCGATGAGTGCTGGTCTTAAATATGGTTGCGGAGGTTGCCCCAGCCAGTCTTGTCTATGACTTACCGCCGGGTCACCTCTTTGTCCTGTTCCAAACTCGACATAAGGCGCATACTCTACATTTGTGCCGATCGTCGCAACGCAATTATCCCCATCATACCCTCGTGTGGTCGTAATGCTCGACCGAAGTCGGCCTGTATCTACTGGGCAAAGCCGTTTCGCGTCTCCTTCTACAAGCAGCCCAGCTTTATATATCCCTTGGTCAAGAGCCGCTTGTACTTGCGCTTTGCTGGTCCTTAGCAGTCCCACAAGATTGTCTAAGTCATCCATTTGTACGTCTCCCTGTGTCCTTTACAACTAGCTGCAACGGATTGTCCATTGCGATTGTATAATCTGCTCGACTCGCCATTTGATAGACTTCTCCGCCAATAATAATTTCGTTATCTTCTTCTAAAGATGAGCCGGTGAAAATTACTGTATATGCCTTTTCCGTTGTTATCCCGATTGCCTGCCGTTTTACAGGATCAGTATATGGATAGACCTCCGCAATAATCTTCTCATCTTCATGGTTTCGCATGGGGTGCCCAAAATCATCTTTTAACCCCTGGTCTGGGAGATACCTCCTTATGGTAATCTCCAAGCTATTCTTCCGGCAAGGTCTCCACATTTTCTAGTTTCCTCCCTCCGACAGACGCTAAAGGATATGGCAGCATATGTTTTACTGCACTCGGGATATCATCATAACCAATAGATACCCCGCCTGAGCCGTGAGAAGTTTCCCCCTCTCGGCCCATACGGTTATACAAAATTACTGCTATCGCACGTACTGCTGCACTGTATCCTGTTGTGCTTTCTCGATGTGTAAGTCTCTTAAATGATTCTTCCGCGTCCTCATAAATAAGCTCTAGGAGGTCGTCGGATACTTCTGGCAGCTGTAACGATAGCTTCTTAATTTCTTTTGCGTTATCCATTGGTAATCAACTTTGCCATCGGGATAGCCTTCGGGTTGTATTTGATTTCCCAGTTCGCCGTAGCAAAGAGCTGTGCGTCTGTAGGAGATTCTGTCCATCCGCTAGACGGAATCTTAAAACTGAACCCATTAGGATGCAGCGTTTCACGGATACGGGTGTACAAAGTATCCTGACCACCATTTTTGGCCGCACTCCGTTCCGTTTCAACCGGTTTGTCCAATCTTCCCGGCGCTCTTCTCAGGCATCCAGTTCCCAGCAGGTACGTTGTATATTGCACAAGGTCTTTGTTTGCACCCGCTCCCCCTACTGCTTTTACGGGGACTCCATCGTCAACGATAACGGTATAGCCATTTGTTGATGCAAGGTTCAACGGGCGCTGAATTCCATTCGCATCAGTATATTTCCAAAATTCTAGCAGCTCCATATTTTCCAAAGTTTTAGCAACGTTAGAATGCATAATGGCTAGTGCAAAGGATGACTTATGATCCCCCATTGCCTGAGTTGCGAGATCGTTTAGGTCGGTTGCGCCGATAACACGCGCTTCGGCTGTAGCTGACGACAAGTCAAGAATATGGGTATCATGCCATGTTTTTGCGTTTCCGGATCCGGTAATCCCGAAAATTGCATCCAAAATGCCGATCATAACTTTCTGACGGTATTTAGCCCAATATTTCGATACCGATGCAGCGATATGTCCCATCGGGTCCGACCCCGACAGTTCCGCAACAAAATCACGAGCAGTAAATCCTTTTGCGCGGCCATAGGCAATGCCAGACTGGTAGCCGCCGCTTGTCTCAGTCGCGGTAATGTCGGTCGCACCGTCATAGTTAACAGGGTCACCGCTAAGAATATTATAAAATGGGATCGTATACTGGTTTCCGTTGCTGCTCAACATATTTGCGATTGTAGGGTCGTCTACCACTGCACCGCTGTCAAGCATCGCTGTCAAAACCGGATCCGGTTCCTCTTGCCACATCTGGTAAAAAATGTCTTCATCGAAGGGATAGTTTAGGTATGTACCTGGCATATATTACACTCCTTTTTTCATCAAATTTTTGTATTCTTCTGGATGTTCGTTCGAAAACTTCACCCTGTCCATATAGGACATTTTGCTGTACTCTTCTTTTGTTACAGGCGGTGTTCCTTTTCCTCCTCCTGTTGGAGTGCCCGCCCCAGAAAGCGCCTGCGAAATCCCAGCAGCGACCGCACGGTCGTATACTGCCTTGATTGCTTTTATCCGGTCTGGCACATCTTCCGCTTTAAGCTCTGTAAACGGGAGTAATTCCACAAGTTCTACAGGGGTTTTCTTTTCAGCCGCGATTTTGAGCGCCTGATCTCTCAGGTCCCGGGCTGCTTCTTTGGCTTTGAGCTGTGCGATTTCTTCGTTTGCCTTTTTCAACCGATATTCTTGACGTTCTTGTTCGCTCATTGCTGCCAGCTTTTCCGCTTCTGTGGCGGTTTCGCTTGCAATTACGCGGGCTTTATTCAGTGCCTTTTCAACGGCTGTCTTTGTAGCTTGCGATACCCGTGTGTCCAACCAAGATTGCAAGTCTTTGTCGGTTTTTATGAGCTCATCGTAATTTTTAGGAGTACTTTCGTCTTTTTTCTGGCTTTCACCCCCTCCTTCTTGCGCGCTCGTTTGCGAGGCTCCCCCGCCTCCGCCATCCCAGCGCCGTACAATGTCCATAAATTCTCTTTTTTTAATCCTCATAATCTAGTTCCTCCTGTTGCACCACACTGTACTCCGCCAGAGGATGCAATTTAGTTTTAACTTTGTTTTAATAGGCATTTTATCGGCTGCCTAAGACATGCGCATAACCCCACGCAGGGAGATGTAGGATCACCTCCTTTCAGTTTTAAAACCGATTTTTATAATGATTTTGGCGTTTACCTCATAAGGACATTCCATCGGCTGCCTCCTTAAAACGGGAATAAAAATACCGCCAGGCCTTACGGCTTAGCGGCATCTTTATCAAGTTTTCCCTCTGCCATTAACATTGTCAACGTATCGCCTTTTCCATTCTGGATAAGATATATTTTCTATTTTTACAGACTTTCCGTTTTTGTCACGCGCTGCACGTTTATTTAATCGCTCTAACCCAGGCACATCAATCACCGCTGCAGTGGTACTCCGGCAATAGGGATGCATCGGGGGATAATTTACCCCTACAGTGGCGTCTTTCCTTCGATACATCCTCCCATCGTGTTCTCGGCATATTTGTGAGGTCCGTCTATCCAGGGTAGCTATAAATTCGTACTGGTCTATTTCGGCTTCCTTATAACTTTCCAGTGCGCCTTGCCCAGAAAAATAATTGACCTCTGTCCGGATAAGCCGTGTTGCGTTATACATGCTCTGGGTATATGTCCGACCCATCAGGTCCTTGGACATCTCCTGGATAGACGCCCCGCTCAATATCCCCTTTTTTAGCACCTGAGCCGCAGCATTTGCAACTTTTCCACGGTTTTGCCAAATGGAGGTGGAAAAGTTGCGCCCGTGCCATTTGCTAGATAGTAGTCGATCAATCGTTTTATCCGGTAAAAGCGCTATGCTGAAGCCAATCTCTATGCCTTTTTGTATTTCGTACATCGTGTGTAAATAGGATTGGCTAACCGTGTTTCTGTAGCATTCCGTTGATATGCGTTTTTCTGCGTCGGCGGCCACCGAAAGTTTTACGGCAATTTGCTGTTTGATATACTCCCAACGGGTGATCCGGTAACGATAGGCCGGTGCGTTTAACCGCATCAATATCTGCTTTTTTAGCCTCTCGTCTTGCACCCTCGCAAGATCATTTTGCAAAGCCTCGTATTCGGCGCGAGGAATGTCCCGGTTGAGCCATTTAGATGCATCTTCTTTTGGCATCCCTGCACGGTAAGTATCAAAAATCTTTTTTATCTTGCGGTCAATCTCATCTGCGATTTCTCGGTATATCGCATCTATCTGTACAAGATATTTTTCTGTGTTCCGCTCTGCTTCAAGCAATACTTGTTCGGCGCGCTCCGCCCAATATTCAGAGTTTTTCATTCATTTTCTGTTTGCCCAAAATTTTGGTCTCCATCAAACAACGTCCGCTGTCTCTCGACCGCTTCCTCCTGCTCTAACTCTATCTGTTTGAGTTCGGCGTCCACATCTGTAATCCCAAATTTGTTTGCCAGGAAAGCAACCATCGTCTTGCGCGACAGCACCTCTTTTGCGTATGGCAAGTAGCTCATTATATCAATTGGTAAAGCGTCGTCAAAGGTTACATCAACGTCTTCCCAAACAAACCCCCTCCCCAACTTTGACATATAGTTATTCATAATTTGGAGGCGGCGATCAAGGGATTTTTTAAACATCCTACGTTTAATGTTTGCCAACCACTTTAGCCCTAATGTTTTGTATTCCATTGCCACGCCAGAGGCATTCCCAACAAAGTTTTCGTCGGTCAATTCTGGGACCAGCGAAAACTTGGAAATGTCTGATTTTAGCGCCTTCCGGAGTGTTTCGACTCCGGTTTCGTTAAGTTCTTTTTTGAGATATTCGATTCTTGCGTCTGGGTCAAGATTATCCAATATCCTATAATTTTTTAAAAGCCGAATGAATTCCGGCGCTTGCTCCTCATCGTCTATTACACTTGCTCCATATACTGCCATTATTGCATCGACAAACTGGTCCTTGTCGTCTATACGGTCCGACTGTAGACGGTCATAGGCATCTATCAGCGTCCTGACACGCTCGTAGTCGCCCATCCCCTCGTCATTATTTTTGTATTGCACTATAGGGACTTGCTCTGCGTAATGCGGAGCTGTGGACAAAAGGACTGGGTTGCCCAATGCCTCCGACTCATAAATATATAGATTTTGGCTATCGTAGGCGTTGATTCCCCACTTGTCAAATTTTCCCATATTATCAACAATTGGGTAGTAATACACCCCGAATAGCGGTTCCGGGTCAATCCCATCCGTGTATACAACAAAAGTATTCCTTGGGTCCAAATTATTGAGCTTTACATGCTGACTCGGGAGTTTTGACATATATACAAGTTCGTATGCCTCCCCAAATATCGATAAATTTTCTCCAACTTCGGCGTCATGCGATGCCGTTTTTGCAAGTTTATTTTCTTCTACCAAATTATCAATATTCGATCCGGTGTATGCCAATGGGTTAGCAAATGTAAAACCATTAGCAATTGTTGTAATGTAATAAGCATTTGGAGATACAAGCTTGTTATTTGGGGCTAATGGATTATCCTGCTCGCGGCGCAGAATGTCGTGATCCCCCATGTAATAGTGGTACAATTTGTTGAGCCGCGGGATTGCTTTGCGATGCTCCGTAATACAGCCTGCCAATATATCAGGCGTTAACTGAGTCCCAGCCGGGCGTATCAAATTATCATCCCCTCAGATATGGATTTTTAGCGACGCGGGCTTTGCCCTGTGTTTTAAGCACTCTCATGCAAAAATATCTCATGGCGTCCATTGCATGATCGTTAATTTTCAGCGGCTTATCCTCCCCGCGTTGTGCTGCTTTGTCATCCCATACATACTCCTCTATCTCAGCCAGGGTATTTGTGCAGCACTCGCAAATTTTGATTTTACCTGTGCTTAAAGCCGTCGCTGTCACGCGGATTCCGTCCAGCACTGCGTTATCTGCTGGAGCTACAAAAAATCGTCCGTGTCGGCGGATGCAGGCGATCATCGAGGCCGCCGAAGGGTCAACGATTACTGTATGGATTGCCAGGTCTCCGGCCAACTTGTCTAGCTCGTTATAATATTCCTCGTCCGTTTTCTGGGCCCCTTTTGCCCGCCCGTTGTAGTAATACTCTTTGACCAAATACCATGTTCCGTCGGATTTCCCCCATAGCAACATAGCTGTAGGATTTTGAGTGCCATAGTCCATGCTGATGTAATATTGTGTACACACCTCCGGCGGGGCAGATACAACATGCCTGCTTTTGTCAAACATATCATAGATTCTTCCTTCGGCGACGCACCATTCTCCGCGGATATACCTGTCGTAAAAGACCCCAGAATACATCCGCTCGTATCTCTCGCGCACCTCTTTGTCGAGAGCTAAGTTGTCGGCCATTGTAAAATGCAAATGCAGCGCTTTCCGCTCTTTGCATTTTTTCACCCACTCCTGGAAGAACCAATGTTCTGGACCCTCCGGATTGCAATTAAACCAGAATTTCGATCCTGGGACTGAGCAACGTGCAAGGGCTTGTTCCACAAACGAGCGCGGCATAAGCGCCACTTCGTCCAGCAAAACCCCCGCCAAAGTCATGCCTTGGATTAACGTATACGACGACTCGTCGCGGCCGCCGAACAAAAAATATGTATTTGTTTTGCCCTTGTATGTGACAACCAGCTTGTTTTCCGCTCGTTTTTCTTGGATTGCCAATACCCCACCCATCCAATCCTGTAGGTTAAGGATCACATTACGTCGGAGGCTCTCTATCGTCTTACCGCATATGGCAAATTTTTGATCGTTAAAAGTATGCATCGACCAAAGCAAAAAGCCGTCTGCCATACACAGTGTTTTTCCCGATCTGACAGACCCGTCGCAAATAATGGCGTCCAGGTCACGGAAAGCGGGGCGCATCCACCATGTCATGGCCAAAAGCTGCCTCTTACTCAACCTCTGGTAAATCATCTGTATCTATCTCCTCGTCTGCACTATCGGCGATAGCCTCTAATAGGTTGCTGGACTCTCCCCGGCTCACTTCGGCGGGCTTGTCTCTCCATTTGTCCGGTCTCCGATTTTTGAGCCAGATAGCTATTGCCCCTGTATCCGGTGGTACATGTTTAACCGTCTTTTTTATCTTTTCTCCTTGCGTCCCTTTTTCTATGCTGACCTCTGTATAGTCATACCCGGTCGCTCTCTTATATAGCGCATTTTCAACTTCATAGTCCGCGATCTCTTTGCCCTTTTTTAAGACCTCGGCCACCTCGGGGAATCTCTTTTTCCAAGTATATAATGTATCCGGATTAATTCCGCAATTGTGGGCAATTTGCTCATCTGTAAGGCCGTCACGTGCCCACCCACTCATAAGAGTTAAACCCTCATCAGTCAGCCAATATTGGTACTTTCCAGTTGCCATTTTCCGCCCCCTTTATCGCGCGGCCTCTCTAAGCTCGCGCGGAATAACTCTCTTAATCTCCGTAATTCTGCGTCCTCTTCTGTCGCTCCGTTTTTAACCCGAGTGGCAATCATACCTCCCAGTGCCCGTCGATATTCTACCGCGTTGTCTCCTGGGTGTTTTGCAAGATCATGCGGGCACCCTCCTGCCGGAAATAGGCAATAGTCTACCCCGCATACCCTTTTATCGTTATAGACACAATTCCCGTCTAACGGGCATAGCGGCATAAAATCACGCTCTTTTCTAAAAAAATTAATTTTAATATTGACAAACTGTGTATATAGTTATATAATATAATCACAGAGAGATAAGATATAGACAACAAGCGATACAATCAATACATGGAGGTAACGATTATGATCTACCGCGATACAATAGGCCGTCCAGATGCGAAAGCCACCGTATCTATGTTTGGAGGGTTTACTCCGGCCTTTGGACCAGCTTATTATAGCTTGTCCCACGTCAATGATTGTCCAGATCGCAAGTGGGATGGCGACACGGCCCCGGAGGTCATCGCCGCCGAGATGGAGGCAGACGGGTGGGAATGCACTATCCGCAAGGATGGTCACGGAAATCCCGTGATCGACTGCGTCCACAAAGAGACACAGGCGGTCATAGATGCAGCTCAAGCCGCAGCAGCGGCCAAATTCGTGGGTGCGGAACATGGGTATATCCGCTTCGGGGCGCTACCGGACGGCGAGCGCAGCCGCAATCACCGAGATAACACATTAGAGCCCGGTGTCTCCTGCTTTGAGGCTGAGATCGCGTCAGATGGTAGTTTTCGCCTTCTGCTCACCCCTGTATTGGAGGTTAGTTATTTGACCGTCGCGGACCGTCCAGCATACCGCCTGTATGGAGATCGCGTCGGCACCGGCGCCGACGGGGAGCCGCTACTCCGCGTAGATCGCGCCGTTAAGATGTAACTACTTCCCGCCCAGGGACAACCTGGGCGGTTTTTCTCTTTTGACGGATTTGCTTTTGATAGTATTTAGACCCTCTGGATCACTTTGTCCAGAGGGCTTTTTGTTTGAAAAATATTTTAATTTTTTCCTGATTTTCTATTGACAAATCGTGTATATAGTTATATAATATAATCACAGGGAGAGAAAAGAAAGGAAGATAAAAATGAAGTACAATAAAAGAAACATTATGAGAAATGCATGGGCAATCAGAAAAAGCGCAAACGTGTCTATATCCGTTGCGCTGAAGGCTGCCTGGGCGCTTGAAAAAGCGATGATGGCAGCCGAGGAAATCGGCAAAGAATCCGGCTGGAATTACCGAGTCGTAGCTAACGACTGGGTAAAATATGGAAAGAACCGTACTTACGTTTCTGCACGCATTTATACAAATGCGTGGAACTGCAAGAGCGAGCAGAAGATCGGCTATGTTGATAACCTGACCGGAGAATTTTTCGCCGCATAAGGCGAGGAGGAAGTAAAATGAATAAAATGCGCATCTATTTGAGTGGCCGTGGTTTGGGACATTATCGTCCCTTGTTAGACGGTCTGAAAAAGCAGGTCGAAAGAGGGGCCCTCCCTTTCCGAGAAGACAGAAACAGAAATCAATTTGTCTTCCTAGACGATCTTCTCCCCCTTAAAGGGGAAATTGTGGGGACCAACATCCACAACGGCATGAGCGTTGACTTATACACCCTATTGCAGGATGGGGTTATCGCGTTTGGTGCGGTCAAAAAAATCGCACTTGAAATCTTGGATGATGTTAAGCGCGGTAACCTAACTTTGGATAGAGGATATGTTGAGTCATTAGATTGCTCTCTCCCTAATGTCGGTTACGTATATAGATACAACCGCCAGATGATCGCTCCGTATCTAATACGTCACGGCTTGGCTGACTGGATCGCCCTCCCGTAATACCTTGCATGCCCTCTTAAAATTATTGAAAAAGATCGCTTGAGGTAGCGACTCCGTTTTGTGGAGGAACCTCGAGCGATCTTTTGCGAACAAGGAAGAGTATGTGAAAAAGAAAGGCAGATAGCGTTTGTTGGGGTCAAACCAACGTCTTGCGGTCCTCCGCGTGCTCTACCGACTGAGCTAAAACGCCATATTCCGGCGCTGGGCCGGATAGCGCAGTATTTTTATTCCGCCCTCTGCATAGCGGCGGCATTGCGGCTCCGGTAATCTACGCCACCCAATTACCGTCAAACGCCTGGCGCGGCCTTCCGGAGTTGCACCGGTATTACACTCTTTACCGCATGTCTGCCGTACCGATGCAACTCCAGTACGGCAACATGAACTAAGGATAAAAACACGAAAGGAAGTCTAACATGAAAGGAGCACGTATCCATGAACCCTCTATTTTTTATTATATTGGGATTTTTCGGAATTTGTGGAAGTTTCGGAATTTATTTTAGGACAATCTCAAGCGCTTTGCTATAAGCTTTTCTTTCGCTGTCCGGTGATCTCCCTTCCCCCATTTTCGCGGCAATTGCGTCCCAACTCATTCCTTTTTTTATCCTCATAGATGCGATCCTTCGGGCCCTGCTGTTTGGCATCCTATCAATAACGCGTTCTATCTCTTCCTTTTTTTCTAGTAAGTATGTTATTCGTTTTTTAGTCCTTTCGTTTTGCGCGACTCCTTGTATCTTTACAGTGTGTGCAAGATACGGGAATTCTTCAGATGATCCCCTCACTGTATCCGCAACAGGGAGTAGCGCTTCTTTTTTTATCTCCTCTATTTCTGCACATATGTCTCTGTATTGATTAAGGTCTTCTTTTTTTATCAATTTTCCTCCTCCTTATCAAAGGCCATCTTAAGCTCATCGATCACTACGCGGTCAACATGTTCCCAAAAAATTTCATCTTTTTCTGCTTGGGTAGAAAGTTTGTCTATCTCTTGGATAACAACAGCTAGACGACTTGTACTGAATCCATATGTGTTGTGTAACGCAACGCACATGAGCTTAAACCATCTACGCATAAGATTCTTTTGCCCCCGTTTCAAGGCTTCTTCAGCCAATTCGTGAGACATTTTTTCGATTAAATCTATTTGTTTCTTGCTAAGTTTTGCTGATGGTGGAGTTCTAGCTTTCATTCATATATTTCCTCCCTTAAGCATGGTCCGCACCTCCGATGATCTCGTCAAGGGTGTAGGACTGGCCGAACTGAAAAGATAAGAACAAGTTCACATCTACATGAGCCAGAAGTTTTCCCTCTTTGTCCCACACGCGAATAAGCGGGTCAGCTTCCTCTAGTTGGTAGGCAGTTGGGTAAATAACCTTGATAGCCTTCGCCCGCTCCACCTCCTGCTCGGTGAAGCGGGGCTTCTCTGGCAACGTCCACCATACAGGTTTAGGAGCAATACCGCATACCATTCCAATCCCCTTTTTTGAGAATATACAATCGTCTGCGCAATTTCCGTTTCTGCTTGTGCAGTATTCTTTTGCTTCCCCAAGCGTCCAGTCCTTCAACGGCTTGTCCATGTTGGCCTCCTCCGAATGCACGCGTGCGTTTTCGATTGCATCAGCGTGCGTTTTTTGTGTGTTTGCATGTATTTCCTCCAAACTTTCATTTTTTGCGTCACTTTTTGGAAAGTACAGTTTCAATCTTTCGCTGGCCGTAGGAGCAGAAATCATCAGGGCCAAAGTTAATGCTAAACGACGCTCCACCCTCGTGGTCTGTGGCAACATCATCGCTCTCACATTCCATTGTATAGTGATTGAACCACTTGCACTCCCGGCACCTGACCACCTCCGCGACGTTGGCGGAAGGCATGTTATCAATGCAGTGCATGGTATCTTCCTTGCTCAATAATTCAGGGTGGTTGATACAGACTGCCCAAGAAAGGATTTCGTCCTTGACAGCCGCCTTCTCGATGTACTCCTTCATTCCTGTCCCCCCTCAACTGTGATACATCATGTAATAATGCCGCCCGTTGTACTCTGTGTGCTTGTATCCGACGCAGTAATTCGCCATTCTGTCCAGCAGGAAGTATTCGTAGTAGGACGCGCTACCATCAAACCAACCGCTCTCGCTCCACTCTGTATCAGATACAAAACCGAAGTCCCAATCATCCAGGTCAAAACCAGCGTCCCACAAAGCAGCGTCGTGGTCATCTTCTGGCAGTTCGGTCAGTTCCCGCAACTCCTCACGGGTATCAAAAAACGTGGCGGTTTTCATTCCTGCTCCCTCCGTAGTGCGGCCATAGCTTTTCTCAGCTCGTCCAGGTCGTACTCGTCGCCCAGGATGTCCTCGATGGCGGCGAGGCGATTTATGATGTCAAATTCCATGTAGTTTGGCCAATCTTTTATAATCGGTTTTCCATGTTTGTTCTTTGCCGTCAGCCGTTCCATGTCAGTCCTCCTCAAAATATCGCTCCCACTGTTCTGTTGTGGAGTCTGTATAATTCAAGTCGATGTCATCATCCCATTCGATCCTCGGGCCGACCTTCTCATTGGCAAAGCGGGTTATGCAACTGACAGAAATTCCGTCAAGAGCGTCATCGCTGATAAGCCTTTTAATTTCATCCAGCGACAAATCTTCTCCTAGATCGCATACATAGAGTGTCATTTTGTAAAGCTGTGCCATTTTCCGTCCTCCTTCTGGCCGCGCCATTCAAAAGCCCTGCCCGCACATATTTCGCCCGGGTGCTTTACTTTCCATTCACAACCGCCTCGTCTCTCAAATTTGCACCAACGGCAAGGGAACCCACTATCTTCCTCCCACCACTGTTTTGCAAATGCGCGAAAGTCCTGCTCAATGGCATCCCTATCCTGCTTGAGGGCCTCCAGTTTTTCCTTAAGTTGTGTGTTTTCGGCCTCCCACTGTCCGCACTCTTCATAATAGGCGTTCGCGTGTTCCTTCTCGTATTCCAGCTCGGCCCGCAGCTTCTCGTTTTCGGCCTGGAGCGTGGAGAGGGCGGTGGCGGCTTCCATACACAATTCCATGATTTCCAGACTTGCCTTATCAGCATATAAGCTTTCAGTGCTCAGCCGGTCAATTAGCTTCTCAATGTCCATCAGTTCGCCCCCTTTTGCATATCCGCAAGGATCTCTGCCTTGCGCCGCATACACCATGCAAACACAGGAAATTGAAACGCCTCACCCTGCGTAGAGCACTGAGGCAGAAAACCGCACTTATCACAATGCCCATATACAATGGCCTGTGAGATTGCCAGCCCCTCCGCCTGTTTTTCCGGCGAATACTGGCGGTCAAACATGGTGATATGCTTCCAACCCGTTCCAGAAATGTCCATCAGGTGTCCTCCTCTCCCTCCGGCGGTCGGCGGGTAACTTTCTCGAATTTTAGGTTATCAATCCCGTCTGTTGTATCCGCACAATGGGCTGGGTATCTGGCTGCTACTCCATCGATGTCATACAAAGGCTCTGTACGACCCACACTGTCCTCAAATCCTGGATATGCCCACACAATTTCCAGGTACCACCCGACCTGGAACGCCGGGGCGCAGTTATCCGGGTTGACATTATGGCTCCCGTATCGGACTGCGTACACAAAAAATTTGTCAGCCGCTACGGTATTCCCAGCCCTCAGAGGCATGCCGAGTCTGTCTACCAATCCGCAAGTCAGCGGCTTGTTCGGCGGGGGGATGGTGGGCTGATCATCCAGTTGGAGTATCACATCAGAGATAATATCTGCGCCTTGTGTGTCGTTATCTTCCAAGCAGTCTTTCTTCCATTGCTCAAGAATTTCCCCAAAACGGCTTGCATCAATCGGTCGTACTGCCATCTTTCAGCGCCTCCAATTCTTTCAATCTGATCTCCACGGCCTCGTCCGTCATGGGAGCGCCGCAGTACCCGCAAAAATTCAAGAAGTTGTCCGGGCTTTGCTTGCCACACTTTGAACAGTAAAGATCATCATATTCGCATCGCTCGTCAATTGTGACCTCGTGCTGTTCGCCCATGTCATCAAAGCCCTTAACGCGTCGAAAGCCCCCACGGTGCTTATGACGCTTTACCCACTCGCCCCTCCACACCTTCTCCACCTGCTCCCGGCTGACGGGGCGGAGGGCGGAGAGGGCGGCGTCCTGTGCCTTCTGGATGGCAGACCGCAGATTTTTCACCGTCCGGCTCTCCCATCCGGCGATCCAGGTTAAAGTTCGAATTTCGCCCTCCGTCAGATCCACGCCGCGAAAAACGTCCTCAAACTCTTTCGGTATCTTCATCAGGTGTCCTCCTTTGCTGGTTGATGGAGCCATTTCAAAATCTCTTTCTGCGTGTCAGGATAAACGCCCTCAACCCCGTGGTTTCTTGCGACCGCGTCCAACCGCCACGTCATCAGTTCCCATGCCAGTTCCTCGTCGCTCATGGCCCGGATTCGGTCGGCATTGGTCACAATTTCCGGGTCGCTGTCGATACCATATGTACCACGCAAGGCGGCACACGCTGACCCTCTATATGTCACGGTGCATTTTGCATATGCCGGGCAGTTCCTACATCCTTTCATGTGTCCTCCTTTCCCTCCGGCGGGCGTCGGTACACGGTGTAATCTCCACTGGGACGCCCCAGAGTTTCACCATCACAGGCATTCAGGAGTAGATCCTCAAAAGCCGATCCGTCGAGCGTATCGATGGAATACAGCTTCCCGTACAGAATGACACCGTCCTCCCCGCAGCGTTCGCCAGAGTCATCCAATCCATAATCAATCCAGACACGGTCAAAGTGCATTTTATCTATGTCTTCCTGTGTCAGCGGCTCGTTCGGCGGGGTGAGGGTGGGCACATGTTGGATGTCGTAGAGCACTTGCTCCAACAAATTGAGCGCCACTTTGTCTTGCCTGACAATATCTGTATCAAGCAGCTTTTCAATTCGATACAGCTCGTTTGCGTCAATCGGGCGTACTGCCATCTTTCAGCGCCTCCAATCTCATAAAAAGATATTCTTTATCTTCATCAAAAACGTGAAATCCGAACTTTTTGTAAAGTGTTTTTGCTGCTTCGTTTGACTTAGAAACACGCAATTTTTCGCCACCCAAAATGGTCGAAAATTGTAGCAGTTGCATTCCTATTCCATGATGTCTATATGACGGAGATACATAGACACCGCATATCCATTTTATACCATTTTCTTCTTTCAGCTCAACCATAGCAACTAGTTCATCATTGTCATACCACGAAAATTGACATCCATTGTGGCACAACTGATAATCACCCAATTTCATTTTTCAGCTCCTCCAATCTCTCCATCACCATCTCCACGGCCTCGTCTGTCATGGGAGTTCCGCAGTTGGGGCAAAAATCGCACTTATACGGATAGGTCTTTCTGCACTCAGTGCATCTCCAAATACCGCCTTGTCCGCGATAATCTGCGCCGATTTTCTCCCATTCTCCTCTCCTTACCTGCTCCCGGCTGACGGGGCGGAGGGCGGAGAGGGCTAATCCGACGGCGTCTTTGCTATACCATCGAAAACTCCTCTTTCCATTTTCGAGGTCGTCCCAATGCGAAAGCAATCGCTCCAGTTCTTTAATTGCTTCTTCACGCGTAATGCTCATTGCGGGGCCTCCTTTAGCCATTGTTCTTCTGTTGGTGTGTATTCGCATATAACATCTTCGGCGTTGAGAAGGTTATCTATCGTTCCTATCGAGAAGCTATATCCTTCTGCCCACCTTCGAGCAAATTGCATACGCCCGGTCGGTTTTACGCAAATGCCAATCATTTTGACTTTTCTCTGAGTGCTACTGCCAGTTCTAATTGTTTTTAGGTATACATAGCACTTTCCTGTTTCTATCTCTTGCCCCAAAAAGTTAATCATTCCATCCCCTCCTGCATCTCCATCTTAGGCCGAAACACAACTACCATTGACGGAAATGGTGCGCTGTTCTTGGCACCTCCAAATTTCAGCCTTCCTTTCACAAACCGGATTTCCGCCTTTCCATATATGTAATCGTGGAACCATCGTGTGTCAGTCCGCGCTGGGAGCAGCATAACCACCGTTGCCCCCCCCTGTCGCGCTGTCTGCTGCTTTCTTTACCCACCGACCAATCTCCCGCCCATAGGGAGGGTTTAACCAGCAAGTTCCTTCCCAAGGCTGGGCTAAACCGTCCTCTTCTGGTGTGTAGTACCGACCACACTTTGCGTTTTTCGGAAGGGCGCACACATCCAAGTCGAAATGAAATTCCAAATCAAGATCATCAAAAAAATCCTGCGGCGTCTCCCACAAATCCGTCTTGCTCGAAAACATTACATCAGTGTTCATCCAGCACCTCCATCTCACTTTCGCTCATAATCGGCGCGCGGGTGTTCCAGATTTCTATAGCTTCTTTTTTTGTAAGACACCAGCGTGTAGAAAAATAACACTTCTCGCACACTACTTCATATCTCGACATCCCGTTGGAGTATTCTTCTACAATTATTCCAATTTCTTTGCACTTAGAGCACTGGTTTAGTTTGCTTCCACAGTTAGCAGCGTCCACATTCATCTTCCTTTAATTCCTTTCTCCGCTTCCCACTCTCGGTAGATCACGACAAAATCCTCAAGTGAGATTGTTACACGCCATTCCCCATTGTTTTTTCGGTGCATTACAACAGGGATTTCTTCCTCTCTTGCGTCTGCTTTTGCTTGTGCCATCGCGTCATCCAGATTTAGCCGTTCTACTCGTTTGCATTCAATATGCAGCCCAGGCATCCCAACAACATCCGCGTATCCATTCGCGCCACAATATTGCTGTCCTCTCCGGCAATCATACCCATATCCTCTTAGTACCTTTGCAAGCTCCCTTTCTCCGGTTGCTCCTTTATTTCGGCTATTCATCTTCGTCTCCTTTCACAGTCTTAAAGCCTTCGCAATTTCTCGCGTGGCGTTTTGATATTCTTCAGGTAGTAGGTCCATTTGCCTTAGTTGATCTTTCAAGCACTCATAATGAGACCAGCGGCGCAGAACTCCATCGTTTTGTCGCAATTTTGCTGCTGCTATTAGATCATCCATTGCCATATTTTGTTTCCACCTCCGTGAATGTATGAAATTGAGGCTGCCAATGGAACTTAAAGTCTCCTGTTCTTCCGTGACGGTTTTTTGCCAGGCTCACATTCATATCCCTCCAGGCATTTCCGCGCATTTGCTCTTGCAGTTCTTCGTCTGACCAAAGAAAGAGTACATAATCCGCATCTTGTTCGAGGTCTCCGGTTTCTCTAAGGTCTGAGAGTACCGGGCGTTTATTTGCTCTTCCTTCCACGCTTCTGTTCATTTGGACGATCTCAATGATTGGGATTTTCTTTTCCAAAGCAAGTTGTTTTAGGGCATTACTTACTTTTCCGAGTGATCTATACGAGTCTTTATACTCTGGGCGTTTCATCAGACCTATGTGATCGATAAACACCACGTCAGGCTTACAAAGCTCCATTTTGTTTCGGACACGAGCCACAGAGATTTCCGGTTCGTCTTGCCACCAAATCCTTGCCTTTTTCTCCAAAACATCCATCAGCATGTCAATGTCATTTTTCTCTTCTTCGGATAAATTCCTGTCTCTGACCCTTTCACCTTCAATCCTAGCCAATTGCGATGCTGCTCTTTGTAGCAATTGTGTCGTTGGCATCTCCATCGTGCAATAGAGCACCTTATTCCCTTTTTGCGCCATACGGAGTGCGACGTTTAGGGCAAGGTCTGTCTTTCCCCCACCTGACCGGGCCGATATTATGGTCACAGACCCAGGTACAAGCCCTCCCATTGCTCTATCTAGCCCTCCAAATCCCGTCCTGGCCGTTTCTTGCTTCTGTGAATGCAACCACTCCTTAAACTCTTTGATCGCTTCTGATAGCGTTATAAGCCCCGTATCGTTTTGTGCCCTTGTAATTGCGTCTTGCTCTTCGACAAGTTTTCGTAGAATTTCAATGGTTTCTTCTGCGGTTTTGTTTTGAGCATCAAATACGACTTCCGCAATCGCACTCTGGATGCTTTTTTGTCTCCACTCGTCTCTGACAATCCGTAAATATTCCGGCGCATGTCTTGTCGTTGGCACACGATCAGCCAGCTTTAAGAGAGTGTCCCTTTCTTCCGGCAATATCTCTATTAGGGTTACCCCGTCAATCGGATTCCCGTCCCAATATTGCTTTGTAGCAGCTTCAAATATTTTTTGTGTCTTGCTATGGGTAAACATTTCGGGAGTGAGTGCATCTATTGCCGTTTTCGCAAACTCTTCGTCCAGCATCATGCATCCTAGCACGGACATTTCTGCGTCTACGCTCATTTAGGTATCAACTCCTCCCAACCACATTTCCCTTCGCGGAACCTGCGCATTGCTTCTTCATGTCGTTCCTTTCCTTCCTCGATTTCAGGAGGAGGAAATTCTGGAATCTCTTTTGGTGGCTGAACCACTGTTAGGTTAGGTTCATATTTCCCCTGCGTGGGATTTGATCTGTCTTGTTCTTTCGCTAACCAACCAGTAATAAATCTCAGAATTCCTCTTTGCGTTTTTCTCCGCGTAGGATTGGATATGCACCAACCTTTCATGTTACGGAGCTGCTGTTTTATATTTACCCCTGGATACAGTTCTTGCCACTCGGATATTTGCTCCTCATAGACATGATAGGTAGTTCCGTCATTTAACGGGATTTCTATGACGCTTTTCCGGTCCGGTTCCGCTTCTGCGGGATCGGACTCCCCTATACTCTTCTTTACTTTACTTTTCTTTACTTTACTTTGTGGATTGTTTTGCAAATTAACGGGAGTTTCTTTCAAATTAACCGTGGTTTCTTTCAAATTTACTGATTTAAAGGTAACTTTTTTAGAAGTACTGGTTGGAACGTCTTTTTTATCGCCCAAATCAAGTAGCCAGTACTCCTTAATAAATCGTATTTCTTCGCGGGTAGATACTGCTTGTATGTACCTGCGTTGGATACCCGCTGATGTCAAAATGCCGAACATCTGAAATACCCCATCATCAAAGATGGAACGTCGCAGACACCCTTGCACCACCTGCGTTATGTTCTCGGGGACGATCCCACAACCAACAGCGTCAGCCATAAGGAGGCAGGCATCATTGTCCCACACTTTGTAGTATCCATTTGTGCGGTAGATGTCGCAAAGGAGCGCCACTAATATTGTGATGCCCTTTGCGCCAAACTCCGCTTTCAAAAGCCTAATTTTGTCGTCCTGAAAGAAATCCACGTCTAAAGGGAAATAATCTATCCCGTCCTTTATTGGACGAGCCACTTTTTCACCCCCTTAATCAATGGATAATTGCCCATCAATTTGTTTGCTTTCTGGACGTTTGGGATGAGTCAAATTTCGAAAATGTCTTCTGACTGGGATGACTTTATCCCCAGCCATAGCCATAACAATTCTGAATATCGGCATATCATTTTGGGCTGTAACATTCTGCCTGTGTTCTGATTCTCGTAGATATGCTTCCATTTCCATACGATCACCGGAAATCCAATATCCGCGTGCCGCAGAGGATGATAATATAGCCCTGTTTTGCGGTTCAAGTCTTAAATTTGCGCGCTTTATCTCTAACCGAATTGTCCTGTCTGGCAATCCTGTAATTCTATGTAGATCAGCGCGGGATATAGCGTCTTCCCGTCCCTCTGGGATAAAATCTTCTATGTTCATAGCTTCACCGATCAAAACGGAAGATCATCATCGGGAGGAACCTCTTCGAATTCTTTTTTTTCAACGTCCGGGGCCTTGTGAGGTCCATCGGGTTTCTCATCTCGCTTTGGTTCCGCAAAATGGACGTTGTCTGCCACGATCTCAAAGGCCTTGCGCTTGTTGCCCCGGCTATCCGTGCAGGTGCGGGTTTGGATTGAACCCTGCACAGCCACCAACTGACCCTTACAGAAGTATTTGCATACGAAATCCGCTGTGCCGCGCCAGGCGATAATATTGATGAAATCAGTCTGCCGGTCAGAACCGGCCTTTACATACGAACGGTCCACAGCGAGTGTGAAACTTGTCACGGAAATATCGTTGGCCGTATGGCGCAACTCTGGGTCAGCCACAAGGCGTCCCATAACAATTGCTGTGTTTAACATCTAATCACCCCATTTTTTATAAGTCAGTTTGCTTTCATCCCATCCAGGGTATATCTCTTCTAAATAGGATTTGATTTCTGCCTTTGTCCGCTCTCGCCCTGCTCCATTGTCATAGCGCATATGGCAATCTAGGCAAAGGGTAACAACATTTTCCTCAATCCCTAGACCGCCTTGTGATCTAGGGATATAATGGGCATTTGGCATCGCATATGGTGACCCACATAAAATGCAGCAATGCCCATCTCGCTCCCACACTATATTCTTGACTTTTGGAGGTATATCAAGAGCTTTTGTTCGTTTGTACGTCTTCCCACCTCGCTTTTAGGAGTGCCAGTTCATCCGGAGTTTTAGTTTCAATTCCGACCGCCTGGCAGTCTTGTACGATGTTGTCAATTAGCCGGGACATCTGCTTACTATCAAAGGTAGACGACCCATAATAGAGGATTACGTTTGTACATCCCTCTATTTTGCTCGGCATGGTCTCTGCCATCCACCCAAGCCCGTTGCGTCTCCATCCAGCGCAAAGCTTGTCCGCGCCTTCACTGGGCACACAAACATACTCTGTATTGCCTCCTATGCCCCTTATAGCCTCTCGGTATATATCCGCCTTGGGAATCCCTGTTTCTTCCGCTAGACGGTCACAGAGCACCCAAAAATAAGCATTTGCGTCAAGCGATCTTCGGTTGTGTTTAAGTTTGATGTTTGCTATGTACGCCTTCCCGGATTTCATAGCATTGCAAAACGCACGAGCCTTTTTTGGGATAAGCACCCGTAGACATAGCCATACGCCTTTTTCGTCTTGCTGACACCTTGCAGCGTCAAATTCAATCTCTGCCATGATTTTTCCTCTTAAACGCCGTATAACGATGCATTACTTGACAAGTAAATACATGAGGCTGTAGGGCATAAAAAGTAGGTTTACCAACGAATTCGTGAGCATTATCTCTTGTTAACAGCCTAACCCCCTGAATGATTTCCCCGCGATACACAACATGCAAAGGACTGTTTTTTGCCCACATGCATATTACAGGGTCTTTATCGCACGGGCAGTATTTTCGTTCTCCTACTTTTCGCCATACTAAAGCCTGTTGACATAAGGGGCAAACATCATCCCCTCGTCTAAAGTGTGTCAAAAACAGACGTCCCGCCATAATCGTCATACTCCACATTGTCCGGATCATTTCTAAACTCAGGCATCAAGTCTGTGTACATCTTAAAACGATGTAATTGTTTTGTTCTCCGGCAATACTCACATTCTCCACAACGCCTTGGATTCTCTTCTCCATTTTTTAGCCGTTGGATATGCGGTATTTTCATTTTTATGTTTTCTAGTTCTAAATTCCATCGAGTTTCATCATTAAGCAAAAATACTTCTTTGTCGGGTGGTGTCTGTTTAGATACTCCCAAAATAATAAAGGTAGGGAAGTTATCTGCGCCAACATTTTGCTTTTCAATTTCACCATAAACTGCTGCACGCATTAGATAGCCAAATTCCTCAACAAATGTCTGTCGGGTTTTGGTAATTGGATTATAAAATAACTCTCTAAGGTTTGTAGATGTCTTATAATCAATGATTCTTCTTCCAGACGGGCAATACTTATCCATTTTCATACGCCATGCAATCCCGCCGATTTCTCCAATCATAGGTTTCTCATTTTCGCCCGGCCAAGAAATTATTTGGAACATTAATGGATCATTTAGTACCGCTTGAATCATTTCGTCTAATTTTTCAAAAGGAGCATATTTTCCTATGACTTCTGTTCCTCTTGATTTAGTAGTCTTTGTTTTATAGATTTTGTCAAAATTTTCATTGCAAAATTTTTCAAATGCTTCCGGGCTTTCAAAATATGCATGAAAATATTGGCCTTGAAATAATGCATCTGACTGCTGTTCTGGTTCCCATATTCCTCGGAGTTTGGCGATTTCTGCAGCTTCACATTTTTGAAATGCTTGATATTGCGAGCAGCTCATATAGTGAATATCTGCCTCCCTGGAGTAATAATTATCATCCGTCAATTGAAAACTGCTCATTTTCTTCCCCTCCTCTTTTACTGCTCTGTGCTATAATTTGAACAGGAATTTGTTTAGTTTGCTTTGATAGATCAACTGTTAAGCGTTCTGACGGCAACCCTAATTGTGCTCCATCATTAGCAACTTCGTTATTTAAGTCTTGGAGACGATCAACTTCCGATGTGACTTGTTCTGGGGAAGGTTCCGCATACTTTTCACCAGTTGCATTAAATGCTTCGATTAAAAGATCGCTATCATCTGATTCGTTAATAAAAAATTTGCAGGCACGATTAATGACCGTTCTTTTTGCCATTTGATCTGGAAAATCTCTATGTACTGACATATTTGTTTTACTTCTGTCCCATGCTTTTTTTATCTGATTTTGGGACATAATTTCGGTATATGTTCCTCCTCCATCAAAGACGAGCGTACAATAAGCGGCCCGTATATCCTCTATGCTATCCCCAATATTATCAATGTTACTTGTATGCTTGAGGATTACCCAGCTTCCACCTTCTTTCGTTGTCTCTATTTCGTCCCCCTTCCAGACAACATCTGAAATAATGTCCTTTACTCCAGGGACTCTCCTTACAACTGCCATTGTCCCAAAATAGGACCGTTGTGCTGTCAACTGATTCCCGTAAACAATATAATAAATTTGCCGTTTTGCCGGGTTTAGTCCTTGTATTACAGTATAAAGTAAGGCATTAGCCACACTATCCTTTGTACATACAGATAAAGCTGGCCTTCCTGACTTATCTTTTGTCTCTTGTATGATGAGCCAGGCAGACCGTAAAGCATTCGCTACACTATAATTAGGCGGAAAATTAATACTCCCTTCTTCCTTTAGCTTATTTACACGGGCTTGGACATTGTCAACAATACTTTTTTCATTTATTTCATTTTTTGCCATTTGACATTTTCCTTTCTCCGCTCTATAATAAAAGCGGCCTATTTCTTTTGTGCCGCTGTCAGGGGTCTCAACTCTGGCGGCGGCTTTCTTTTACTGTCTCTAAATCATGATCTAAGGATTCTTGTGTCCAATGTACCCCTATGTAATCCAGCACTTTTCCCCAGCCGTATATCTCTCCGGTAACAGGGTCCTTCACGCATCGATTCATCCAAAAATCCCATTCTTTCGGATTTGTTTTATACAGGAGATCAAACCGATGTGGCCGCTTCTCCAGCTGGATGCCAAATCCGCACATAGAGCAGCCTGTCCTCTGCGCTCCTGTTGTTCTTAGTGTGCCATTCGTATCCCGTACAATCTTTCCATAGATTTCCGGGACGGGTACATCCAAATCCAAGGCCAACTGCAACAAGTCTTGTCGGCCAAATATCGCAAATGGCGCTGATCGTATGGCCGTCTTCCCAAAGTAGTTACATCCATGCATCATAAGCGATTTTTGCCGGCGACCTCCCTCCGATGCCATGAGCCCCAGATAGGGAACACTGTTGTGTTCTTTTGCCCAATTAGCACAAGGTTTTTCTTTGAGATAATAACAGCACTTGGCAGACACCTTAAATGAGGCACATTGATAATTAACTCCTTCCCTTTCATTTTCTCCTCCGGCAAATAGATTGAGCCATTTTTGGGCCATCTTCATGCGCGTATTGGTCCGATTTCCTCCATATTCTCCCGTTTCTCCTGTAACGATTGCATGCCGTACTGTGGCATTCCTTGGAGACGGGTTTTGTAGCAATTCTATCTTTGATGCAGTTTCCTTCGACAACACGGGGAATCCAAATTCTTGCAAGACGTGTGTTTTGGTCTTCAAAGGCTTAAGCGCTATAACTCCCAACTGTTTATGAATCGCCTGGATGCTTTTATCCTCAAGACTCGACACGGATACTGCCGGGACATCTATCCCAATAGATCGTAAAAATAGAAGTAGTGTAATACTATCCAGACCTCCTATAGACACATGACAATTTAGTCCTCGTTTCCCACACTCATTGAAAAATTCCCATGCCCGTGTGTATGCATAGTTTATTTTCGCATCGTACGGTAGTTTCTGTTTTACTATAAATGTGGCAATCTTTTCATCTGTATGATCTATCTTCATTCTTTCAATGCAGTTCATTCGTTTTCCCTCCCTTTTAAAATCTCTGGCGGCGGCTTTCTTTATGCCCCTTCAATCTTCCAATGGTTCCTAGCAGCTTTGGGAGATTGTGGTGGCCTATTTTTCTCGATCACCTCTTTCTGATAGGCGTTAAGTTCCCGCTCTACCATTTGTTTTTGCCACCTATGTACTCTTGCGCAATTGCTTTGCAAAAAGCAGCCGTGCTTACTGTATAGGCGACATGTAACACATGGTTCCAAGTTATCCTCCGCATGGAGGGTATGGATTGAACTCAATTTGCTCATAACCCCCTCTCCGTCAGTCTCGGATTACTACCCCGGCTCCAATCATTAATCCTTCGGCCATTGCCAGAGTGAGGGCTATCCACACCGATATTTCTCCTGCGTAAGCCGCTGGCATGGTCAATAATGCCGATATAGCGCCCACATAAAACAATACTTTCCCCAGACGTTCCAGAAATTTAATCCTGAAATAGGTATGATCGTCCATAATATTTACTCCTCTTTTTTTAAAATTCCACACTCGTCCACACGATGGAATTTATTTGCAATGTCGAGCACCGGTCGTGACAGCATTACACTCTTGATGCTGTCGCTAATCTCCGGACTTGATACGACCGCGGAACATACATGGTATATAAGTTGGCGAGCTATCCGGTCGTCAATTTTGACGCCCAACCCGCCACACCATAGCGGCCAGCAAGAGAAATCCAGGTCGGCACCGTACAGGTCGGCATCGCGCAGGTCGGCACCGCGCAGGTTGGCACCGTACAGGTCGGCACCGCGCAGGTTGGCACCGCGC
>ERZ1643246.598-NODE-598-length-45210-cov-33.670911_pt1 | contig 45210 bp, 31 predicted proteins | sample MGYA00579265_ERZ1643246 | MGnify/ENA primary metagenome ERZ1643246 (study PRJEB29033, sample SAMEA4952261) | chicken gut metagenome | biome: Broiler Chicken; feature: Gastrointestinal Tract; material: Caecum | place: Ireland | collected 2018 | study: Broiler... | reverse complement strand
GAGAATTCTTTGGAAGTTCACAATTGTCACAATTCATGGATCAAACAAACCCACTTTCAGAATTAACACATAAAAGAAGAATATCAGCATTAGGACCTGGAGGATTAACACGTGAAAGAGCCGGATTCGAAGTACGTGACGTTCACTATACACACTATGGTAGACTATGCCCAATAGAATCACCAGAAGGACCAAACATTGGACTTATATCAGCACTTTCATCATTTGCACAAATAAATGAATATGGATTTATAGAAACACCATATCGTAAAATAGACCCAGAAACACATAGAGCAACAGATATAGTTGAATACATGAGTGCAGATGTTGAAGACAATTATATAATTGCACAAGCATCAGAGCCAATGAATGATAAAGGTGAATTTATAAATGATAGAATCAGAGTTAGATATAGAAATGATATTATAGAAGTTGATAAAAAACAAGTACAATATGTAGATGTATCACCAAAACAATTAGTATCTATAGCAGCAGCAATGATACCATTCTTAGAGCATGATGATGCAAAAAGAGCCTTAATGGGTGCAAACATGCAACGTCAAGCAGTACCACTTATGATTACAGAATCTCCAATAGTAGGAACAGGAATGGAATATAGAGCAGCGAAAGATTCTGGAATATTAGTATTAGCAGAAGATGATGGTGTAGTTCAAAAAGTTACTGCAGATAGTATTACAGTTAAATATAATAATGGAAAAACAGTAGTACATAAACTTCGTAAATTCAAGAGAACAAATGGTGGAACATGTATTAACCAAAGACCAATTGTTAAAAAAGGTGAGATAGTTAAAAAAGGAGATGCCATCGCAGATGGACCATCAACAAAAAACGGAGAAATGTCTCTTGGAAAGAATGTTTTAGTAGCATTCTCAACATGGGAAGGATATAACTACGAAGATGCTATTTTGTTAAATGAAAGACTAGTAAAAGAAGATGTATTCACATCAATACATATTGAAGAATATGATTGTGAATGTCGTGATACAAAATTAGGACCAGAAGAAATAACAAGAGATATACCAAATGTTGGTGATGATGTATTAAAAGACCTAGATGAAAATGGAATTATAAGAATAGGTGCAGAAGTAAGACCAGGAGATATATTAGTTGGTAAAGTTACTCCAAAAGGAGAAACAGAACTAACAGCAGAAGAAAGATTATTAAGAGCTATCTTTGGTGAAAAAGCTAGAGAAGTTAGAGACACTTCTTTAAGAGTACCACATGGAGAAGCAGGAACAATAGTAGATGTAAAAATCTTCACAAGAGATAATTCAGATGAATTAGGACCTGGAGTAAATCAAATAATACGTTGTTATATAGCAACAAAAAGAAAAATATCAGTCGGAGATAAAATGGCTGGACGTCATGGTAACAAAGGTGTTATATCAAGAGTATTACCAGAAGAAGATATGCCATTTTTACCAGACGGAACACCAATAGACATCTTATTAAATCCATTAGGTGTGCCTTCACGTATGAACTTAGGACAGGTATTAGAAGTACACTTAGGTGGAGCTGCAAAAGCATTAGGATGGCATGTATCAACACCAGTATTTGATGGTGCAACACAAGAAGATGTTGAAGAATTATTAGCACAAGCTGGAATGAGCAAAGACGGAAAATCAATACTATATGACGGAAGAACAGGAGACCCATTTGACAAACCAATTACAGTTGGTGTTATGTATATGTTAAAACTACATCACTTAGTAGATGATAAAATACATGCACGTTCAACAGGACCATACTCATTAGTAACACAACAACCATTAGGAGGAAAAGCACAATTTGGTGGACAACGTTTTGGAGAAATGGAAGTTTGGGCACTAGAAGCATATGGTGCAGCATATACATTACAAGAAATGTTAACAGTAAAATCAGATGATGTAGTAGGAAGAGTAAAAACATATGAAGCAATAGTAAAAGGAGAAAATATTCCAGAACCAGGAGTACCAGAAAGCTTCAAAGTTTTAGTAAAAGAACTACAATCATTAGGATTAGATGTAAGACTATATTCTGAAGATAATCAAGAATTAGAATTAAAAGAAAATATAGATGACGGAATTGATTATGATCCAGAAAAAGATAGAAAAATATTATCAGAAGAAGAAGTCTTAACAGACGAAGAATTAAAAGATAATTATGTAGAAGATGTAGAAAATCCAGATATGGACATTATGGACGAAGAAGATAGTGATGAGTTATTTGAAGACTTAGGTGATGAAGGAGAAGAAGATATCTTTGACTCAGACCTAGCAAATGATAATTTGGATGACTAGAATATGAATAATTGAATAAATTTCAAAAAGTAAGTAAGCGACAGAAAGGAATTGCAAGAGCAGGGGATAGTCTTATGAACTGTTTTGAAATTACCAATAAATGTTCAAGGGGGAAATATAGTGGACGAATTAGATATTTTTAATAAGTTAAAAATCGGTATAGCGTCAGATGAAAAAGTAAGGGAATGGTCAAAAGGTGAAGTAAAAAAGCCAGAGACAATAAATTATAGAACATTGAAACCAGAAAAAGATGGATTATTCTGTGAAAGAATATTTGGACCAGTAAAAGACTGGGAATGTCACTGTGGTAAATATAAAAGAGTAAGATATAAAGGAATTGTATGTGATCGTTGTGGTGTTGAAGTTACAAAATCAAAAGTAAGAAGAGAAAGAATGGGACATATCGAACTTGCAGCACCAGTTGCACATATTTGGTATTTTAAAGGAATTCCAAGTAGAATTGCATTAATGTTAGATGTATCACCTAGAAACCTAGAAAAAGTTATATATTTTGCTTCATATATTGTCACAGATAAGGGAAAATCAGATTTAGTAAAATGCCAAGTTTTAAATGAAAAAGAATATCACGAAGCACAAGAAAAATACGGTGCTAAATCTTTTAAAGCTGAAATGGGAGCAGAAGCTATAAGGACATTACTAGAAGAAATTGATTTGGAAAAATTATCAAAAGAAATTAAGAAAGAAATAAAAAATGCAAGTGAACAAAAGAAAGCAAAATTAATAAAAAGATTAGATACAGTTGAAGCATTCAGAATTTCAGGAAATAGACCTGAATGGATGATAATGGGTGTTGTACCAGTAATTCCACCAGATTTAAGGCCTATGGTTCAATTAGATGGTGGTAGATTTGCAACATCAGACCTAAATGATTTATATCGTAGAGTTATAAACAGAAATAATAGATTAAAAAGATTATTAGAATTAGGTGCACCTGAAATAATTGTAAGAAACGAAAAAAGAATGTTACAAGAATCAGTAGATGCATTAATAGATAATGGAAGAAGAGGACGTCCAGTTACAGGAGCAGGAAACAGACCATTAAAATCATTATCAGACTTATTAAAAGGAAAACAAGGACGTTTCCGTCAAAACCTACTTGGAAAACGTGTTGACTATTCAGGACGTTCAGTTATAGTAGTAGGACCAGAACTAAAAATTTATCAATGTGGACTTCCAAAAGAAATGGCTGTAGAGTTATTTAAACCATTTGTTATGAAAGAATTAGTTGGTCGTGGAATAGCACAAAACATTAAAAATGCAAAAAGAATGGTAGAAAGACTAAAACCAGAAGTATGGGGAATTTTGGAAGATGTTATAAAAGATCATCCTGTAATGCTTAACCGTGCTCCTACATTACACAGACTTGGTATTCAAGCATTTGAACCAGTGCTTGTAGAAGGTAGAGCTATTAAATTACACCCACTTGTTTGTGAAGCATTTAATGCTGACTTCGATGGAGACCAAATGGCTGTGCATTTACCATTATCACTAGAGGCACAAGCAGAATCAAGATATCTTATGTTATCAACAAACAACTTATTAAAACCACAAGATGGTAAACCAGTTGCAGTTCCAAGACTTGACATGATTTTAGGAAGTTATTACTTAACAATGGTATTAGATGGAGAAAAAGGAGAAGGTAAATATTTTACAGATCCTGATGAAGCAATAATGGCATTTGAAAACCATGATGTTGGTATCCATGCAAAGATATTTGTTAGAGTTACAAAAGAAATAAATGGAGAAATGAAATCAAAGAAAATTGAAACAAGTATTGGAAGAATCATATTCAACCAAGGTATACCACAAGATTTAGGATTTATAAATAGAGAGGAAGATCCATTCCAATATGAAATAAACTTCCCAGTTATGAAAAAATCAATGGGAACAATTATTGAAAAAGTAATTCGTAAACATGGATTGACAGAATCAGCTGAAGTTATAGACTATATTAAAGATTTAGGATTTAAATATTCAACACTTGCAGGAATTACATTCTCAATGAGTGATGTGCAAGTACCAGAGGCTAAAAAAGAATTACTAAAAGAAGCAGATGCAAAAATTGAGGCTATAAGAAAACAATATGCAAGAGGTTTAATTACAGATGAAGAACGTTATTCAGAAGTAATTAAAGTTTGGGAAGATACAACAAACCAAGTAAGTAACGCAATGGAAGAAAACTTCGACGAATTAAACCCTATATATATGATGGTTAAATCTGGAGCCAGAGGTAATATGAGTCAGTTAAGACAAATTGCTGGTATGAGAGGATTGATGGCAAGTACAACAGGTAAAGCTGTAGAAATTCCAATTAAATCATCATTTGCAGAAGGATTAGATGCATTAGAGTACTTTATTTCAGCACATGGTGCTAGAAAGGGACTTTCAGATACAGCTTTAAGAACAGCAGACTCTGGATATTTGACAAGAAGATTAGTTGATGTATCACAAGACATAATTGTAAAAGAAGAAGATTGTGGAACAGACGAAGGAATTATAGTATATGATATCAAAGATGGAAATCAAATAATTGAAAAAATGCAAGAAAGATTAGTTGGAAGATTCCCAGTAAGAGATGTTTATGACCCACAAACAGGAGAATTATTAGCTAGTACAAATACTATGATTTCAGAAGATTTAGCTGATAAAATTGTAGAAGCAGGAATAGATAGATTAGAAGTTCGTTCTGTGCTTGGATGTCATTCAAAACATGGTGTATGCCAAAAATGTTATGGAATGGGACTAGCAAGAAGAGATTTAGTGTCAATCGGTGAATCTGTTGGTATTATAGCAGCCCAATCAATTGGTGAACCTGGTACACAGCTTACAATGAGAACTATACACTCTGGTGGTGTCGCAGGTGTAGCAGATATTACACAAGGTCTTCCTAGAGTTGAAGAGTTGTTTGAAGCTAGAAAACCTAGAGGTGTTGCAATAATTACTGAAATTGACGGTAAAGTTAAAATAAAAGAAACAAAGAAGAAGAAAGAAGTTATTGTTACAAATCAAATGGAATCTAAATCATATACAATACCATTTGGATCAAAAATGAAAGTTAAAGATGGAGATATTGTAGAATTAGGAGATCCATTGATAGAAGGTTCAATAAATCCAGCTGAAATATTAGAATTAAAAGGACCAGAAGGAGTATATGAATACTTGATTTCAGAAGTACAAAAAGTATATAGAAACCAAGGTGTTGATATAAATGATAAACATATTGAAGTAATTGGTAGACAAATGCTTAAGAAAGTTAGAATTGAAGATAGCGGAGATACAGATATGTTTACAGGATCTTTGGTAGATATGTACGAATTTGAAGAAAAGAATGAAATTGCAAGAAGTGAAAGAAAGAAACCAGCAACAGGTAAAAGAATATTGCTTGGTATTACTAAGGCATCACTTGCAACAGACAGTTTCTTATCAGCAGCATCTTTCCAAGAGACAACAAGAGTTCTTACAGAAGCAGCAGTTAAAGGCAAGACAGATGATTTATTGGGACTAAAAGAAAATGTTATTATAGGAAAATTAATTCCTGCTGGTACAGGTATGAAGAAATACCAAGATATAAAAATTAATACAGAATTGGAACTAGATGAAATAGTAAAAATGAGACAAGCAGAGCAATAAAATATTATAAAATTTCATAGTAGGCAATAAAAATTAAGATAGAAATATTAATATTTCTATCTTAATTTTTTGGGTGAAAGATTCTTAACTTGACAAATCAGCTATTTACTAGTAGAATATATAGGAATATATAAAGGAGAGAAGGTTGAAAAATAATTACAATTTTGGCGTCGTCAACCTTCATTTGAAATTTAATCAACGTACACACGTACGCCTCATAAATTTCAAACTCGTTTTCCTTGCCAAAATTTAATTCTTTTCCAACCTGATTTGTGCCGTAAGAAAGGAATGTAATTAATTATGCAAAATAATAAAAAGTTCTTTGATAAATTAGTATCAAGAACAAAAATATATTTATTTATAATATTAATTTTGTTAATAGCCATATGTGTTCAGGATTATAGATTTATAATACCATCAGTAGTAGTGTATATATTAATAGTTATATATGCTTTGTTTACTGATAAAAAGAGAAAAGATCAAATTTCAGAAACTATTGAAGATTTAACAGTTACAGTCGATTATGCAGCAAAAACAAGTTTAATCAATTCTCCATTGCCATTAGTAATATTAGATACATCTGGAAAAATTGTATGGAGAAGTTCTAAATTTGTATCTGAATTTGCAAATGTAGATATCAATTCCTATTTAAGAGATATTTTATATGATGTGAATTACGAAATAGAAAAGAAAAAAGATAAGAATGAAAAATCTATAGAAACTCAAGTACAAATAGGAAATAATATATATAAAGTATTAGGAAGAATTGTTAATATAAAAAAGTCAAACAAAAATAAAGATACAATTGTTTTATATTTTATAGATGAGACTGAAAATATTAAATTGCAAAAAGAATATACAGATTCAAAATCATGTGTAGAAATCATAATGATAGATAATTATGAAGAAAATATGCAATTAATAGAAAGTGAAGAAAAACCACAAATAATAGCTGAAATAGATAAATGTATATTTGAATGGACTGATGACACAGAAGGAATACTTATAAAATCAGATAGAGATAGATATATTTATATATTTGAACAAAGATATTTAGAACAAGTAAAAAATGATAAATTTAGTGTTTTAGATAAGATAAAAGAGATTTCAAATAAAGCAAATGTACAATTCACACTAAGTATAGCCGTATCTAATGAAGGTAAAACAGATAAAGAGAAATATAAATCAGCTCAAACTGCTATGGATATAGTATTAGGAAGAGGTGGAGATCAAGCAGTTATAAGAGAAAACGATATTTATAAATTCTTTGGAGGAAGGTCTCAAGAAGTTGAAAAAAGAACAAAAGTAAAGGCAAGAGTTGTAGCACAAGCATTGGAAAATATGATAAAAGATTCTAGCAAAGTCATGATTATGGGACATACAAATCCAGATATAGATGCTATGGGATCTAGTATGGGTATTTATAGATTAGTAAAAGAGTTAGACAAAAATGCTTATATCATAAATAGTGATGAAACAAATACTTTACAAAGCTTCAAAGAATCCTTGTTAAAAGAGGAAGAATATGAAGATATTCTTATAAGTAAAGAAGTAGCGGAAGAAAATGTAGATGAAAATACATTACTAGTTGTTGTTGATACACATAAAACAAACTATGTAGAAGCACCAGAGCTTTTGAATAAAATAAGCAAAATAGTTATAATAGACCATCATAGAAGAAGTGCAGACTATATAGAAAATGCAACATTAACATTCCAAGAAGTATATGCATCTTCAGCAGCAGAGTTAGTTACAGAGATTTTACAATATGCAAATGTAAAAGTAAATTTAAGAAAAATAGAAGCAGAGAGCTTATATGCTGGAATTATGATGGACACTAAAAACTTTACATTTAAGACAGGTGTTAGAACATTTGAAGCAGCAGCATATTTGCGTAAATGTGGTGTTGATATAATTAGAGTTAAAAAATGGTTCCAGAGTGATTTAGCAAGTTTTAATAAGATAGCAGAAATAGTTAAGAAGGCTGAAATAGTAAATGACTCTATTGCAATTGCAAGTTATAATAGAAAGACTAAAGATGCAAGTCTAATTTGTGCTAAAGCGGCAGATGAGTTATTGACAATTAGCAATATAACAGCATCATTTGTATTAGGTAATGTAGGCGATAAAATTTGTATTAGCGGAAGATCAATAGGTGATATTAATGTTCAAATTATCTTAGAAAAACTTGGTGGCGGAGGTCATATTACACTAGCTGGAGCACAATTGGAAAATATGACTATGGAAGAAGCAAAGCAAGAACTTATAATTAGAATAAATGAATATTTTACAGAAATTGAAAATTAAAAGGGATTTTTGAGAGTATACTCATGGTATCCCTTTTTGAATTATAAGAAAGGAATGAGGTAAAAATGAAAGTAATTTTGAAAGCAGATATAAAAGGGGTAGGTAAAAAGGATCAAATAATAAATGCATCTGATGGATATGCAAGAAATTATTTATTTCCAAAAAATTTAGCAGTAGAAGCTAATAATGAAAATATGGCAAAATTAAAAGCGAAACAAGATTCAAATGCATATAGAAAATCACAAGAAAAAGAAGAAGCTAAAAAAATTGCTGATAAATTGTCAAAGATTTTGTTAAAAATAGAAGTAAGGACTGGTGAAAACGGAAAAATCTTTGGAGGAGTATCTTCTAAAGAGATAGCAGAGAGTTTAAAAGAAAAATATGATATAGTTGTTGATAAAAAGAAAATAGAATTAAAAGAAACTATAAAAGAAATAGGAGAAAGAAAAGTAGAAATTAAATTATATGAAGGTGTTGTAGGAAGTTTAAAAATAGATGTTATTCCTAAACAAGAACAAATCGGAAAGCCTTAAATTTGTATAAATTTTAATATTTTTCTTTGGCTTTTCGTAAATTTGTTCTTGTGCCAAATTTATGAAATAAATTTGTGTGCATTGTATCTTTATCTATTAGAAAAGTCAGTATGACTTTCCTAATAGATAAAAAACTGAAAGGGATGAGCGAGTTGGAATTAGGAAAAGTACCACCACATGATGTAGAAGCAGAACAAGCAGTTATAGGAAGTATGTTGACAGATAGTGAAGCAGTTACATCAAGTATAGAAGTTTTAAAAGAGAGCGATTTTTATAGAGAAGATAATAAAATAATATTTTCTGCTATGCTTAATTTATATAATAGATCTGAACCAATAGATTTAATTACAGTTAAGTCAGAACTTGAAGCAATGGGAAAGATAGATCAAGTAGGAGGAATTGAGTATTTAGCAGAATTACCAGAAAAAGTACCAACAACAGCAAATGCAAGTAAATATATAAACATAGTACATGAAAAATCAATATTGAGAAATTTAATAAAAACAGCAAATGAGATAATTGAATTAGGATATGACCCAACAGAAAATGTTGAAGATATCATGGATGGTGCAGAAAAGAAAATTTTCAACTTGATACAAGATAGAGATCAAAAAGGTTATACACACATAAAAGATATATTAGTTGAAAGCTTTACTAAGTTAGAAGAATTGTATAATAGAAAACAAAATATAACAGGTTTGCCAACTGGATTTGTAGATTTGGATAATAGAACTGCTGGACTACATGGTTCAGAATTTATCTTAATTGCAGCAAGACCTGCTATGGGTAAATCTGCATTTGTTTTAAATATTGCAACAAATGTAGCGTTGAGGGCAAATGTGCCTGTGGCTATATTTAGTCTTGAGATGTCTAAGGATCAAATGGTTAATAGAATTTTGTGTAGTGAAGCAATGGTAGATAGTAATAAACTAAGAACTGGAAAATTAGAAGAAGATGATTGGGCAAAACTTGCAGGTACAATAGGACCACTTTCAGATGCAGGAATATATATAGATGATACACCTGGAATTTCTATAATGGAAATCAGAGCTAGATGTAGAAAAATGAAGTTAGAAAAAAATATAGGTTTAGTAATAATAGATTACTTACAATTAGTACAAGCAAGTAATAAAAGAAACGGAAGTAGAGAGCAAGATATAGCCGAAATTAGTCGTTCTTTAAAAATACTTGCAAAAGAACTTAATATACCTGTAATAGCTTTATCACAATTATCAAGAGCAGTAGAACAAAGACCAGATCATAGGCCAATGCTTTCAGATTTACGTGAATCTGGTTCTATAGAACAAGATGCTGATATAGTAATGTTTTTATATCGTGATGATTATTATCATGAAGATAGTGATAAGAAAAATATAGCAGAAGTAATAATAGCAAAACAAAGAAGTGGCTCTACAGGAACAGTAGATTTGGGCTGGCTTGGAAGTTATACAAAATTTGTTAATTTAGAAAGAAGATTTGATGACTAAGAGGGAAAGGGAAAATAGGGACGGACTCCAAAATCCCCCCTAAAATTTATTTTTATATGTGGAAATATATATTTCCACAATATAATATTTTAATCAAAAAAAGGGATTTTGGAATCCGTCCCAGAAAGGAAACTAATGAAAGAGAAAATATTGGAAGTAATAAGAAAATATAATTTAATAGAGAGTGGAGATAAATTAGTATTAGGAGTTTCTGGTGGTCCTGATTCTATGTGTATGCTCGATATATTAAATGATATCAAAAATTATAAAAATCTAAACTTGAAATTTGATATTGTAGTAGCACATGTAAACCACATGATAAGAGAAGAAGCAGATAGTGATGAACAATATGTAAAAAACTATTGTGGAAAAAACAATATAGAATTCTATTCAAGAAGTATAGATGTTCAAAAAATTGGAAATAATATGAAAATAGGAACAGAAGAAGCGGGAAGGAACGTAAGATACGAATTTTTTGACGAAATTTTAAAATTAACAAATTCAAATAAAATAGCAATTGCACATAATAAAAATGACAAAATAGAAACTATACTTATGAACTTGTTTAGAGGAAGTGGACTACTAGGGCTTAAAGGCATAGAGGCTAAAAATGGCAAATATATAAGACCTTTAATTGAATGTGAAAGAAGTAAGATAGAAGAATATTGCTCAGAAAAAAATTTGAACCCAAGAATTGACAAGACAAATTTTGATAATACTTATACTAGAAACAAAGTTAGGAATGTAGTTATACCATATATTAAGAAAGAATTTAATCCTAATATTATAAATACTATTGATAGATTGTCAGAATTGGTTTCAGAAGAAGAGGAATATATAGATAAACAAGTCAAAAAAATCTATAATGATATATTAGTAAAAGAAGATTTAGAAGAAAAAGAGATTATTTTAGATTTGAAAAAGTTTAATTCTCAAGAAAAAGTAATAAAATCAAGACTTGTATTATATACTATAACAAGGATTTTTGGTTCAAGCAAAGGAATTGAAAAAATACATATTGAAGATATAATAAAATTATGTAGTAAAAATATAGGAAATAAATATTTAACACCAAATAAAAATACAAAGATTTTAGTAAATAACGGAAAAATTTATTTTTCTTACATTATAGAAAATTGCATTTCCTATAATGTAAGAAAATAGATGCACAGAAAAATTGCTTCACAATTTTTCGCGTCGACAAATCTTATACGCTTCTTGCTAGACCTTAAATTAATGTAATCAAAATTAAAAAGTAGAGAAAAGGTCTAGCGAAGCTAGATTTGTCCTATAACCCAAAAGCAAGTATCCGTAAAGGCTTAAAGATTGTAACAAAAAAGTCACAAAAAAACTATTGAAAAAGCAATTTTTATATGTTATAAATGCTATATTGAAAAAGGGATGAAAAGTAGGTAGATAGGAGGAATTAATTTGAAGAATAGCATAAAAACTTTAGCAATGTGGTTAATTATTGGGGTAATATTTATTATAATATTATCTTCTATAATGGAAAATTCTAGTACTAAATTAAAGTATTCGGAATTGATAACAAATATAAATGAGGGAAAAGTAGAATCAATTGAAATAGAATCAAATGGAACAACAGCAATTGTAAAACTTGAAGGGGATAATATAGAAAAAGAAGTAAATATACCAGATATGGGTAGCTTCATGAGTTATACAGAAGAATTTTTAAATAATGGAGCATTTACTTTAGAAGAAAGATCTGAATCTTTATTTGTAATAATACTTAATTTATTAACACCATTTGGAATTTTAATTATATTCTTTATATTCTGGTTTTTACTAATGGGTGGTGCAAATTCTGGTCAACCAGGAGGAAAAACATTATCATTTGGTAAAAGTAAAGCTAGGATGATGACACCAGCAGACAGAAATAAAATTTCATTTGATGATGTAGCAGGTGTAGATGAAGAAAAAGAAGAATTAGAGGAAATAGTACAATTTTTAAAAAATCCAAAGAAATTTACAGATATGGGAGCAAGAATACCTAAAGGAGTCCTTTTAGTAGGTCAACCAGGAACTGGTAAAACATTGCTTGCTAAAGCTGTAGCAGGTGAAGCAGGAGTGCCATTCTTTATAATAAGTGGTTCAGACTTCGTTGAAATGTTTGTCGGTGTTGGAGCATCAAGAGTAAGAGATTTATTTGATGAAGCCAAGAAAAATGCACCATGTATTGTATTTATAGATGAAATAGATGCAGTAGGACGTCAAAGAGGTGCAGGATTAGGAGGAGGACATGATGAAAGAGAACAAACATTGAATCAATTATTAGTTGAAATGGATGGGTTCTCAGAAAATGAAGGAGTAATAGTATTAGCAGCTACAAATAGACCTGATGTACTAGATAAGGCATTACTTAGAGCAGGTAGATTTGATAGACAAATTGTAGTAGGACTTCCAGATGTAAAAGCTAGGGAACAAATTTTAGAAGTTCATAGTAGAAAGAAAAAATTAGCAGATGATGTAGATTTAAAAATAATTGCAAAAAATACATCAGGTTTTGCAGGAGCAGATCTTGAAAATGTATTAAATGAAGCCGCATTATTGGCAGCTAGAAGAAACTTAGATAAAATCGGAATGAAAGAAATAGAAGATGCAATGGTAAAAGTAACTATGGGACCAGAAAAGAAAACTAAAGTTAGAAGCGAAAAAGAAAATAAATTGGTTTCATATCATGAAGCTGGTCATGCAGTAGTAAGTCATTATTTACCAACACAAGATCCAGTACATCAAATTTCTATAGTTCCAAGAGGCATGGCTGGAGGATACACAATGTATCGTCCAACAGAAGATAAAAACTTTATGTCTAAAACAGAAATGGAAGAAAATATAGTTTCTTTATTAGGTGGTAGAGTAGCAGAAGCCTTAATTTTAAATGATATTTCAACAGGAGCTAGTAATGATATAGAAAGAGCAACAGCAATTGCAAGAAATATGGTTACTAAATATGGTATGAGCGAAAGAATAGGAACATTGACATTAGGTTCAGATCAAGATGAAGTATTCTTAGGAAGAGATTTAGCACATGCAAAAACATATTCAGAAGAAACAGCAAGTGTTGTTGATGAGGAAATTAAGAGAATTGTAGATAAGGCATATGAAAAAGCTAAACAAATATTAACAGAACATGTTGATAAATTGCATGCAGTAGCAGGAGTATTGCTAGAGAAAGAAAAAATTGAAGCTGATGAATTTGAGCAAATATTTAATGTTACTGGATAATGGTCATGAACAAATTCAAACAAGAAAACGTTGCTATTATAATATTTTAAAGCTTCGACGCTTGATTGGAATGAAAATTAGAATTCATTTAGTTTTCGAATGAAGGGATGTTCAAGTCAAAATCTTTGATTTTGAGTTTGAAAGAGGCTCATGAGAAAACTTTATGAATTCTTTTTGAATGGAATGAACAGGAGAACTTTAAAATATTATAATAGCAACCGTTTTCAGTAAGATAAATTTAAAGACCATTATCCAGTAACTTAATTTCGGGATATTTGAAAATAGTGTATTGCTATTTTCTTTTTTTTATTATAAAATAAAAGTACTAAAGGATATATTTAGGAGAATTGATATGAAAAATTATTATGAAATATTGCAAGTTAGTCATAATGCCTCAAAAGAAGTAATTGAAAAAGCATACAAAGTTCTAGCTAAAAAATATCATCCGGATTTACAAACATCATATACTGCTAAAAATTATGCAGAGCAGAAAATGAGAGAAATAAATGAAGCATATGATGTTTTGTCAGACGATTTTTTGCGAGAACAGTATGATTTTGAGTTTAGAAGAGAAAAAATTTCGAACATGAATAATAATTCATCAAGAGTTAATACAAATATGAGTAATTCTGATTCTAATGAGTATGATAATTCAAATCAACAACAAACAAACAATGCTCAGCAACACACAAATTATAATAATTCTGAAAAGAAGAAAAAAAGACGTATAGAGTATAGGTATAATAATATAGGCACAATAGATGGAGCTGCTGATATAATAAGAGAAATGTTTAAAGGTGGTTTACCAAAGAGAGAAAAAAGAAAATTAGTAAAAAAAGATATTTTTGCTATAGTACTTACTATTGTGATTGTAATATTAATAGGTGTAATTTTATGGTTTTTACCTTTTACAAACTCATGGATGAGGGAGTTTTTATTCGAAAATCCTTTTTTTGACTTTATAAGTGGATTATTTAATAAATAAATTATTGACAATGCCTATTCTTTAATGTATAATGTATATCGTTATAGGGTTATCCCACATACATAATCGTATGGACCGGAAGGAGGGGAATAAAATGTCAGAGATTAAAGTTAATAATGGAAATATAGAAGATGCTTTAAAAAGATTTAAAAGGCAGTGTGCTAGAAATGGAGTTTTACAAGAAGTTAGAAAGAGAGAACATTATGAAAAGCCAAGTGTAAAGAGAAAGAAAAAATCAGAGGCTGCAAGGAAAAGAAAATTCTAATTAAAGTTTTACTTTGTAGGAAAGTGCATTTTTGAAATGCGCTTTTTTGTATTATAGGAAATGCAATTTCCTATAATATTTTTTTGCTATAGAATCTATGTATATAATTTTTAGTTAGTGATATAATAATTTAAAGAAATAAAAGTTAGGAGGAAAAATATGAAGTATGATATAAAAGAAATAAAAAAAGGCATAAAAATACATTATATAAATACTGATAAATTTAAAACGAATTTAGTTGCTATTTTTCTAACTACAGATTTAGATAAAGAAGCTGTTACAAAAAATGCACTAATTGCACCAGTATTAACAAGAGGAACTACTAAAATGCCTACACAAGAAGAAATCAGTAAAGCATTAGAAGGAATGTATGGAGCATTATTTGATTGTGGCATCGAAAAAAAGGGAAATAATCAGATTTTAAAATTTTATATAGAAAGTGTTAATGATAGATTTTTACCTGATTTACAGGAAAATTTATTAACAAAATCGGTAGAAACATTATTGGAAATAGTTTTTTCGCCATATATTGAGAATGGAGCTTTTAAGAAAGAGTATGTAGAACAAGAAAAAAATAATTTGAAGCAAGTTATAGAAGGAAGAAAAGATAATAAAGCAAAATATGCTTTAGATAGATGTATGGAAGAAATGTATAAAGGCGATAATTATGAAATATACAGATTAGGATATGCAGAAGATATTGAAAAAATAGACGAAAAAAATCTATATGAACAATATCAAAAATTGATTAATAATTGTAAAATAGATATTTTCATTTCCGGTATTTTAGATGAAGATAAAAATGAGATCATTGAAAAAAATCAACTTTTAAATAATATGAAAGAAAGAGAAGGAAAGCTTATAAAAGCTAATTTTGATATAAAAAGTAGAGAAAATGAAAATATTGTTTTTGAAAATATGGATGTAGTTCAAGGAAAACTAGTTTTAGGTTTAGATGTCAATATAAAAGATGAAAAACAACAAAATGATGTATTATTGTATAATAGTATATTAGGAGGAAGTGCTAATTCAAAATTATTTCAAAATGTACGAGAAAAGGCGAGCTTAGCTTATACTGCTAGTTCAAGTTATTTAAGAATAAAGAATAGTATATTTATAAATTGTGGTATTGAAATTGAAAATTATGATAAAGCATTAAAAATAATAAAAGAGCAGATATCAGATATGAAAGAAGGAAAATTTACAGATGAAGAAGTAGAAAATGTAAAAAAAGAATTAATCTCTGCTATTAAAGCAATAGATGACGAACAAGACACGCAAATAATGTATTTATTTGGACAAGAGTTTTCTAAAGAAAAAGTTTTAACAGAAGAATATGAAAAAAGAGTAAGAAATGTATCAAAACAAGATATTATAGACGTAGCTAATTTAGTTAAGATAAATACTATATATTTTTTGACTAATAAAGATGGAGGAGGAGAAAATGCAAATCATCAATAATTTAAAAGTTAATGAAAAATTGTATATTGATAGATTAGAAAATGGACTTACAGTTATGATAATACCTAAAAAAGATGTTCAAAAGAAGTATTTAATATTAGGAATAAATTATGGCTCAAATGATAGTTCTTTTATTGCACAGGGAGAAACAGAAATTACAGAAGTACCAAAAGGAGTAGCGCACTTTTTAGAACATAAAATGTTTGAACAAGAAAATGGAAAAAATAGTTTGGATGTACTAACAGCATTAGGAGTAAATGCAAACGCTTATACAACAAATGATCATACAGCTTATTTATATGAATGCACAGATAATTTTTATGAAGCATTAGATGAATTTATGGATTATATACAGCATCCATATTTTACTGATGAAAATGTTGAAAAAGAAAAAGGAATAATCGGGCAAGAAATAGGAATGTATGATGATTATCCTGAATGGAAGGTATATTTAAATGCATTAGAAGCAATGTATCATAATAATCCAGTAAAATTGGATATTACAGGAACAGTAGAAACCATTAGTCAAATAAATAAAGATATTTTATATAAATGTTATAACACCTTTTATACACCTTCTAATATGGCAATGGTAGTATGTGGAGATTTTGAACCTGAATTATTAATTGAAGAAATAAAGAAAAGAACGATAATGAAAGAAAATAAAGGAGATATTAAGAGAATTTATCCAGATGAACCTGAAAATGTTGTAAAAAATAAGGTGATTCAAAAAATGGAGGTTAGTAGACCTTTATATACAATAGGAATAAAATGCAATGTTCTAGGTTTAGATGATTTACCTGAAAAAGCAATAAGAAAGCATATTGCAATACAAATTTTAATGAATATCATATTTGGAGAAAGTTCTCCATTATATAGAAGACTTTATGATTCTGGAAATATATCTTACACACCAAATATGGATTATGAGTTTACTAAAAGATATGCACATATTTTATTGACTGGACAAGCAAATAATCCAGAAGTTCTATATGATGAATTCAAAAAAATGATTAATCAATTAAAACAAGAAGGAATAAAAGAAGAAGATTTTGTAAGAATTAGAAAAATGATTTATGGCGATTACATTAAGGAATATAATGATGTAACAGATATCGCAAGAATGTTTTTGAGTGATTATTTTAAAGGCGTTAATACTTTTGACTATTTGGAACAAATCGGAACAGTAGATTTGCAGTATATTATGGATGTATTAAATCAAGTTTTTGATGAGAATAGGATGATTTTGTCAATTATAAAGCCATAGTAATTTTGTTTAAAAAACGGTATATTTTTTGTATAATAAAATATGCCGTATTTTTTTTGCTTTAATTGTCGAATTTTGTCGAAAAACGGAGTACGAAAGTTGTGAAAAAAGAAAGAAAATACTTGACTGCACAGGAAAAATATGGTAATTTATTATTATACAAAAGATAAATAATAAAAAAGGGAGAGATATGTATGTTAAATGATGAAATTTGTAAATTAAGGGATAAATTAAATAAAAGCATTGAAGATGGAGAAGAATATAGTGTTGTTTATCAATTAAGCATAGAATTAGATGAATTAATTGCAAAATATTATAAGAATAATGAAAATAAAAAATCAAAAAAGAAAAAAGGTGAAGAAAAAATTTTGGAATAAATCTTCCTTTAAAAGTTATAAGATTTAACTTTTTAAGGGGGATTTTATTATGCTATATTGTTAGTCATTTTTCTTATATAAATTCCAATCTCTTCATCGGTCAAATTTAATTCATAAATTAAACTTTTTAGGACATCTCTGCGAGGTAAATCCTCTTCATTGTCGATTCTTATATATTGCCTTAAGCTAATACCTAATAATTGAGACATTTTTTCTTGAGTGTATTTTTTAGCTTTCCTTTTTTCTTTAATCATATATAACACACCTTTTATTCGAATTAAAGTAATTATTACATAATTTTGTCAAGAATTGTATTGACATTTAAAGACACGGTTTATTGGTCAATTGGGGTTCCGCTACTATATAATGGTCTTTAACAAATTCAAACAAAAAAACGTTGATATTATAATATTTTAAAGTTCTCCTGTTCATTCCATTCAAAAAGAATTCATAAGGCTTTCTGAATTAGCCTCTTTCATTCAGGCTCAAAATCAAAGATTTTGCCCATGAACATTCCTCATTCGAAAGCCAAATGAATTCTAATTTTCATTCCAATCAAGCGTCGAAGCTTTAAAATATTATAATATAAACGTTTTCAATAAAATAAATTAAAAGACCATTATCTAGCAGCGGGAGCATTCAAAAATTGTAATTTTTGCTTGATAAGTAGCAGTGTTTATGATATAATTATTAGCCAAGTGAGGTATGTTATAATGTTAGTAAATCCTATGTTATTAGAAGAATTAACAAAAGATGCTGGAGAAGATAGAGCAAAAAAAGCATTAAAATATTTAGAAAGAATAGAATTGACTAATGTGGAATATATAGATTTAAATAACTTTGAAATTTCAGCAAAAGTATATGGAAATGATGTGTATAATACATATATCAGTGTAAAAAACGGAGAAATAGAAGATATATCATGCACATGCCCAGATTATCATAATCATTATGGGGTATGTAAACATACATTAGCTACTGTATTGTTTTTTAATGAGAGAAATTTTTCAAATAATCAAAAAGAAAAAGAAACATCTAAAGCTAAATTTAGAAATTTCAAGCAATTAGTCAATGTCTTTTATAACGAAGAAATAGAAGAGATAGATAAAGTAGAAACAGTAGAATTAAAAAATTCAGGAAGTATTAAGTTAGAACCTAAAATTCTTTATGACAAATTTACTAACAGTGTGAAAGTAGAATTTAAAATTGGAAACAGGAAAATGTATAAATTAAAAAATTTGTCAGAATTTTATGATCGAATGATGAACAAAGAATTTTATAGATATGGAGAAAGACTGCAATTTGTACATATTAAAGAAATGTTTGATAAAGATTCTTTAGAATTATTGGATTTTATATTAAAATATGCAGAAATAATCAAATATACAAATTCAAATTCAAATAGCAATTATAGATATTTTGGAAATGCATTAAGTGAAACAAATATTGTATTAGGAAATTCAGGAATAGATGAATTTTTTGAAATTGTAAAGAATAAAAGAATAGCATTTCAACGAAATTATAATGAAGAATTAATTTATTTTGTAGATGTAGATCCAGAAATATCTTTTGTTTTAAACAAAGTGGAAAAAAGTGAATATGAATTAGTTCCAAATATAGATTTATTTGATATTAATATAATAGATGGAAAAGATTATAAGTACTTGTTAATAAAGGATAAATTATATAGATGTAGTTTAGACTTTCAAAATACTACTTTAAAATTTATAAAAATGTTTAGACAGAATTATTTAACAGAAGTATATTTACAAGAAGAAGATTTAGTACAACTTTATTCAGTAATTATACCAAAAGTAAAAAATGCTGTTGTATTAGGAAATGTAGAAGAATCAGAAATAGAAAAATATAGACCACAACAATTAATTGTGAAAGTTTTTCTTGATTTCGATGAAAATGATTATTTAATTGCAGATGTAAAGTTTTGTTATGGAGAAAACGAATTTAATCCATTAGACGAAAAAGAAAAGAAAAAATTTCCTAGAAATATGTTAGATGAAACAAAAGCCTTGAATAAAATAAGAAAGTCAGGCTTTATGTTTGATGTCAAAAATTTAAGATTTATACTTCCAAACAATGATAAAATATATGAATTTTTAACTAATGATATAGAAGATTATATGAAAAATTTTGAGGTAATGGTTACTGAAAATTTTAAATCAAAAGAAGTATCTAAACCTAAAATGAGTATGGTAGGTGTAAAAGTAGAAAATAATCTACTAGAAATTGATTTAAGCAAACTTAATATTGATGTCAATGAACTTAGAGATGTATTACTTAAATATAAGTTGAAAAAGAAATATTATAGACTTAAGGACGGAAGTTTTTTAAGTTTAGAAGATAATAAAGAGATTGAATTTATTGATAAACTTATTTCTGGAATTGATATAGACAGTAAAGAGATAAAAAATGGAGAGATAAGATTACCTGTAAATAGAAGTTTATATTTAGATCAATTATTAAAAGAAATGAAAACTGTAAAAATAGAGAAAGATAAAACTTATAGAGATATTGTACATGATTTTAAAGAAGAAAATTTAGAAGAAGATGTTGTTATTCCAACAGCTTTAAAAGCAAATTTAAGAGATTATCAAAAGATAGGCTTTAAATGGCTAAAATCTTTGGATAATTATAAATTTGGAGGAATTTTAGCAGATGATATGGGACTTGGAAAAACAATACAAGTTTTAGCTGTTATTTTAGACTATATGAAAAGATTGAAGAATAAGAATGAAAGAAAAACAAGTATTGTAGTTTCACCTAGTTCACTTACATTGAATTGGCTTAGCGAGTCACAAAAATTTGCACCATCATTGAAGGTACAAGTTATTAATGGTTCAGCAGAAGAAAGAAAAGAAAAAATTAATAAATTGGAAGAATATGATTTAATATTAACATCATATGATTTATTAAAAAGAGATATTGATGTATATAAAGAAAAAGATTATGAATTTAGATATGCAATTGCAGATGAAGCTCAATATTTAAAAAATAGTAGTACAAAAAATGCCATTGCTATTAAAAAAATAAGAGCGCAATCAAGATTTGCATTAACAGGTACACCAATCGAAAATTCATTGGCAGAATTATGGTCTATTTTTGATTTTATAATGCCTGGATATTTATTTACATATAAAAAGTTTAAAAATATGTATGAAGTACCAATAGTAAAAGAGCAGGATGAAAATGCAACACAAAAATTAAAATTATTAATTCAACCATTTGTATTAAGAAGAACAAAGCAAGAAGTTTTGACAGAATTGCCAGATAAGACAGTTACTGTTTTAAATAATGAAATGAATGATGAACAAAATAAAATATATTTAACATATTTAGCTCAGGCAAAACAAGAGGTAATGGAAGTTATTGGTGCAAATAGTATAGATAAAAGTCAAATAAAAATTTTATCACTATTAACAAGGCTTAGGCAAATTTGTTGTCATCCAAAATTATTCATAGAAAACTATAATGGTGAATCTAGTAAACTTAGTCAATGTATGGAAATAGTGGAAGATGCAATAAATGCAAAACATAGAATATTGTTATTCTCAACATATACTTCAATGCTTGGAATTATAGAAGATGAATTAAAAAATAGAAATATCGAGTATTTAAAATTAACTGGTCAGACAAAAGTTACAGAGAGAGTTGATTTAGTAAATGAATTTAATGAAAAATCTAATATAAAAGTTTTTCTAATTTCATTAAAAGCAGGAGGAACAGGACTTAATTTAACTGGAGCAGATATGGTTATACATTATGATCCATGGTGGAATTTATCAGCTGAAAGCCAAGCAACAGATAGGGCTTATAGAATAGGTCAAAAGAATAATGTTCAAGTATATAAACTTATTACTAAAAATTCGATCGAAGAGAAAATTTATGATTTGCAACAGAAAAAATCTAAATTGATTGATGATGTTTTAAGTACAAATACAACATTTATTAATAGGTTATCAAAAGATGATATATTAAATTTATTTTCTTAAAACTTTTATAATAAGTATAGGGAGGAAAAACTGAATGTGTGATTATATAGCAGTCATAGGAGGAGGACTAGCTGGTACAGAAGCGGCATACAAAATAGCTAAAGCAGGAATAAAAGTAAAATTGTATGAAATGAAGCCTAAAAAATATTCGCCTGCACATTCAAATGAAAACTTAGCTGAAATAGTATGTAGTAATTCATTTAAATCAAATTTATTGACAAATGCATGTGGCTTATTGAAAGAAGAATTAAGAAGATTAGATTCATTATTAATAAAAATAGCAGATGAAACAAAAGTGCCAGCAGGACAAGCATTAGCTGTTGATAGAGAAGCATTTTCTAAAAGAGTCACAGAAGAAATACAAAAAAACCCTTTAATAGAAATTATAAATGAAGAAGTTACAGATATAAATCAAATAGATGGAAAAATTATTATTGTTGCTACAGGACCACTAACTTCCGAAAGTTTAGCAAGACAGATACAAGAGTTAACAGGACAAGATAAACTATATTTTTATGATGCAGCAGCACCTATTGTATTAAAAGATAGTATTGATTTTAATATAGCCTTTTATGGAGATAGATATAGTCAAGAAAAGAAGAAAGAAGAAACAATTGAAGGATGGAAAGAAAGACTAGAAAAGCAGGAAGGACAAGAACAAAGTTATATAAATCTTCCAATGAATCAAGAAAAATACGAAACTTTTTGTAGCGAATTGATAAATGCAGAAGTAGTAACATTGCATGATTTTGAAAAAAGAGAAATATTTGAAGGATGTATGCCAATAGAAATAATGGCAAAAAGAGGATTAGATACATTGAGGTTTGGACCATTAAAGCCAGTAGGATTTGATGATCCAAGAACAGGGAAAAGACCATATGCAGTTGTACAACTAAGACAAGACGATAAACAAGCAACATTATATAATCTAGTGGGATTCCAAACAAATTTGAAATTTGGAGAACAAAAAAGAGTATTTAGTATGTTACCAGGATTACAAAATGCAGAATTTGTAAAATATGGTGTAATGCATAGAAACACATATATCAACTCAACAGAACTACTAGATGAAACCTACAGATTAAAAAAATCTACAAGACCAATATATTTTGCAGGTCAAATAACAGGAGTAGAAGGCTATGTAGAATCAATATCTTCTGGTATGGTAGCAGGTTTAAATGCAATACAAGATTTTAAAAATTGGACAGAAGAAGATGCTTTTGGAGATGGAGTAAAAAAACACGAAGAACATAAAATAGTATTTTCTGAAAACACAATGATAGGAAGTTTGGCTAAATATATATCAACCCCAAATACAAAATTTCAGCCTATGAATGCAAACTTCGGGATATTACCAGAACTTGAAGGAAAGAAAATAAAAGATAAAAAAGAAAGATATATGAAATTGGCAGAAAGAAGTTTGTTGAACTTTGTCAATGGGGACGGAGATTATTGACACATTTTTTAGAATAGGAGATAAATTTAATTTTTTTACGATTCAAAAATGTTACAAATGTTACAAAAATATGTTATTTGTGTTAAGAATTGATTAAATATACTATATATTTGCAAAATTTTGTTTTTTATGATATAATAATAATTGGTAATATACGAAAATGAAAGGAATGAAGTATATGGGAAATAAAAGAAAATGGGAAGTAGAATATGAAAATTATAAAAATGGAAGTATGGATAAAGTATATCAATCATTAAAGACTAAATTAGAAGACAAAACTATCAGTAAAGAAGAATATGATCAAATGAAGAAGATAGAAAAGGTAAAATCTAATATTAGTAAAGTAACTAATATATTGGAATTGAGAACAAAATTAGAGACTAGATTAAGTAAATTAAAAGATGAGAAAAAGCAAATCGATGAACATGAAGCTACTAGAGGAAAAACTGAAAAAACAATTAAAGAAAAAGAAGTAGAATTGGATAAATTAGCTAAAGAAAAAGAAAATGTGCAAAAGCAATTAAAAAACGGCAATTTATCTAGTAAAGAGAAGATAGAATTAGAAAATAAATTATCTAAGTTAGAATCTGATATGGAAAAGAATAATAAAGATTTTGCTGACAATCATACTATATTAAGAACATTAAAAGATAGAGAAAGTAAAATGGGAAATTTAGCAGAACGTAAACCTGCTTTAGATAAAAATATTATTGCCATATCTTCTAAAATTAGTAAATGTAATATGGTAGCAAGTAATTTGATGAAGGGAGCTAGTTGGGACAGTATTGATTTGAAATTAGAAAATTGGAAAGATAGAAAGCTTACTTCAAAAGAGAAAATTACTGACAAAGTTAAAGGAGAGAATAAGGAAAAGACTGAAAGGATAAATGAATCTAAAGGTAAAGATAATATTGATTTATCAGAGCAGATAGAATCTACAACAGAACAAATATTGAAAGAAGAAGGAACAAAAAGAGAAGGAGCAACAGAAAAAGAAAATAATGAAGAAAAATCATTACAGGAAATTTCTGAATTTGAAAAGAAACATCCAAGATTAGCTAGAATAGGAAAATGGATTAAGAGTAAATGGAATAAGATAAGAGGAAATAAAGATCAACAAGAACCTAAAAAAGAAGAAGAGAAAGATAAAAAAGAAGAGTCAGTTGAGGTGACAGGAAAAGCAAATTCAGAAAGAGATGAGTTTAGACAATATTTGAAAGATGTTGCAGAAAAAGGAATGAAGCAAGCTGATAGAGAAAAATTGGATATGGCAAAAAAACAATCATATGAAAGACAAGCAGCAAAAGATGCAGAATGGAAAAATAAACAAATGCAATCTAAAAAAGTAAGTGCCCAACCTGAAAAGGAAGATTCTGAAGAAAGGTAATAATATAAAGACTTAGAAATTAAAAAATCTAAGTCTTTTTGCTTGACTTATTTTACCAAAGATGATAAAATATAAACTGTTACAAAAAATGCGTGTATTTTGCATTTCCGTAGCAGTTTATTACTTTATGTAATATTATTTTAATAATAGGAGGTGAAATTTAAGTGCCAACAATTAATCAATTAGTAAGAAAAGGAAGACAAACAGGAGTAACAAAATCAAAATCTCCAGCTTTACAACATGGATGGAACTCAAAAAATAAGAGATTAACAAACAATAGAGCTCCACAAAAAAGAGGAGTTTGTACAGTTGTTAAAACAGTTACACCTAAAAAGCCAAACTCAGCTTTAAGAAAAGTAGCTAGGGTTAGACTATCAAATGGATATGAAGTTACATCTTATATCCCAGGTATAGGTCATAATTTGCAAGAACACAGTGTTGTTTTAATTAGAGGTGGTAGGGTAAAAGACCTTCCAGGTGTTAGATACCACATCATTAGAGGAACATTAGATACTGCAGGTGTTAAAGATAGAATGCAAGCACGTTCTAAGTATGGAGCAAAAAGACCAAAAAAATAGTTAAAACAAATTAAATCAGGCATCTTGCACATTTTCAATATTTTGATTATTCCTCGGCATACTTATGTATGGCCTCGTCATACTCAAAACATTAAAAATGCACAATATACCTAATTTACTTCGTTTTAACAAAAAAATCTAAACAGGCATCTTGCAAGAAACAAAAAGGAAAATTAGTGCTTGTATATTCTTACTAAACTTAAGGTACTTAAATTTAGAATAGATTATTAAGCACTATGCGGGAAAGATTACTTTCCAGAGTAACTTTGATATTTTTTTAAATATCACAATTAGTAAATCTAATTAAGAAAAGGAGTGAAGAATAGTGCCAAGAAAAGGTTATATAGCAAAAAGAGATGTTTTACCAGATCCAATATATAATAGTAAAGTTGTAACTAAATTAGTTAATAACATTATGTTAGATGGTAAAAAATCAGTTGCTCAAAAAATAGTTTATGAAGCATTTGATATCATAAAAGAAAAAGAAGGAAAAAATCCTTTAGAAGTTTTTGAAGCAGCTTTAGAAAATGTAATGCCAGTTCTTGAAGTTAAAGCAAGAAGAGTAGGTGGAGCAACATACCAAGTTCCATTAGAGATTAGACCTGAAAGAAGACAAACTTTAGGTTTAAGATGGTTAGTTACTTATGCTAGAAATAGACATGAGAAAACTATGGCTCAAAAATTAGCTGGTGAAATTATGGATGCTGTTGCTGGAAACGGTGGAGCATTTAAGAAGAAAGAAGATACACATAGAATGGCAGAAGCTAATAAGGCTTTCGCCCACTACAAATGGTAATAAAACGAATGAAAAGCAGCATCTTGCACATTTTCGATATTTTGATTATTCCTCGGCATACTTCATGTATGGCCTCGTCATACTCAAAACATCAAAAATGCACAATATACTACTTTTGCTTCGTTTTAACATTCGATTTAAAACGGCAATCTGCACATTTTTAACATTCTGATTATTCCTCGGCATACTTCATGTATGGCCTCGTCATACTCAAAATGCTAAAAATGCACATCTTATCACATTTAATCAAAATTTGGCTGACAGGCTGAAAATGATAAAAAAAGATTGAAATTTATTTATTAAAAACTATAAAATTTAATAAATTAGAATTTTAGCTAGGAAAACAAGCAAAAATATTTGAAATAATACTTTTGTATATTGAAAATATTTTTGTGAAGTTTGACAACGATAAAAACTAATTTAGTAAATTTTAAAGGAAGGGGGAAAAAGTAAAAAATGGCAGGAAGAGAATACCCATTAGAGAGAACAAGAAATATAGGAATAATGGCTCACATTGATGCTGGTAAAACAACAACAACAGAGAGAATATTATTCTATACAGGTAAAACACATAAAATAGGAGAAGTTCACGAAGGTGAAGCTACAATGGACTGGATGGAACAAGAACAAGAAAGAGGTATAACAATTACTTCTGCTGCAACAACATGTTTCTGGAAAAATAATAGAATTAATATTATTGATACTCCTGGACACGTTGACTTTACAGTTGAGGTTCAAAGATCTTTAAGAGTTCTTGATGGTGCTGTTACAGTTTTAGCAGCAAAAGGTGGAGTTCAACCACAAACAGAAACAGTTTGGAGACAAGCTGATAAATATCAAGTACCAAGAATGGTATATGTTAATAAAATGGATGTTGTAGGAGCAAACTTCTTATTATGTGTTGATCAATTAAAAACAAGATTACATGCAAATGCAGTTCCATTCCAATTACCAATTGGTGCTGAAGACAATTTCAAAGGAATTGTTGATTTAATTAAAATGAAAGCATATGTTCATAAAGATGATTTAGGAAAAGAAATTGAAGAAGGTGAAATTCCTGAAGATATGATGGACATGGCTAAAGAATATAGAGATAAAATGGTTGAAGCAGTGGCTGAACAAGATGAAGAATTAATGATGAAATACTTAGATGGTGAAGAATTGACAGAAGAAGAAATCAAAAAAGGTTTAAGAGTAGGAACAATTGCAAATACAATAGTTCCAGTATGCTGTGGTTCTTCATATAAAAACAAAGGTGTTCAAGAATTATTAAATGCAATCGTTGATTTTATGCCATCACCATTAGATATACCACACATTAAGGGTGTAGATTTAGATGGTAATGAAGTTGAAAGAAAAACTTCAGATACAGAACCTTTTGCAGCTTTAGCATTTAAAATTGCAACAGACCCATTTGTTGGAAAACTATGTTTCTTTAGAGTTTATTCAGGAACATTAGAGTCTGGATCAACAGTTTTAAATGCAAATAAAGATAAAAAAGAAAGAATTGGTAGAATATTACAAATGCATTCAAATCACAGACAAGATATCGACAAAGTATATTCTGGAGATATAGCAGCAGCTGTAGGATTAAAAGATGTTACAACAGGAGATACTTTATGTGATCCAAATGCACCAGTTATATTAGAATCAATGGAATTCCCAGAACCAGTTATTGATATAGCTATTGAACCTAAAGATAAAGTAGCTCAAGAAAAATTGGGAATAGCTTTAGGAAAATTAGCTGAAGAAGATCCTACATTTAAAGTTCATACAAATCAAGAAACAGGACAAACAATAATTGCTGGTATGGGTGAATTACACTTAGATATAATCGTAGATAGATTAAAAAGAGAATTTAAAGTTGAGTGTAATGTTGGTAAACCACAAGTTGCTTACAAAGAGACAATAAGAAATAGTGTTAAAGTTCAAGGTAAATTTATTCGTCAATCTGGTGGTAAAGGACAATATGGTGATGTTTGGTTTGAAATGGAACCATTAGAGCCAGGTAAAGGAATTGAATTTGAAAGCAAAATCGTTGGTGGTGCAGTACCAAAAGAATACATTAAACCTATTGAACAAGGTATGAGAGATGCTGCTCAAAGCGGTGTACTTGCTGGATATCCAGTAACAGATGTCAAAGTAACATTAGTAGATGGTTCATACCATGAAGTTGACTCATCAGAAATGGCCTTCAAAATTGCTGCTTCAATGGCATTTAAAGATGGATGTAAACAAGCTAAGTCAGTTATCTTGGAACCTATCATGAAAGTTGAAATAACAGTACCAGAAGAATACATGGGAGATGTTATAGGAGATGTAAACTCAAGACGTGGAAGAATGGAAGGTATGGAAGCAAATGATGGTATGGAAGAAATAAGAGCATTTATTCCATTATCAGAAATGTTTGGATATGCAACAGACTTACGTTCTAAAACACAAGGTAGAGGAACATATTCTATGGAACCATCTCACTATGAAGAAGTTCCAAAATCTGTATTAGAGCAAATTGTATCATCAAGAGCTAAAAGTGCAGAATAATTTATAAAAATGCTTGCATTTTTAGCAGAAATGTTGTAAAATGCAAGTGCATAAAAAATTACGTTATTAAATTTAAATTAAATAAAGATAACATATGGTTATCAAAATTAAAGGAGGAATTAAAAAATGGCAAAAGCAAAATTTGAAAGAACAAAGCCACACGTTAACATTGGTACAATCGGACATGTTGACCATGGTAAAACAACAACAACAGCAGCTATTACAAAATATTTATCATTATTAGGACAAGCTAAATATGAAGCTTATGATCAAATCGACGGAGCTCCAGAAGAAAAAGCAAGAGGAATCACAATTAATACAGCTCACGTAGAATATGAAACAGCAAACAGACACTATGCACACGTTGACTGCCCAGGACATGCTGACTATGTAAAGAACATGATTACAGGTGCAGCTCAAATGGATGGTGCTATATTAGTTGTTTCTGCAGCTGATGGTCCAATGCCTCAAACAAGAGAGCATATCTTACTTGCTAGACAAGTTGGAGTTAAATATATCGTTGTTTATTTAAATAAATGCGATATGGTTGATGATCCAGAATTATTAGAATTAGTTGAAATGGAAGTTAGAGACCTATTAACAGAATATGGTTTCCCAGGAGACGAAGTTCCAATCATAAAAGGATCTTCATTAAAAGTATTAGAAAGCACATCAACAGATCCTAATGATCCTGTATATGCACCTATGAAAGAATTAATGGATGCAGTTGATAGTTATATACCAACACCAGAAAGACCAATTGATCAACCATTCTTAATGCCAGTTGAAGATGTATTCACAATCACAGGTCGTGGAACAGTTGCAACAGGTAGAGTAGAAAGAGGAGAAGTTAAATTACAAGACGAAGTTGAAATCGTTGGTTTATCACAAGAAAAGAAGAAGACAGTTGTTACTGGTGTAGAAATGTTCAGAAAATTATTAGACCAAGCAGAAGCTGGAGACAACATAGGTGTTCTATTAAGAGGTATTGATAGAAAAGAAATAGAAAGAGGACAAGTTCTTTGTAAACCAGGAACAATTCATCCACATACAAAATTCACAGCTGAAGTTTATGTATTAACAAAGGATGAAGGTGGAAGACATACTCCATTCTTCAACGGATACAGACCACAATTCTATTTCAGAACAACAGACGTTACAGGTGTTATCGAATTACCTGCTGGAACAGAAATGGTTATGCCAGGAGATAACGTATCAATGACAATTGAATTAATTACACCTATCGCTATCGAAAAAGGATTAAGATTCGCTATTCGTGAAGGTGGTAGAACAGTTGGTTCAGGAGTTGTAGCTGATATATTAGCTTAATTGAATAAAAATATATAAGATTACCAAGAGAGTACTTTTGGTAGTCTTTTCTTTTACATTTCTTACTAAACCTTAAATTAATGTAATAAATATTAAAGAAAAGATAAAATATTCAAGAAAGCCCGCTATTGTTCTGTGCTTATAATCAAGTACACCAATTTTTTAAAAAATATTTGCAATATACTTGTAATTTTCCAAAAAGAATAATAAAATATACATATTAGTAATAAAATTAGATAAATAATGGAAAACAAAAAAAGTTAAAAATATTAAATTAAAATTTCAACTAAAAATAGAACATTACGAAAGGAATGATAGCAAAAGTGAAAATTATACTAGATGCAATGGGTGGAGACAATGCCCCAGATGCAAATATAAAAGGAGCAGTAAATGCAATAAATAAAGTAAAGGCAGAAGTAGTTTTGGTAGGAAAGGAAGAAGTTATAAGGGGAAAAATAAAAGAATTTTATGGGAAAGAAATAGAAGAAATATCAGCTAGGTTAAAAATAAAGAATGCAACAGAAACAATAGAAATGGAAGATGTGCCAACAATGGCAATAAAACATAAAAAAGACTCTTCTATGGTAGTAGGATTTAGAATGTTAAAAGAAGATGAAGGAGATGTATTCATATCAGCTGGGAATTCTGGAGCATTACTTACAGGAGCAACATTAATAGTTGGAAGAATAAAAGGGATAGATAGACCAGCATTAGCTGGAATATTACCTGCATATCATAGTCAATTATTATTAATCGATGCAGGTTCTAACACAAATTGTAAGCCTATAAATTTACTTCAATTTGCACAAATGTCTAGTATTTATTTAAGAAATACATTTGGAATTGAGCATCCTGCAATTGGTTTATTAAATATAGGTACAGAAGAAACAAAGGGAAATGATTTAGTAAGAGAAAGTTATCAATTGCTTAAAGAAAAATCAAAAGAATTAGATATAAACTTTGTAGGAAATGTAGAAGGTAGAGATGCTTTTTCAGGTAAAATAGATGCAATTGTAACAGATGGATTTACTGGAAATGTATTTTTAAAAACAACAGAAGGTCTAGGTAAGTTTGTAAAAATTTCAATGAAAGAAAGCTTTATGAAAAATATTTTATCAAAAATTTTGGCAATACCATCACTTCCAGCAATAAAGAGATTTAGCAAAATGATGGATTACAAATCATATGGAGGAGCATTATTTTTAGGTGTAAAGAAACCAGTAGTTAAAGCTCATGGAAGCAGTGATGAACTATTATTTGAGTATACTATCAAACAAGCTGAAAAATTTGTTGAAAATAAAGCTGTAGACAAAATGATAGAGGAATTTCAAAAAGAGCAAAAACAGCATGATTAGTCTTCTCATACTGACTTAACTGTATAAAAAATAAAATATTTTATAAAATTACTTGACAAAACTATAAACATATAATATAAAGGTACTATGAATAAGAAATGATAAAAAACACATCATTTGAAACTTGAGAGGAGGTTGAATTCAATCATGAGTTCAGAAGAAATTTTTGAAAAAGTAAAAGGAATAATTGTTGAACAATTAGGTGTAGCAGATACTGCTGTTACAATGGAAGCATCTTTCATTGATGATCTTGGAGCTGATTCATTAGATATAGTAGAATTAGTAATGGCTATAGAAGAAGAATTTGATATCGAAATCCCAGATAGTGATGCAGAAAAAGTTGTAACAGTTGGAGATGTTGTTGATTATATAAAAGAAAATGTATAAAAAATTATCAAAAAAAATCCAGTAATCTGGATTTTTTTTGAAAAATCATACTATATTTTTTATAAAATTACAAAAATTTTTTAAGAAATATGTTATATAATATGTAATATTTTTCTTGTTTATATTGCCTTTTAGTATAATATTTACAGAATCTAATAGTTCATTTTCTAAATATATATTAATACAACCTAATTTGGAAGAATCTTTTAATGGGGCCTCAAATGTAAATGGGCAATCAATTTCTATTTTTAAGGAATTAATTAAGTCATTTTCTATCGGAATAGTATTCTTTTTTAAAGATTCATATGTAATATCTAGTGAATTATAAATTCCTTTATTTATACTTATATTATTCAAATTTGTATTTTTCCAATTATTAAATTCTTCTGCAATTAAGTTATTAATATTTATTTGCTTAAAATGCTTAAAAGTATATTCTATTAAATTTATACTATCTTTAGTTCTAAAATTTTTAGTATCAGCACCTAAGACTACACAGATAATATCTAAATCATTTCTTTTACAAGCTGTTACCAAGCATCTATTTGCACCATTTGTAAAGCCTGTTTTTATTCCATATACTCCATTTAAATTACCGTAATAATTCATTTGTATTTGAAATGTTTTTAGGATATCCATTTATACTAATGGTACAATTTTTAGTTCCAACAATTTTGGAAAATGTTTCATTTTTTAAAGCATAGTTGGAAAGAATGGCTAGTTCATATGCAGTTGTATAATGATTATGCGAATCTAAACCATGAGGAGTTTCAAAATGAGTATTATCTAGGTGTAGTTCTGTTGCTTTTCTATTCATTAACTCTACAAAACCTTCAATACTTCCTCCTGCATGTTCTGCCAAAGCTACAGCTGCATCATTTCCTGAACAAAGCATTAACCCATAAAGTAAATCTCTGATTGTTATTTTGTCACCAGTTTTTAGACCTAATCTGGAGCCTCCTGTACCGGCAGCTTTTTTTGAAATTTCAATTGTTTCATCTAAATTACAATTTTCTATTATAACGGTTGCAGTCATTATTTTTGTTGTAGACGCCATTTTTCTTTTTTGAGTTTCATTTTTTCCAATGAGTATTCGTTCAGAGTTTCTATCTATTACTACATAGGATCTAGAATTTATTGAGGATAAATCATTGGAAATGTTTGCAGATACATTTATAGACGAATTATCTATAGTTTCTGTATCTAAATCATCTGCAAATATGTAGGTGCTACATACTTGTAAAAATATGAAGACAAAACAAAAAATAAAAATACTTTTATATAAAATCTTTTTCATGATATATAACCTCTTTATAAATATATTTAAAATATATGAAAATATGAGTTATAAAATTATCAAAAAAAACTTAGGGAATATTAGTTTTTTGCGGAAAATGTTGAAATTGTTACAAAAATGTAATATAATTATATTGTGATTGTAATATTTTACTATATACTTTTTTCTTATATTTCCGTAGGAGATTATTTAATGAAAAATTATAATTTTTATATTGGAAATTTTAGCTATTGACTAACTTTGAAAATATAGTAAAATGTATATTAGTATTAATATGTAAGGAGAAGATAAAATGAAAGTAAAGAAATCTATTTTAGCAATAATAACAGTTTTATTTGGATTAATTATTTTTGGAATGCAAAATACCTCAGAGGCATCTACACCAGTTAATCCACCTATATATATGGGTGTTCAGGAATATAGAACAGATACAGATCCTGCAAATATGGCATATGGTATAGGTAATCCAGATAGAAATGGTTCAGATGACTCATCAATGGTAGGAAAGAAAATATGGGATTTAGTAGAATATGCAAGTGCAGGTTCACCAACATTTGATAATTCAAAAAATTATTATTGTGTTAAAGCAGATGTAGGTTTTAGAAATATAAATGATAGAGCTACATATAATCTTTCATACGATTTAGTAAATGAAAAAAGTGAAATACAAAGTAGTTCTAATACTTACATAAAAGATATGGTTAATGACGATGATATTTATTATGGATTATTAGCATTAGTTGATATGTTATATCTACCAGGAGTATCAGAGACATCTGAAAAAACAGAGTTAATAAATGCAGCATTAACAACAGCAGGAATACCAACAGATAGATATACTGTAGAGATAACAGATACAGATATAGAAGCAATACAACAGGCAGCAGTATGGTATTTTACAGAGCAAAATGATGAATTGTTTGCAACAATATATAACCAATTAGGATATCAAAATACAAGCTGGTTCACATATAAATTACAATCAATGAGTGAATATAAATCATTTAGTGATTATAACCTAACAGAAAGTACAAGAGATGGAGAACAAAGACAACTACAAGCAGTATACATATATAATTATTTGATAAATACAGCCAAAGCAAATGCAACAGAATATAAAAATGGAACAAAGAAACCACAATCAGATATAACATTATATATAAATTCTGAAGATATGGAACAACAACCAGTTATCATAATAGATAGAATACCAAAAGAATTTGACTTAAGTTTAAGAAAATATATAACAGAAGTAGATGGACAAGAAGTAGCAAATACAAGAGTGCCAAACATAGATACAACATCATTAGCAAATGAAACAGATACAACAGCAGAGTATAATCATAGAAAAGATCCAGTAAGAGTTACAACAGGAACAATTGTAACATATAACATAACAGTATATAATGAAGGCGGAATAGACGGATATGTAAATGAAATAAAAGACCAATTACCAGAAGGTTTAAGATATGTATCAATGACACCAGATGCAAATTACACAGCAAGTTATGATGAAACCCAAAATGTAGTAACAATAAGAAGAAATGACACTGTACCTCAAAGTACAGAAGATGGACTATTAAGTGCATATGATGAAGGAGATACATTAGATTCAATAACATTTGAAATACAATGTGAAGTAACATCAGTTACAAACAATGATATATTAACAAATGTAGCATATATAACAGAAGAACAGACAGCAGATGGAACAATTATAGAACGTGGAATAGAAGACAGAGATTCAGAGCCATCAGTAACACCAGAAGTAAATCAAACTAATATGGATAATTATACAGGAAATACTCAAAATAAACCAGAATTAGGAGATCCAAATTATTTCTATAAAGGTGAACAAGATGATGATGACTTCGAAAAATTAATTGTAGAAGTTAGTGAATTTGATTTAAAACTAATCAAAAAGATAGATGAAATTAATGGAGAAGAAGTAGAAGAAAGATTAGAAAATGTTGATGTAACAAATCTAGCAAATGGAACAGCAACTACAGCGGATTATCAAATGAATAAAGAGCCTTTATTAGTTCAAAATGGTGATATAGTAAAATATACATTAAGAGTATATAATGAAGGAAAAATTGATGGATATGCTTCAGAAATAACAGAAGACGTACCAGCAGGATTAGAATTTTTATGGTCAGAACAAACAGATACTGAATTAGAAGCAGATACAACATTAACAGAATTAGAAAAAGAAGCAATTAAATATAATCAAGGAATATGGAACATTGAAACAATGAATACTGAAACTGGAAGAATAGAAATGATTTCAACTGATTATTTAGCAAAAGGACAAGGTGCAGAATTAATAGATGAAGGTGCAAACTTGATAAAAGCTTTTGATTCATCAAAAGGTTATGTTGATACAGCAACAGATAAAAATCCAGATTATAAAGAAATTTCTGTATATATGAAAGTAATTTCAGAAAATGGAAGTGGTGAAATAATTAGAAACGAAGCTGCAATTACAGGAGATACAGATGCAAATGGAGAAGAAGTAGATGACAGAGACTCAAGTACTGATAATTGGGTAAAATATGAAGATGATGAAGATTATGATAATGTTAAATTAAAAATATTCGATTTAGCATTAAGAAAATTCATAACAGGTGTAAATGATGAAGATGTTACAACAAGAGTACCAGAAGTAAGTTATGATGCAGAATCAAATGAGATAAGTTATGAACATGATAAAACACCTATACAAGTTGCAACAAATGATGTAGTAACCTATACAATCAGAATATTTAATGAAGGTGAAACAGCAGGATATGCAGAAGAAGTAGCAGATGATATACCAGACGGATTAGAATTTTTACCTGATAATGAAATAAATAAGCAATATAGATGGACAATGTATGATGCAGAAGGAAATGTAACAGAAAATGTATCAGAAGCAGTAAGAGTTGTTACAGATTATTTATCAAAGGCAAATGGAGAAACCATGATGGAAGAAGATTCATCAACAGAAAATCCAAATTTATTACAAGCATTTGATAAAGAACAAGCAATATCAGAAACAAATCCTGATTATAGAGATGTACAAATAGCATTTAGAGTAATTGAGCCAACAACATCAGATAGAATCATTACAAACTCAGCACAAATAGAAGAAGATGCAAACGAAAATGGTGAGCCAGTCGATGATATAGACTCAACACCAGGAGAATGGAATGACGGAGAAGATGATCAAGATCAAGAACACTTAGAATTAACATATTTTGATTTAGCCTTAAGAAAATTCATAACAGGAGTAAATGATGAAGCAGTAACAACAAGAGTTCCAGAAGTGAGTTATGATGCAGAATCAGATAAGATAAATTATGAACATGATAAAACACCTGTAGAAGTTACAACAAATGATATAGTTACATACACAATAAGAATATTTAATGAAGGTGAAACTGCAGGATATGCAGAAGAAGTAGCAGATGATATACCAGACGGACTAGAATTTTTACCAGATAATGAAACAAACCAAAAATATAGATGGGTAATGTATGATGCAGAAGGAAATGTAACAGAAGATGTATCACAAGCAGAAAGAGTAGTAACAGATTACTTATCAATGGCAAATGGAGAAAGTATGATGGAAGAAGATGATACTTTAACAGAAAATCCAAATCTATTACAACCATTTGATAAAGAATCAGAGATATCAGAAACAAACCCAGATTATAGAGATGTACAAATAGCATTTAGAGTAATTGAACCAGCAACATCTGATAAAATATTAACAAACTCAGCACAGATAGAAGAAGATGCAGATGAAAATGGAAATCCAGTCGATGATATAGATTCAACACCAGGAGAATGGAACGACGGAGAAGATGATCAAGACCAAGAACACTTAGAATTAACATATTTTGATTTAGCATTAAGAAAATGGGTAACACAAGCAATAGTAATAGAAAATGGAAAAGAAACAATAACACAAACAGGACATACAGCAGAGATGGATCCAGAGCCAGTGGTAAAAGTAGAATTAAACAGACATAATTTAGATAATATAGAAGTAAAATTCAGATATTCAATAAGAGTAACAAATGAAGGCGAGATAGCAGGATATGCAAAAGAAATAACAGATTATGTACCAGAAGGATTAAGATTTGTAGCAGAAGATAATCCAGGATGGACAGATGAAGGAAATAATGTAATATCAACAAGGCTATTAGAAAATACCCTATTACAACCAGGAGAAAGTGCAGAAGTAGAAGTGTTACTAACATGGATAAAAGGTGAAAATAACTTAGGATTAAAGACAAATGTAGCAGAAATATCAGAAGATTACAATGATAAAGGATATGATGATATAGATTCAACACCAGATAACAAGAAAGAAGGAGAAGATGATATAGATGATGCAGAAGTGTTATTATCAATATCAACAGGACAAGCAAAAATCTATATAGGATTAGGATTAACAGTATTAATCACACTAGGTGGAGGAATTGCATTAATCAAGAAGTTTGTACTATAATGTCTAAATTATTAATAAATAAAGAATAAGGAGTGGAATTGAAGTTCTACTCTTTATTTGTTTAATGTAATTAATTGAATATATTTTACAAAATATGAAATTGTAATATAAATATAATAAATTTGTAATAAAACCTAAAGTTATCTATGCATCAGTTTCCGTAGAAGAAAATATAACGAAGTTATATTATACTGGAAAATGGCAGATTTATCTATTGAATAATTATAATTTTATGATAAAATATGTTAAGAATAATAAGAAAACATATTGTATAAAGGTGATGTTAATGAAGAAAAAATTAAGTTATGTAATAGGAATAGTTTTTGCAGTTTTTATGTTTTTGAATTTTATTAATGGAAATAAATCAGAGGCATCTACACCAGTTAATCCGCCTATATATATGGGAGTTCAGGAATATAGAACAGATACAGATCCTGCAAATATGGCATATGGTATAGGTAATCCAGATAGAAATGGTTCAGATGACTCATCAATGGTAGGAAAGAAAATATGGGATTTAGTAGAATATGCAAGTGCAGGTTCACCAACATTTGATAATTCAAAAAATTATTATTGTGTTAAAGCAGATGTAGGTTTTAGAAATATAAATGATAGAGCTACATATAATCTTTCATACGATTTAGTAAATGAAAAAAGTGAAATACAAAGTAGTTCTAATACTTACATAAAAGATATGGTTAATGACGATGATATTTATTATGGATTATTAGCATTAGTTGATATGTTATATCTACCAGGAGTATCAGAGACATCTGAAAAAACAGAGTTAATAAATGCAGCATTAACAACAGCAGGAATACCAACAGATAGATATACTGTAGAGATAACAGATACAGATATAGAAGCAATACAACAGGCAGCAGTATGGTATTTTACAGAGCAAAATGATGAATTGTTTGCAACAATATATAACCAATTAGGATATCAAAATACAAGCTGGTTCACATATAAATTACAATCAATGAGTGAATATAAATCATTTAGTGATTATAACCTAACAGAAAGTACAAGAGATGGAGAACAAAGACAACTACAAGCAGTATACATATATAATTATTTGATAAATACAGCCAAAGCAAATGCAATAGAATATAAAAATGGAACAATGAAACCAAAATCAAAAATAACATTATATATAAATTCTGGAGATATGGAGCAACAACCAGTTATCATAATAGATAGAATACCAGAAGAATTTGATTTAAGTTTAAGAAAATATATAACAAAAGTAGATGGACAAGAAGTAGCAAATACAAGAGTGCCAAACATAGATACAACACCGTTAGTAAATGAAACAGATACAACAGCAACATATAATCATAGAAAAGACCCAGTGGTGGTAAAAACAGGCTCAATAGTAACATATAACATAACAGTATATAATGAAGGTGAAATAGACGGATATGTAAATGAAATAAAAGACCAATTACCAGAAGGTTTAAGATATGTATCAATGACACCAGATGCAAATTACACAGCAAGTTATGATGAAACCCAAAATGTAGTAACAATAAGAAGAAATGACACTGTACCTCAAAGTACAGAAGATGGACTATTAAGTGCATATGATGAAGGAGATACATTAGATTCAATAACATTTGAAATACAATGTGAAGTAACATCAGTTACAAACAATGATATATTAACAAATGTAGCATGCATAATAGAGGAGCAAACAGCAGATGGAACAATTATAGAACAAGGAATAGAAGATAGAGATTCAGAACCATCAGAAACACCAGATGTAAATCAAACTAATATGTATAATTATACAGGAAATACTCAAAATAAACCAGATTTAGGAGATCCAAATTATTTCTATAAGGGAGAACAAGATGATGATGACTTCGAAAAATTAATAGTACAATTAGAAGGAAACTATCAAGTACAGATAGAAAAAGTAGACAAAGATAATACAGATACAAAATTAGCGGGAGCAGAATTTGAGGTAACATTACCAGGTCAAAGTGCAAGACCAGTATCAACAGGAAGTAATGGAATAGTAGATTTAGGAACAGTACAAATAACAAATGTAGGAACAACAGATACAATAACAGTAAAAGAAACAAAAGCACCAGATGGATATAATGCAATATTAGGAACAATGACAATTCAAGTTGAAAAAGAATTGTCAAATGGAAGCTATGTTGCGAAAAGTGCAACAATAACTTCAGGAGCAGTAGAAGGAACAACTGTAAGAGTAGAAAATGGAATTGTAAAGATTCAAGTAGCAAATACAAAAAAAGGATTTGACTTAAGTTTAAGAAAATATATATCAAAAGTAAATGACACAATACAAAATAGAGTACCAGTACCTGATATATCAGGATTACAATCAGGGAGTTCAACAACAGCGGTATATAATCATTCAAAACAACCTCTTTCAGTAAAGGTAAATGATAAAATTACATATACAATAAGAGTATATAATGAAGGAGAATTAGACGGATATGCAAATGAAATAACAGATTATTTACCAGCAGAATTAGAATTTGTAGAAGATGACCCAATTAATAGGCAATATGAATGGGTATTAGGAGAAGATGGAAGAACAGTAACAACAGATTATTTATCAAAAGAAAAAGAAACAGAAGAAAGAGTAAATCTAATAAAAGCATTTGATGGTACAACTTTAGATTATAAGGATGTACAAATTGTATGTAAAATTAAAGAAGGAACTATTACAAATATAGAGTTAACAAATATAGCAGAAATAACAGAAGAAGTAGATGAAAATGGAAATCCAGTAGAAGATATAGATTCAGATGAGGACAATGTAAATATTCCTTCAGATGAAGATTTACCAGGATATAAAGATGATGAACTAGATAAAGAATATGTACCAGGTCAAGAAGATGACGATGATTTTGAAAAAATCATAGTAAAAGAATTTGATTTAGCATTAAGAAAATTCATAACAGGAGTGAATGAAGAAGAAGTAACATCAAGAATACCAGAAGTAAATTATGATGCAGAATCAGACCAAATAACATATGAGCATGATAAAACACCTGTAGAAGTTACAACAAATGATATAGTTACATATACAATAAGAATATTTAATGAAGGGGACTTATCAGGATATGCAGAAGAAGTAGCAGATGATATCCCAGAAGGATTAGAATTCTTACCAGAAAATGAAATAAATCAAGAATACAGATGGATAATGTATGATGCAGAAGGAAATGTAACAGAAGATGTATCACAAGCAGAAAGAGTAGTAACAGATTACTTATCAATGGCAAATGGAGAAAGTATGATGGAAGCAGATGAAACATTAACAGAAAATCCAAATCTATTACAACCATTTGACAAAACTGCAGAAATATCAGAAACAAATCCAGATTATAAAGATGTACAAATAGCATTCAGAGTAATAGAGCCAGCAACATCAGATAGAATATTAACAAACTCAGCGCAAATAGAAGAAGATGCAGACGAAAATGGAGAACCAGTGGAAGATATAGATTCAACACCAGGAGAATGGAATGACGGAGAAGATGATCAAGACCAAGAACACTTAGAATTAACATATTTTGATTTAGCATTAAGAAAATGGGTAACACAAGCAATAGTAATAGAAAATGGAAAAGAAACAATAACACAAACAGGACATACAGCAGAGATGGATCCAGAGCCAGTAGTAAAAGTAGAATTAAACAGACATAATTTAGACAATATAGAAGTAAAATTCAGATATTCAATAAGAATAACAAATGAAGGAGAAATAGCAGGATATGCAAAAGAGATAACAGATTATGTACCAGAAGGATTAATGTTTGTAGCAGAAGATAATCCTGGATGGACAGATGAAGGAAACAATGTAATATCAACAAGATTACTAGAAAATACACTATTGCAACCAGGAGAAAGTGCAGAAGTAGAAGTCTTATTGACATGGATAAAAGGTGAAGACAATTTAGGATTAAAGACAAATGTAGCAGAAATATCAGAAGATGACAATGATAAAGGATATGATGATATAGATTCAACACCAGATAACAGAGAAGAGGGAGAAGATGATATAGATGATGCAGAAGTACTATTATCAATATCAACAGGACGAGCAAAAATCTATATAGGATTAGGATTAACAGTATTAATCACATTGGGTGGAGGAATCGCATTAATTAAGAAGTTTGTACTATAATTTATAGGAGAAGTTAGATTTTAAAAGGTCTAGCTTCTTTTTCTTTTATCTAAAAAATATCTTTACAATAAAAAAATGGTATGATATAATTTTTTTGATTTATTACAGAGGAGGAAAATATGAATCAAATATTATCAACAGGAATGCCAAATTCTAAAAATAAAGGAAAAAATAAAACAAAAAATTATCAAGGAACATCAGATATTAGGTCTGTAACTAAATTTTTTGTAATTGTTTTATTGTTTTTTGGTATTTTTATGATAGGAACATCTTCTTATGGATTATATAGGAATATGAATCAAGATGCATCATCTCAATCTATACCAACTATAACAGTTGAAAAATCAGATGATACAACACTTTTGCTAAAAGTAATAGGCGAGAATAATATAGATACGATAACATATTATTGGAACAATGGAGAGCAAAATACTATAAACGCAAATGATAGAAAATATATCGAACAAGAAATAAATATACCTTCAGGATCAAATATCTTAAATGTAGAGGTTACAGATGTAATGGGAGGACAAAATACATTTAGTGAGCAATATGAAATTGACAGTAATATACAAGTAGAAGATTTAGGTAATGGTAATATTAGTATTACTTATGAAGGAGATACACAAATTTCATATATGACATATAGATGGGATGAAGAAGATGAAACAACAGTAGAGATTAATAATACAAGTTTCTCTCAAGAAATTCCAGCAAGAAGAGGATTACACACATTAACAGTTATTGTTGTTGATGTAGATAATAAAACTGAAACTAAAATTCAAGAAATACAAGGTATAGTAGAACCATCTATAGAAATAACTACTAATGAAGACTTTACAAAATATTTAGTCACAGTATCTGATGAAATTGGTTTATCTGAAGTTACAATAGTTATGAATAATGATGAGAATCAGAAAGTAACACAGCAATTATCAGGAACAGAATTCAATTTCTCAATAGATATAGTTGAAAATAGTGATAATGTAATGAATGTTACAGTAACTAATTCTAGTGGAATTCAAGTCAATAGAACAGTAAAATGTACTAAATAGGATAGAAGGGTAAAATGGAAAATCAATTTTTTAGCATGTTAACTTATTTTATAATATATTCAATATTAGGATGGATTTTAGAATCTGTTTTTAGAAGCATATGTGAAAAAAAATTGATTAATACTGGATTTTTAAAAGGACCATTTTGCCCTATTTATGGTGTTGGAGCCCTAATAATGATATTTCTACTAAGTAGATTTGAAAATAATATTATTTTATTATTTATAGTTTCATTTTTTACATTAACATTTTGGGAATATGTAGTAGGAATTTTTTTAGAAAAGATTTTTCATACTAAATATTGGGATTATTCAGACCATAAATTTAATATACAGGGAAGAATATGTTTAAGTAATTCAATTTATTGGGGAATTCTTGGAGTACTTTTTGTTAAATATATTCATCCATTTATAAATAGTAATATTGGACTAGTAATGCATGATGTATATTTTAAGGTAGTAATTTACTTAATTAGTTTTATAGTGTTAGTAGATGCAATAAATAGTATAATTAAAGTTAAAAATATTAGTGGTACACTTGAAAAAATTGATAAATTAAATGAACAAATAAAAGAAAAGTTAGAAGAACTTAAAAACATAGAATTTGAAGATGGTAAAACTGCAATAATGTTAAGTTTGCAAAAGATAGTGGATGATTTAAATAAGAGAAAAAATGTTGTCATGCGAAGACTTTATAAAAGAGTAAGAAGATTGAAAAAAGCGTTCCCAACAATGGATTCTCAAGAAATAAGAAAAGTTTTAGATGAAAAAATGGATAGAATAAAAAAGAGTAAAAAAATAAATAAAAAATGATGCTAGAAAATAAAATTAATGGTAAAATATATAAAATGGGAGGAAACAATATGGTACAAGAAATATATATAATTGATGACGATGACTCGTCAATACTAGTATTTAGAGAATTATTTAAGAATGATACAGATTATAAATTTATTAGTGTAAAGTCTGAGCAAATAGATGTAGCATTAAAAAATATCCCAGCAATAATCATTATAAATGAAGATGCAATAGAAGTAGATGTTATAGACTTATGCAAAAAAATAAGAAATGATGACGACAATAGTATTACACCTGTTATTGTAGTTTCCTCAGATGGAGATAAGGAACATAGAATCAATATTTTAAAAGAATCAATTGAATACTATATTAAAAAGCCAGTAAATGAAAAATATTTGTATTATACTGTAAAAAATTTAAATAGATTGATAAATATAAACCGTAGAATAAGCCCTCTAACTGGATTACCAGGAAATGTACAAATACATGCAGAATTGAAGAAAAGATTGTTAAATAAAGAAGATTTTTGTGTATTATATTTAGACTTGGATAATTTTAAAGCATATAATGATGTATATGGATTCTTAAAAGGAGATCAAATTATAACTTTTACATCAGAAGTGATATTAAGTTGTGTTCATAAAAATTTTGCAGAGGGAACATTTGTAGGGCATATAGGAGGAGATGATTTTATAGCAATAGTTCCAGGGACAAATTGTGAGAGATTATGCCAAGATATTATTGCTAATTTTGATGATAAAGTATTGTCATTTTTTACTCCAGAAGATGCAAAGAAAGGATATATCGAAGTAGAAAATAGAAAAGGAATTATAGAACAATTTCCATTAACGTCAATATCTATAGGAGTAGTAGTTGTTGAGCCATATAGATTCTATAATATTCTAGAAATTGGCGAAGTTGGAGCGCAAGTTAAACATGCTGCTAAATCAGTTGTAGGAAGTAGTTATGCAATCGATAGAAGAATGCCAAACTAATCCTGTTTTTTGGGACGGGGCAAAAAAACAGCCAAACGAAGAAAAGTTATATGGATTATGAACCACAGTAAAAAGTTCACTTTTAATCTAACATAAATATATGTAATAAAAAATTAAAATGACTAATATTTTATATATAGAATATATATTTAATATTAGTTATTTTGTATTATAGGAAATTGCATTTCCTATAATATAAAAAATATATTTTTATGAGAAGGAGAGATTATGGTAATTTTAAATAGAAAAAGAATAAGTTTAATGTTGATTGTCATTATTGTGGGTGTTTTTACATTTGAATATCAGTTAGCAAAAACAGAGAGAGAAACAATGAGAGTTACAGCTACACCTGTATCTAGTAAAGTAGTAATTGTTGATGCAGGGCATGGTACGCCAGATGAAAGGGTTAGCTTACTGCATTAAGTAAAAAATAGAAGTAACTATTCCTTTATAAAAAATAATTGCAGATGTAAAAGTTTGCAATTTTTTTAATTTCTGTTGAAAGTGAAAAGACATGATGATAAAATAAGGAAAAATGAAAAGGAGTATCAAATGGAATTAGTAGATATTGTAGATGAAAATAATAAATTAACTGGACAAGTGGAAGATAGGTGGGTAGCATATAATAAAGGACTATGGAGAAGGACAGTTTCTTGTTGGATAATGAATGAAAAAGGAGAAG
>ERZ1643246.597-NODE-597-length-45311-cov-6.525787_pt1 | contig 45311 bp, 38 predicted proteins | sample MGYA00579265_ERZ1643246 | MGnify/ENA primary metagenome ERZ1643246 (study PRJEB29033, sample SAMEA4952261) | chicken gut metagenome | biome: Broiler Chicken; feature: Gastrointestinal Tract; material: Caecum | place: Ireland | collected 2018 | study: Broiler... | reverse complement strand
AGCCAAAGAAAAAAGAAGAGAACAGAGAGAAACCGCAGTCAAACCGCGGCGGCCGTGATGGAAACAGAAACCATGGCGACGGAAACCGGAATCAGAACAGAGACGGCCGCAGCCAGAACCGGAACGACGGAAACCGCCGCAATGACGGCGGAAGAGGCGGCAATAACCGCAATAACGACGGCCGGAACTTTAATCGCAATGACGGCGGAAGAAACAATGATGGTGGCCGGAACAACCGTGACGGAAACAGAAATCATGGAGACGGAAGCCGGAATCAGAACCGGAATGACGGAAACCGCCGCAATGATGGCGGAAGAGGCGGCGATAACCGCAATAACCGTAATAACGACAGACGGAACCGCAATAAGTCCATGATGGGTGCGGATACACCGATGAATGCAAAAGAGAGCAGAAACGGAAAAGAAAATCGCCATGAGATTAACCGGGAACACAGTCGTGAAAATCAGAACCGGAATGATGATTCCAGAGATTCCCGCGGCGGCCGGAATAATCGCCGGAATAATAACCGCAATAATAATTACAATAATAATAATCAGAAACGCAATAAAAATAAAGGTAAACAGCCGGTGATTCAGCAGCCGGTCAAACATGAGGAGCCGAAGGAAGAGGTAATCCGCAATATTACCCTGCCAAATCCGGTTTCACTGAAAGAACTGGCAGAGGCATGTAAAGTAACGCCGGCAGTGATCATCAAAAAGCTGTTCATGGCCGGTCAGATGGTGACTATCAATACAGAGTTTACCTTTGATGAGGCAGCGGAGATTGCCCTGGAGTATAACTGCATCGCTGAAGAAGAAGTGAAGGTAGATGTGATCGAAGAGCTGCTGAAGGAAGAAGATGATGACGAGAGCACACTGGTGGGACGTCCGCCGGTTGTCTGTGTTATGGGTCACGTTGACCATGGTAAAACTTCTCTTCTGGATGCCATCCGTTCCACGCATGTAACGGAAGGAGAGGCCGGAGGAATCACACAGCATATCGGTGCTTATGTGGTAAACATCAATGATGAGAAGATCACTTTCCTGGATACTCCGGGACATGAGGCCTTTACTTCCATGCGTCTTCGTGGTGCGCAGGCGACAGATATCGCCGTGCTGGTGGTTGCAGCCGATGACGGCGTGATGCCGCAGACCGTTGAGGCCATTAACCATGCAAAGGCTGCAGATGTTGAAGTCATTGTGGCGGTCAACAAGATTGATAAAGAAGGCGCCAATGTGGAGAGAGTAAAACAGGAGCTGACAGAGTACGGTCTCATTGCTGAGGACTGGGGCGGCAGCACCGTCTTTGTTCCGGTGTCCGCAAAGACCGGCGAAGGTATTCAGGAGCTTCTGGAAATGATTTCCCTGACAGCGGAAGTGATGGAACTTAAGGCTAATCCGAACCGAAAGGCCAGAGGTCTCGTCATCGAGGCGAAGCTTGACAAAGGCCGTGGACCGGTGGCGACGATCCTTATTCAGAAGGGTACACTTCATGTGGGCGACTGCATCAATATCGGTCACGCTTACGGACGTGTCCGTGCCATGCTTGACGACAAGGGTAACCGTGTCAAAGCGGCGGGACCATCCATGCCTGTGGAGATCCTCGGTTTGAATGACGTGCCGTTTTCCGGTGAAGTCATGATGGCCCATGACAACGAGAAGGAAGCACGTACCACAGCGGAAGCGTTCGTGGCCTATAGCAGAGAAAAGATGCTTGAGGAGACCAAGAGCAAACTGTCTCTGGATGACCTCTTTGATCAGATCCAGGCTGGTAATGTCAAAGAGCTGAATTTGGTAGTAAAAGCGGATGTTCAGGGTTCTGTGGAGGCAGTGAAACAGAGTCTTACAAAGCTTTCCAATGATGAGGTTATGATCAAGGTCATCCACGGCGGCGTCGGTGCCATCAATGAATCTGACGTAACGCTGGCTTCCGCATCCAACGCCATCATCATCGGATTTAACGTTCGTCCGGACGCCATGGCCAAATCTGTGGCAGAGAGAGAAAAAGTCGACATGCGTCTGTACCGTGTCATCTATAATGCTATCGAAGATATCGAAGCGGCCATGAAGGGTATGCTGGATCCGGTATATCAGGAGAAGGTGACCGGACATCTGGAAGTCCGCCAGATTTACAAGGCTTCCGGCGTGGGAACCATCGCCGGCTGCTATGTGACAGACGGAGAAATTTCAAGAACTTCCCAGACACGAATTGTCCGGGACGGCATCGTTATCTACGAGGGAACGCTGGCTTCCTTAAAACGTTTCAAAGACGACGTGAAAGAAGTGAAAGCCGGATTTGAATGTGGTCTTGTCTTTGAGAAATATAATGATGTCAAAGAGGGCGACCAAATTGAGGCATTCGTAATGGAAGAGGTGCCAAGATAGTATCAGAATTTGCAGGAGATATTGAAATATGAGAAAAAACAGTGTAAAAAATACCCGGATCAATTCAGAGGTATTGCGAGAACTGAGCCGTATTATTTCAAGAGAAATCAAAGACCCGAGAATCTCCCCCATGACGACCGTGGTAGCCGTGGAGGTAGCTCCTGATTTAAAGACCTGTAAGGCGTATATCAGTGTCCTGGGAGATGAGGAAGAACAGGCAGATACCCTGGAAGGCCTCAGAAATGCCCACGGCTATATCAAGAGGGAGCTGGCCCACAGCATTAATCTGCGCAATACGCCGGATATCCGGTTTATTCTGGACCAGTCCATCGCCTACGGCGTCAATATGTCGAAAAAAATCGATATCATCAATGCGGAGCTTCATGAGAGGGAAAAAGCGGCGCAGGAAAAAGGAGAAGCATCTGACGAGCATGTAAATGGGGAGGAGGCCTGACAGTGACTTCCAGTAAAAAAATAAACAGGCAGGCGGTAAGTCTGTTTTTCCGCAAAATAAAAGAGGCGGATCGCATCGCCATCTCCGGGCATATAAACCCGGACGGCGACTGTGTCGGAGCCTGCCTTGGACTCTGCACATATATTCTGGATCTGGATCCGGCAAAAAAAGTGGATATTTTTCTGGAGCCGATCAGTGAGAAGTTCCGCTTTTTAAAACATGCCGATAAGATTCTGCAGGAGAAACCGGACGAAGAACCCTATGATCTTTATTTTTCACTGGATTGTTCTGATCCGGAGCGTCTGGGAGCGTTTCAGGGAGAATTTGAGAAAGCGGAGTTTAAAATCTGTGTGGATCACCATATCAGTAATCAGGGATTTGGGGACCTGACGTTCATCGATGCGGAGGCTTCTTCCACCTGTGAGATCTTATACGATATTTTTGAGGAGAAGGAGATCTCTTTCGATACAGCGCAGTGCCTTTATCTGGGGATCGTCCATGATACCGGTGTGTTCAAACACAGCAACACGACCAGAAAAGTGATGGAAATCGCAGGCGTCCTCATCGAAAAAGGAGTACGCCCGGATTTTATCATTGATGAGACATTTTATAAGAAAACATATATCCAGAACCAGATTCTCGGCCGGGCCCTGATGGAAAGTATTCTTCTTCTGGATGGCAAGATTATTTTTTCCGCCATCAAGAAAAAAGATATGGATTTCTACGGCATTGAAAGCGGAGACCTGGACGGAGTCATCGACCAGCTCCGGGTGACGGAAGGCGTGGAGTGTGCTCTGTTCCTTTATGAAAAGGTGGAGGGACAGTTTAAGGTCAGCCTTCGTTCCAACGGAAATGTCGATGTGAGAAAGATTGCCGAGAACTTCGGCGGAGGCGGTCATGTACGGGCGGCCGGCTGTACGGTGGATGGAAATGTAAGGGATATCGTCAATAACATCACTCCGTTTATTGAGCAGCAGCTGAAACAGGAAAAGAGCGTATGATCAACGGCATTTTAAATATAAAAAAAGAAAAGGGATTTACTTCCCATGATGTGGTGGCAAAGCTGCGGGGCATTCTCCGCCAGAAAAAGATCGGTCACACCGGAACCCTGGACCCGGACGCAGAGGGTGTGCTTCCGGTCTGCCTGGGAAAAGCAACCCGGCTCTGTGACAGGATCGGTGACTGGGAGAAGACTTATACGGCAACCCTGCTTCTCGGAAGGACCACCGATACGGAAGATACTTCCGGGACTGTGCTGGAGGAAAGACCGGTCACGGTCAGCGAGGAAGATGTGCGGAAGATCATGGAGACATTCTTAGGAGACTATGCACAGATTCCTCCCATGTATTCTGCCAAAAAGGTCCGCGGAAAAAAGCTCTATGAGCTGGCAAGGGAGGGCATTGTCATCGAAAGGAAGCCCTGTTCCGTCACCATTTTTGATTTGGATATTCAGGAGATCTGCCTTCCCCGGGTCATCTTTTCTGTCCGCTGTTCCAAGGGAACGTATATCCGGAGCCTTTGCCGGGATATCGGCGAAAAAGCTGGCTGCGGAGGCTGTATGGAAACTTTGACCCGGACAAAGGTGGCATTTTTTGATATTCGGGATGCGGTGACTCTGGCGGAAGTGGAACAGCTGCGGGATGCGGGAACCCTTTCTGCGCATATCCGTCCCATTGATTCTGTTTTTGCGGAGTATCCGCCGGTGCAGGTTTTGGAAAAGGAAGAAAAGAAGCTTTATAACGGTAATCCGGTTCCATGGGAGTCCTGTGTGCCGCAGCCGTATTCGGAAGCGGAACCTCTGGCTGCCGGGACAGATGATTCCGGGCTGTACCGGGTATATGATAAAGAAGGATATTTTATTGGGATATACAGAAAACGCGCAGGTTCGCAGACACTGCATCCGGATAAGCTGTTTTTTGATATGCCGCAATAGCCGATCATGCCCTGAGACAGTGCTGTATTTGTTTTTGAACGGCCGAAAAGATACATGCCGCATGACAGGAGACATCATTAGGAGAACGAGACATGGAATACATCAAGGACCCGGATTTCCGGTTGGAAAATACGGCGGTGGCGCTGGGAAAGTTCGAGGGACTGCACCGGGGACACCAGCTTTTATTTGATGAAATAAAAAAACAAAAGACAGAGGGTTTAAAAAGCGTAGTTTTTACCTTTGACATGCCGCCGCGCTCGGCGCTGAGCGGCGATAAATCCTACCAGCAGATTTACACAAAAGAAGAGCGGCGGCTGATTCTGGAAGAAATGCAGATCGATATTCTCATTGAACATCCGTTCACAAAAGAGTTTGCCGCGCAGACTCCGGAGGAGTTTGTAAAAAATGTTTTGGTGGAAAAAACCGGAGCGAAAAAGATTGTGGTCGGCAGAGACTTCCGGTTTGGAAAGAAACGTTCCGGAGATGTCAGCCTCTTAAAAGAGCTGGCGCCTCAATATGGCTATGAGCTGATTGTCATCGAGAAACTTCAGATGGGACATAAGGATGTCAGCAGTACAAGAATCCGCGCCCATCTGGAAAAGGGGGAGATGGAGGAAGCGGCGAAGCTTCTTGGAAGACCATATGCAGTCATCGGTGAAGTGGTCCATGGAAAGGCTCTGGGACGGACCATACGGATACCTACGGCGAATCAGACGGCAAATGTAAACAAACTGATGCCGCCAAACGGCGTGTATATTTCCCGGATTTTTATCGAAGGGGAAGAAGAGTATCACTATGGCATCACCAATGTGGGCGTGAAGCCAACGGTGGAAGAACACGCTGCCAAAGATGTGGAGACGAACATCGTGGATTTTGACCGGGACATTTACGGAAAAACGATCAAAGTAGAACTGCTCCATTACCGTCGTCCGGAGATGCAGTTTGGCTCTTTGGATGAATTGCGGAAACAGATGGAAAAGGATGTCAACGCCGCTGTTCAATATGCTCAAAAAAACGGATAAAAATCTATCCAAATTAGCAAAATTGTGGTATACTATTCTCAAATCATCAACTGCATTTCCGGAAATACCGGATGACATAAAAAGGAGTGATGTTATGAATACGATTATCACAATTGGAAGACAGTATGGAAGCGGAGGAAGAGAAATCGGCCAGAAACTGGCAGACTATTACGGCATTCCTTTCTATGATAAGGAGCTTTTGAAAGTGGCTGCCAAAGAGAGCGGCATCTGTGAGGAGATGTTCGAGAATTATGATGAGAAGCCGACCACCAGTTTCCTCTATTCTCTGGTCATGGATCCTTACGCATTGGGATATAATGCAGCTTCCTTTGATATGCCACTCAATCAGAAAGTATTTCTGGCAGCTTTTGACGCCATCAAAAAAGTAGCGGATAAGGGTCCGTGTGTTATCGTGGGACGCTGTGCCGATTATGCCCTCAAGGATTATGATAATAAGCTGAATGTGTTCATCCATGCTCCGATGTCTTTCAAGAAGCACCGGATCAATGAGCAGTACAATATCCCGCTGGAGAAGGCAAAAGATGAGGCTGTAAAGATTGACAAGCAGCGGGCCAGCTATTATAACTACTACACTTCCAGAAAATGGGGCGATTTAAAGAGTTACGATATGACTATCGACAGCAGTATCCTCGGCATTGATGGCACTGTGGAATTGATCAAGTCCGCGGTAGCGTTAAAGGAAGCAAAATAATAAGCCGCAGATGAGAGGATTCTTTCTGAAAATGATTTTATTTCAATGACAAATATTGAACAATATGCGATACTGCCGCGCGGGATTTCCGCGCGGCAGTATTTTTGTGGAAAGATATGAGACTTTTAAACTGTGGCGGCCACCGGTGTGACAATGCCGTGACAAAATATTGGATCAATCGTATTTTATGATTCATGGGCATGGTCGTACATTTTTTGGATCTTTGGCGGAAGTTTATCGGGAAGCATGGCCGTTAAACGGTCTTCGCTGCCGTCTTTTATGGCCTCATCATAGTACCAGCATTTAAAGCGTATCATATCGAGGACTCTCTCCAGCTTTTCGATTTCTTTTTCCACGGCGGCTTTCTGGCGGACAAAAAGAGCTTTCCGCTGCGGATAGGTGCTGCTGCCCTCTTCACACCATTCCATGAACTGCTTGATATCTTTGATCTCCATGCCGGAACGCTTCAGACAGTCGATGACCTGGAGGGCCTCCAGCTGCTGTTCGCCGAAGCGGCGGATGCCGGAAGTACGTTCCATGCCGGGGAATAAGCCTTCCTTATCATAATATCGAAGGGTGGAGATGGGAATGTGAAACATTTCGGATATCTGACCAATGGTATACATACAAAAACCTCCTGTTAAAAAATCAAAAAAATGCTTGATCTAAAGTCAGATTTAGGTGTTAAGATGATTCTAGCACGAAAAGAAAACGCCGTCAACATGACGGTTGGCCTGGACATCTATATTGTGCATTTGAAATGGAGGCAGATAAAATGGAAGAAAAATTAACATTGACAACAGAGTGGGATAAAACATTTCCAAAAAGTGATACGGTCAATCACCGTAAAATAACTTTCCATAATCGCTATGGAATCACCCTGGCGGCTGATTTATATGAGCCGAAAAATGCGTCTGGAAAGCTTCCGGCCATCGCCGTATGCGGACCGTTTGGCGCTGTCAAGGAACAGGCATCCGGTCTCTATGCGCAGAACATGGCGGAGGGAGGGTTTTTAACGATAGCTTTTGACCCGTCCTTTACCGGTGAGAGCGGCGGGACTCCCCGCTATGTGGCATCCCCGGATATCAACACGGAAGACTTTCAGGCTGCCGTTGACTTCCTGTCTGTTCAGGATAATGTGGATCCGGACAAGATCGGCATCATCGGTATCTGTGGATGGGGCGGCATGGCGCTGAATGCGGCGGCCATTGATACGAGGATCAAGGCTACGGTGGCATCCACCATGTATGATATGACCCGGGTAAATGCCAAAGGATATTTTGATGCGGAGGACAGTGAGGAAGCCCGTCACGAGAAGCGGGAGGCATTGAATGCTCAGAGAACTATAGATTATAAAAACAACAGTTACGCGAGAGCAGGCGGAGTGGTGGATCCGCTGCCGGATGATGTGCCATCCTTTGTGAAAGATTACCATGCTTATTATAAGACAGAGCGTGGCTATCACCCTCGTTCTTTGAATTCCAATGACGGATGGAATGTAACATCTTCCCTTTCTTTCCTGAACATGCCAATCCTGCAGTACAGTGATGAAATCCGCAGTGCGGTACTGCTGATTCACGGTGAGGAAGCACATTCCTGTTATTTCAGCAGAGACGCGTACCAGAAACTGCGGGGAGACAACAAAGAACTGATGATCATTCCGGGTGCTGTGCATACGGATCTGTATAATCAGGTGAATATCATTCCGTTTGATAAAATGGAAGCGTTTTTTAAACAATATCTGAAATAATAAAGAAGCATTCTCTAAAGAATACCTGAAATAATAAAAAATATCCCCCACCCCGGCTTGTGCAGACAGCCGGGGTTTTTTATGATAGGGAGAGGATACCTGACATGCCTAATGGAAAAATGTTTTTGGAAAATAGCAGTACTTACATCAGGAACAGAATGTCAGGGAAAAAATAAAAAATAAGAGGTGAAGATACGATGGCGGTATGTCCGGAGAGAAACAGTTGGGAAGAGCCGGCGCTCATAAAAGGAAAAGTAAAAGAATACTGGAATGAGAGAGCAGACAGTTTCCGCGTGCAGCGGGAAGCAGAACTAAAAAGCGGTCAGCACAAAATATGGGAGCAGGAATTGTTATCCCATCTGACAGGGAAAGACAGTTTGAAGATATTAGATGTGGGATGTGGATGCGGTTTTTTCTCCCTGCTTCTGGCGGAAAACGGCTACAGGGTGACCGGCATTGATCTGACAGAAAATATGATCCTGGAAGGACGGCAGATGGCGGCTCAGCGCGGAATGGAGGTCGCATTTTTACAGATGGATGCAGAGAATCTTCTTTTTGCCGATGAGACGTTTGATGCGATTGTGAGCCGGAATCTTACGTGGACGCTGCCTCATCCGGCGCGGGCTTATGAGGAATGGCTCCGGATATTGAAACCGGGCGGTCTGCTGCTAAATTATGACGCGGAACATGCCAGATATCATTTCAGCCGCGGTCTGGAAGGAGAAAAAGCCCATGAAATGCTTTCCCGGGGACAGATGGAAGAGTGCATGGAGATATATGGTATGCTGCCTATCAGTGGCTGGAAACGGCCGGACTGGGATACGGTCTGTCTCAGACAGCTGGGATGTGCCAAAGTGGAGACCGATCAAACGATCGGAAAGAGGCTGTTTCTGCATGAAGATCAGTTTTCCACACCATATCCGGTATTCCGGATTAAGGCGGTAAAAGAATGAGACGGCTGCTGCACTTTGTATTTGTGCTGTTTGGTATTACTTTTTTGTCGTTTGCACTCATACATATGGCCGGAAGCGATGCGGTTTTGCAGCAGATGGATGTGACCGGCGTGGCGCTTTCCAGGGAAGCCATGGAGGCTCAGAGAGAGGCGCTGGGCCTTGACCGGCCGTTTCTGGTGCAGTACGCAGACTGGCTGCGGGGCTGCCTCAGAGGAGATTTCGGTGTCAGTTTTCTTTCCGGGGATGATGTTCTTTCTGTCTTTTTGTCAAAACTTCCGGCTACGCTTCTGCTGGCAGGAATTTCTCTGTTTCTTACTATTCTCATTTCCGTTCCTCTGGGAATTTATGCGGCAGTGCGCCAGAACAGGATCAGTGACTGGCTGATACGCGCCGGCAGCTTTTTGGGAAATAGTCTGCCCAATTTTTTTGTGGCGCTGCTTCTATTATATGTATTTGCCATCCGGCTGCCGGTTTTTCCGGTGATTTCAGAGGGGGCATCCGGCGTGGTGCTGCCGTCGGTAACGCTGGCTGCCGCCATGTCGGCAAAGTATGTCAGGCAGGTACGGGCGGCAGTCCTGGAGGAAATGACCCGGGATTATGTGACTGGAGCTAAGGCAAGAGGGGTGTCCTTTTCGGTGATTCTTTTTAAAAATGTGCTGCCGTCCTGTCTGCCCGCACTTCTTACCATGCTGACTTTATCAGCCGGCAGTCTGCTCGGGGGAACGGCTGTGGTAGAATCGATTTTTATGTGGGACGGCGTAGGGAAACTGGCGGTGGACGCCATTTTTATGAGAGACTATCCGATGATTCAGGCGTACGTCCTCTGGATGGCGCTGATCTATATGCTTTTGAATCTGGCGGCAGATATCTCTTACGGCCGGCTGGATCCGAGAATTCGTCTCAATGAAAAAGAAAATGCATTTCAGAAGAAAAGGATGAGTCCATGACGGAAACGATACAAAAGAAAAGGCAAAAACTGGTACTATTTGGAACTCTTGTTTTATTGCTGCTCTTTATTGCGGTGTCTGCGGAGAAGTTCTGTCCGTATGATCCTTATGCGCAAAACTACGGGGAGGCGCTGCTGCCGCCCTGTTGGAAGCACCCGCTGGGAACAGACCGGTTCGGGAGAGATATGCTCTCCCGGGTTCTTATAGGCGCCAGAGTGAGTATTTTTTCTTCTTTGATATTGACAGGGTTTATTGCCGCGGCAGGGACTGCGGCGGGCCTTTTGGCGGGATATGCCGGCGGAGTTTTTGATGCAGTGATCATGCGTATTTCTGATGTCTGTCTCGCTTTTCCGGGTATGGTGTTTGCGCTGGCTGTGGCGGCAGTGCTTCATGGAGGAATGTTTGCAGTGGTACTGGCGCTGGCTGTGGCGCACTGGCCCAGATATGCCAGGATTGCCCGGAGTCAGACTCTCTCTGTGAAGCAGGAGGATTATATCGCGGCCGCGCGCCTGGCGGGATGTCGGACACCGGCAATTCTTTTTCGGCATATCCTTCCCAATATTTTAAGCCCTGTTCTGGTGACAGCCATGCTGGACATCGGAACCATGATGATGGAAATTGCGGCGCTTTCCTTTCTGGGGCTGGGGGCACAGCCGCCTACAGCCGAGTGGGGGAGCATGATGAGCGGCGGGAGGAGCCTGCTGCAGCTGTATCCCTGGGTAGTACTGGCCCCGGGAGCGGCGATTTTTATCACAGTGGTGATTTTTAATCTTTTCGGGGAAGCTTTCCGGGATTACCGAAATAGCTGTCAGTCATGAGAGGCACTGCCGGAGAAAAAGGAAAGTGAGGAACATATGAATCGGAAACGAAAATGCATTTTATTGGCTGTACTGCTGTCCGCCCTGGTGTTTTTAAACGCCTGTGGCGGACAGACGCCGTCTCATAGTCGCCATGACGGAACGAAAACTTTTATTTTCGGAGACACCACCTTTAACGCGGAAAATGGCATCGCGGATATCAATCCTCACAACAGCAGCGGCGGATGGGGCTGTATCCGTTATGGAGTGGGAGAGACTTTATTTCGATTCACAGATTCCATGGAGATGGAACCGTGGCTGGCTGAAAACTGGGAGCATACAGATGATGTTACCTGGAAAATCGAGATAAAAGAGGGGATCACGTTCACCAGCGGCCGGAAGGTGGATGCCGCCGCCGTGAAAGAATGTCTGGAAGCGTTGATGAAAGCACATCCCCGGGCGGCGGGAGATCTGCACATCAAAGCCATGGAGGCCGGGGAACAGACGCTGACCATCCGGACGGATATTCCGGTGCCTGCTCTTCCTTCCTATCTGGCGGATCCTTACAGCTGCATTATTGATATGGAAGAGGGGGTGGATGAGGACGGCATTGTCTGCGGTACAGGGCCCTATGAAGCGGTTTCCCTGGAAACAGATCAGCGTCTGGTTCTTGTAAAAAACAAAAACTACTGGGACGGGGAACCGAATATCGATACGATCATTATCCGCAATATTTCCGATGGCGATACGTTGACAGCGGCTTTGCAGTCCGGCGAGCTTGACGCCGCCTATGGAATTCCTTATCTCAGTTATCCATTGTTTGAAAATGAGAACTATATTTTTACCGGATGTTCCACAAGCCGGGTCTTTTTCGGCGCCATGAACTTTGAAAGTCCCATTACCTCTGACCCGGCGGTGCGAAAGGCCATTGCCATGGGAATTGATAAAGAAGGATTTGTGAAGGCGCTGATGAACGGCAACGGGGAAGCGGCGTCCGGCGTGTATCCGGAGAACTTTTCTTTTGGAGGGAAAATGGTCCACACGGAAACCTACGATCCGGAAGAAGCAAAAGCGGTTCTGGAAGAGGCGGGATGGACGGACCGGGACGGAGACGGTGTCCGGGAGAAAGACGGAGTGCCGCTGGTGCTGCGCTGGCTTACCTATCCGAGCCGCCAGGAACTGCCTCTTCTGGCGGAATCCGCACAGGCGACCCTGGGAGAAATCGGAATTCGGGTGGAGATTAATAATACACCGGACCATAGCAGTGTCTGCGCAGATAAAAATGCCTGGGATATTTATGTCAGCGCCATGGTCACAGCTCCCACCGGGGATCCGGAATATTTTTTCAATTATCACTGTCTGGACAGTTCTGCCCACAATGACGGGGGATATCACAGTGATCGTCTGGAAGCGCTGGCGCAGAAACTGTCAGGAACTTTTGATACAGAAAAAAGAGCAAAACTGGCTGTCAGAATGCAGCAGACACTTCTTGACGACAACGCCTGTGTGTTTGTGGCGCATCTTCGCATGAATATGATAGCCAGAGCCGGAGTGACGGGGCTTACGGCGCATCCCTGTGATTATTATGAGATTACAGCGGAACTGGATGTGAAATAAATGGGAGCCGGATATGAAAAAACAATATATTGTTCAAAATAATCATAAGTGGCCGGGAAAACAATAAAAAGTTCAGAAAAAGCAAAGATTTATGTTGAACTCATATATATTCTGTGTTATAATGCCTGCAATTGAGACTGAACCAATGGATTGAAATTGAACTCTTGTCCGTGAGTTCAACAAAGAACTTGGGTATTTCAGTAAAAATAAAATGCAGGAGGAGAACAATGACAGGAGAGACCTTTTCGGATCGATTAAAGCTGGCCATGGAGCAGCGTGGAAAAAAGCAGATTGATATGATCCGCGCCGCCGCGGAGCGGGGTGTCAAGCTGGGCAAAAGCCACATCAGTCAGTATGTCAGTGGCAAAAATGTGCCGCGGCCAGACATTCTCCACTGTCTGGCGGATATCCTTGATGTGGATGAAGAATGGCTGAGAAGCGGCCGCAGGGGAGAGAAAGCAGAACAGAGAAAGGAAGAAGAAAGGGCGGAGGTAAAAAGGGAAAATCATGCCCTTGACGGAAGACCGGAAGAGACTGTGACCAGGATGGAGCAACAGGATTTCCGCCGGGATCCGGATGAAAAAAAACAATACACAGAACATACAGGAGGCAGACCCATGAGAGAGTTCAAAAAATCTTCAAAATTGAACAATGTACTATATGATGTGAGAGGACCGGTGGTGGATGAAGCGGCCAGAATGGAAGAAGCAGGCACGCAGATCCTTAAACTGAACATCGGTAATCCGGCTCCTTTTGGGTTCCGCACGCCGGATGAGGTGATCTATGATATGCGCCGTCAGCTGACGGAATGCGAGGGCTATTCCCCGGCCAACGGTCTGTTTTCCGCGAGAAAGGCCATTATGCAGTACGCCCAGCTCAAACAGATTCCCAATGTGTCCATGGAAGATATCTATACAGGTAACGGCGTCAGTGAGCTGATCAACATCTGCATGTCGGCGCTTCTGGATGACGGAGATGAGATATTGATCCCGTCGCCGGATTATCCGCTTTGGACAGCCTGCGCGACACTGGCGGGAGGAACCGCCGTTCATTATATCTGTGATGAACAATCGGACTGGTATCCGGATATGGATGATATCAAAAAGAAGATCACAGACCGGACCAAAGCCATCGTTATCATTAATCCAAACAATCCTACCGGTGCTCTCTATCCAAGGGAAGTGCTGCAGCAGATTGTGGATATCGCAAGAGAACATCAGCTGATCATTTTCTCCGATGAGATTTATGACCGGCTGGTCATGGACGGAGAGGAACATATTTCCATTGCTTCCCTGGCGCCGGATTTATTCTGTGTCACCTACAGCGGTCTGTCCAAATCACATATGATCGCCGGCTTCCGTATCGGGTGGATGATTTTGAGCGGTAATAAAAATATGGCGAAAGATTATGTGGAAGGTATTAAAATGCTCTCTAATATGCGCCTTTGTTCCAATGTACCGGCGCAGTCCATTGTACAGACGGCCCTGGGCGGACACCAGAGCGTGAAGAGCTATGTGGTTCCGGGCGGAAGAATCCGGGAGCAGAGAGATTATATTTATAAAGCACTGACGGATATCCCCGGCATCAGTGCAGTGAAACCAAAGGCGGCCTTCTATATTTTTCCAAAGATCGATGTGAAAAAGTTCAATATCACCGATGATGAAAAATTTGCGCTGGATCTTCTGAAGGATAAAAAAATCCTTCTCATCCATGGAGGCGGATTCAACTGGCAGCAGCCGGATCATTTCCGGGTGGTATATCTGCCGCGGATTGAAGTCCTGAAAGAGTCTGTGGAGAAGATGGCGGACTTCTTCAGTTATTATCATCAGTAGAAACCTGCTGACATCCATAGAAATGTACAAAAAAAGCTGTGAAAAAATGACCTTTTTCATTTTTTCACAGCTTATTTATTTAATGAACTGATCGATGGCTTTTTTGAACTGTTCCAGTGATTCCGGATCATTGTGTTCAATGGCATCGACAATGCAGTGATCCAGGTGGTCTTTTAATATAATCTTTCCGGTATTGGTCAGGGCGGAGCGGACGGCGGCAAGCTGAATTAAGACATCCGAGCAGTCTTGTCCGTTCTCTACCATCCGTTTTACCGATTCCAGATGACCGATGGCCCGGGACAGCCGGTTGATGACAGCCCTGGTCTCCGTATGGGTGTGCCCGTGGGAGTGACTCTGTACATTTTCATGAGATTGGTTATGGGAATGTCCCTGCGTTTGGCCGTGGGCGTGCCCGTGGGAGTGTGCCTGTAAACGGTCATGAACAGAGTCACCCCCGGGTGTTTGTTTCGTTTTTTCTCCGGACAAAAATTTGCGTCTGTCGTCCATATGTTCACCTCCAGATATGCGTTTATTATACGGAAAAAGAAAAAAGTTTGTCAAGAAAAGCCGTGCCTTTTGGCGCAAAATGTGGTAAGCTGTGTTTTACCGCTGCTGTTGCATTATGTAAAAAAGTATGCGCGGCAGATAAACGGTTAACCAGAAACACATAAAAGAGAAAGAAAACCAGAAACATAAATTGGAAAGAAAGGATTTGTCATGTGGATTGCAGATAAATACATTGACTACGTAAAAGAACAGACCATAAATAATCCCGGGCAGAGCTGGGGGAAAATGCTGCTTGGCTTCAAGGCAAATAAGCTTCGGATGAAGCTTCTTCCCAATAAAAAGCTTTCCAGGGGATACCAGAAGCTGGAGGAAATGATGATGTCTTTCGTGGCAGACGCCCTGGGACGGCCGGATAGTTATGTCTGGGGAAATATTTTTTCGCCCTGCGAGATCGTTCAATGTTTTGGGCGGAGCACTCTGTCCATTGAATGTCTGGCCTGCTATTTAAGCGGATATCATCTGGAAGATTATTTTATCGACTATGCTCAGAATCTGGGAATCGCCCCGACTCTGTGTTCTTATCATAAGACTTTCGTGGGAGCCATTGACAGCGACGCAGTGTCGGTGCCTGGTTACGCGGTGACCACCTCTTTGTCCTGTGACGGCAATTTGAACACATTTCGCTATCTGGAGAAGAAAAAGGGAGTTCCGTTTTCTTTTCTGGACGTTCCTTACGGGGATGACGAGGATTCCGTAGATTATCTGGCCGGACAGCTGAAAGACTTTGCCGGAGCTCTGGAACAACATTTCGGAATCCCCTTTGAGGAGGAAAGATTAAAAGAGAATCTTCGCATTGAGAATGAGACCCGCAAAGAATTAATGCATTTTTTCCGTCTGCAGAGCGAGAGATATTATCCGGGAGAGCTGATCAGTCATCTGTATCTGATGATGGGGATGCATCTTTTGATCGGCACGCCGGAATTTCTGGATCTGGTCCGGTTCATGGTGGAAGATATCAAAACGTATCCTCCTTTTGAGGGAAAGAAGATTCTGTGGGTGCATCTGCTGCCATTTTATCAGGAGACCCTGCAGCGATATCTCAATGAAAATCCGGAGTATCAGATCATTGCCAGCGACATGGCGATGGACTCCGTGGAAGAGCTGGATGAGAGACGGCCGTTTCACGCTCTGGCCAGGAAGCTCATCCATAATCTTTATAATGGTTCCTATGATCACAAAGCGCAGATGGTCAGCCGTCTCGCCGACGAACTGTCTCCGGATGCGGTGATTCAGTTCTGCCACTGGGGATGCAAACAGTCCTCCGGCGGCAGTCTGATTTTGAAAGAGGCATTCCAGAAGAAGGGAATTCCCATGCTGATCCTTGACGGAGACGGCATTGACAGGCGAAACAGTCATGACGGACAGATCAAAACCCGTCTGGAAGCGTTTCTCGAGATGCTGGATGAAGGTACGCAGAACAGGAGGCTGGACAGGACATGTTAGGATATATCTGTAAATATACTCCGGTGGAAGCTTTCGTCTCCATGGGCGTGGAGATGAAACGGGTGGAACCGGATGTGACCAATTTCAATCAGGCGGATATGAAGATGCATCCCAATATCTGCAGTTTTGCCAAAGGAGTGCTGGAAGAGATGATGCAGGAGGATTATGAGGGAATCATCCTCACCACCTGTTGTGACAGCATCCGCCGCCTCTATGATGTGCTGAAAGAAGAATTTCCGGAGAAATTCATCTATATACTGGACATACCGCGGATAACCAAGGAAGCCGGAGCGGTTCTCTATGAAAAGAGGATCCGGGCGATGATGCAGGCCTATGAGGCATATTCCGGCAGACAGTTCCGGGAGGATCGTTTTCGGGAAATCCTCAAAACGGCACAGGAGAGGGAGAGACTATCCTTTAAAAAGAAGCGTCTCAATATCGGGATTCTGGGCGCCCGGGCCAATAAAAATATCAAGGAGATTCTGGAAGAGCGGGGAGCGGGCGTGGCTTTTGACCTCACCTGCACCGGCCTGGACCGCAAGATCATTTATCAGGAATCTGAGCTGTATCTGGCGTATACCCGGGGACTGCTGGCGCAGTTCCCCTGTATGCGCATGGAACAGGCGTCCAACCGGGATGAGCTGATCCGGCGTTACAGTGACAGCGCGGACGGGATCATCTACCATACGGTACAGTTTTGTGACAATTATGCCTATGAGTATGCATGGCTGAAAGAATGGCTGCAGCGGCCGATGCTTTTACTGGAAACGGACTATACAAAACAAAGTTTCGGGCAGATGCTGACCCGCATTGAGGCTTTTTTGGAATCTCTGCAGCCGCAGCAGGCCGGAAAAGAGCTTTTGCGGTCACAGCCCGGGAAAAAGGAAAGAACGGGAGGACAGGAAAATATGTATGTGCTGGGTATTGACAGCGGTTCCACTTCCACCAATGCGGTGATCATGGACCGTGATAAAAAGATCAGAGCGTTTTCGGTGGTGCGCACCGGCGCAAAATCCGGGGAGAGTGCAGATAAAGTACTGAAAGATGTGCTGGAAAAAGCTTCCCTTCAGAGAGAAGAGATCGCATGGATCGTATCAACAGGATATGGCCGGGTGAGTATTCCTTTTGCCGACGAAAACGTGACGGAAATCAGCTGTCACGGCCGGGGCGCCCATTATTTTAATCCGGACATCCGCACCATACTGGATATCGGCGGGCAGGACAGCAAAGCAATCTCCTTAAATCAGGAGGGAGAGGTGCAGGATTTTGTCATGAATGATAAATGTGCGGCAGGTACGGGACGATTTCTCGAGATGATCGCCCGCACCCTGGAAGTGAGTCTTGATGATCTGGGAGCCATTGCTCTCACGTCCACAGAAAAAATAGAAATCACCAGCATGTGTTCCGTATTCGCGGAATCGGAGGTGATTTCTCTGATTGCCAATAATAAAGAAAAGGCAGACATCGCGGACGGTGTCTGTCATGCCATTGCCAACAAAGCCTATGGTCTTTTAAGCCGGGTAGGTCTTACGCCAGCCTTTATGATGACCGGCGGAGTGGCAAAAAACCCGGGTGTCGTCCGCGCCGTGGAAGAAAAAATCGGCGGGAAACTTTATATCTGTCCGGAACCGGAGATTGTAGGGGCGGTAGGAGCGGCTCTCTACGCGCTGGAACAGATCTAGGATTCCGGATATTTTGACGATAAAAGATCAGTCATCTTCCTGGAATCTCTTGTCCACTTTGTTATAGGAAGTAAAATACGGAGCAAAGTCTTTTTCGTCGGATTCCAGTTTCCGGATGAAGTTGGTCCGAACCTTCTTCTCCGGCTGAGGAGTGACAAGACCTGAGTCACGTCCGGCGGCAAAGGACTTGAGCATCCACGCCATATTCCGGCCGAGGGTGCGCATGACCATCATGCCTTCCTTATCCTGCTCCACTTCCTGCGGGGTATTGCCGAAGACAATATTCCAGTAAGCGGACGGAACCAGAGGCATGTTGCTGATGGTAAAATACTTGTTAAGCTGGTCCAGAGCGGCGATGGAACCTCCCCGGCGGCAGCTGGCCACAGCGGCGCCCGGCTTGTATGGAAATCCTTTGCTGGAATAAAACATCCGGTCCATAAAAGAAGTGATGCCTCCCGCAGCGGCGGCGTAATGAACTGGTGAGCCGACGATCAGGCCGTCGCAATGTTCCATTTTGGCGATAGCTATGTTGACGGCGTCCTCTCCGAAAATACATTTGCCCAGCTTATTCTTGCGGCACATCCCGCAGCCCATACAGCCGCGGATCGGGTCCAGTCCGATGTGGAGCCATTCGGTCTCGATTTCTTCCATATGTAACGTCTTTTCCACTTCCAAAAGTGCCCGCCAGGTGCAGCCCTTCGGGTGTGGGCTTCCGTTTATCAATAATACTTTCATGGGTGTCATCCTTTCTGGATGTGAACGTTCTTTCCAATCACGAAAAACAGAAAAACATAGAAGCCCTTCTGCGGATCCGGAGAACAATCACAGGTAAAAATATGCTAAAATGTCTGTAAATTCACTATTTATGAGAAATTATATCATGAAATGATGGAAATGTATATGAAAAAAATATGAATGTGCCTTGTTTTTCTGTGTAAATTTATATATACTAGAAAATCACAGGGGATATTTTTTTGTCATGATGAAGGATGAGATCCGGGCGCCTTCAAAATAAAAAAGGAGATCAGAGTCTTCGGGCGGCGGATGCAGTCATGAGATCATGCGCAGGATACAGAGATATATGAGAAGATCTCCATAAAATATTGGAAAAAATGAGAAGGACAACGTGAGGGAGGATAGCAGTATATGCATGTAATGGTACATAAGTTTAAAAAAGTCCTGGTGGCGAACCGCGGGGAGATCGCGATACGTATTTTCCGGGCTTTGGAGGAGCTGGGAATCGGCTCCATCGCCGTGTATTCCAAAGAAGACCGGTACGCACTGTTTCGCTCCAAGGCGGATGAGGCGTATCCGCTGGATCCGGACAAGGGGCCGGTGGACGCTTATCTGGATATTCCGACGATCATCCGTATCGCCAAGGAGAAAAAGGCGGATGCCATCCATCCGGGATACGGTTTCTTGTCAGAGTATCCGGCTTTTGCGGAAGCCTGCCGGAAAAATGATATTGTCTTTATCGGGCCGACAGTGGAAGCTATGAATATTATGGGGGATAAACTTTCAGCCAAACAGGCGGCTCACGACAGTAATGTGCCGATCATCAGCGGCAGCGACTTCATTTTACCGGACGCCGGGGCGGCCATGGCTGAGGCAGACCGCATCGGGTATCCGGTGATGTTAAAAGCATCCAACGGCGGCGGCGGCCGCGGAATGCGTATTGTGGAGCGGAAAGAAGATATGGAGGAAGCCTTCGCCAAGTCGGAAAATGAGTCAAAACGGGCTTTTGGGGAATCCAAACTGTTTTTGGAGAAGTATCTGATCCGGCCGAAACATATCGAAGTACAGATTTTAGGAGACAATTACGGGAATATCGTACATTTATATGACCGGGACTGTTCCGTGCAGAAAAATAATCAGAAGGTCATTGAATTTGCGCCGGCCTGGACCATTTCTGATGAGATCCGAAAGAAAATTCTGGACAGCGCCAAACGTCTGGCCAGAAGAGTGGGATATACCAACGCCGGAACCATGGAATTTCTTGTAGATGAGGAGGAGAATCCATATTTCATTGAGATGAATCCGCGGATTCAGGTGGAACATACGGTAACGGAGATGATCACAGGCATCGACATCATCATCTGCCAGATTCTGGTGGCGGAGGGATATCCGTTAAACAGTCCGAATATCCACATTTATTCGCAGAATGAAGTGAAAAGCATCGGATATTCCATCCAGGTGCGAATCACCACGGAGGATCCATCCAATCACTTTCTGCCGGATCACGGCAAGATTGATCTGTACCGTTCCAGTGCGGGAAACGGCATCCGGCTGGACGGGGGCATCGCCTACACCGGAGCCGTGATCACCGCTCATTATGACAGTCTTCTTGTGAAACTGGTGTCACACGACCGGACGTTTGCGGGTGCTATCCGCAAATCGGTCCGCGCTCTGAAAGAGTTCCGGATCCACGGGATACAGACGAATATGACCTTTTTGATCAACGTCTTAAATCATGAGGTGTTTCAGAAAGGAAAATGTTATACGACCTTTATCAGCGAGACGCCGGAGCTCATTGAGATGCATAACAAACTGGACCGGACTACCAAGATTCTGGAGTTTCTGGCCAATAAGATGGTCAATGTGAATCCGGGACCGAAGCCGGATCTTGAGGACAGAAAGGTGCCGGTCATCGACACGGAAAAAGAGATCCGGGGAACCCGGGACGAATTTTTGCGGCTGGGCGCGAAAGAGTTCACCCAGAAGGTGTACCGGAGTAAGAAGCTGTATGTGACGGATACCACCATGCGGGATGGCCAGCAGTCTCTGCTGGCGACCCGTATGCGGACCAAGGAAGTGGCGGGAGCGGCAAGAGCCACCAACCTGTACTTGAAGGACGCATTTTCCATTGAAGCCTGGGGCGGCGCCACCTACGATACGGCATATCGTTTTCTGAAAGAATCCCCGTGGAAACGGTTGGATATTCTGAGAGAACGGATGCCGAACGTTTTGATCCAGATGCTCCTCCGGGCCTCCAATGTGGTGGGATACAGCACATATCCGGACAATGTGATCAAGAAGTTTATCAAGGTATCCAGCGACCATGGCGTGGATGTCTACAGGATTTTTGACAGTATGAACTGGATGGAAAATATGAAGCTGCCGGTGGAAGAGGCATTAAAAACCGGGAAAATTGTGGAGGGAGCCATCTGCTACGCCAGCGATATGATGGATCCGAAAGAGACCACTTACACCCTCGATTATTATTGCAGGAAGGCGGCGGAACTGGAAGCCATGGGCTGCCACTGCATTGCCATCAAGGACATGTCTTCCCTGTTAAAGCCTTACGCGGCGAAGAAGCTGGTGGAGGCTCTGAAGAAAGAAGTGCATGTGCCGATTCATCTGCACACGCATGATACCGCCGGTAATGGGATCGGAACCTACCTGATGGCTGCCGAGGCCGGCGTGGATATCGTGGACTGCGCCATCGGTTCCATGAGTTCCCTGACCAGCCAGCCGTCCATGAACTCTCTGGTGGAAGCGCTGCGGGGAACGGAGAGAGATACCCGGATTGATCCGGAGGGACTTCTGGTGCTGGATGAATATTATGCCCATGAGCGGAAAGTATATAAGGTTTTCGAGAGCGGTATCGACGCACCGGATACGGCCATTTATCAGTATGGCATGCCGGGAGGACAATATTCCAACTTTACGGCCCAGTTAAAAGAAATGGGCGTAGTCAATAATTTTAAGGAGATACGCAGATTATATAAAGAGGCCGATGAATTGCTGGGCAATATCATCAAGGTGACCCCTACTTCCAAGGTGGTGGGCGATCTGGCCATTTTCATGCAGAGGAACAATCTGACGAAAGAGAATATTTTCACGGAAGGAAGAGAACTGTCCTATCCGGATTCCGTGGTGGAATACTTTGAGGGACTGCTCGGACAGCCGGAAGGCGGTTTTCCGGAAGAGTTCCGGCGCATTGTGTTGAAAGACAGAACGCCGATTGAAGGGCGGCCGGGCGCGCTTCTCCCCGATGTGGATTTTGATAAGATTGCGGAATTCCTCCGGGAGAATTACTATATGGATACCATGGAGAAACCAGAGGTCATGGAACAGAAGGTGTTAAGCTATGCGCTGTATCCGAGAGTTTATGAGGATTACTGCGAGCATTTCCAGGCCTACAATGATGTGTCCAAACTGGAAAGCCATGTATATTTTTACGGGTTGCGTCCCGGGGAGGAGACAGTCATCCAGATTGAGGAGGGCAATGATATCCTCATCAAATTTGTACAGATGTCAGAACCGGACGAAAAAGGATACCGGACGCTTCAGTTTGAGGTGAATGGATTCTACCGGGAGACCCGTGTTCTTGATAAGAATTTTGAGGTGAAGGCAGACCGCCGTCTGAAAATGGACCCAAGAAATCCGGGACATCTGGGGGCCTCTATGCCTGGTATCATCAGTGATATCAAGATTAAGGAGGGCGATGTGGTGAAGAAGAATATGCCGCTCATGACCATCGAAGCCATGAAGATGGAGACGACGGTCACTTCCCGGGTTTCCGGCGTTGTGGATAAGATCTATGTTTCCGAGGGCGATGAGGTCAACCAGGATGCGCTGCTGGTATCTTTCATTCTTGATGAGGAAGAGATGAAAAATGTCACTCATCCGGAACTTCCGGAAATGGATCTGGCCTCCCTCTATGAAGATGATTTTAAGACCGTTTCCATAGATGGTGAAATTGAGAAAAAAGAATAGAAGCCGGATTTTGTACATAATCATCCGGAAGGGAGAATGCTGCCGTGGATTTTGCCGCCGCCGCTTACTCTGTTTTGACGGAATTACCTGCTTGTGGTATGATGGGGAATGGAAAAAGCGGACGGCGGCTTTTTTTGGCTTGTCGCCAGGATGGGGACGGCAGGACACCGGGATGAGATCCGTTGGAACGGATGTATCCTTTCAGCCGTGGGATTCATAATATTATCATAATGGAATTCAAATTATATAATATAGAAGAAAGACAGGAGGAAGAACCGATGAAAGAAAATGCATGGTTAACATATGATGAAAAGGATATGGAAGCGCTGGAAAAACTCTCCGGCGAATATAAAGATTTTCTGAGCAGATGCAAGACGGAAAGAGAATGTACAACATTTTTTAAAGAGGAGGCCGAAAAGGCCGGATACCGTTCCCTGGAGGATCTTGTTGCAGAAGGAGTATCCGTCAAGGCAGGGGATAAAGTGTACGCCGTGGGCATGGGTAAGACTATCGCTTTGTTCCAGGTGGGCAGGAAGCCGCTCACAGACGGAATGAATATTCTCTGCGCTCATATTGATTCCCCGCGGCTTGATCTGAAACAGGTGCCGTTATATGAGGATACGGAACTGGCCTTTCTGGATACCCATTATTACGGTGGTATCAAGAAGTATCAGTGGGTGACGATTCCCCTGGCTCTCCACGGCGTCATCGCCAAAAAAGACGGTTCAGTGATGGAAGTCAATATCGGGGAAGACCCGGAAGACCCGATCGTCTATGTGACGGATCTTCTGGTACACCTGGCATCGAAACAGCTGGCGAAAAAAGGCAGCGAGGTGGTAGCCGGTGAGAATCTGGATATCCTGGTGGGAAGCCGTCCGCTGGAGGGAGAAGAAAAAGATGCGGTGAAAGCCAATGTACTGCGTCTTCTCAAAGAGAAATATGACATGGAAGAGGATGATTTCCTTTCTGCAGAGATTGAAGTGGTTCCGGCAGGACCGGCCAGAGACTGCGGTCTTGACAGGAGTATGATTGCCGGATACGGCCATGATGACCGTGTCTGCGCTTTTCCGTCTTTCCAGGCTATGATAGAGACAGAGGCTCCGGAGCGGACATCCTGCTGTATCCTTGTGGATAAAGAAGAAATCGGCAGTGTAGGCGCCACTGGTATGCAGTCCATGTTTTTTGAAAATGCGGTGGCAGAACTTCTGGCCCTCGCAGGCATGGATTCCAATCTGGCTGTGCGCCGCACCATGGCACGGTCAAAGATGCTTTCTTCCGATGTGAGCGCCGCCTATGATCCGGCCTACAGCGAAGCCTTTGAGAAAAGAAACAGCGCTTACTTCGGAAAGGGTCTGGTTTTGAATAAATATACCGGTTCCAGAGGTAAATCCGGCTCCAATGACGCCAACGCAGAATATCTGGCACAGCTTCGCAGGATTTTTGATAACAATAAGGTAGCATTCCAGACAGCGGAACTGGGTAAGGTTGACTATGGCGGAGGCGGAACCATCGCGTATATCGCGGCCCTCTACGGCATGGAAGTGGTGGACAGCGGCGTGGCGGTTCTCAGCATGCATTCTCCTTGTGAGATCATCAGCAAGGCAGACTTATATGAGGCGAAGAAAGGTTATGCAGCATTTCTGAAAGAGGCATGAGAATGAATTGTCAGGAAGCACAGTCAAATATCATGAACTATATCAACCACAATCTGAGCAATGAGCAGACGAAGGAATTTATTGAGCATATTTATTCCTGCCCCAACTGCCAGGATGAACTGGAGATTAATTATATTGTGATGGTTGGTCTGCAGCAGCTGGATGATGGAGAGATTTTGTCGGTGGATTTCAGAAAAAAACTGAAAGAAGACATGGATATGCGATATAAGGAGGCTGTCAGGGAGGAGGAGAGAAGCCGTTCGATCCGGGTCATCCTTGCTGCCTTCCTCATTTCGTTGTTCTTGTGGATTCTGGGCAAAGTACTTGCGTTTATTGTATAGATTTTTAAGTAGAAGAAAGGACACAGCATCATGGCGGAAAATAAAATCATGCTTCTGGACGGGCACAGCCTGCTGAACCGCGCTTACTACGGTCTGCCGGTACTGACCAACGCAGAAGGAAAACATACCAATGCGGTGCTCGGTTTTTTGAATATTATGCTCCGATATATGGAGGAGGAGCGGCCGACTCATCTTCTGGCGGCTTTTGACAGAAAGGAGCCGACATTTCGGCATCTGAAATATAAAGAATATAAGGGAACAAGAAAACCGATGCCTGAAGAATTGAGGGAACAGGTTCCTCTCATGAAAGAGGTGCTTTCTTCCATGGGCATTCCGGTGGTGACACAGGCAGGCATCGAGGCGGACGATATTCTTGGAACCATCGGGCGGGAAGCGGAAAAGGAAGATTTTTCCGTCGTCATTGTATCCGGCGACCGGGATCTTTTGCAGCTGGCGACGGAACATACCAAGATCAAGATTCCGAAGACCAGGGCCGGCGGCACGGTGACAGAAGACTATTTCGCAGCCGATGTGGAAAAGCTTTACGGTGTGACGCCCACAGAGTTCATTGATATGAAAGGACTTATGGGAGACGCTTCCGATAATATCCCGGGTGTTCCGGGCATCGGAGAAAAAACAGCGGCAAAGCTGATACAGAATTATCATTCCATTGAGAATGCCCACGATCATCTGGAAGAGATTAAGCCGGCCAAAGCCAAAAATAATTTGAGAGAATATTATGATCAGGCTCTTTTGAGCAAAGATCTGGCCACCATCAAGACGGACTGCTCCCTGGATTATCAGTTCCAGGACGCGGTAGTCGGCGACATTTTTACAAAAGATGCCTATCATCTTTTCAAAAAGCTGGAATTAAAGAGCCTGTTTAAATATTTTGAGGAAGATCAGAAAGAAAAAAATGAACTGCAGATTACGGTGACCAGCGATCTGGCGGAGGCGGATGCCATTTTTGATGCGGTGCGCGCAGCGGGAAAAGAAGGAGAAGCCGCCGGATATGGTGTCATCGGAAGCGCCGGAGACTGCCGGGGCATCTCCTTAAGCTGGAACGATAAAACGGCCCTTCTTCTGACGGGAGGGCTGCTGACGGAAGATCAGCTGAAAGATTCCGTGCTTGCTCTCCTGGCTGCCGGCATGTCTTTGTATGTGCTTGACTATAAGGCGCTGCTGCATTTTGATGAGCGTCTGCGGGAGTATGAGAAGCAGATTGAGGACGTGGGTATTCTCGCCTATCTGCTCAATCCGCTGCAGTCAGCGTATGACTATGACGATATTGCCAGAGATTATCTGGATCTGGTGGTGCCGTCCAGAAAAGAAGTGTGCGGAAAACAGGAATTGTCAGAAGTATTTTCTGCTGAAAATGAAAAAGCAGTGAATATGGCCGGGCTTCTTTCCTACGTCCCTCGGAAGGCCTGCCCGATTCTCAAAGAAAAACTGAAGGAACATGACATGGAGGAGCTCTATCTGCAGATTGAGCGGCCTACCACAGCGACCCTCTATGACATGGAAAAATACGGGATTTCAGTGGAGAAGGATGCTCTGAAAGAATATGGCGAACAGCTGACCGGGCGCATTGAGGAGCTGGAGGAATCCATCCATACCCAGGCGGGAAAAGATTTTAATATCAATTCTCCAAAGCAGCTGGGGGTGGTTTTGTTTGAAGATTTGAAGATGCCTTTTGCCAAGAAGACAAAGACGGGATATTCCACCAGTGCGGACATTCTGGAGAAACTGGCGCCGGATTATCCCATTGTGTCAGATATTCTCGAGTACCGGCAGCTGACAAAGCTGAAATCGACCTATGCGGACGGACTGGCTGCCTTTATCGGAGAAGACGGGAAGATTCACAGCGTTTTTCACCAGAAGGTGACCGCCACCGGACGGTTGTCCAGTTCCGATCCGAATCTTCAGAATATTCCGATCCGGATGCCGCTGGGACGGGCCATCCGGAAAGTGTTTGTGCCGGAACCGGGATATGTGTTTGTCAGTGCCGATTATTCGCAGATTGAACTGCGAGTGCTGGCCCACATGGCGGATGATAAGAATCTCATTGACGCCTACCGGCACAATGCGGATATTCACACCGCCACCGCTTCCCAGGTATTCGGGGTGCCGGTGGAGGAAGTGACGCCGCTTCTTCGCAGAAGCGCCAAGGCGGTAAATTTTGGAATCGTCTATGGGATCAGCGCCTTCGGACTCAGCCAGGACCTCAATATCTCACGGAAGGAAGCCAACGAGTATATCGAGCGGTATTTTGCCACCTATCCGGGTATCAAAACCTATCTGGACGGCAATGTCGCTTTCGCGAAAGAACATGGATATGTGAAGACGTTATACGGAAGAATCCGTCCGATTCCGGAACTTTCGTCCAGTAACTTCATGCAGAGAAGTTTCGGGGAGAGGGCCGCCATGAATTCTTCCATCCAAGGAACGGCGGCGGATATCATCAAAATTGCCATGATCCGCGTAAGCCGCCGGCTGAGGGAAGAGAATCTTTCCTCCCGTCTGATTCTGCAGATTCACGATGAGCTGCTCGTGGAGACAAAAGAAGAAGAGATCGGGGAAGTGTACAACATTCTGAAAGAAGAGATGATGGGAGCTGCGGATTTGAGTGTGCCGCTCCTGGTAGATATCGAAAAAGGAAAAACATGGTATGAAGCAAAATAAAAAATATATTCCCGCCATCGGCATCACCGGCGGCGTAGGTTCCGGAAAGAGTGTCGTCATGGATCTTCTGGAGAAAGAGTTTGGCGCGGCTGTCATTCTGGCGGACCTGGTGGCCCACGATCTGATGGAGCCGGGCGCCATCAGCTACCGGCAGATTGTGGCTGAATTTGGCACAGAGATACTTGACGGGGAGGGACGGATTCACCGTCCTTCCCTGTCAAAAATTGTGTTTGGACATCCGGAACGTCTGAAACGGTTAAATGAGATCACGCACCCGAATGTCAAGGAAGAAATCCTTGCCCGTATCGCCCGTTTCCGGGAAGAGGGAAAGGTTTCCATGGTCGCTGTGGAGGCGGCGCTCTTGATCGAGAACGGTTTTGAGGAAATACTCGATGAACTCTGGTATGTGTATGTAAAGGAAGAGACGAGAATCCATCGTCTGATGGAAGGCCGCGGCTACAGCGAGGAGAAGAGCCGCTCCATCATGAAACAACAGCTTAGAGACGGGGAGTTTCGCAGCCACTGCAGCCGGGTCATTGACAATAATCAGGATGTGGACAGCCTGAGGGTGCAGCTGACACAAATCTTTGAAGAAAAGAAATTATTTTAAGAATTTGTGCAGGAAGGTTTACGCAGAATAAATTTTGTTATATAATGAACACCTGTAAAAAGTCGGATAACAAAAAGGATGAGAAAACATGGAATTAGCAAGTATTGCCAGCGGAAGCAGCGGCAATTGTATTTACATAGGCAACCGGGACTCCCATTTTCTGGTGGATGCGGGGATCAGCCGCAAGCGTATTGTGGAAGGCCTGGAGGAGATGGAGATCAAACCGGAAAATATTGACGGGATTTTTGTCACCCACGAGCATATGGACCACATCAGCGGACTGGGTGTATTCCTGCGGAAATATCCGGTGCCGGTGTATGCCACGGGAAAGACCATCGACTGTATTCTGAAGACCCGGTCTCTCGGGAAGGTGGATCCGGATCTGTTTGTCTCTGTATCCCCGGATCATCCTGTGAAGGTGGGAAATGTGAAGGTGGAGGCGTCCAGTGTCTATCATGACGCGGCGGATCCTGTCTGTTATACCTTTCAGGATGAGGAGTCCAAGGTGGGCATTGCCACAGATTTCGGGACTTATGATGATTATCTGGTGGACAAGATGCAGGGGTGTGAGTCTCTGCTGGTGGAGGCCAACCATGATCTTAACATGCTGATGGTAGGGCCGTATCCGTATCCGCTGAAGAGAAGAATCATGGGGAATACCGGGCATCTGTCCAATGAGCGCGCCGGGCAGTTTCTGTCCAGGGTGATCGGAAAGAACTGCCGGAATATTTTTCTGGGACATTTGAGCAAAGAGAATAATTATGGTGAGCTGGCCTATGAGACGGTCAAGGTCGAGCTGCTGGCTCATAATATTGATATGGACAAAGAGAATTTCACAATGCGGGTGGCGGATAGATATGCGCCGACCTTTGTGCTGTAACAAAAACGGTTTTTATGATGGCATTGACGGATGCAGTGCCGCCGTTTATATAATATGGAGGAAATACAATGAAAAAAACGATTATCACTGTGATTGGCAAAGATTCTGTGGGAATTATCGCAAAGGTTTGCACTTATCTGGCAAATAATAAGATTAATATTCTGGATATCAACCAGACTATCACCGGGGGATATTTTAATATGATGATGATTGTGGAATCTGACGAGGTACACAAGACATTTCCGGATATGGCCATGGAACTGGAACAGATTGGCGAGGAGATCGGCGTGAAGATTCAGGCACAGCACGCGGAAATCTTTGAGATGATGCATCGGATTTAGGAACAGGAGGATATTATGCTGAATATCAACGAGGTTATCGAGACCAATAAAATGATCCACGAGATGAATCTGGACGTCCGGACCATTACCATGGGTATCAGTCTGCTGGACTGCGTGGGAGATGACGTGGAGGAAGTCTGTGAGAACATTCATACAAAGATTATTTCCAAGGCGGCGAATCTTGTCCAGGTGGGCAATGAGATTGAGCGGGAATACGGAATCCCGGTTGTCAATAAACGTATCTCCGTGACGCCGATCGCACTGGTGGGAGGACGCTGCTGCAAGGGACCGGAAGATTTTGTCCGCATTGCGAAGGAGCTGGACCGCTGTGCGCGGGAAGTGGGTGTGAACTTCATCGGCGGCTACTCTGCCCTGGTCAATAAGGGAATGACCAGAGCAGATGAATATCTTCTGGATTCTATTCCGGAAGCGCTGGCTGTGACAGAGCGTGTATGCAGTTCCGTGAATGTCGGATCCACAAAGACCGGTATCAATATGGACGCTGTGAAGCGGATCGGAGGGATTATCCTTGAGACGGCAGAGCGCACCAAAGATCAGGATGGAATCGGTAACGCGAAGTTTGTGGTGTTCACCAATGCTCCGGATGATAACCCGTTTATGGCGGGCGCTTTTCATGGTGTGACAGAGGCGGACTGCATCATCAATGTGGGTGTCAGCGGCCCTGGTGTGGTGAAAAGAGCCATTGAGCAGGTGCGCGGAGAGAACTTTGAGGTGCTCTGCGAGACCATCAAAAAGACAGCGTTCAAGGTAACCCGTGTGGGACAGCTGGTGGCAAAGGAGGCTTCCCGTCGTCTCCATGTGCCGTTCGGTATCATTGACCTTTCTCTGGCCCCTACTCCGGCTATCGGAGACAGCGTCGGCGAGATTCTGGAAGAGATGGGACTTGAGTATGCGGGAGCACCGGGCACCACAGCGGCTCTGGCGATGCTCAATGATCAGGTAAAAAAGGGTGGTGTCATGGCGTCTTCCTATGTGGGAGGATTGAGCGGCGCCTTTATTCCGGTCAGCGAAGATCAGCGGATGATCGATGCTGTGGAAGCGGGAGCGCTTACCCTGGAGAAGCTGGAGGCGATGACCTGTGTCTGCTCCGTGGGACTTGACATGATCGCCATTCCGGGCGATACTAGTGCGGCGACCATCTCCGGTATCATTGCTGATGAGATGGCCCTCGGTATGGTGAATCAGAAGACAACGGCGGTCCGTGTTATTCCGGTCATTGGAAAAACTGTCGGTGATACGGTAGAATTCGGCGGCCTTCTCGGCTACGCACCGATCATGCCGGTGAATGCCTTCAGCTGCGAGGCGTTTATCAACCGCGGAGGAAGGATTCCGGCTCCGATCCACAGTTTTAAAAATTAGAGTGATGTGTCAGGCAGAATGCCTGGCACATATTTTTTTCTTTTTTTTCATAGAGTGTAAAAAAAGGAATTTTCTATGACCCAGAGAGAGTATAATCTTCGAAAAAAGAGCATGAACCGGCAAAGGTATGGGGAACGGCAAAACCGGTCATCCATAAACCGGGGAAGGGATACGCTGTCCTATCAGGGCGGCAGATACGCCGGCGAGGAGGAAGAGTACCTTCCCTATGGCATTTTTTTCCGTGTGCGTCTGGCTTTATGTCTGGTACTGCTTTTGTTTTTTATTTACGCAGAGAAAAATTATTTTACCGAGGAAGAAAAAACAGAGGTCTATCAGGCGATGGAGCAAAATGTCAGTGCGGAAAATTGGAGGTCGTACATGGAACATACGGTTTTGTCTTTAAAAAATTTGGTAAATTAGAGAAAATACATTTTTTTATAAAATAAAATATAAATATTTTTGAAGAATGGGTTGCTATAAATCGCAAAAGGATATAAAATACTAATAATAGATATTAATTAATTTGTGATTTTTTAATTATTTTAATATTTTTATTCTATCCCTGACCGCTATTTTACCAACGATAATACACATACTCCAGGAGGTATATGGATGCACTCTACGTTAAAAAAACAGAATAAAACAGGCAGATGGAAAAATCCGGATTTTTATATTACGTTATCATTTCTGTCCTATTTTTTATTTATTTTGATGTTCCTATTTGCGCCCCATGTGATTGCTTTTCTTCATTTTGGTAAGACAGTCGCGCAGGTGCTCACAATTATTTTTCTCATTGCCGGCGCTCTTTTTTCCGGCATTGGAAACTGGTTCGGATTTGAATATGAAGTGTATCCGGGCTGTATGGAAGAGCCTTCGCAGGAAGTGCTGGAAGAACTGGACGCCATGCTGCAGGATCGGAGGAGAGAACTGCAGGAAGCTAAACGTGAACATGCAGGGGAACAGAACTGAAACAGAAGAACTGCCGCAAAGAGATCTGTCCGCACGGCTGTGGTGTACCGGAACCGGTATACAGTACGCCCCGGTCCGGATGTCTTTGCGGCGGTTCTTTTTTTGTCCGGAACAAAAAAGGAACCCTTTGTCTGTATTTGACAGAAGAAAATCATCTACGTATAATAAAACCATTAAGAAAAGAAACAGAGGAGAGAAGAGAAATGTTTATTTGCAGAGAAGATTATCCGGTGGCAGATACAAAGTATGGAAGGCTGAGAGGGTATTATCTGGATGGCTGTTTTACGTTCCAGGGAATCAAGTATGCCGACGCGAAACGATTTCAGATGCCTGTGGAGCCGGAAGCGTGGGAGGGCGTCAAAGACGCTCTTTCTTATGGTTATGTGGCGGAAATCATGAAAAAACCGGTGGCAAATAATGAAATTATGGTACCGCATCAGTACTGGCCATCCCGGGAAGACTGCCAGTATCTGAATATCTGGTCTCCGTCTATGGAGAAGGACGCACGAAGACCGGTGATGGTATGGATTCACGGAGGAGCCTTTGATGACGGATCTTCCATCGAGCAGGTGGCCTATGAGGGAAGGAATCTTTGTATCCATGAAGATGTGGTGGTGGTTTCGGTCAATCATCGTCTGAACATTCTTGGTTACTGGGATCTGTCAGAGATTGACGAAAGCTACTGGAACACCGGCAATCTGGGCAACGCAGATCTGACAGCGGCGCTTCGCTGGATTCGGGATAATATCGCTGCTTTCGGCGGTGATCCGGATAACGTTACTTTATTTGGACAGTCCGGCGGAGGAATGAAGGTGCTGACGCTGATGCAGACGCCGGAAGCCAATACCTTATTTCATAAAGGAATCGTGCAGAGCGGCGTGATCGGGAACATGTTCGACCAGGATAAGGCAGTGAACCACGCTTTTACGGAGAAGTTAAAAGAAAGAGGTCTGGCGGACAGAGAAACTCTGGAAAATATGCCGTACCGGCGTCTGGTGGAAGTATACACCGGTATAGAGGCGGAACTTGCCGCAGAAGGATATGTGGTGACCCGCTGCCCGGTGCAGAATGACTATTATCTGGGAAATCCTCTGAAAAATGGCTTCTGTGACAGAGCAAAGGAGATTCCACTGATCGTGGGAAGTGTGTTTGGTGAATTTGATTTTGATCACGGTATCAACGGAAAAGAAAAGTATTCCGACGAAGATGTAAAGCAGATGCTCCGGGCACAGCTTGGCGACGGAGCGGAGGCGCTGGCGGAACTTTTTAAAGAAACATATCCGGACAAGCATATCCTCGATCTGTTGTCTCTGGATAACTTCATCCGTTCCACAGAGATCGCTTTGATCAAAGAACGGAGCAAATCGCCGGAGAGTAAGACGTATTCTTATATGTTCACCTACAATTTTGCTCTGGACGGAGGAAAACCGGCATGGCATTGTTCGGAACTTCCGTTTGTGTTCCGAAATATAGAAAAAGTTCCGGTCTGCAATGATTCTCCGGAGACAAAGGTGCTGGAAAGACAGATGAGTTCTGCCTGGGCGCAGTTTGCCCGCACCGGAGCACCGGCGTTTACAGATGACAAAGAAGCACCGGAAACAGGATGCCCTGCATGGCCGGTCTGCGAACCAGGAAAAGAGCAGGTCATGATCTTCGACAAGAAATGTGAAGTGAGAGTGAATTATGACCATGCTTTGATCGCTCTCCATGAACAGTATTTTGATGGAGCTTCGCGGCTGAAAGCGGATAATGTGCAGCATTAGAGCAGGAAAAAAGAGTGACCGGTCAGGGCCTGAAAATGGAAATAAACCAGGAAAAATGCGGGTGCAACCCCAGGTAGCAAAGATGCAACCGCAAGGTGGTGGCCAAAAATGGCAGAAAACAGTATGTTGTAAGGGAAAGGAGAAGCCATGACATTTGGTGAGAAATTACAGAGACTTCGAAAGGAGGCAGGGCTTTCCCAAGAGGAGCTGGCCGGACGGCTGCATGTCTCCCGACAGGCAGTGAGCAAATGGGAGAGAAATGAAAGTTATCCGGAGACAGAAAAACTCATACGTATGGGACAGCTCTTTGATGTGACACTTGACGAGCTGCTGCAGGAAAAGAGAAAGATGACCGACGACGGCGATGCGATAGCAGCGGAGACAGATAAAACAGAAATAGCAGACGCAGTGCCGAATCCGGAAGTGGTGAGGAAAGACCAGATGATTGTTGATCTGGCATCTGCAGAAAGTTTTCTGAATCTGCAGAAGAAAAAGACGGAACGAACGGCGGCGGCCGCAGGATTGCTGATAGGCAGTCTGGCATTTTCTTTTTTGGATGCCGATGCCGGCATTGTATTGTTCCTGATCTGTTTCATCGCAGGGATGGTCGTGCTGTTTTCTGTCCGGTTTATGGATGATCCCTTTTGGCACTTCTGGAAGACTCCTCTGGCTCTTGAACGGGAAGCGGAGGAGAAAGTCCGGAAAGAGTATGAGAGAGGAAAAGGCAGGCATACTTTCTGGAATCTGGCCGGTATCGTTTTCATCGCGGTGGGGCTTTTGATCTGTCCTGTTATCATCCCGGCGGAGCAGGAGACTCTGGATATGATGATCATGGGAATGGGAATGATCCTCGCAGGAGCCGGCGTATTTTGCTGTGCATGCATGGCCGGCTGGCGGCGGGCGTACAGACTTCTTCTTTTCAATGAGAATTTTCAGAATCAGAAAGGAAAGAGAAGAAAATGAAAAAGAAAACAGCGATAATATCAGGGGTTTTTTGTGTGATGAGTGCCCTGGTCTGCCTCGGCGGCTGCCACAGCCGCGTCAATGCACCGGAGACAACAACGGAAAAACAGGATATTTTTCAAAGCGGGGAATTTTCAGATAATGTGAATGAAATCGCCAAAGCCCAGAAGATCGTGGTGGTGCCGATCAAGGATGAGTCAGGCGCTGTGTCAGAAGATACAGAAAATGAGGTTGTCATCACTGATAAAGATGAGGTGCGGAAGTTTGCGGATAAACTCACCGACAACATAACCGGATGGAAACCATGCAGTCTGCCGGAAGATGCGGTTCCGAATGGAAAGTTTATATTTTATGTTCAGGAGACTTTGAAAGCAGGACAGAAACCAGAGGACCGGAAGTATGTGAAAGCGTCAGAAATGACTGTTTATAAGGAAAGTTCCTGTGTGACAGTGCAGATGGATTCGGTGCTGGATCTGTCGGTGAATCTGGAAGTGCCGCAGGAGACGGCAGATTATCTATCGGGCTTTTTTGAATAATGAACAGGAGAATGGGCAGTCAGACAGAATGTTTCTTGTAACGGGGAAGCAGCCATGCTTGTCGAAATGAATCAATGACATTTGTGGAAATGAGAAAAAAGAAGGGGTTCCGCTCTACACGGAGTGGAACCCTTTTCCGATAATTTCGCTGGTGTTTGAGATAAGAAGAAAAGCATCCGGCGAATTTCTTTTTATGTAATTTCGGAGCTTGACAGCTTCCACACGGCTCAGCGCTGTCATGATAATATACTTGTCCTGTCCGGTAAAAGCACCTTTTGCATTGACGATCGTCGCGCCCCTGTGCAGTGTATTTTCGATGAAATCACAGATCGGTTTCGGGTCGGAACAGACGATATTAAAATACTTGGACAGATTCAGACTCTCGATGAATCCGTCGATCATGAAAGAACGTACCGCCAGTCCCACGAAGGAATAAAGACCGGTTTTGATATCAAATATAAAGCATCCGGCAAGTGTGATGAAAAAATCTGAAGCCAGCAGCGCGCTTCCGATATCAAAGCTGGTATATTTTTTTACGATCATGGCGATGACATCCGTGCCGCCGCTGGAAGCGCCCAGATTAAAAAGAATCGCGGAGCCGACAGACGGCAGGGCAATGGCAAATACAAGTTCCAGCATGGGCTCATTGGTCAGCGGGGCTGACATGGGATAAATCCGCTCCAGAGCAGAAAGGGCAACTGATAAAAGAATGGTGCAGTATGCTGTTTTGGCAGCGAATCCTTTTCCGAGGACCAGGAGTCCCAAAATTAAAAGCAGGATATTTGCCACAAAAGAAAAGTCGCTGGCGGAAATAAGTCCCGTCTTAGCTACCAGAACGGCCAGACCGGTGATCCCCCCGAAAGTAAAGTTGTTGGGAAATTTAAAAAAGTAAATACCGGCCGCCATGATAATGGTACTGATGGTCAACAGCATAAAGTATTTGATTTTCAGCTTCATAGTGCTCTCCTTTACAAAATAAATGATATCAGCTATAAAAATGCTACATTGCAGATAATTTTGTAAAAAAAGTGAATTTTCTTTCGCAAATTCATTGTACCGCGGCGTTTATGGTCCGTCAACTGCCATTTTGAAATATTTACAGGAAAAAATGTTCCGGAATGCAATTTCCTATGCAATAAAAAAATAGACCAGTCAGATGACTGGTCGTACTCTTTTATCAATTGCCTGGGAGCGATGCCAACACATGACATTTACCTAGATGACGGCGCTGAAACAGGACTTACTGTTGTTATAATTATAGTAGCACAGTAAAATAAAAAAGTCAATGCATTTTTCAGAATGACTTTTACGGAAAGTCAAAAATGGATTTGAGAATTCCCGCTTTCCGCAGCATGCCGAGCTCCTTTGCGTACTGACCAGTCTGTTCCTGTGAATAAAGCAGATTGGCGAAGATGTCCGCAATCTGAATGAGCCTGTTTTCCGAGGAATCAAAATAGGCCACGCTGAAATGGCCGCGGGCGGAACCGCCCACCACCAGCTCCGTATTCAGATAATTTTCCAGAAAATGCCTGGCTTCTTTTTTTTCGTTGCGTTCATCCAGCTGCAGGTGGCAGTCCTCATCGGGCAGCAAGCCTGTCCGGATAAAATGATCCAAAGCCAGGCGGATGGAGTAATTAAAAATACGGGCACTGTTTTCAAATAAGTGGGACTGCAATTCGTGATTGGCCACCCGTATGTAATAAATCTCAAAATATTTGCTGCGGGTAAAATAATCCACAAACCGGAGTTTCATGTCCCGGTCAAACTGTACGCCTTTCAATTCCCGAAACTTACCGTTGCGGAACATCTTGCCGCCGGTCTTTAGTACCTTTCCTGTATGAGGTTCGGTCTTGTCTTCATCCAGTTCCAGAAGGCGGGCATAATTGGACGATACAAAACGTTTAAAAGATTTGGACAGTCTGTCAATGTCCAGTACGTGGATCATGGCGATGATAAAATGGTGATTCGGTGCGGCATGCCGGTCAATGGAACCGGATTCATCAATGTATATGTTCATATATACCTCCTGTTTTCATCAGTCGGCCGGCGCAGCGCAGCTCTGCCGTTCGATCATAAAGTGCGGCACAATGATTTTGGTGGCCAGAAGTCCGGGATTCTCGATGTGGTTGATCATCTGGGAAGCGGCTTCAATGCCCAGCTGACGGGAATTGATGTCAATGGAAGTCAGCTGCGGCGACGACAGTTTGGAAAAAAGAGAGTTATTAAAGGAGATGATGGATAAATCCTCCGGTATATGCAGATGAAGTTTAAAAGCGGTCTTTTCCAGAACCATGGCAAGGATGTCATCGCTGACCAGCACGGCGGTGGGCCGGTCATTTCCGGAAAGAAAATGAAGCAGCGCATCGTTTTCTTCTTTTGGCACCTGCGGCATTTCCAGATAATAACTTTCCTCGAAAGGGACGTTGTTTTCTGCCAGGGCGAGCATGTAGCCGGCCTTCCGGTCAGCAGAAAAAATCCGCTTTAAATCGGTGCCCACATAGCCGATCTTCCGGTGTCCTAAGGCATACAGATAATTGACCGCTTCTCTGGCAGCCAGGATATTATCGTTGTCAATACAGATGGTTTCACCTGGATACTGGGATGCCTTGCCGATCTGAACAAAAAGAATTCCGTTCTCATAGAGATAATCGATGATGGGATCCTGTTCATTGGAATAGAGCAGGATAATGCCGTCCAGATGATTCTCTTTGACCATGGTCCGGATGGCGGACAGCAGTTCTTCGTTGGTGGAACCGGTGATCAGGGTGGTGAAATATTGTTTTTGGTTGCAGAAAAGGCTGATGCCGCGCATGGTTTCCAGAAAAAATGCATTCTCATACGTGTCATCCTCGGAAACAGGAAGGACAATGCCGATGGTCTTGTTATTGGGCATGGAAACACTGCCGTTTCCCGGCTCATAACCCAGCTGCTGCATTGCCTTGCGCACCCGTTCCTTCGTCTGGGCACTGATGGAAGGGTGGTCGGAGCATGTTCTTGATACGGTTGAGGGAGAAACTCCCGCAAGTTTTGCGACTTCTTTTATGGTAACGTTCATGAAAAATGCCTCCTGTGTTGTGTTTCTTGGTTTTCCTGTATGAATATGAATCGCGATATTTTTCTGAATGAAAATCTTATCTTAAACAGGGTATGTTATTTTGCGAATGTTGTCCTTATGAAATGTACTGCTGCATTGATTGCCTGTACTATGATTCATTATAGAAAAAATGAAAGAAAAAGTCAATAAATGCGTTTGCGTAATGTTTGCATTAAAATTGCGTAAATAATATTGGGATTTGTGTCGTTGGATATTTTGAATAAATTTAACTATGATTTTTTGTGAAAAACACAGAATCTGTAAGAAAATTGAAAATAATAATTGAAAAATGAAAGTTTAAGGAGTATATTTAATGCAAACAAAGCGCAAATGTAACGCAAAAATAATGCAACAAAAAACTTAGCACAAGCACAATGGAGGAGAGCAAATGAAAAAAACAACGATTCTGGCTCCGGTTAAGGGAAAAGTAATTCCCCTGGAGCAGGTCCCGGATGAGGTTTTTGCCGAGAAGGTTCTTGGCGATGGTGTGGCCATTATTCCGGAAGAGGGAAAGATCTACAGTCCGGTGGACGGAACTATCACAACGATCACAGATTCTCTGCACGCTTATGGGTTTGAGACTGAGGACGGCGTACAGATGATCGTACATTTCGGTCTGGAGACCGTGAATCTCAAGGGAAAAGGATTTGTTTCCAAAGTGAAGGTCGGAGATAAGGTGAAAGCCGGAGATCTGGTGGCGGAAGTGGATCTGGATTACCTGAAAAATCACCATGTGGAGACGATCACTCCGGTCATCGTCTGCGGAGGCATTCCATACGATGAACTGATGTTTCAGTACGGAGAAACCGAGGCAAAGGACGTGCTGATCCGGACGAAAGAGTCTCAGCCGGCGGCAGAGCCGGTGGGGAGCGGTCAGTCTGCCGGGGCCAGCCAGGCTTTACAGGCCAGTCAGGGAGAAGACAGCCGGGAAACAAAGAGAAATAAAAAAGCCGTAAAAGAAAATAAAGAAGTTACAAAAGAAACAAAAAAGAGAGCCGATAAAGGAGAAAAGAAGAAGTTTCCGATTAATTTTGACTTCCTGCAGAAACTGGGGAAGGTACTGATGACCGTTATCGCCGTGATGCCAGCGGCTGGTCTGATGATCAGTATCGGTAACCTGATCGTTATTGTGGGCGGAGATATCTCCGTGGTCAACACCATCGGTACGACGGTATCAGAAATCGGCTGGGGTATCATCAATAACCTGCATATCCTGTTTGCAGCTGCCATCGGCGGTTCCTGGGCGAAGGAGCGGGCCGGCGGAGCCTTTGCCGCAGTGATTGCGTTCTGTCTGATCAACGTAATTACCGGCGCAGTGCTGGGAGTGAGCAGTGACATGCTGGCAGATCCCAATGCTGTGACCCACACACTTTTTGGACAGGAGATTCTGGTAGCGGATTATTTTGTGGATATTTTAGGAAAGCCTGCTTTGAATATGGGCGTGTTTGTGGGTATTATCTCCGGTTTTGTGGGAGCCAATGCTTATAACAAATATTATAACTTCCGCAAGCTGCCGGATGCCCTTTCGTTCTTCAACGGAAAACGTTTCGTGCCGCTGGTTGTCGTCTTTTATTCCGCAGTGACAGCCATCATTTTGAGTATCATCTGGCCGGTGGTACAGACAGGAATCAACAACTTTGGTATCTGGATTGCCAATTCCTCCGATACCTCCCCGATCCTGGCGCCGTTTGTGTACGGAACTCTGGAGCGGCTGCTGCTGCCGTTTGGTCTTCATCATATGCTGACCATCCCGATGAACTATACTTCCTTCGGAGGAACTTACACGATTCTCACGGGAGCCAACGCCGGAACCCAGGTGTTCGGACAGGATCCGCTGTGGCTTGCATGGGTAACAGATTTGATCAACTTAAAAGACGCCGGCGATATGGCGGCATATCAGAACCTGTTGACAACGGTGACCCCGGCCCGCTTCAAGGTGGGTCAGATGATCGGCGCCACCGGCCTGCTTCTTGGTATCGCACTCGCCATGTACAGAAGAGTAGAACCGGGCAGAAAGAAACAGTATAAATCTATCTTTTTCTCCACCGTGGCAGCCGTATTCCTGACCGGTGTCACAGAGCCCCTGGAGTTCATGTTCATGTTTGCGGCGCTGCCGTTATACATCATTTATGCCATTTTACAGGGATGTGCTTTCGCCATGGCGGGTATCGTTGATCTGCGTCTGCATTCTTTCGGAAACCTGGAGTTTATCACAAGAATCCCGATGTCCATAAAGGCGGGACTCGGCGGAGATATCATTCATTTCCTGATCTGTGTGGTAGTATTCTTTGTCATTGGTTATTTCGTCGCCTACTTTATGATCGGCAAGTTTAAATACGCAACGCCGGGACGTCTTGGAAACTATATGGAAGAAGAGGAAGAAGAAGGCGGAAAAGCTTCCGCCGGACAGGGCAGCGAGAAGGCAGAAAGAATCATCGCGCTGCTGGGTGGAAGAGAGAACATCACATTGGTGGACGCATGCATGACAAGACTTCGTGTGACGGTCAAAGATGTGGATAAAGTCGCTGACCTGCCGGCATGGAAAGCTGAGGGTGCCATGGGACTGATCAAAAAGGACAATGGGATCCAGGCGGTGTACGGTCCGAAGGCGGATGTGCTGAAATCTGATATCAATGATATCTTATAAAGGATGATGGAGAGGCAGGCGGCTTATATTGCCAGATTCCGGAAGGAATGATATCCTGAATAATAACAAAATTCTTTGCAATAGAACGGGAGTGTGAGAAATGATCATACTGACTTTAAATATGAACAGTCATGCCCGGGATTTTCGCCGGGAGGAGCTGGACGAGACAATACATTTCCTGGCAGAGTATATTCTTGAGCACCGGGTAGACATCGTGGCGCTGCAGGAATGCGGGCAGACTTGCCGTGCGGCGGTCTGGGAAGGGGAGATTCCCGACGGATTTCATTCCTGCGGCAGCGGCATTGCTGTAAAAGAAGATAATGCCGCGGGCCTTCTGGCCCGGGCTCTTGCTGAAGCAGGTCAGCCCTGCGAATGGACCTGGGGCAGTGTGAAGCAGGGATATGGAAAATATGACGAAGGTCTCGCTATTTTCAGCCGGCATCCCATCCGGGAGACAGACTTTTTTACGATTTCCCGCCAGGACGCCTACGATAACTGGAAGACCCGGAAAGTTCTCGGAGTCTCGGTGCGGATAGACGGGACGGTCTGCTGGTTTTATAATGCCCACATGGGATGGTGGCAGGATGAGGAAGAGCCGTTTCAGGAGCAGATGCGGCGGCTGCAGGGACACATTTTCTCTGGTCCGGATACATGCAGAAATGTGTTTCCGCCGGGACTTTGTTCCTGCAAAATAGATTATCGTATGTCAGAAGGGGACGACGCCCTTCCTCAGAAGGAACCCGCTGTATTTCTGATGGGTGATTTTAATAGTCCGGCAGATATTCCGGATGAGGGGTACGCCATGGTAAAGGCGCTGGGGTGGAAAGACACCTGGGAGCTGGCTGAAGAAAAAGATGACGGTATCACCGTTCCGGGAGCTATCGACGGCTGGGAAGAGGAAAAGACGAAAGGCATGAGGATTGATTATATCTGGACAGCACAGGACGCACGGGTGCGCTCATCCCGGGTGATTTTTCACGGAAACACGGAACCGGTGATCTCCGATCACTTTGGCGTCGCCGTGGAGATGGATGTGCCTGTTGTGCGGATGGCAGACAAAAAGGATGAAGAGACAGGGAGGACACGGACATGAGGGAAAGCGGAATACTGCTCCCGGTGAGCAGCCTTCCGTCGAAGTATGGCATCGGCTGTTTTTCGGCGGAAGCTTATGAATTTATCGATCAACTGAAAGAAGCAGGACAGTCCTGCTGGCAGATTCTGCCGCTGGGGCCGACGGGGTACGGGGATTCTCCCTATCAGTCCTTTTCCACCTTTGCGGGCAACCCCTATTTCATTGACCTGGATTGTCTGATTTCTTATGGCTGGCTGACGAAGGAAGAGTGTGCGGCGGTTCCTTTCGGAGATAATCCCCGGTTTGTGGATTATGAGAAGTTATATAGCGGGCGTTTCCTGCTGCTGCGGAAGGCATTCCTGCGAAGCGGCATAGAGGAAGTGGATGATTTTCAGAATTTTGTAGCGGACAACAGCAGCTGGCTTCCGGATTATGCGCTGTATATGGCGCTCAAAAAAGAGAACGGGGAACGGCCGTGGACCCAGTGGGAGGACGGACTCCGTTTCCGGAATGCACAACTTTTGGATGAAAAGAGGACAGAACTGGCCGAAGATATCTGTTTTTATGAATTCCTTCAATATGAATTCCAGCGGCAGTGGAAGGAGTTGAAGGCTTACGCCAATAAACAGGGGATCAAGATTATCGGAGATATTCCGATTTATGTATCTTTAGACAGCGCGGACGCCTGGGCAGGCAAAGAACTCTTTCAGTTTGATGAGAATGGATACCCGCTGGCGGTGGCCGGCTGTCCGCCGGACGGATTTTCTGCCACGGGGCAGCTCTGGGGCAATCCTCTTTACGACTGGGAATATCACAAAAAGACCGGCTATCGCTGGTGGATGGAACGGCTGTCCTTCTGCTATTCCATGTACGATGTGGTTCGGATTGACCATTTCCGTGGATTTGATGAATACTATTCCATCCCTTACGGGGAGACCACAGCGGTGAACGGTCACTGGGAGAAAGGGCCGGGGCTGGAGCTTTTTCTCAAAGCAAAAGAAGTGCTGCCGGGTAAGGAAATCATTGCGGAAGACCTGGGCTATGTGACAGATTCCGTGCGGAAACTGGTGCAGGATACGGGCTTCCCGGGCATGAAGGTGCTGGAGTTTGCCTTTGATTCCAGGGATACCGGAAGTGCTTCCGATTATCTGCCGCACAATTATTCCACCAACTGTGTGGTTTACACCGGAACCCATGATAATGAGACGGCAACCGGGTGGTTCTGCCACGGACTAAAAGAGGAAGAAAAACAGATGGTCCGGGACTATTTCTGCGCGGAGAATACGCCCGATGAGGAAATGTACCTGACGCTGATCTGCGGTGCTATGCGAAGCGTGGCAAGACTCTGTGTTATTCCGATGCAGGATATTTTCGGGTATGGCAACGAGGCCAGGATCAATACTCCGTCCACCACAGGGGATAACTGGAAATGGCGTCTTCTGCCGGGCGAGTTTTCTCCGGAAATCCGCCGGAAATATGCCGATCTCACCAGACGATACGGCCGGACCGGAAAGAGGCAGAGGTAATGCTTTGGCAAACCAGGTGAGATTAGGGTGAATGAAACATAAAAAATAGAGGGATATTATAAAGATAAGAAGACAGATACTTCCCGGGGATACTCTTTCGGAGAATCGAGGAAAGCTCTGTCTTCTTTTTTGTGAAGAGATTTTGTCAACATTTTTATAAGACAGAAATTTGCTGAGTATTCTGTGATACAGTTCTCCGGGCCGTCCGCCATTTTCCGGGAGAACAGCCGTATTTTCGCTTAAACATCCGGTTGAAATAGGAGAGATTGTCGAATCCGCTTTTGCCTGCAATCTCCAGCACGGAATCGTCGCTGCTGCGAAGCATCCGTTCCGCCATGGTGAGCCGGTAGTCGTTTAGATATTCGATGAAACTGCGTCCCATGTGCATTTTAAAGAATTTCATGAAATGAGATTTGCTGTAATAGGTGAGCGATGCCATATCCTCGATGGTCACTGGCTCCGGATAATGTTCCTCCACATATTTCAGGATCGTTTTCAGTTTTTCCAGAGTTTTTGACGGAGAAGTGGTTTCTTCCTTGTTCTGGCGCTGATGAGAAACGAGGAGAAAAAAGAACCGGAAGAGGAAGCTTTTGACAGCCAGCTGATAACCTTCCGGCTTTGTGGCGCAGAGAAGATCGATCTGCCGGAAACAGTCGGAGACTTCTTCATAACAGACTGCTGCCGGAGTAAAAAAAGACACAGAAGGAATTTTCCCGGCCATGAGAGGATCAAAAAACTGCCGGGCGCACAGATCATCGTCGCCGGAAGTCAGGAGTTCTTTTTTGAAAATGATATTTTCGTACTCCATGGAATGGCTGCCGTCCTGCTCGATGGAATGGAGCTGGCCGGGACGGATAAAGACCAGATCGCCGGCGGACACCGGCTGGCGGTTTAAGTCCACAGACACCAGCCCGCGGCCCTTTTTTATGACGATCAGCTCAAATTCTGCATGCCAGTGAAGAGGAACCAGTGAGAAATCAAGCGGGATGGAGCAGAGATAGGTATTGTAGGGGAATTCAGAAACCGTATGGCTTTTGGTTTCGTGGTAATTTTGATATTCATTGAGATTCATAAAATCATGTTTCCTTTCCTATAATGGATGTGAGGGCCTGAACAATGCATTTTTTCGATTATGATGATAGTATTGTACAATAAAAAAGCTGTATTTTGCAAGAAAGAAACTGAAAATCTGACTATAATGAAGAAAACTCAAGGAGGACGAAGTAATGAATAAAATAGAACATTTACAGAAAACCATCACAGAGATTCTCGGTAAGGAGATTGCGCAGGCGACCAACGAGGAAATTTATGACGCTCTGCTGGTAATGGTACAGAAGATGGCGGCGGAGAAGGAGCATACAGAAAGTAAAAAGAAACTGTATTATATCTCCGCAGAGTTCCTGATCGGAAAACTGCTGTCCAACAACATGATCAACCTGGACATTTATAAAGAAGTGAAAGAAATCCTGGAAGAAAACGGAAAAAATCTGGCAGAGATTGAAGAGGTGGAGCCGGAGCCGTCATTGGGAAATGGCGGCCTGGGCCGGCTGGCAGCCTGCTTCCTGGATTCTATCGCTACCCTGGGACTTTCCGGCGACGGCATCGGACTTAACTATCATCTGGGACTTTTCAAGCAGGAATTTGACAATCATCTTCAAAAAGAGGTGCCGAATCCGTGGATCAAAGAAAAGTCCTGGCTGAAGAAGACCGATGTGACCTACCCGGTATCTTTTAACGGTTTTGATGTGCAGGCGAGAATGTATGATATCGAGGTGACCGGCTATCACAACCAGACCAACCGGCTGCATCTTTTTGATCTGGATTCTGTGGATGAATCCATGGTGCAGGATGGGATTCAGTTTAATAAAGAAGATATCATGAAGAATCTGACGCTGTTTTTATATCCCGATGATGCTGATGAAAGCGGCCGTCTTCTGCGCATTTACCAGCAATATTTTATGGTCAGCAGCGGTGCTCAGTTGATTCTTGACGAATGTGTGGCCAAAGGATGCAATCTCTATGATCTGCCGGACTATGCGG
>ERZ1643246.596-NODE-596-length-45339-cov-66.690001_pt1 | contig 45339 bp, 50 predicted proteins | sample MGYA00579265_ERZ1643246 | MGnify/ENA primary metagenome ERZ1643246 (study PRJEB29033, sample SAMEA4952261) | chicken gut metagenome | biome: Broiler Chicken; feature: Gastrointestinal Tract; material: Caecum | place: Ireland | collected 2018 | study: Broiler... | reverse complement strand
AAAGAACATGGACGAGTATCTGCAGGCGGTGGGGGCGCTGCCGGCCTTTCTGGCCCGGCCGCTGTCCCGCATCGCGCCGGGGACGGCGGCACAGATCCACGAAATACGGCTGCGGGCGGGCTGTCCGGTCTGGTTCAACCGGAACGGGGCGCTGTGCCCGGCTGGGGAGCTGCCCGGCTGCCCGGCCGAAGTGGGGGAGCTGCGTCCCACCCAGCCCCAGATGGAGGAGGCCCTTTATGCTCTGTGCGGCGGGTCGGTGCCCACCCATCAGGCCGAGCTGGCCGAAGGGTATCTCACTTTGCCCGGTGGGCACCGGGTCGGGGTAGGGGGCCGGTACTTATCTCACCCCAGGGAAGGGGTGGTGCTGCAGGCGGTCTATTCTTTGAACGTGCGGGTGGCGCGGGCCCGGCAGGCAGTCCTGCCGCCCTGCCTTGCGCAGCTGCTGCAGACGCGTTTCACCGGCCTGCTGGTGGCCGGGGAGCCGGACAGCGGCAAGACCACCCTGCTGCGGGGGATGGCGGCCTTTCTGGCCGGGCTGGGCCGGGCGGTGGCCGTCATCGACGAGCGGTCGGAGCTCTGGCCCGAACAGCTGGGCGTGGCCCGCCCGCCGGTGGACATCGTGGCCGGGCTGCCCAAGGCAAGGGCTGTCCAGATGGCGCTGCGGACGCTGGCCCCCCAGACCGTCCTTTTGGACGAGCTGGGCGGGATGGAAGAAGTGCGCGGGCTGGAACAGGGCTTTTTCAGCGGGGTGGACTATGTGGCCAGCCTCCACGCCGCCACCCTGGAAGAAGCCCTGCGCCGCCCCCAGGTGGTATCGATGCGGGAAAAGGGGATGGTCCGTGCCATCGTGATGCTGGCGGGCCGCCGGGCCCCCGGACAAGTTGCCGGGGTGCACCGGCTGTGAGCGGGCTGCGGTGGGCCGCCGCCCTGCTGCTGGCGGCCGGCGGGTTCTGCGCGGGGGATGCCCGGCGGCAGGGCCTGACAGCCCGGCGGTGCGCTCTGGAGGAGATCATCGGCCTGCTGACGAGGCTGCGGCAGGAGATCGGCTACCGCCGCGCCGACCTGGGGCGGCTCTACCGCACCCTGGCGGAGGAATACGGCCCCGCCGGCGCGCTGGGCCGGGCGATGCGGCAGGCGGACGGCTTTGGCCGGATGCAGCCCCCAGCCTGTCTCGGGCAGGCGGAGGCGGACTGCTTTGCCGAATGTTTCGCCGCACTGGGCCGCGCCGACGCCGGGCAGGAGTGCGCCCGGCTGGAGTATTACCTGGCCCGCTTCGGGGAGTTCCTCGCCCGGGCGCGGGAAGAAGAAGCCCGCTCGGCTTCCATCGACCGGCGGCTGGGACTGGCGGCCGGGGCGGTGCTGGGACTGCTGATCTTGTAAAAGCAAAGGAGATGACGGGGCTTGGAGATCGATCTCGTGTTCAAGATCGCGGCCATCGGGATCATCGTGGCGGTGCTGAACCAGCTGCTGATCCGCTCGGGCCGGGAAGATCAGGCCATGATGACCACCCTGGCGGGGCTGGTGGTGGTCCTGTCCATGCTGGTGCAGCAGATCAGCGACCTGTTCGTGACCATCAAGGCCCTTTTCGCCCTCTAGGCCCCTATGCTGGAAAGCCTGCTGCCCACTTTGGGGCTTGCGGCCGCGGCGGCCCTGCTGTATGGGCTTTTGCACAAATCGAACCCGGCGTTCGCCCTGCTGCTGTCGCTGGCGGCAGGGGTGGCCATCCTGGCCCGGCTGACGGTCTCCCTGCAGGGGATGATCGCGGGGCTGGCAGCGCTGGCCGGCCGGGTGGATGGGGTGGCCTTTGCCAGCCTGCTGCGGTGCGCGGGGGTCCTGCTGCTGACCGACTACGCCAGCGCCGTCTGCAAGGAAGCCGAGGCCGAAGCCCTGGCCTGGTGCACCGGGTTTGCCGGGCGGGTGCTGACCCTGGCGGCCCTGTGGCCCCTGCTGGAGGAGGTCTGTGGAATGATATGGGAATTGACCGGTTGAAGCGTGTGCTGCTGTGCCTGGGGGCGGCTTTATGGCTGGCCCTTGCCGCGCCGGCGGCGCTGGCGGCAGTCCCTGCCCTAGAAGGACAGGCCCTTCTGCCGGGGCAGGAGAGCTGGCAGCCCTATCTGGACCAGGCCCCCGCCCGCCTGGAGGACTTTGCCTCCGACCCGCTGGGCACCCTGCGGGCACTTTTACCGGGGGACCTGGCCGGGACCATGCGGGCCTCGGTGGCGGGGTACGCGCAGGTGCTGCTGTTCCTGCTGCTGGTGGTGCTGCTCTCCTTCTTTGTGGAGGAGGGGAAAGCCGGCCTGCTGGACCTGGCCGCGGCAGGGGGCAGCGCCCTGCTGTGCTGGACGGCGCTGGCAGCGTTGGCCCAGACCGTCTGCGACAGGCTGGAAAACTGGCGGCTGTTTTTGCTGGGGTTCGTGCCGGTCTACGAGGGGGTGCTGATCGCCGGCGGGGAGCCCTCGGCCGGGGCCGCCGCGGGGGGCCTGTTCCTCAGCGGGCTGTGCCTGCTGGCCCAGGCGCTCTGCAGCTGGACGCCGCCGCTCCTGCACTGCTACCTGGCCCTCAGCACGGCCTGCTGCATCAGCACCGAGGCGGCTCTCTCTGCCGCCTGCCGCGGTGTGGGCCAGCTGTTCCGCAAGGGGCTGGGATGGGCCGGGCGGGCCTTTGCGGCGATGCTGGGCCTGCAGCGGATCTTCACCGCCCAGCTGGACCAGACCAGCCGGCAGCTGGGCGAGCTGCTGACCGGGACGGTGCCCATCATCGGGCAAAGCCTGAGCACGGCGGCCGGCACCGTCCTGAGCGGGATGCAGCTGCTCAAAAGCGGGCTGGGCTTTGCGGCCATTGCCTTTCTGGCGGCGGAATTTCTGCCGCTGTACATGATCTTGCTGCTCCATGCGGCCCTGCTGTTCGGGTGCGAGCTGCTGTGCAGCGCCGCGGGGATCGGCCGGTGCGCCGCCCTGTTCAGCTGCCTGCGCCAGGCGGTGCAGGGGCTGGCGGCGGCTATGGCGCTGGTCTTTGGCATCGCGGTGCTGGGCACAGCCCTGCTGTTTATGATGGGAGGCGGTTAGCTTGCAGCAGCTGAAAACGGCGGTGGCGGTCTTTTGCACCGCCTGCATCTGCGCCGAGTTGGTGGGACAGCTCCTGGGCGACGTGCGGGGCCGGCAGTGCATAAAGGCCGCCGCGGGGCTATATATTCTAGTAGCCCTTTTCCATGCCCTGCCCGGCATCCGGGCCGGCGCGGCCGGCTTTGCCCTGCCCACTGTGGAGGCGGAAAACTTTGGCACGGCCGGGGACGCGATCCTGCGGCAGGCCGAGCGGGAGTTGGACGGCACCCTCGAAGAACAGATTTTGGAGCAGACCGGCCTTGCGGCAGAGCTTGCCGTCACGCTGGAACAAACGGAGGAAGGCACCGGCGCCGCCGGGGTGGACGTCCGCCTGCCGGCCGGCGCCGAAGCGTCCGGGCGGGAGGCAGTCCAAAGCCTGCTCTGCGAGGCCCTCGGCATCGGGCCGGAAGCCATTGTCTGGACGGAAGCGGAACAAGGAGGATGAACCATGCCCTTACAGGAACGCCTGGCCGCCTGGCTCAAGGGCGGGCCGGACAGGACGAAGCCCCGGGCCGCCTCGCTGGCTGCCGTGCTGGGGGTGGCGGCCATGGTGCTGATCCTGTGCAGCGAGCTGTGGCCCGCGCCCGCCTCCGCCGAAGCCGCCCCGGACCCCGGCCAGACGGCCGCGAGCTACCAGGCCGGGCTGGAACAGCGCCTGGCCAGCCTGATCGGCCAGGTGGAGGGCGCAGGGGAGGCCACGGTGATGATCACACTGGAAAGCGGAGAGGAGCGGATCTATGCGACCGATACCCGGACCGGAGGGGACCAGAGCCAGCAAAAGACCCACGTCCTGCTGGAGGACGGCACCGCTCTGGAGGAGACGACCTATCTGCCCACCGTCTGCGGCGTGGCCATCGTCTGCGACGGGGGCGGGGACGTGGGGGTGGAAGCGCGGATCACGGCGCTGGTCTCGGCGCTGCTGGATGTGCCCGCCAACCGGATCTGCGTAGAGCAGCGCTGCCATTGATATACCAAACCCGAGGGAGGAACCTACTTATGAGAAACATCGCCAAAAACACCCGCCGCGCCACCGCCCTGACCCTGGCTGCCGCCCTGGCGGTGGCCTGCTATCTGAACTGGCAGTATGCCCGCACCGACCTGGACACCCTGGCGGTGGAGACCGCCGCGCCGGCGGCCTCGGACAGCGCGCCGTCCGCTTCTTCCGGCCAGCAGAACCCGTCCGGCGGCGTGACCGACGCTTTGCTGACCGAGGCCGAAGCGGCCTCTGCCGCCGGCAAGAACTACGGCGAGGCCCAGCTGGTCAGCGTGGCCAACGACACCGGCAGCCAGTTCTTTGACGAGGCGCGCCTCAACCGCGAAAAAGCCCACGACGAGGCACTGGACACCATCCAAAAGACCCTGAAGGATTCCTCCCTTTCCGACAAGGAGAAGGCCGAATATACCGCCCAGCTGACCGCGAACCTGGAGGACCTCAACGCCGAAAACGAGATCGAGACGCTCATCAAAGCCAAGGGCTTTGCCGACTGCCTGTGTTTTTTGCAGCAGGGCAGGGCGGACCTGACCGTCATGACCTCCGGCGACGCTTTGACCGCCGCCCAGGTGGCCCAGATCCGGGATATCGTGATGAGCAAAAGCAATGTGACGGCCCAGAACATCACCGTGGTGGAAGTGAAGTAAGGTGTTGTATAAAAACAAAAAGAATGGTATAATATCTGTAACTAGCCAAAGCGGCCCGGCGGGCAACGCTGGCGCGAACAGATAGCAACGGCATCCACCATGCCGGAATGAACGGAGGACCGTAGAATGGATATGCAGAATATGGACCTTATGGGCGGCAGCCTTCAGATCTCCACCGACGTCATCGCCAAGATCGCGCGCTGCGCTGCGCTGGAGATCGACGGGGTGGCCGACGTCTCCTGCGGCAGGCAGCCGGGCAAGCGGGCCAAAGAGCTGCTGGAGATCGTCAACATTCAGCCGCCGGTCACGGTCGAAATGCGGGAGGGCACGGCAGACATCACCCTGAACCTGATCGTCCGCTTTGGCACCTGCGTGCCGGTCATGGCGGAAAAGGTGCAGAAGAACGTCAAGAGCGCCGTCCAGAACATGACGCGCGTCACCGTCAGCCGGGTCAATCTGGTCATCGCGGGCCTTGCCACGGAAACGCCCGCCGCTGCGGCTGAATAACCGAATCAACCCAAAACCCAAGCCTCTCTGCCGGTACGCCCGCAGAGAGGACTTTACTGTTGTGAGAGGAATACTATGGAAAATCAGATGCCTCGCCGCCAGGCCCGCGAGAACGCGTTCTTGCTGGCCTTTGCCCAGACTTTTGGCGAACTGCCCCTCGAGGAGGCGCTGGACGCCAACCGCGAAAATGACGAGGAGCATCCGGTGGACGACTTTGGCGCCTGCCTGCTGCGTGCTTACTATGACCACTCCGCCGAGGTGGACGACCTGATCCGCGGCCACCTGCGCGGCTGGACCATGGAGCGCATCCCCCGGGTGTCCATCACGGTGCTGCGGCTGGCCATCGCCGAGCTGCTGTATGGCGCCGAGCACAAACCCGGCGTCGCCATCAACGAGGCGGTGGAGCTGGCGAAAAAATACGGCGCAGAAGAGGATTACCAGTTTGTCAACGGTCTGCTGGGCAGCGTTGCCCGGGAGGCAGGCCTTGCCGCCGGCGAGGACGGCGGCGCACAGGAGGAGCCTGCACAACCGTGAGTTATACACTGGGCATTGATACCAGCAACTATGCGACCTCTCTGGCTGTTTTTGACACAGCCGGGGAGGTTGTTTGCGCAAAAAAGCGTTTTTTGCCGGTGAAGGAGGGGCAGCTGGGCCTGCGCCAGAGCGACGCGCTCTTTCACCACACCGCCGCCCTGCCGGGGATGCTGGCCGAGCTGGGGGCGGAATTTGACCTGACACAAATCGCCGCGGTGGGGGTGTCCGAAAAGCCCCGCCCCGTGGAGGGCAGTTATATGCCCTGCTTTTTGGCGGGGGTCAGCGCCGGGCAGGCTTTTGCGCTGGGGCGGGGCGTGCCGCTGATGCGCACCACCCACCAGCAGGGCCACGCCGCCGCGGCCTTGTTTGCCGCGCAGGGGGAAAAGCTGTTCCGGGAAAAGGTGCTGCTGTTCCACATTTCGGGGGGCACCACCGACCTGCTGCTCTGCGACGAGGTGCGCAGCATCGAGCTGCTGGGCACCAGCAGCGACCTGTATGCGGGCCAGGCTGTGGACCGGCTGGGGGTCAAACTGGGGTTCGGCTTCCCGGCGGGGGCCGAAGTCTCCCGCCTGGCCGCCGAATGCACCGAGGAAGTCAAGCCGAAATCCAGCGTCAAGGGGATGGCGTGCAGCCTTTCGGGGCTGGAAAACCAGTGCGCCGCCCTGCTGGCCGCCGGGAAAAGCCCGGCCTACGTCTGCAAATACTGCCTGCTGTGCGTAGCCGACACGGTGGTCAAGATGACCCGGGCGGCCCTTGCGCAGTATCCCGGCCTGCCGGTGGTCTGCGCCGGCGGCGTCATGAGCAGCGGGATCATTCGGGACTGGGTGCAGCGGCGGCTGCCGGCGGTCCGCTTCGTGCCCGCCCAGTACGCCAGCGACAACGCCATCGGCGTGTCCATCCTGGCAGCAAGGGAGGCCGGCTTATGGCTGAAGTGATCACCGTCACAGCCCTCAACCGCTATGTCAAGGCCCTGCTGGACGGCAGCGACCTCTTGTACGACCTGGCGCTGCGGGGGGAAGTGGCGAATTTTGTCCGCAACGCCAAGAGCGGCCACTGCTATTTCACCCTGCGGGACAGCCAGTGCAGCGTCAAGGCGGTAATGTTCCGCTCGGACGCCCAGCGGCTGGCCTTCCGGCCCGAAGAGGGGATGCGGGTGGTGGTGCGCTGCCGGGTCACTCTGTATGAGCCCAGCGGCGCGTACCAGGTCTATGTCAACGCCATGTTTCCCGACGGCATCGGGGAGGCCCAGCTGGCATTGGAACAGCTCAAGGCCCGCCTGCAGGCCGAGGGGCTGTTTGCGCCCGAACGGAAAAAGCCCCTGCCGGCCTATCCGCAGAAGATCGGCCTGGTCACCAGCCGGACCGGCGCAGCGTTGCAGGACATCAAAAACGTCATCGGCCGGCGCTGGCCGGCGGTGAAACTGATCCTCTGCCCGGTCAGCGTCCAGGGCTTTGAGGCCGCCCAGGAGGTGGCCGGGGCCATCGGCGTGCTGGACCGTTATGGCGTGGACGAGATCATCGTGGCGCGGGGCGGCGGCAGCCGGGAGGACCTGTGGGTCTTTAACGCCGAGTGCATCGCCCGGGCGGCCTACCGGTGCAAAACGCCCCTTATCAGCGCCATCGGGCACGAGATCGACTATACCATCCTGGATTTTGTGGCCGACTGCCGGGCGCCCACCCCCTCGGCCGCGGCGGAGCTGGCCGTCCCCGACCGGGAAGAACTGCGCCGCCAGTTGTGGGAACTTAAAGAAAATATACAGGGAAATATGCAAAAACGGCGGGAAATATGCTATAATGATTGCAAAGCCTGCGAAGCTGCCTTGGCCGGCGGCCTGCCGCGCCGGAAGGCGGAGGCGGGCAAGATGCGCCTTGCCGCCCTGAGCGAAGCGCTGCGGGCAGCCAGCCGGGCGCGCTGGAAGGACAAAAACCGTCAGTTTGCCCATGCGGCGGCGCTGACGGCTTCCCTCAACCCCTACCAGGTGCTGGCGCGGGGCTATGCCATGGTGGCCGGGCCGGACGGCAAGGTCCGCCAGGCCGGCCAGCTGGAAGCAGGGCAGACCATCCGCCTGATCGCCGCGCACCGCCGGGCCGAGTGCCTGGTCACAGCAGTGGAGGAGACCGATGAAAGCACCCAAAACATTTGAAGAAGGGATGACCCGTTTGGAGGACATCCTGGCAAAGATGCAGAGCGAAGAAACCACTTTGGCCGAATCGGTCAAACTGTATGCCGAGGCCGCCGGGCTGGTGGACTACTGCCACAAGACGCTGGATAAGGTCTCTTTGCAGATCGAGGAGATCGACGGCCGGCTGGCTGCCCGGGAGGAGCCCGCCGGCGGGGAAGCAAAACAAGACGATGCGGAGGAACAGGAATGAATTACCACGAGCAATACGACGCGTATCTGGCCCGGGCCAAACGGGCGCTGGAGGAGGCCTGCCGGCGCTATCTGCCGGCTGAATCACAGGTCTGCCAGGCGGCCCGCTACAGCCTGATGGGCGGCGGCAAACGGGTGCGGGCGGTGCTGGTCCTCAGCGTATGCGATATGCTGGGGGGCGACGATGCGGCGGCCGAACAGTTCGCCGCCGCCGTCGAGATGCTGCACTGTTACTCCCTGATCCACGACGACCTGCCCTGCATGGACGACGACGACCTGCGCCGGGGCCGGCCTTCCTGCCACAAGGCGTTTGGGGAGGCCACGGCGCTGCTGGCCGGGGACGTTTTGCTGACCGAAGCCTTTGAGGCGGCGACCCACGCCTGCGCCGCGCCGGAAGTCTGCCTGCAGGCGGCCCAGGCCCTCAGCCGGGGGGCGGGCAGCCGGGGGATGGTCTACGGCCAGGAGCTGGACCTCAAATACGAGGTGCTGGACCCCACCGAGAGCCAGCTGATGCTGATCCACCACAACAAGACCGGCGCGCTCATCAATGCGGCGGTCCAGATGGGCGCCGCTGCGGCCGGCGCCACCGAGGCCCAGCGGGAAGCGCTGGAGCAGTACGCCTACGGCCTGGGGCTGGTGTTCCAGATCGTGGACGACGTGCTGGATGCCACCGCCACCACCGAGCAGCTGGGCAAGCCGGCGGGCAGCGACAAGGACAACGGCAAGACCACCTTCGTCACCCTCTATGGCCCGGACGGCGCGATGACCCTGGCCCAGCAGGTCAACCAGGACACTTGCGAGGCCGTACATACGGCCTTTGGGGAAAAGGCGGCCTTTCTGGAACAGCTGGCCGCCGCCATGCTGGAGCGCCGCAGCTGAACGCCCGCAGCACAAGAAACGAACGAGAAAAGAAGGGAAACAGACGATGGACGTGATTCACAGCATTTTGACATGGAACGAGATTTTGACCGTGTCCATCCTGGGGTGGCTCACGGCACAGCTCATCAAGACCACCATCAGCTCGCTTCTGGCAGGCAAATTGCAGCTGGAGCGGATGGTGGGGGACGGCGGGATGCCCAGCGCCCACAGCGCTACGGTCTGCGCCATGGTGGTGGCCACTGGCCGGATCGAGGGGGTCCACTCCTCCCTGTTTGCCATTGCCTGCGTGGTGGCCATCATCACCATGCACGACGCCATGGGCGTCCGCCACGAGACCGGCGAGCAGGCCAAGGTCCTGAACAACATCATTGAAATGTGGCTGGAGGAGAGCGAGAGCCGCTCGCCCTTCCTGCAGAATATGCACCTGAAAGAAATGGTCGGCCATACCCCGCTGCAGGTCTACGCGGGGATGATCGTCGGGGCAGCGGTGGGCTTTTTGTACCCGCTGTCCATGGTGGTCGCGTGAGCAGCCGGCAAGCCCTGACGGAGGGGAGAAAGGCGGCGATGGGAGTGGATACGCCTCTGTTGGACAGCATCAAGGGGCCGGAGGACGTCAAGTGCCTGAGCGACAAACAGGTGGTGCAGCTGTGCGGGGAGATCCGCCGCTTTCTGGTGGACAGCGTCCTGCGCACCGGCGGGCATCTGGCTTCCAACCTGGGCACCGTCGAGCTGACGGTGGCCCTGCACCGGGTGCTGAACTCCCCCCAGGACAAGATCGTTTTTGACGTGGGGCACCAGTGCTACACCCACAAATTGCTCACCGGCCGCAAGGCGGGCTTTGCCCGGCTGCGCCAGAAGGACGGCATCTCGGGGTTCCCCAACCCGCGGGAGAGCCGGCACGACGCCTTTGTGGCCGGCCACGGCAATACGGCCCTCTCTTTGGCCATCGGCATGGCCTGGGCCAAAAAGCTGAAGCGGGAGCCCGGCTGGTTGGTGGCCGTCATCGGGGACGGCGCTTTCACCGGCGGGATGGTCTACGAGGGGATGAACAATATTTCCTCCCTCAATAACCTCATGGTCATCCTGAACGACAACGGGATGTCCATCTCCAAAAACGTGGGGGCCATGGCCCGCTACCTGACCCATCTGCGGGCCAGCCCGGAATATTTCCGGGTCAACCGGCACCTGGGCGAGGCGCTGAACCGGGTGCCGGTGGTGGGCCAGCCGATGTACCGGTTTTTCCGGCGGGCCAAGTCCATCGTCCGGCGGACCATGTACGACTCCACCATGTTTGAGAATATGGGCTTCCAGTATCTGGGCCCGCTGGACGGGAACAAGGTGCTGGAACTGGAACAGACCTTGCGCAACCTGACGGTCCGGTCGGGGCCGCTTTTCCTCCATGTGGTCACCACCAAGGGCAAGGGCTACCTGCCGGCGGAGGAAAACCCCGGCGAGTTCCACGGCGTTTCGGCCGGGAGCCAGAGCCTTGTGCCTGACCCGGAAGTGGCCGCGCCGGCCTCTTTCTCTACCGTGTTCGGCAAAGCACTGTGCGAGGCCGCGGCCGCTGACCGGAAGATCTGCGCCATCACCGCCGCCATGAAGTACGGCACCGGGCTGCAGTTCTTTGGGCACGCTTTCCGCGACAGGTTCTTTGACGTGGGAATGGCCGAGCAGCACGCCGTCACCTTTGCGGCCGGCCTGGCCAGCCAGGGCATGGTCCCGGTGGCGGCCATCTACTCTACCTTTTTGCAGCGGGCTTACGACCAGATCATCCACGACGTCTGCCTGCTGCGGGTCAAGGTGATCTTTGCCATCGACCGGGCGGGCCTGGTGCCTGCCGACGGCGAGACCCACCAGGGGGTATATGATCCGGCCTTCCTCAGCGAGGCGGGCGTGCCCATCTATTCGCCCTCCAACTACGCCGAGCTGCGTTACTGGCTGCTCCGGCTGGTAGGGCCGGATTATACCGGCCCCCAGGCCATCCGCTACCCCCGCGGCGGGGAAGTGAAAGCCCTGGCCCAGTACGGCTGCACCGGCCGCGCCTACGATTTCCTGACCGGCGGGCCGGAGGCGGACACCGTTCTCGTCAGCTACGGCAGCGAGGTGGAGGATGTGCTGGCTGCTGCGGCGCTTCTGGAGGCCGAAGGCGTCCCGTGCAGGGTCTGCAAACTTGTAAAGATATTCCCCTTTACAGATGATTTTGTACATGAGATCGAGCGGTTTAAGACCGTCCTCTTTGCGGAGGAGTGCGTCAGGCAGGGGAGCATCGGCCAGCAGCTGGCAGCCCGCCTGCTGGCGGACGGCTGGCGCGGCGCCTTCCTCCACCGGGCGGTGGACAATACCAAGCTGACCCATGCCACCGTCCCCGAACTGAAAGAGATCCAGGGCCTGGACGCCGGAAGCCTGGCGCAGGCCGTCCGGCAGGCCCTGGCAGCGGATCAAGAAAAGGAGCAGTCAAGGTGAAGATTCGATTGGACCAGTATCTGGTGCAGCACGGCCTGATCCAGAGCCGGGAGCGCGCCAAGGCGATGATCATGGCCGGCGTGGTCTATGTCAACGGGCAGAAGGCCGACAAGGCCGGCGATATGGTCAAGGAGGACGCGGTGGTGGAAGTGCGCGGCCACGACATCGGCTACGTCAGCCGGGGCGGCCTCAAGCTGGAAAAGGCGATGCAGGTGTTCCCCCTCAGCCCCAAGGGCAAGGTCTGCATGGACATCGGGGCCTCGACCGGCGGCTTCACCGACTGTATGCTGCAGAACGGGGCGGCCAAGGTCTACGCTGTGGACGTGGGATACGGCCAGCTGGCCTGGAGCCTGCGCACCGACCCCCGGGTGGTGAATATGGAGCGGACCAACATCCGCAACGTCACCCCCGACCAGCTGGACGACGCCATCGAATTTTTCAGCGTGGACGTTTCGTTCATCTCCCTGCACCACATTTTCCCGGTGGCACAGGCGGTGACCACCCCCGACGCGGTGGGGGTCTGCCTGGTCAAGCCTCAGTTCGAGGCAGGGCGGGAAAAGGTGGGCAAGAACGGCGTGGTCCGCGACCCGGCCACCCACCGGGAAGTGCTGGTGAACGCCATGGGCTACGCCGCGGCCAACGGCTTCGCGGTCCGCGGGCTGGACTTCAGCCCGGTCAAGGGGCCGGAAGGCAACATCGAATACCTGATGTTCGTGGAAAAGAGCGGCGCCCCCGCCGCTTTGGGCGAGGACGCGGTGGCCGCCGTCGTGGCGGCCAGCCACCAGGCGCTGGACCGCTGAAAAGCATCCGATCACACAGGAGGTGCCGAAGGATGACCGTTTACATTTCCCCCAACCCCGGCAAAAGCTCGGCCCGGGAACTGGCGCTGCGCGCGGCGCAGATCCTGCGCGCTCACGGCGCGTCCGTCCTGATGGAGCACAAGTGGCAGCAGAGCTGCAACATCGCGGGGGTGGAGTATCTGCCCTTTGAGACCTGCATGGAACAGACCGACGTGATCCTGACCATCGGGGGCGACGGCACTATCCTCCATGTGGCCAACCAGACGCTGAGCTACCACAAGCCCATCCTGGGCATCAACCTGGGCCGGTGCGGCTTTCTGGCCACCTGCGAGGTGGACGAACTGGAGACCAAGCTCAGCGCCGTGGCCCGGGGGGAGTACAGCCTGGACAGCCGGATGCTGCTGTACGTCCGCGTCCTGGGAGACGACCGCTGGGAGGGCCACGCCCTCAACGACGTGGTCGTGACCAAGGGCCGCTTACAGCAGGCCATCGACTTCAGCGTCTACTGTGACGACATCCTGGTGGAACACTTCCGGGGGGACGGCGTGATCGTTGCCACCCCCACCGGTTCCACCGCTTACTCTCTGGCGGCGGGCGGGCCTATCCTGGATTCCCAGACCAAGGGCATCGTGGTCACGCCCATCTGCCCCCACAGCCTGGCGACCCCGCCCATGGTCTTTGCCCAGGAGCGCAAGATCAACATCTGCGTGGGGCAGGTGGCCGACGACGAGGTGTTCATCAGCTGCGACGGCGACGAGGGCTGCAGCCTGCGGGCCGGCGCGACGGCGGTGGTCCGCCTGTCGGACCAGAATGTCCAGCTCATCACCTTCAGCCGGGCCGACCAGTTCCAGGCCATCGACCAGAAGCTGAGAAGCAGGACGTGACCGGACCAAACCAACAAGACAGCGTAAAAGTGACAAAGGAGGCGGAATCCCCATGAGCCGCAAACCGCAGGAAGACACCAGGACCCGGGCCGAACGGCTGCAAGCCATCCTCCGGCTGATCCGCGAACACCCCATCAGCCGCCAGGAAGAGCTGCAGGACTACCTGAACGCCGAGGGCTACGAGGTGACCCAGGCCACCATTTCCCGGGACATCCGGGAGCTGTGCCTGGTCAAGGCTGCCACCGACGAGGGCTACCGCTATGTCTCCAGCCACAGCGACCGGTACGACCCCAAAGTGCAGGAACGGTTTGAGACGATCTTTCGGGAGTCGGTGCTGGGGGTGGACTATGCGGGGCACATCGTCGTGATCAAGTGCTACCCCGGCATGGCCAACGCCGCCTGTCAGGTGTTCGACTCGATGCAGTGGAAAAATGTGGTGGGCTCTCTGTCGGGCGACGACACTTTCCTGGTCGTGGTGCGCTCGGAGCGGGACGCCAAAAACATCAGCGCCGAGCTGGAGCGCTATATCACGCGCAAATAAGAAAAAACGAGGCTTAGATCATGCTGAGCAGCCTGCAAATCGAAAATGTGGCCGTCATCCAGAAGGCCGACGTCCACTTTGAAAAGGGACTGAACGTCCTGACCGGCGAGACCGGCGCCGGCAAGTCGATCCTGATCGACTCCATCAACGCCATTTTGGGCAGCCGCACTTCCCGCGAGCTGGTCCGCGCCGGCGCCGCCAGGGCGGTGATCCGGGCGGCCTTCGAGCAGGTGCCCGCCGCCGTCCAGGACAGTCTGGAAAAGGCGGGGTATGAGCGCAGCGACGAACTGCTGTTGACCCGGGAGATCACCGCCGAGGGCAAGAGCAGCTGCCGCATCAACGGGATGCCGGCCACCGCCGCCGTCCTGCGGGAACTGTGCGGCGGGCTCATCAACATCAATGGGCAGCACGACTCGGTGGGCCTGCTCAACCCCGCCCACCACGAGGGCATTCTGGACGATTACGCCCGGAACCGGGAGGTCTACCAGAACTATTACAAGATCTACAAGGAGCTGATCGGGGTCAAGCGGGAGCTGGACAGCCTCGTCACCGACGAGGAAGAAAAGCGCCGCAAGACCGACCTGCTCCAATATCAGGTGAACGAGATCGATGACGCGGCCCTGACCGCCGGGGAGGAAGAAACGCTGGAAAGCCGGCGCAAGGTGCTGGCCAATGCCTCTACCATCCGGGAGCAGATCGCCCGGGCCTACGCCGCCCTCTCGGGCGGGGACGAGGCCGCCGGCGGGGTGGACCTGCTGGGGGAGGCGTCCAACGCCATCGACACGGCGGCCCAGCTGGACAACGGCCTGGCCGACACCGCCGGCCAGCTGCTGGACCTGTACTACACCGTCAAGGACCTCTCGGGGGAGCTTGCCTCCCGTCTGGAGGACTACGAGAGCAACGACGCCGAGCTGGACGAGATCGAGCAGCGGCTGGACCTGATCTACAAGCTCAAACGGAAATACGGCGACACGGTGGAGGACGTGCTGGCTTTTAGGGAAAAGGCCCGCGAGGAACTGGAGCGCATCCAGTTTTCGCAGGAGCACCACGATCGGCTTCAGGCCGAAAAGCACCGGCTGTACGGCCTGGCCCGGGAGGCCGCCGAGGCCCTGACCCAGACCCGCCTGAAAGCCTTTGAGGAGCTGAACCGCCGCATCTCGGACACGCTGGACTTTTTGAATATGCCTGGGGTGCGCCTCAGCCTGCGGCACAGCCGCGGGCCGCTGGCCAGCCACGGGCAGGACAGCATTGAATTTTACATCGCCACCAACCCCGGCGAGCCGCCGAAACCTCTGGCCAAGATCGCTTCGGGCGGCGAACTGAGCCGCATCACCCTGGCCATCAAGAACGCCCTGGCCGACCGGGACGCCGTCCCCACCGTCATTTACGATGAGATCGACACCGGCGTGTCGGGCAAGGCGGCGGGCAAGATTGGCCAGGTGCTGCGCCAGAGCGCCCGCAGCGGACATCAAATTTTGTGCATCACCCACACCGCCCAGATCGCCGCCCTGGCCGACTGCCACCTGCTGATCCAAAAGCGGGTGGAAGGGGACCGGGCCTATACCCAGGTGACGCCCCTTGACACCGAGGGCCGGGTGGACGCCCTGGCCCACCTGATCTCGGGCGACCAGGTGACCGGACTCGCCCTTGCCAACGCCCGCGAAATGCTGGACCTGGCCGGGCGGGAGTGAACAGGGAAGGAGCCCCCTATGAAAATCGAGATCGGCCGTGATTTTCCCGGCTGGTTCCAGCCAGCCTATCCCGAGGAATTTGAGCTTTTCTCCCACTTTGAAGTGACGGCGGGCATCCCGACGCCGCTTTTCGCTGTGACTACCTGGAAGGAGAACGGGAAACCCAATGTCTGTTTCCACTCTTGGAGCTGCTTCCACGGGGACAAGACCGCCTTTTTTGCGGTGATGGGCAATCTCTATCAGCACACCCACACCTATGCCAACGTCCAGCGGGAAAAGTGCTTTGCCGTCAATTTTCTGCCCATCCGCTATTACGACGCGCTGGTCGAGACCATCCGCTGCAACGAGGCGGAGACCGACGAGTTTGCCGCGGGTGGGTTCACCCTGGCCGGCGCAAAAAGCATCCATGCGCCGGTGATCGGGGAGGCATTCCTCACCTTGGAATGCACCCTGGAGCAGGTGCAGGATCTGAGCGGCGCCGGCATCACCTCTATGGTGGTGGGGCGGGTGCAGCACGCCTCGGTGGAGGAGGACTACGCCCGCGGCTATGGCAAGCGGTATGGCAGGGACGGCTTTATGCTGCTGGTGCCCGCCCCGCAGGACTTGACCACCGGCCAGCCCGGTCAATCCGGCATTGCTACGCTCCGGGTGGAAAAGCTGGACTGAAAATTCCCCCTTGACATTCCCGGGCTGTTCCTGTACAATAGACAATCGTAAAGGCGATGAAGGGAACCGAGTACCCTGCACCGCTCTGCCCAGAGAGGCCCCGGCTGGTGAAAGGGGCGTGCAGAGCAGCAGGCGAAATACATCCCGGAGCTGCAGGCTGAACCGGCGTTTTGGACGCTCTCAGTAGGCCCCGCCGCGTGCGAGCGTTACAAACGCAGAGTGTTGACCCATCCACTGAGGGGGCTGCACTAGTGAGGCTGTCACCCGCGAGGGGGCAGCAAACAGAGGTGGTACCGCGAATTTCCTCGCCCTCTGCCAATTCACGTTGGCGGAGGGCGTTTTTCTTTTGCCCTCTGCCCCAGACACAGGAGGTATGTACGATGAAACTGTACGACGAACTGAAAGCCCGCGGCCTGGTGGCCCAGATCACCGATGAGGAGATCATCGACGTCATCAACGAGGGCAAGGCCACTTTTTACATCGGCTTTGACTGCACCGCCGACAGCCTGACCGCCGGCCACTTTATGGCCCTGACCCTGATGAAGCGCCTGCAGATGGCGGGCAACAAGCCCATCGCCCTGATCGGCGGCGGCACCACCATGATCGGCGACCCCTCCGGCCGCACCGACATGCGCAAGATGCTGACCAAAGAGGACATCGACCACAACGCCGCCTGCTTCAAGCGGCAGATGGAGCGCTTCATTGATTTCAGCGAGGGCAAGGCCCTGATGCTGAACAACGCCGACTGGCTGCTCAAGCTGAACTACATCGAGCTGCTGCGGGAGGTGGGCGCCTGCTTCTCGGTCAACAATATGCTGCGCGCTGAGTGCTACAAGCAGCGGATGGAGAAGGGACTGTCCTTCCTTGAGTTCAACTACATGATCATGCAGAGCTACGACTTCTACTACATGTTCCAGCACTACGGCTGCAACATGCAGTTCGGCGGCGACGACCAGTGGAGCAACATGCTGGGCGGCACCGAGCTGATCCGCCGCAAGCTGGGCAAGGACGCCTACGCCATGACCATCACCCTGCTGACCGACTCCCAGGGCAAGAAGATGGGCAAGACCGCCGGCAACGCGGTCTGGCTGGACCCCAACAAGACCAGCCCCTTCGAGTTCTACCAGTACTGGCGCAACGTGGATGACGCCGACGTCATGAAGTGCATTCGGATGCTCACCTTCCTGCCGCTGGAGCAGATCGACGAGATGGCCACCTGGAAGGACCAGAAGCTGAACGAGGCCAAGGAGATCCTGGCCTACGAGCTGACCAGCATGGTCCACGGCCAGGAGGAGGCCGCCAAGGCCCAGGATGCGGCCCGCGCCCTGTTCAGCGGCGCCGCCGACACCGAGCATATGCCCACCACCACCCTGACCGAGGCCGACCTGACCGACGGCAGCATCGGCATCCTGACCCTGATGGTCAAGGCCGGGCTGGCCGCCTCCAACGGCGAGGCCCGCCGCCTCGTCACCCAGGGCGGCGTCCTGGTCAACGGCGAGAAGGTGGCCGCTCCCACCGCCAGCTTCACCGCCGGCCAGCTGGCAGACGGCATTGTCATCAAGAAGGGCAAAAAGGTCTACCACAAGGTGACGATGTGACCTCCTAACCCAAACAAATGAGCGGCGCTCCCGCACCGGAACCATCCGGCAGGGGAGCGCCGCTTTTTGCTGCGATGGGGGAGAGGATGCGCAAAGGCGGGGCCCCGAAAAGCCCCGCCTTTGCATCCAAGTGCAAGATCCCTACACCACAAGGAACAACTTATTTGACCAGGACCACATCCTGGCCCTGGGTGACTTTGCCGGTGGCGATGGGCTCGACACTGGTAAAGTCGTCGGTATTGGTGACCACCACGGGCGTGGTCAGCTTATAGCCTGCGGCCGAAATGGCGGCCATATCGAACTTGAGCAGCAGCTGGCCCTTCTTGACCTTGTCGCCGACTTTGACTTTGGGGTCGTAGCCCTTGCCCTTCAGCTCCACGGTGTCCATGCCGACGTGGATCAGCACTTCCAGGCCGTTGTCGCCCATGATGCCCACGGCGTGGCTGGTCTCAGCCACCTGCTCGATGGTGCCGTCAAAAGGAGCGACCACTTCGCCCTTGGAAGGCTCGATGGCGCAGCCCTTGCCCAGCGCTTCGCTGGAGAAAACGGGGTCGTCGATCTCGCTCAGGATGCGGATCTCGCCTTCCAGAGGCGCACATACGATCTTATCGCCGGCAGGTGCAGCGGGCTTGGCTGCGGGCGCGGGGGCCGGTTCTTCTTTCTTGTGGAACAGGTTGGAAAAGAATCCCATAGTGTTTTTGTCTCTCCTTATCATGCCATATTTGCCGTTCCTGGCCGCAGGGCAGGCCCCGCGGCGCGTGGCCTGCTTTGGGCAGCGAACAGCTTGATTCTTATGCCATTCTACCACATTTTCCAGTGATTTACAGCAGAAAAACGCACAACATTTATATTTCGTGAATCAGTATAAAATGACACGGCGTTTCTTGTGCAAATTGTCCCTTGCTTTTACAGCTCGTAGGCTTTGCGCAGGGCGTCGTAGGCGGCGTCCTCGTTCTCGCTGCGCACCAGCAGGGAAATGTCCAGGTCGCTGGTGGTGATCAGGTGCACCTCGATGCCGGCCGAAGCCAGGGCGCTCAAAGCGCGTGCGGCCACGCCGCAGCTGGCCACCATCTCCTCGCCAAAAAGGTTCAGCTTGGAGTAGCCCACGCTGATGAGGGGGGCGGCCTTGGCGTCGGGGTCCAGCTTGGCGGCCGAGATGGCTTTCATGACCAGGGGCAGGTCGTTGCTGGACGCGGTGAAGCTGAAGTCCAGCCGGGTGCCGTGGGGGGCGCTCTGGCTGATCATATCCACCACGATGCCGGTGTCCGCAAAGATCTGCAGGTAGCGCGCAAGGCTGCCGGCGCTAAAGGCCGCGTCCTGCACACTGATCATCATGACGCCAGGCTCGACTGTGATTTTCGATACTCCGTACATAATCATGCTTCCTTTCTGCCTTGCCGCGGCAAGGCCTTTTTGCTCAGGTCAGATCCAGAAACGCCGGGTCGATGTACTGCTGCGCCACGGCGCGGATGTAGTCGTAGCTGAAATCGCTGTCATTGGCCCGCACCCCGTGGGCGGCGGCCAGCTCGGGGGTGTAGTCCCGGTAGAGGTAAGTGCGCACGTCCGACTTGCCCGCGCCGTAATGGGTGACGGTGGGGTGGAGCTGCGGGTCCAGCACTTCCAGCTGGACGGTCCCGTCGGGGCTGGTGGTCTTTTGCAGGCGCAGCGTCAGGACCGCGCCGATCAGCTGGTCCTTTTTACTCTGGGTGCTGAGAAAGTTGCCCAGCGAATACGCCGCGAACACCCGGCGCCCGTCCTCCGCCGTCAGCCACCCGGCGTTTTGCAGCACATGGGGGTGGGTGCCGACGATGACGTCCGCGCCCCAGTCGGCCAGCTGCTGGGCCAGGGCGCGCTGGGCGCCGGTGATGGTGTGGCTGTCCTCCACGCCCCAGTGGACGCCCACCACCACAAAGTCGGCCAGCTGGGCCGCCTGCCGGACCTGCTGCTCGATGACGTCGGTCTGGCTGGTGTAGAGGACGTTGGCCTCCATGGCGCTGCTGCGGGGAATGCCGTTGGTGTGTTCGGTGTAGGACAGGTAGGCGATGGTAACGCCGTTGACGGTGTGGAGCGGGATGGTCCCATAGTCCGCCTCGCCCCGCCACAGCCCGGTGGTGACCACGTCCGCGGGCATGGAGGCCCAGAAGCGGAGGGTGGCGGCAATGCCGGAAGCACCCTTGTCATAGGTGTGGTTGTTGGACAGGCTGAATACCCGGAACCCCGCCCGGTAAAGGGCGCGGGCGCAGTCGCCCGGCGTGGAAAAGCAGGGGTAGGTGGAGGGGGCCAGTTCGTCGGTGCACAGAGTCTCCTGGTTGATCCAGTTCACGTCAAAATCGCTGTAAAAGGGGACCAGGTTTGCATAGCAGTAGTCAAAGCTGTAGGCGGCGTCCCCCACGGCCCGGGCGGCGGCCTGCTGGTAGATCTTGGAGTGGATCAGGTTGTCGCCGGTGGCGGAAAACCGCACCGTTTCAACGACCGGCTGCGGCTCTGGCTCTGGTTCAGGTTCGGCGGGCAGGCTGGAGACAGGGGGCGGCGCTTCCGGTTCGGCTGAGACGGGGGCCTGGCCGGGCCGGAAACCGCCCAGCCCGATGCACAGGGCCAGCGCCGCGGTGAAAGCGGCGGCCACGCACCAGAGGGGCAGACGCCCCGGGCCGCCGGCTGCGGCGTGCCGTCCGGGCGGTTCCGAAACAGGGTGGTTCATCGTCGGTTCCTCCTTTCACAGGAGGCGGGCGGGTCAGCGCTCGGCGATCAGGTCGCTCATGTTGTACAGGCCCGGCTCCTTCTTGGCGAGGTAGAGGGCGGCGTTGATGGCGCCGTTGGCGAACACGCTGCGGGAATAAGCGGTGTGTTTGAGGGTGATCACTTCGTCCGGCCCGCAGAACAGCACCTCGTGGTCGCCCACGATGCTGCCGCCCCGCACCGAGCTGATCCCGATCTCCATGGGGTCGCGCTTTTCCCGCACCGAGGCGCGGTCGTAGACATAGTGGTAAGCGCCGCCGGCCTGCTCGTTGACGGCGTCGGCCAGCATCAGGGCAGTGCCGCTGGGGGCGTCCACCTTGTTGTGGTGGTGCTGCTCCACGATCTCGACGTCGTAGGCTGTGCCCAGAATGGCGGAAGCCCGCTTGCACAGCTCGATCAGCAGGTTGATGCCCAAAGACATATTGGCGCTTTTGAACACGGGGACGCTGCGGGACAGCTGGACGATCTTGAGGTTCAGTTCGTCCGACATACCGGTGGTGCACAGGACGATGGGGGTCTTGTGGGCCTCGCAGTAGGGGAGGATCTTCTCCACCGCCGCGGGGGAACTGAAGTCGATGATGACGTCGCCCCGGCCGGCCAGATCGTCAGGGCTGGCATAGACGGGGATCCCGTTCTGTTCGCCGGCGTGCAGGTCGATGCCGGCGATCACCTTGCAGTCGTCCCGCTGGGCGATCATATCGCAGAGCACATGGCCCATCCGGCCGCCGATGCCTTGAATGACAAGTTCCGTCATGGTTACGCTTCCTTTCGTTTTGTACATGATGAGGCAAATGCCCGGAAAGAGTCGTCTCGCCGGGCATTCGCTGTTCCGTTGTTATGCCAGCAGGCCGCAGGCGCGCAGGGTCTGCTCGATCTTGGCTTTCTGGGCGTCGCCCGGCTCCACCAGGGGCAGGCGGCACTTGCCGGCGTCCCAGCCCAGCAGGTTCATGGCGTACTTGACCGGGATGGGGTTGACGTCGCAGAACATGGCGTCGCACAGGGGCAGCATCTCCAGCTGCAGGCGGCGGGCCTCGGCGGCGTCGCCGTCGAACCATGCCTTGCAGCAGTCGTGCACCAGGGTGGGCGCAATGTTGGACACCACGCTGATGACGCCCTTGCCGCCCAGAGACAGCAGGGGCAGGACCTGGTCGTCGTTGCCCGAGTAGATGTTCAGAGCGTCGCCGCAGGCCGCGGCGATCTGGGCCACCTGGGCAATGTTGCCCGAGGCCTCCTTGATGCCGTTGATGAGGGGATGCTCGCTCAGCTTTTTGGCCGTCTCAGGCTTGATGTTGACGCCGGTGCGGGAAGGCACATTGTAGAGAATGACCGGGATGCCGCCCGCCTCGGCCATGGCGGTAAAGTGGGCGATCAGGCCGGCCTGGCTGGTCTTGTTGTAGTAGGGGGTGACCATCAGCAGGGCGTCGGCGCCGCAGTTGGCCGCACCGGCGGCCAGGGCGCAGCCGTGGGCGGTGTCGTTGGAACCCGCCCCGGCCACCACCGGCACCCGGTGCGCCACGGTGTCCACCGCAAACTTGATGGCGGACAGCTGCTCGGCGTCGGTCATGGTGGAGCACTCGCCTGTGGTGCCGCAGATGACGATGGCGTCGGTGCCGCGGGCGATCTGATCCTCAAGGATCTGCCCCAGCACATCAAAGTTGATGGTTCCGTTTTCGTGCATGGGGGTGATGACGGCCACGCCCGCACCCGTAAAAACAGGCTTTTTCATCATAACTAGGCTCTCCTTTACTGTGATGTGGTAGGTTCGGGATCAGTCCAGATAGCCCTTGGCGGCCAGCAGCTCGGCCAGCAGGACGCCGCCGCCGGCAGCACCCCGCAGGGTGTTGTGGCTCATGCAGGCAAACTTGTAGTCGAAGATGGTGTCCTCCCGCAGGCGGCCGATGCAGACGGCCATGCCGTGCTCGGTGTCGCGGTCCAGCTTGGGCTGGGGACGGTCGTTCTCCTCAAAGTAGTGCAGGAACTGCTTGGGCGCGCTGGGCAGGTCCAGCTCCTGGGCGGGGCCGCGGAAATTCTTCCAGGCCTCGAGGATCTGTTCTTTGGTGGGCTTTTTGGCAAAGCTGACAAAGACGGCGGCGGTGTGCCCGTCGGACACAGGCACGCGGAAGCACTGGGCCGTGATGACCGGCCCCTCGGCGTTGACGATCCGGTCGCCCTCAATGTGGCCCCACAGCTTGAGGGGCTCCTGCTCGCTCTTTTCCTCCTCGCCGCCGATGTAGGGGATCACGTTGTCGATGATCTCGGGCATCCGGTCAAAGGTCTTGCCTGCGCCGGAAATGGCCTGATAGGTGCAGACCAGGGCCTTGGTGACCCCGAACTCCTTCATCAGGGGGTGGAAGGCGGGCACATAGCTCTGCAGGCTGCAGTTCGACTTGACGGCGATGAAGCCCCGCTTGGTGCCCAGGCGGCGGCGCTGGGCCGGGATGATCTCGATGTGGTCGGCGTTGATCTCGGGCACTACCATGGGCACGTCGGGCGTGCCGCGGTTGGCGCTGTTGTTGGAGACCACCGGGCACTCGGCCTTGGCGTAGGCTTCTTCCAGGGCTTTGATCTCGGTTTTGGGCATATTCACAGCGCAGAAAATAAAGTCCACCTGCGCGGCGATCTTCTCCACCTCGGCGGCGTCCTGAACCACCATATCGCGGACACACTCAGGCATGGGGGTGGGCATGGCCCAGCGGCTGCCCACTGCCTCCGCGTAGGTCTTGCCCGCGCTGCGGCTGGAAGCCGCCAGGACGGTCAGCTTGAACCAGGGGTGATGTTCCAGCAGGGTGACGAACCGCTGCCCGACCATGCCGGTGGCGCCGACGACGCCCACCTTATAATACTGCTTTTTCATTTCCAGCACCTTTCCTTTCAGACCCGGGCCCGGTTTTGGCAAAAACTGCCGTCTGCAGGCAAACGACGGCTTGCAAACCGGACTGTCTTGTCCTATAATAAAGACCAGTTGATAAAATTTATAATAACATTGATACGGCACCCGTGTCAACCCACTGGAAAGGCGAATACATCCCATGTTGAAAAAAGATTTTTGGTACGATCTCCCCAAAGAGCTGATTGCACAGGAACCGGCCAGCCCCCGCGACGCGGCCCGGCTGATGGTACTGCACCGCGACAGCGATACGATAGAACACCGCATCTTCCACGACCTCCCGGAATATCTTATGCCGGGAGACCTGCTGGTGGTGAACAATTCCAAGGTCCTTCCGGCCCGGATCGTGGGCGTCAAGCAGCCCACCGGCGCCGTCTGCGAACTGCTGCTGCTGCGGCAGGTGAAAGGGGACCAGTGGGAGTGCCTGGCCAAGCCCGGCAAGCGGATGCACCCGGGCAACGTCATCACCTTCGGCGACGGCACCTTGACCGCCACCGTGGACGAGACGATGGAGGACGGCAACAAGCTGGTCATGTTCCGCTATGACACCGAGACCCTCTATGAAAAACTGGACGCCTTCGGCAAAATGCCCCTGCCGCCCTACATCACCAAACAGCTGGAGGACCAGAGCCAGTACCAGACGGTGTACGCCAAGGAGCTGGGCAGCGCCGCCGCGCCCACGGCGGGCCTCCACTTCACGCCCGAGCTGATGGACGCCATCCGGGCCAAAGGGGTGGGCATCGCCGAGGTGACGCTCCATGTGGGCCTGGGCACCTTCCGCCCGGTGCAGGAGGACGAGATCACCGACCACAAAATGCACAGCGAGTGGTACTCCATCAGCGAGGAGACCGCCCGTCAGATCCAGGAAGCCAAGGCCGGCGGCCACCGTGTGATCGCCGTGGGCACCACCAGCTGCCGCACCCTGGAAGCCGTGGCCGCCAAATACGGCGAGATCAAAGCCTGCAGCGGCAACACCAGCATCTTTTTGTACCCGGGCGTGCCCTTCCGCTGCATCGACGGGCTCATCACCAACTTCCACCTGCCCGAGAGCACCCTCATCATGCTGGTGTCGGCCTTCTACGGCTACGAAAAGACCATGGAAGCCTACCGCGTCGCGGTGGCCGAGCGGTACCGCTTTTTCTCCTTCGGGGACGCGATGCTGATCGTGTGAGCAGCCCCGAAAAGCTGCCTGCGCTGTTAAAGCCAGTAAGAAAACCTTTCCCTCACCCATTCAAAACCAAATATAGCCGCCCCCGGCGACGCACCTGGCAGGAAACCGAAACGGTTTCCTGCTTTTTTGATGTCTGGACATCTAACGCAAAATAGACGGCTTTTGACTGTTTTTAACGGATTATAACTTATTTTACAGAAAATAGGATTTTCTTTCACAAATACCGTATGATTGTTTTAGTCCTTGCAGGGAAGACGGGAAATAATGGAAGGGGAAAAAGCATGAGGTTTGAATGTGAGATCTACGAGCTGCTGCGGCCGTTTCATCTGAAGGGAAAGAACATCGGTTTGGTTGATTTGATCGAGGCGGTGGCGCTCGTGACAGAGGAACCGGGCCGGATCCACGCTGTCCAGAAAGAAGTTTACATGGTCATTGCAGCAGAGCGCCGCTGCTCCTGGATGGCAATCGAAAGCAGCATCCGCAGGGCGCTGGAACAGGCGTGGAAACACAACCGCAGGTACATGGACGAGCTGACCGGCTACGCGCTGGACAGCTGCCCCACGGCCGCAGAGTTCGTTTATATCTGTGCCGCCACGATCATCAAAAAGCACATGGGCACCATGAAATAGGACGTCAAAAGTAAAAAGCCTTGCAAGGACAAAGAACCGCTGCACGCGAAAAACGCTGCAGCGGTTTTTGATGAGGGTTATAGGGGCTTGTGCCCTGGTGCGAGGAGGGCAACCGGCGGGCTTCGCTCGCCCTGGCGCGGTGGCGACCTATTTCTATCCACGCCCCCGTGAGGAGGGCGACCTGCAAACCGGTGAGTTCTCTCATCTGCTGGTATGATTTCTACCAACGAGGAGATGAGAGACGCACGATGGGAACGGACAGCTGCGACGGGATCCGAAATATCTGCGCCAATACAGTCAAGCTGATGGACGAAATGCGGGAAGTTGCCGCTTCCACCAATTATTGAGGGCCCCTGTGAAAGGAGATAAAGCGGACCGCCGGTAATGTGTGCGCGAAGGCTCTGCCGGCACGCAGTAAGCTGAAACGCTGCCTGCCCGGCAGGGGCGGTGCAGGAGCAAGAGGATACAAAGGGAAAAGGCCGCGGCTGGCACAAAACCGGCTGCGGCCTTTTTGATTGGGATTTGTAGCCTGCGGGGCAGATCACGCCTTTTCGTAGGCCGGTTGGAATGCTGCAAAGCCGGCGAGAGCTTCGTCCGTGCGGGTGTAATAGCGGACGCCCTTGTCCAGCTTGGCGATCTCGGCCATTTCCTCATCCGTCAGGCGGAAGTCGAGGATGTTGAGGTTGTCGCGGATGTGGTCGATGTTCTTGCTGCCGGGGATGACGGCAAAGCCCATCTGGGTATGCCAGCGGAGGATGACCTGCGCCGGGCTCTTGCCGTATTTTTCGCCCAGCTTTGCAAAAATGGGCTCCTGGATCAGGGCCTTGTCGCCGTGGCCCAGCGGATACCAGGCCATCAGCTTGATGCCGTACTGGTCCAGCGTCTTGCGAAGCTCTTTCTGGGTGTAGTAAGGGTGGGCTTCCACCTGGATGAACTGGGGGACGATCTCCCATTTGCCGCTGAGCTCCTCGAGATATTGGCCCTCAAAGTTGGAGATGCCAATGGCCTTGGCCTTGCCCCCGCGGTAAGCCTTTTCCAACTGGCGGTAGCCGGCCATCCAGTTCCCGGCGGGCTGATGGATGTAGAGCAAGTCTACGTAATCGACTTCCAGGCGCTCCAGCGTCTCGTCCACAGCGTTTTCATTTTCATATTCGCTCGCCCAGAGCTTGGTGGAGAGAAAGACCTTTTCTCTGGGTACGCCGCTTTCTTTGATCCCGCGCCCGACGGCCCGCTCGTTGCAGTAGGCGTTGGCGGTATCTACACACTCATACCCCATTTTGAGCGCTTCGCGCACGCTGATCTCGGCGTCAGCGGGGGAGATCATAAAGGTGCCAATGCCGATCACAGGGCATTTGTTTCCGTTGTTCAGGGCGATGTATTCCATTCAGGTATCCTCCTTGTCTGTATGGTTTGCTTGTCTGTACGGCGCGAGCGCCGCTTGAAGGACGATGCTGCACAGGACGTCCGTTTTTTCGGAACCCTTGACCTGGCCGTCCGTCATGCACCAGGCGACCATCAGCCCGTAGAGCTGGGTGTTGATGAGAAGGGCCAGGTCGTCCAGAGGCGCGTCGCTGCGCAGTTCTCCGCGGGTTACGGCTTCCTGCAGGATGGAGCGCATGGTCTGGTCATCGTACCGGTACTTCGTGATGTACGTCCCTCCGAGAAACATATCGTTGGGGGAGAGGTTGTTCTTGAGCCACTGCCTGCATATTTCGATCCCCGTTTCTTCAATGTCCCCGAGGAATTCGCGGCAATAATACCGCAGCCGGTCCAGAATGTCTTTGTCCTTCATCTCGTTGACGATCTCTGCAAGGCGGTAGAAATCCGTCTGGTTCAGCGCTTCCACTACGTCCTCCTTCTTTTTGAAGTAGGTGTAGAAGGAACCGGTGGAGACCCCCGCCTGTTTGGCGATGTCCTCGATGGACGTATCTGCGAAGCCTTTTGCAGCGATCAGCACCTTGGCGGCCTGGATGATCTTCTTCCGTGTCTCCACGGCGCGGGCCTGCCGGGTGGTGGTTTTCTTCTCCAATTCCTCACCTCCTTTTGGTGTGTCTGCAGTATAGCACAAATCTGAATCAAATTCAATGAATTGCATTCGATTTTTACGTGAAGATTTTGTGAAAATCTGGAAGGCGAGTTTTATAGAGTAAGTATGATTGACTTTGAACAAGCTCTATGGTAAACTTTTTCTTACAAGTAAAACTGCTGCTTGGAAGGGGGATAGAGTGAAGATGCAACAGGGAGAGGGAAAATTTATCACATCGGTAAAGGTTGGACCAAAAGGGCAAATCATTGTGCCTAAGGAAGTACGGGACATGTTTCACATTCAGCCGGGAGATATGCTTTTGATGTTGGCTGATATGGAACAGGGAATTGCCATTCAGACATTTGATTCGACAAGTGAGATGTTTGAGAAGCTGTTTCCAGCTAAGAAAGTGATGGATTAAGAATAGCCGCGCTTTGGAAAGAAGTGCGGCTGTTCTTTTGTCGAAAAAGTAAAACTTGTAATACTTATATTGACTTGGCACACTGGAAGTGCTATAATATTGGCAAGAAAAGTGCTACAAGTAAAACTTATGACACTTGCGAAAGGAGGAAAAAGAAGAACAGTACACGGCTTATTTATAAGGAGGTTTTTATGAAATTTCTGGAAGTGAATGGACTGACCAAAAGATATCCGAAATTTACGCTGAAAAATGTCTCTTTCTCTTTGGAGCAGGGAAGGATCATGGGGCTGATTGGCAAAAATGGAGCGGGCAAAAGCACTACCCTGAAGGCAATGCTCAATATGGTCTGCCCTGACAGAGGAACGATTAGGATGTTGGGACATGATTTCCGACAGGAAGAGGAGGTTTGCAAGCAGGATATTGGCGTAGTGCTGGGAAGCATCCAATTCTATCAAACCAAAAAGTTACAGACAATCACGGACGTGACAAAGCATTTTTATCGGAAATGGGATGACATTGCGTATCAAAAATATATGTCTATGTTTGAACTGGACGAGAAAAAGCAGGTGCATCAACTTTCCGAGGGGATGAAAGTCAAGTATCTGATTGCGCTTGCACTTTCCCACAATGCAAAATTGCTTATTTTTGATGAACCGACCAGCGGCCTTGACCCTGTGGCCCGTGAGGACTTGTTGGAACTTTTTCAGCATCTGGTAAAAGACGGGAAAAGAAGCATTTTATTTTCCACGCATATCACCTCGGATTTGGACAAATGCGCTGACGATATAACCTATATCAAAAATGGTGAAATTATCGCCAGTGCGGATAAGGCTTCTTTTGTTCAGACTTTCCAATCCCTGAAAGCTCCCGGCGAAGATAGCCTGAATTTGGAGGAAATCATGGTGAGAAATGAAAGGGGGACTTATAATGTCTAAGTTACTCTATAAAGAGTGGCGTCTTGCCGTACATTCCGTTGTTTATTTGTTCTTGTTGATTGGGGCGCTGCTGCTGGTTCCTGCATATCCGTATGGCATGATTTTTTTCTTCGGTTGCCTTGGATTATACTTTACTTCCCAATTTGCCAGAGAAAATTCCGATGCTTTTTACACGGCCACGCTTCCCATCAAAAAGCGCCATGTGGTAAAAAGTAAATGTCTGTTGTTTGTGAGCATTGAGATTGCACAACTTATCATCTGCATACCGTTTTCGATCATCCGCTTGCGGACACTCCCTGACGGTAATCCTGTTGGCATTGAGGCGAATGTGGCATACTTTGGATTTGGCTTGATCGTCTATGCTGTTTTTAACTTTCTGTATCTCACGGTGCTTTTTCAGTCTGCCTATCAGGTAGGCAAGGCGTTTGTTGTTGCGATTATTCCGGCAGCAGTAATCATTGCACTGATGGAATACGCCGTACACCTGCCATCGTGTGCGTGGTTGGACAGTGTGCAGAAGGAGGATTTCATCCGGCAGTTGCCGCTGCTGGCGGTTGGCGCTTTGATTTATGCCGGCAGTAACTTTTTGACTTATCAAGTTGCGGCCAGGTGCTTTGAACGAGTCGATTTATAAAAGCATAAATCAGGGACGCATTTTGCAAAAGCCGCAGTCAAAAAAGGCCCGAAGCAAACGCTTCGGGCCTTTGATTTGACGTTTCGTTGTTTCTATGCGAGCTTGCCGGGTAAAGCTGGATCAGGCGCCGACTTTGGACAGGGCGTCGTTCACGGCTGCGATGATGCCCTTGCTGGAGAAGGTAGCGCCGGCGGCCACGTCCACATCGGTGGACTGGGCCTGGATGATGGCGTCGGGGATGGTCTGGAAGGCGGGGTCGGAAACACCGGCGGTCTCGCCGTGGGACAGCACTTCGATCTTGCTGATCTTGTCGCCGTCCATGGTGACCTTGACCTTGATGGTGCCGCCAAAGCCTTCGCCCTCGCCGATGTACTCGTTGTCAGCCAGCGTTTCCTCGGCGGCGGGCTCCTCGGGAGCAGCCTCCATGTAGCCGAAGTGGATGTTCAGCAGCTCGGCGGTCTTTCTGGCCACGTCGCCGCTGACGCCGCCGCAGCGGGCCAGACGTCTCGGGTCGCTCATCTCGGTGATGCCGGCGGCCTGCATAAAGAGGGTGACGCTGTCGGCGCAGTTCACGGTCTTGGCGATGGTGGGGGTCTCCGCCTGGATCTCGGGCTGGTAGATGGGCAGGTTGGTGGAAGTGTACCAGTTGAACAGTTCCTTAGTGATGGCAGAGGAATCGTCCGGGGCGCACATCAGGCCGATGATCGCGGCCGCGCCGCCCAGAGAGCCGCACAGGGAGCTGGCGCCGTAGCCCGTCTTGCCGTTGACGAACATCTCGGCGGGGATGGCGGTGTAGGGGAAGCCCACTTTCTCCTTCAGCTCGGTCAGCAGGGCGTTGGTCACGGCGTAGCAGCAGCCGTTCTCATAAAAGCTCTCGTAGGCGAGCTGTTCCACCCGGTCCAGATCGAACTCACAGGAGGGGTAGGGGTGAGACGGGATCTCGATCTCCGCCTCGGTCTCGGTCACGGCTGCGCTGGCGGCCGGCTGGGACGAGGCTGCCACAGAGGCGCTGGAAGCGGGCTGCGAGCAGCCGGCCAGGCTCAGGAGCGTCAGGCCGCCCAGGGACAGACCGGTCCGTTTCAGGAACGTTCGGCGGGACTGTAATTTCGACATGTAGATAGCCTCCTTCAAGCTGTCAAAACATTCTAACTATATTGTATATTTTTTAACGGGTTTGTCAATAGAAACTTGCATATAGTTACAAAAGCGCACGTTCTGCAGCGCACGTTCTGCATGGGCGGCAGGCCGGGCGGCCCGCCAGGCGCTTGCATCCGGGGCCGTTTTCTGGTAGTATCGGAAAAAGAAAACACAAAACGCCGGCAGGCGTACCAAGGAGGACGATCACCATGAAATGGGGCATTCTGGCTACAGGAAACATCGCCCAAAAATTTGCATCCACCCTGAAACAGATGGAGGGGGAAGGGGAGGTCCTGACCGCGGCGGGATCGCGGCGGGCCGAAAGTGCGGCGGCCTTTGGGGCGGCGTACGGCATTCCTCACACCCACGGCTCGTATGAGGCGCTGGCTGCGGACCCGGAGGTGGAAGCGGTCTACATCGCCACCCCCAACAGCCTGCACGCGGCGGATGTGCGGCTGTGCCTGGAACACGGCAAGCACGTGCTGTGCGAAAAGCCTTTCACCCTGACGGCGGACCAGGCCCGGGAGCTCTACGCCATGGCCGCCGAAAAGGGGCTGCTTTTGATGGAGGCGCTGTGGATCCGCTTTTTGCCGCTGTACACCGAGCTGCGGCGGTTGCTGGCCGGCGGCGTCATCGGGGAAGTGCGGCAGGGGTCCTGCCAGTACGGGTTTGTGGCCCAGGGCGCCAGACGGGAGAGGAAGTTCCGTTCGGAGTTGGGCGGCGGCGCGCTGCTGGATATCGGCGTGTACAACCTAGGGTTTTTCCAGATGGCGCTGGGCATCCCGGACCAGGTCGAGACGCAGGAGGTCCACTTCACCGAGTATGGCACCGACGACTACAGCAGGCTGTGCCTGCGCTGGCGGAACGGCTGCGAGGCTCAGTCGGTCCAGGCCATCGGGCAGGAGCTGGAGCGCCGCGCCGTGCTGGAAGGCACCAAGGGCCGCATCGTCCTGCCCGACTTCCAGCACGCGGAGACGATGCTTTTGCAGAGCGGGGCAGGGGAGAAGGAACTGCGCTTCCCCTTTGCAATCAACGGCTTTGAATACCAGATCCGGGAAGTGTCCCGGTGCGTGGCCGAGGGCCGCACGGCCAGCAGCCTGTATCCCCCGGAGGACAGCATCGCCCTGACCGCCCTGATGGAGCAGATCCGCACCGGCTGGGGGATGAAGTTTGCAGGGGAGCTCTGAGCGCATACCGGCCCGGCGGAAAAGATGAATAAATATGCGCCGGATTTGGCATATATTCCGTGATTGCGGGCCGGACGCTGCATTTTGATGCTTTTTCTCTTTTTTGAATCGGCCCGAAGGATGCGAATTGTTTGTAAAAGAGGAAAAGAAAGCTGAAAAACTTTCAATCTGTCAAATATGCACTTGCTTTTTTGGGCAAAAGATATATAATAATAAAAGACAGACGACGGGGTCTGGTCTTCCGAACGGAGGGCCGGGCCCTGTTTTTTGTGCTGATGTGTCCTTGCTGTGGATACAATTTTGCGGTTTCGGCGGTTGTGTGAGAACATTTTTGCTTGTTTTACTCAGAAATCCGGCGAAATCCGCAGGCGATTCTGTGAAAATTTATGCTTGCTTTTTCTCGCAGAATGTTTATAATAGTGATATCGTTGCAAGAACACTTGTATTTTTAATGCGGACACGCCGGTCCTGTGCCGGTTTTGTCCCGCACAGAGGGAGGAAGAACTTATGAAAAGCAAACGGTTTGTAGCGCTGGCTGCGGCCGCGGCCATCTGCGTTTCGGCGCTGGGCGGCTGCGGGTCCTCGTCCACCGCGTCCGGCACGTCCACTTCTTCGGCTGGCAGCACGGCCGCCTCGGGGGACAAGGTCGTCAAGATCGGCGTCTTTGAGCCTTCCACCGGCGACTCGGCCTCCGGCGGCAAGAAAGAGATGCTGGGGATGCAGTACGCCAACGCCGAGACCCCCACCGTCGAGATCGGCGGCGAGACCTACCAGGTCGAGCTGGTCTACGCGGACAACGGCTCGTCCACCGACAAGGCCCCCTCGGCCGCTTCCGAGCTGGTGAGCCAGGGCGTCTCCCTGGTGCTGGGCTCCTATGGTTCGGGCGTGTCCATTGCCGGCGGCCCCATCTTTGACGACGCCGGCCTGGCGGCCATCGGCGTCACCTGCACCAACCCCAACGTCACCGCGGGCAACGATTATTACTACCGCATCTGCTTCCTGGACCCCTTCCAGGGCACCGTCCTGGCCAACTTCGCCACGGACAAGTTTGACGCAAAGGTGGCCTACTGCCTGGGCGAGACCGGCAACGAGTACGACCAGGGCCTGATCGCTTACTTTACCCAGGCGTTCGAGGCTGCGGGCGGCACCGTCGTCACGGCGTCCTTCCCCACCAACAACTCCGACTTCAGCACCTACCTGAACCAGGCAAAGAACGAGGGCGCGGACGTCATCTTCACCCCTGTCTCCATCGCCTACTCCACCCAGATCATCCAGCAGGCCGCTGCACTGGGCATCGAAGCACCTTTCCTGGGCTCCGATACCCTGGATGACAACATGGTCCTGGCGGCTGCCGAGGGCACCGACGTCCAGCTGTATGTCTCCACCTTCTACCAGGAGGGCGGCTCTCCCGAATTTGACGAGGGGGTCAAGAACTACATCAACAGCAACGCGGACGCCCTGACCAACAACGGCGGCAACGACACCATCGCCGCTGTCACCGCCATGGGCTACGACGCCTACTATGTGGCGCTGGAAGCCCTGAAGGCGGCCGGCTCCACCGACCCCGCCGCGATCAAGGCCGCTCTGGCGGGCGTGACCTACGACGGCGTGTCCGGCCACATCGCCTTTGACGAGCAGGGCGACGCCATCCGCGACACCGCCTACATCAAACACTCCACCAACGACGGCGCTTGGGAGCTTGAGACCCAGCAGACCGTTGCACAGTAAGCAAACACGACTGGTAAGGTTTGGCGGGGGCCGCTGGCCCCCGCCAAACGCTTTCTAAAACAAACTGCCCCCGGAGGAGAAACCTATGGAATATTTTGTTTCGGTCCTGCTGTCCGGCATCGCGGTGGGCGGCCAGTATGCGCTGATCGCCATCGGCTACACCATGGTGTACGGCATTCTGCGGCTGATCAACTTCGCCCACGGCGATGTGTTCATGGTCGCGGGCCTGATGGGCGTCTATCTGGCCACCTGGATGCCGCTGTATCTGGCGCTGCCCCTGGTGCTGGTGCTGACGGTGGTTCTGGGCTTCCTGATCGAGCGGGTGGCCTATAAGCCCCTGCGGACGGCCCCCCGCATGTCGGTCATGATCTCGGCCATCGGCGTCAGCTACCTGCTGCAGAACACCGCTACCTATGTCACCGGCGGCCAGCCCATGAGCTACCCGTCCATTCCCTTTTTGTCCGACACCATCACCATTGCCGGCACCCCCACCCGCTGGGCCGTCATCCTGACCCCCTTCCTGGTGGTGGCGCTGGTGGTGCTGCTGACCCAGCTCATCGACCGCACCAAGGTCGGCATGGCCATGCGGGCCGTGGCCAAGGATTTTGAGACCAGCGAGCTGATGGGCATCAAGATCAACTCGGTCATTTCAGCCACCTTCATCATCGGTTCAGCGCTGGCGGCCATCGGCTCGATGCTGTACTTCACCAATTACCCCTCCATCACCCCGACGGCGGGCGCCATGCCCGGCCTGAAGGCGTTCGTGGCGGCGGTCTTTGGCGGCATCGGCTCCATCCCCGGCGCGGTCATCGGCGCTTTCCTCATCGGCATCTGCGAGAATCTGGTCAAGAGCACCCAGTTCACCGTCTTTTCCGACGCCATCACCTTTGCGCTGCTGATCGTGATCCTGGTCTTTAAGCCCACAGGTCTGTTCGGCGAAAAGGCGACCGACAAAGTGTAAGGAGGCCCCCATGAAAAAGACGAAATCTTTCAGCTGGGGCGCGGTGGCAGGCGTGGTGGTGTTCCTGGCCTTCATCATCCTGCTGGAGAACATCACGGCCCTGGTGCCGGGCGCGCCCCGCGTCCTGCAGCCCACCAGCCAGCTGTTCACGGTGCTGAAAAAGGGCGCCGTCTACTCTCTGGTGGTGGTTTCGATGAACCTGCTCAACGGCTTTACTGGCCTGTTCTCTCTGGGGCAGGCGGGCTTCATGCTGCTGGGCGCTTATACCTACGCCATCCTCACCGTCCCTGTGGACCAGAAAGACACCGTTTACTACCTGTTCGGCGGCTCCGCGGTGAAATTCTCCCTGCAGGACACCTTTGCGCTGCTGTTCGGCTCCACCGGCGTGGGCGGCGGCATCAGCATGGTGCTGGGCGTTCTGGTGGGGCTGATCCTGGCCGGCCTGGTGGCCGCGGGCTTTGCCTACCTCATCGGCCTGCCGGTCCTGCGGCTCAAGAGCGACTACCTTGCCATTGCGACCCTGGGCTTTGCGGAGATCCTCCGCGCCATCTTCCAGTGGCAGCCCCTGGGCCCCATCACCAACGGCGCCAATATGCTCAAGAGTTTCCCCACCTTCTCCGACTTCAACATCGAGGACGCCTCCGGCAAGGTGGTGCTCCGCCTGTCGGCCTTTGTCCCCATGCTGGTGGCGGTGGTCTGCATCGCCATCATCGTGCTGCTGATCAACTCCTCCTACGGCCGCGCCTTCAAGGCCATCCGGGAGGACGAGGTGGCCGCCGAGGCCATGGGCATCAACCTGGCCAAGCACAAGATGCTGTCCTTCTGCATTTCTTCCTTCTTTGCCGGCGTGGGCGGCGGCCTGTTCGCGATGTACGCCGCCAACGCCCAGGCCAAGGTGTTCACCTCTACCATGACCTACGAGCTGCTGCTGATCGTGGTCATCGGCGGCATCGGCTCGGTGTCCGGCTCCATCATCGCCACCTTCCTGTATGTGGCCTGTTCGGAGTGGTGGCTCCGCTTTTTGGATTCGGAGCAGATCTTTGCTTCCCCCACCGACCCGGCCCGCCTGACCTTCATCGCGGTGTTTGCCGTGGCGGTGGTCGGCGTATCCTATGCGGCCATCCGCGCCGCCCGCAAAAAAGAGGGCCATACCCTGACGCAGGAGCTGCCCATCTGGATCGTGGCATTGCTGCTGCTGGGGTGGCTGGTGTACTTCGTCATTTCCCGTTCGCTGAAACTGCCGCTGCTGCGCAACGGCTTCCGCATGGTGGTGTTCTCCATCATCATCATGATCGTGGTGCTGTTCTTCCGCCGCGGCATCATGGGCGACCAGGAACTGCCGGATGTCCTGCGCGTGCTGAAGAACCGGAAACATAAGAAGGAGGCGTCCAAATGAGTGAGCGCAAAAACGTCCTCCATGTCGAAAACGTGACCATGCAGTTCGGCGGCGTGGTGGCGATGAACAACCTCTCTCTGGACGTCATGGAAGGGGAGATCGTGGCCCTGATCGGCCCCAACGGCGCCGGCAAGACCACCGCCTTCAACTGCATCACCGGCGTGTACGAGCCCACCAACGGCAAGATCGATTTCTGCGGCGAGCCTCTGGTGGAAAACTATCCACAGGGCAAGATGGAAAAAGGGTATCTGGGGGAGAACAAGGGGATGTACACCCACAAGCTGAACCCCACCCCCGACAAGATCACCCACCGGGGCATCGCCCGCACCTTTCAGAACATCCGCCTGTTCGGCGCGCTGACGGTGTTTGAAAACGTCCTGATCGCCAAGCACATGCGGGCCAAGCAGAACTTTTTGTCGGCCACCTTCCGGCTGAACGCCAAGGAAGAAGCCCGGATGCGGGCCGAGGCCATGGCGCTGCTGGAAGAGCAGGGCCTGGCCGACCTGAAGGACGAAGTGGCGTCCAGCCTGCCCTACGGCCTGCAGCGCCGGCTGGAGATCGCCCGCGCCCTGGCCACCAGCCCCAAGCTGCTGCTGCTGGACGAGCCGGCCGCCGGCATGAACCCGCAGGAGACCCAGGAGCTGACGGACTTTATCCGCGAGATTCGGGACAAATATCACCTGACCGTCCTGATGATCGAGCACCACATGGATCTGGTCATGCAGATCTCGGACCGCATTTACGTTTTGGATTTTGGCAAGCTGATCGCGGAGGGCACGCCCGCGGAGATCAGCACCAATCAGCGCGTCATCGACGCATATCTGGGGGTGGCCGACGATGCTGAGAATTGATGATCTTTGCGTGAGCTACGGCGGCATCGAGGCCGTCAAAGGCATTTCCCTCCGGGTGGAGGAGGGGCAGATCGTGACCCTGATCGGCGCAAACGGCGCGGGCAAATCCACCACCCTGCGCGCGATCTCGGGCCTGGTCAAGGTCAAGAGCGGCCGGGTCCACTTCCAGGGCGAGGACCTGACGGGCCTGCCGCCGGACCAGATCGTTTCCAAGGGGCTGACGCTGGTCCCCGAAGGGCGGCACGTGTTCCCCGACCTGACCGTGCTGGAAAACCTGAAGATCGGCGCCTACCTGCGGAAGGACAATCTGGAAAGCGACCTGGCCTGGATCTACGAGCTGTTCCCCCGCCTGAAGGAGCGCTCCTGGCAGGCGGCCGGCACCCTGTCCGGCGGCGAACAGCAGATGCTGGCGGTGGGCCGCGCCCTGATGGCCCGCCCCAAACTGATCATGATGGACGAGCCCTCTCTGGGCCTGGCCCCCATCGTGGTCAAGGGCATCTTTGAGATCATCAAGGAGATCAACCGCAAGGGCGTCACCGTCCTGCTCATCGAGCAGAACGCCAACATGGCCCTGCAGATTGCCGACGTAGGCTACGTGATGGAGACCGGCCGCATCACCCTGAAAGGCTCCGGCAAGGAGCTGCTGGCCAACGAGGCCGTCCGCAAGGCCTACCTGGGCAGCCACGCAAAATAAAAAAGTGCGCTTTCCCGCGCAGATAAACAGCACCCCATTTGTTGGACAGTATGTGATACTGCATGACAAATGGGGTGCTTTGTTGTGCCAAATTTATATTTTAATCTTTTTAATCGTTCGCCTGTTTTGCAAGCTCCTGAAGGGTGGCACCCGCGATCCGGTAAACCGTCCAGTCCGACATGGGTTCCGCGCCGAGAGACAGATAAAACGCGATGCTGGGCTTATTCCAGTCCAGGCACCACCATTCCAGCCGCCCGCAGCCACGCTCCACCGCAATGACGGCCAGCTTTTTTAACAGGGCTTTGCCGTAGCCTTTGCCACGGCACTCCGGCCGCACATACAAGTCCTCCAGATAGATTCCGGCACGTCCCAAAAAGGTCGAAAAATTATGAAAGAACAGCGCAAAGCCGACTTCCTTTCCATCCTCAAGGGCAAAGATCACCTCGGCCTTCTGCTTGTCAAAAAGCCATTCTTCCAGTGTCGCCTCGTCGGCCACCACCTGGTCCAGCATCTTTTCATAGTTTGCCAGCTCCTTGATGAACTGCAGGATTTGTGCTGTATCTTTTCGCTCTGCATACCGAAACTCAACTGCCGTCGCAGACATCACGCAACACCTCTCATTTCTCGTTCAAGATAGACTGATTTTACACCCGCCGGAATGACGCTGTCAAGCGGCTGCCAAGATGGGCGAACGCTGACAGTGCAGGTTTGCCAGCGTTATTTATCGGACTTTCCCGCAGTTTTTGCAGGAACGCTCGGAAGAAATGTTCAGCGTCCCGCAGTCCGGGCAGTACCATCGGCCGTCCGGCAGCGGATCGACCGATGAGGCGGTCTGCCTTTTCTTTACCTGCGTTCCACTCCCTGGCGCAGTAAACAGCGGCGCAGTGTTTACATCTCTGCGCCCCACACCGGCAATGCCCCGAAAGTCCCATGTTTTGACTTCCTGTGCCAAGGTCCACTTTGGCTTCATGTACTGGCCGCATCGCTGGCAATAGCGAACACCCGGTTTGTTTTCATAACCGCAATGGTTACAGACCATTCTTATACCTCGTCAAATGGATGGAGTGAGAAAAAACGGATAAAACTTTCCTGCTCATGAAGTCCCCTCCAAACCATGAACCAGAAAGGCGATTGCGCCGTTCCGATACACCTTGTTGAGGCTCAGGTACAGCAGCCAAAACGCTTTGCGCTTATTATAACATAATTTTAGAAAAATGGTGGGTTTTGCAGTAAGATGTTGGTTCCATGCAGCGAAATGAGGGTAAAAACTTTGTGTCCTCATTGCGCGCACAAATAGGACACAAGGCCGACCAAATTCATACTTGACAGCGGGAGGGAGCGTGTGGTAAGAAAAAGAAAAAGGGGGCTTGGCAAGTGAATTGTGTGATTTGCGACGATGATCCATTGTTTGCGGAGCAGCTCGAAGAGCGCATCAGGGAGCAGTGCGTGCAAAACGATTGGGAGTATCGCTGCCGGCAGGCCGACGCTCAAACTTTGTTGGAGATGGATTTTTCAGCTGTGGATGTTCTGTTCCTCGACATCGAAATGCCGGATGTCAACGGGTTGGAGGCGGCAAAACAGATTCGGCAAAGATATGATGATCTGCTTTTGGTTTTTGTTACAGGATTTATTGATTACGCACCGTCTGGCTATAAAGTCCACGCATTCCGCTATCTGCTGAAAAGCCGGCTTAACGAAGAACTTCCAGAGTGCCTGATGGATATTCAGGAAAAGTTGTATTCAAGTCAGGAATCAATTCAGGTAAAGACAATAAACGGAGAAAAATGCGTCCGCTTGAAATCGATCGTTTATTTGGAAGGAACGTCAAAAAGACACACTTTGCTTCATCTATATGAATTTGGCGAGACGGTATATGTAGAATGCCTGGGCTTGCTGTCATCCTATGAGAAGCAGCTGCGGGATAAAGGCTTTTTGAAGATCCAGAAAAGCTATCTTGTAAATATGGAATATATTCAGAAGATGGCAAACTATCGCGCGATCCTGAAAACAAAGGAGGAATTGAGAACCTCTATCTCTGATTTTCAAGAAAAACGCCAAACATTTTTATTGTGGAAAGGGGAGCACCTTTGATAGAAAACGATATGGCGATCAAGCTTTTACCGACCCTTTTGGAAGTATTGGCGCTTTTTTATTTTGCAGAACATTTTCTTACAGCAAAAGTAAGTAAAATAAAACGATACATAGCGAATATATGCTTCTATTTGCTGGACTGCGGTGCAATTTATGCCTTTCAAGAAAATTCTGCCATAAAGTATGCAGTTGTTATTCTATTGATTTTTCTGTGGGCTAAGTATGTTTATCGAGTGACTGTGATCAATGGCGTTTTTCTGTCCATCTTTCAGTTCTCCTATTGGATGATCATGGACTCGCTGTTTGTTTCCATTGCGTTATCTTTTGGGGAGAACAAAAACGATCTGCTGGATCGTTTTATTTTGCTGTACATTCTCATAAAAGCGGCGGAATTGATCGTCATTGTGGGGGTCTGCCGCATTGGCAGCCATCATAAAGACGTTTCATGGCGAAGCAGTTTGCGCATCCTGGCCTTTCCGGTATGTTTGATGTGCGTATCCTTTTACCTGTTCTCGATCATGATAAAAGAACCGCAGTACGCAGCAAGACTGTTGAACTGTATCATGCTTTTGATGGTTATCGATATATTCTCGATTTATTTGCTGGAATATCTGGAAAAGCAGCAATATAACGCGGCTTTATATGCCTCTCTAAAGCAAAATTTACAGGCGATCAATACTAATATTGATTCGTGGAAAGAAGCCTATATGGAACAAAGACGGTATACGCATGAATTTCAAAACAAGCTGGCAGTTTTGCGCGGCCTTGCGGGTAAAGAAGGGACGCCAATAGAACTGCGCGCCTATCTGGATGAACTGCTGCACTATAAAATGCCATATTCCTATTGTTTGGATACGCACCGTCCCATAGCAGACGTTCTGCTCAGCCAAAAGCAGGCACTGGCAAAGAGCAGCGAAATCCAAGTGAAGATGGAGCTGGATGATCTATCTGCGTTTCCTTTGTCGGACGATGATTTGGTGATCGTTTTTTCAAATCTTTTTGACAATGCGATCGAAGCGTGTCACAAAATCCCTGCGAAGGAACAGCGAAAAATTTTATTTAAGGCAAAGCTCGAGGACGGCATTGGCTATATTTACATGGAAAACACAACGCAAGAACCGGTACAAATCCTGAACAATCGCATCGCAGCAACTTCAAAAAGGAATCCTGTTCTGCACGGCTTTGGATTAAAGAATGTATTTTATGTGCTTGATAAAAATCAGGCCGTATACAAAATAAGTTATCACAAAGATACGCATTCGTTCTGGTTCTTTGCGCAGATTTAGCCCGCCCAGCTGATCCCCGACGATGCCAAGAATCCTTTTTTATCCACGCCCTCCGCGAGGAGGGCGACGTTTGAGCTGTACAGCACGGTGTTGTTGGCCATCAATTTCTACCCACGCCCTCCGCGAGGAGGGCGACACATACACGGCGAGACTACCCAGGGCAAGAATGAATTTCTACCCACGCCCTCCGCGAGGAGGGCGACTGCGGCCGATGTAGTTGGATCGCTGCATATCCTGATTTCTACCCACGCCCTCCGCGAGGAGGGCGACCAGGTCTACATTTCCGGGGGCAAGATTGCGGACGTATTTCTACCCACGCCCTCCGCGAGGAGGGCGACTCACTTCGGCACGGACGGTGCCCGAGCATGTGCATTTCTACCCACGCCCTCCGCGAGGAGGGCGACGTGGTAGCCCAGGAAGTCCACGCCGTTGCGCATGGATTTCTACCCACGCCCTCCGCGAGGAGGGCGACGTTAACTGGAAAGCTGCCGTCCGTACCTGGGAGCAATTTCTACCCACGCCCTCCGCGAGGAGGGCGACGGCTGCAAGGTCATCTTCGACACCATCGCCTACTGATTTCTACCCACGCCCTCCGCGAGGAGGGCGACCCGGACTGCCCGGCATTCCGGTGACAAGCGGCGGATTTCTACCCACGCCCTCCGCGAGGAGGGCGACCTCCCTCCCGGCGGACATGCTCAACGTGCCCCCTAATTTCTACCCACGCCCTCCGCGAGGAGGGCGACACGCGGTGACGCGGACGTACACTGTCCCGTCGATGATTTCTACCCACGCCCTCCGCGAGGAGGGCGACCCGCCCTTACCTTCCAGGCAAACGTCAACACGATGATTTCTACCCACGCCCTCCGCGAGGAGGGCGACATCTAATGGCTCTCTTGCGTAAGCTGTGGCGGTATTTCTACCCACGCCCTCCGCGAGGAGGGCGACGTACGGGAGGCGTTGACAACTCCCAGCAGATCAAATTTCTACCCACGCCCTCCGCGAGGAGGGCGACATGGACAAGCTCAAAAAGACCCGGATGCTGCGGTGATTTCTACCCACGCCCTCCGCGAGGAGGGCGACGGTATCGACAATGGTTTTCGCGGAGCTGGAAATATTTCTACCCACGCCCTCCGCGAGGAGGGCGACGGGCTCTGCCATGTCGGCCATGGTGTAGATGTCCTATTTCTACCCACGCCCTCCGCGAGGAGGGCGACGCCGCACGTGGTATATGGATTTATCTGATGGGAGATTTCTACCCACGCCCTCCGCGAGGAGGGCGACTTTGAGCTCTTCCTCGCAGATCAGCGCACCGAGCAATTTCTACCCACGCCCTCCGCGAGGAGGGCGACCCCTACGCTGATCGCCAACATCCCCGAGATTTTATTTCTACCCACGCCCTCCGCGAGGAGGGCGACCTAAAATCGTCTACGATTGTTTGCTGGATGCAAACATTTCTACCCACGCCCTCCGCGAGGAGGGCGACCTCCCGGCTCATGCCCATGGTATGGCCGTAATAAATATTTCTACCCACGCCCTCCGCGAGGAGGGCGACCTGCCTGCCGGTCGTTGTTGTTCATCAGGGACATGATATTTCTACCCACGCCCTCCGCGAGGAGGGCGACCGGTCCAGCCACTGGGGACCGAGGTCCAGCATGATTTCTACCCACGCCCTCCGCGAGGAGGGCGACAGGACGTGGACGAACTGGCCGACCGGATCGTCCAATTTCTACCCACGCCCTCCGCGAGGAGGGCGACCCTGTCCGACGTCACCGAGACCCTGCAGAGCTTTTTATTTCTACCCACGCCCTCCGCGAGGAGGGCGACGTCCAGGGGGCCGTCGCTCACCTCGCCGTTGGAAGTATTTCTACCCACGCCCTCCGCGAGGAGGGCGACGTCGGACAAGGTGTAGATTCTGACCAGCCCGTCGTTATTTCTACCCACGCCCTCCGCGAGGAGGGCGACAAAATCCCGCACATTCCTGCACGGGATTTCGGGTATTTCTACCCACGCCCTCCGCGAGGAGGGCGACTGGGCCAGGCGGCCCGCGAGGCCGACGGCTGGCAATTTCTACCCACGCCCTCCGCGAGGAGGGCGACGGCGGGCGGGGCGTTGGCCGCCGTCGCCTGGCTGCGATTTCTACCCACGCCCTCCGCGAGGAGGGCGACGCGTACCCTTCGCGCCTGCACCCGCCGGAGGCCCCGATTTCTACCCACGCCCTCCGCGAGGAGGGCGACCAGCGCCTGCTGCTTCTGGATCTCGGTCAGGTCGTTATTTCTACCCACGCCCTCCGCGAGGAGGGCGACTCACGCGGAGAGCGACGCCAAACGTATGAGCCTTATTTCTACCCACGCCCTCCGCGAGGAGGGCGACAGGCTGTCGCCGTCCTCATCGGACGGCGTATAGTTATTTCTACCCACGCCCTCCGCGAGGAGGGCGACCGTCACCCTTCTTGGGGGTGACGTCGCTGTGTTGAGTATTTCTACCCACGCCCTCCGCGAGGAGGGCGACGGCAGCCTTCCCGGCATCAATGGCGATGTGGACATATTTCTACCCACGCCCTCCGCGAGGAGGGCGACGCCGCCCGGCGGGGCTTGAGCGGGAAGCCATAGAATTTCTACCCACGCCCTCCGCGAGGAGGGCGACCCGCCGGTTCAACCCCGGCGGGCGGCACCAGAAAAAATTTCTACCCACGCCCTCCGCGAGGAGGGCGACTCGTGAGGCTCTGGCAAGTCCTCACGGCTTGCATGATTTCTACCCACGCCCTCCGCGAGGAGGGCGACCTACTGCGCCGATTACTCCAGCACCCGCACCAAGATTTCTACCCACGCCCTCCGCGAGGAGGGCGACCTATTTCCCGCCGGACCATGCGACGGACAAATATAATTTCTACCCACGCCCTCCGCGAGGAGGGCGACAGCCTCCAGGGGGCCATGATCGCCCTGGCCGAAGAATTTCTACCCACGCCCTCCGCGAGGAGGGCGACGGCCCGGTTTTCCTTAAGCATTCGCAGCCAGTTCAATTTCTACCCACGCCCTCCGCGAGGAGGGCGACCCTTGTAGCACTTGACATTGATGCTGCCGCGCTGATTTCTACCCACGCCCTCCGCGAGGAGGGCGACGCTGCACGCCGGGCAGATGATCCTGGTGAAAGCGGACATTTCTACCCACGCCCTCCGCGAGGAGGGCGACATGGCCAGCGAGGGCGCCATCACGGCGGACGTGGTATTTCTACCCACGCCCTCCGCGAGGAGGGCGACCCAGCGGCGGGAAGTCCGGGTCGTTGCCGCTCTTGGAAATTTCTACCCACGCCCTCCGCGAGGAGGGCGACGGCCCCGTCCGTCGCCGACGTCATTACCCAGGTGATTTCTACCCACGCCCTCCGCGAGGAGGGCGACAGACGCGAGGTGCTGCTGAAAGACAAGCGCTTCGATTTCTACCCACGCCCTCCGCGAGGAGGGCGACGCCTCCTATCAGCTGCCCAGCTGTACGGGTGCGTTATTTCTACCCACGCCCTCCGCGAGGAGGGCGACCTGAAAGCCCACTGGGCGACAGACAGTCAAACCATTTCTACCCACGCCCTCCGCGAGGAGGGCGACGGCCGCCGTCCGGCAGGCCGTCGAGATCATCTTATTTCTACCCACGCCCTCCGCGAGGAGGGCGACGCCATCGACATCATCAACTGGATGATCGATAAGGTATTTCTACCCACGCCCTCCGCGAGGAGGGCGACGGGGCGGCGTCCGGGGCTTTGGCCGCGTCGCTGATTTCTACCCACGCCCTCCGCGAGGAGGGCGACGTCAATCTTGCTGTTCAGCTCCCGGCAATATGCAATTTCTACCCACGCCCTCCGCGAGGAGGGCGACCAACTTTATTCTTATTGGCGGCAGACCGAGCGCAGATTTCTACCCACGCCCTCCGCGAGGAGGGCGACCTTCAACTGTTCCTAAAGAACTTGCGGCGTCAGCAGATTTCTACCCACGCCCTCCGCGAGGAGGGCGACCTGATTGATCATCATTAAGGAGGTGATCAGGTGGATTTCTACCCACGCCCTCCGCGAGGAGGGCGACAAAGCCTGCCCGGCGCTGGAAGCCCAGTTAGCCAGATTTCTACCCACGCCCTCCGCGAGGAGGGCGACAGTGCGCTCATGTTGATCTGATGTGTATCCCCCGATTTCTACCCACGCCCTCCGCGAGGAGGGCGACCTACAAACCGGACAGTGGAGCCTTGCTAACCTCAATTTCTACCCACGCCCTCCGCGAGGAGGGCGACTGGCACGCTGTCGTTGTCGTAGGTGATGGTTAAATTTCTACCCACGCCCTCCGCGAGGAGGGCGACTCAGACGGCTTATCAGGACACCATGAAGGACATATTTCTACCCACGCCCTCCGCGAGGAGGGCGACTATGATCCTGCCGGACGACCGCCAGGCCCATAATATTTCTACCCACGCCCTCCGCGAGGAGGGCGACCATGAACCGCGTGCTCGCGGTCTCTACGGAGGTCGAATTTCTACCCACGCCCTCCGCGAGGAGGGCGACTGCATCAACGAATACAAGGGCAGCGAAGTCTACCGATTTCTACCCACGCCCTCCGCGAGGAGGGCGACGGATGGCTGCGCCCGCCTCGGGTATGACCACGGATATTTCTACCCACGCCCTCCGCGAGGAGGGCGACCCAACGCCGGTGCTATGGATGATGTGGACGACGCATTTCTACCCACGCCCTCCGCGAGGAGGGCGACCGCCGCCCTCCCCGCCCCTACCCAATCCGATGCTGGATTTCTACCCACGCCCTCCGCGAGGAGGGCGACATGGTTGCGCCCGCCTCGGATATGACCATGGATATTTCTACCCACGCCCTCCGCGAGGAGGGCGACAGCAAATGTGCCATAAAACAAA